>ERZ1643251.195-NODE-195-length-104284-cov-13.928398_pt1 | contig 104284 bp, 86 predicted proteins | sample MGYA00579261_ERZ1643251 | MGnify/ENA primary metagenome ERZ1643251 (study PRJEB29033, sample SAMEA4952267) | chicken gut metagenome | biome: Broiler Chicken; feature: Gastrointestinal Tract; material: Caecum | place: Ireland | collected 2018 | study: Broiler... | reverse complement strand
ATCGAATAGGACCATTCTCCCGAGCGTCGCTGCACGCCGTCCTGTGAAAAAACGGGACGGTCCGTATCGTCGTACAGATAGCGTACTTCCTGAGCCCCGGGATGCCTGACTCCGACGGGACGGCCCCGGCGGTCGTAGCGGTAGAGGTAGGTCAGATCGGCGACGGTCGCCGAGGACATGTCGAGCGCTCCGGTCTGCGACTCGAGCATCGCCGAGGCTTTCGGAGGCAGCACGGCCCGCAGCAGGCCGCAAGCATCGTAGACGTAGTAGGTGTCGAGCGTCTCGGAGCCGTTCATCTGCCGGGAGAGAACGCTCTGCCCGCCTTTGTCGTAGAACGTGTACGACAGCCGTCCGTCCTCGTCCGTCGTGGCGGTCACGAACAGCTCGCCCTCCGGATAGTCTCCCTGCCGGGAGAGCCGCACGGCGTCCCGGTCGCTGTCGGCCACGTAGCGTGCGCAGCGCAGCGAGTCGGCCGCGGAGTTCGTCAGATAGCGGTTCCGCACGGCGCGGCCGCTTTCGTGCCAAACCTTGCCCGGACCGAAAACCGATGCCGTCCGGCCCAAAGGAGAAGCCTCGTAGAGGGTCCGCCCGTAGGGGGCTTCGTCGGCATAGAAACTCTCGGCCCGTGCGGCGAGGGTGGCCGGTGCGACATACTTGCCTCCGTTGTTCGGCACGGGTACGGGAAGCCACGACCGACTCTCGCGGCCGGCACTGTCGTAGTCGGTCCGCGTGACCAGGTCGGCTCCCGAGGGAGAGGCCCCGATACGAACGGTCTGCACGGGCCGTCCCAGTCCGTCCGCATAGGTCGCCGTGCGGCGGCACTGTCCGGCATCGAGCGTGCGCGGGTCGTCGGTTGCGGTCAACGGCTCGTACTCGAGCACGTAGTTCGCGTCGCTCAGGGGCTGCACGACCCGGATGCAGACGACGTTCGAGTAGGCGTTTTGCCCGTCGGCCCGGTTCGCTCCCCGGCGAAAGTAGGTCGTAGCCGCGAGCGGCTGCGGCCGGTACGCGAGGGCGGTAGCTCCGGCGATATGGGTCCACGGACCCGAGGAGGTCGGAGCCGATTGCCAGAATACGGCGTATGTACCGCCCGGATTTTGCGGCGAGACGACATTCGCGAGCTCGGCGGGCCGGACGCCGGCCTCTACCGTCTGATCGCCCGATATGCTGCCGGGAGTCAGCGGCTGAGTCGCCGGAGTGACCGTAACGAGCACCTCGTTCGTGTAGGCTCTTTTCTGAACTGTGCCGTCCATATAGACGGCCGCCCGGCGGTAACGAGTGCTCTTACCGAGCGCTCCGGGTTGGTAGCTCTCGGACGTAGCACCGTAGATAATCAGCCAACCGAGCCCCAGATTCGCCTCCTCGGCGTATTCCCACTGGAAGGTGTAGGGTACCGCCGTCGAACCGTACGGCAACAGGTCGTTCCGGATCGGGGCGGGCACGGCTCCGGCCTCGATCGTCTGTTCGCCCCGGATTCTGCCGGGGTTTAGCTCGGCGCCACGGACTACCGAGAGGGAGATCAGCGTCAAGATGAGCAGCAGCATATGTCTTTTCATCGGGCGGTTGCCGGACGACGGGATGTCCGGTCCGGCCGGCCGGTTCGCGCACCACGCGCAACGGCGACTATCGGTTCTTATAGCGGTATTCATAGTATTTCAACGTTTTTTTCTGTGTACCTTCGTAGTAGTGAATCGAGCGGAGCCGGCCGAAGGGGTCGTACTCGTAGTATGTGGTGAAGCCTCGGGGATCGGTGGCCGAAAGCATGCCCACGAGCGGACGGTAGGTGTAGGTCGAGATGTGGGCCGAGCTCAGATAAGGGGACTTGCACAGGGATGCCAGCACGTTCAGGAATCCCGAAGAAAGCGTATCCGATACGGTCATCGTGTGAATCGTAGGCAAGCTGACGACGGATGTCAGTTCGCCATACGAGCAGCCGACGAGTTCGGCCACCGGATGCAAACCGTTGTATCCCCACAGGTAGCAAACCGAGCGGGGAGCCGTGCGGCCGGTGATTTCGATCGGATTGCCGTAGTCGTCGAAGCGTGTCGAGAGAATTTCGGCGTAGCCCGCATCCGGCGAGAATGCGGCGCGGCCCGCTTCGGGAGCGAACGCTCCGGCCGAGGACTTGTTCGACAGGCGGAACAGGCTTTCGGAGAGATCGTCCTTCTCCAGCCGGCTCTGCGAGGTCGGATTGCCGCACTCGTCGTAACCGAACAGCTCGCCCGAGACGACCAGCCCGTCGCGCCGCCGGATGCGCTCGACGGGGACCGAGACGATGTTCCGCTCGACCAGCTCGGCGAGCGTTCCGCCGCCCGAGAGATCGTAGTCCTCGGGATAGAGCGTCTGCTCGACGAGCGTCGTGCCGTCGCTCATCGTACGTTCGATGCGCCCGACCGCATAGCGGTTCGGACTGTCGTAGCGGTAATGGGTCCGGTCCGTCGACACGCGCCCCTGCGCGTCGCGCGTCTGGACCTCTTTCGTGACGAGTTGCAGACAGCCCGTGTGCAGGCCGGAGTAGCGGTACAGCAGGTCACCGGCCGCTTTACGGTATCTCCACAGCTCCTCTGCGTCTGAACTCCTTATGACGTTTGTATACAGCCAGACGGGAACCCTTCTGGGGAATAGTCTGCATCGATAGATCAGCGTCGAGTCGAGGTGCTTGTTATAGACGTATTTCTCGCGCTGCACCCACTCGTAGCTTCCGTTCCTGTACTCGTAGCGGATCACCGAGTCGAGCGGAGTCAGGTACCATTGCTCGGGCTCCAGAGGATAAGGTTCATTAGGCGGGGATTTTATCGGGAACACCGTGTTGAACAGGGAGAAGTCGTATTTGTAAATCGTTTTGCCCGATTGGCGACCCGTATCCATCTCGTATTCGGCTACTTCGCTGTAAAGAACCGTGCTGCCGCTCTCGAACGAAAGGCTTTGGTTGCTACCCTTCAGATATGTGCGCTTGCGGAGAGAGAAAGCACAAAATTCGGGATGATTGCACTCATCCAGAATATTCGTGTTCTCATAATAATAATCCTCCCATTGCTCGACTACCCCGGTTCGGTTGAACACCCCCTCCACATCCTCGTCGAAGTACGGCTCGCTTTTAACGAAACCGCATCCGTCCTCGTCGGGTCCGTAACGATAAATCTTCTCGCGCAAAACTTTCGAATCGGCATCGCGGAACTGTATCTTTTCGACGCGGTATCCTCCGGCGCCTCGGGGTTCCCTTTTTCCGTACCGGCTGCGGAAACGGTGCTGCCCCATTATAAAGGAGACGTACCCTCCCGTCGGGTATCGGATAGTCAGAAAGGTTTTGGGCGTTTGGTCATAGGCGAAGACTTCCGACTGGTCGATGTGCCCGATGGTAAACGATGTATCGCCGGGCAGCGAGGGATCGTTGTCGTTGCTGTGCAAGGAACCTTGTATGACGCTTCCGTTCACGAAGCTGTAAACACCGCCTCCACGCTTGGCCTGGATTTTTTGCCTGACGACACTCGCTTCTCGACCGATGTTTTTATTCAACTGTTTATAACCCCAGTAGTCGGTCGTGTACAGGTCGCCGCCGCCGACAAAATACGGGTAGTCGAAAGAATAAAGCTCGTCTCCCGAGCGTACTGACAGCAGTTTGCGCCAGAAATCCTTGTCCAGATTCCGAGGATCGGTCTGATTGAACTCGAAAACAATCTTCTTGACCGTGTCGCCGCTGTTGTCGAGAACGGCGATCGATCCCAACATACCGGATTCCGGGTAATCGAAAACCATTCGACCTCCGCGAAAAGTAATCTCTTTTACATGGCGGTAAACGAGTTGCGTCGCCGATGATGCCGGAATATCCTCGGACGTATAGAGATCGTGGGCCTTATCGGTCAGGTCGGACAGATACGCCATCTGTCCTTTGTGATAAACCAGCCAGCTTCTGTAACCCGGCGTGCACTCTTTCCCTTTGATGCCGGCAACCTCCCAAAAATTACCCGGAAGATTTTCGACTCCGTTCCATACCTTCATTCGGTAATTGACTCTCGCACAGGGATTGTATTCAAGTTCTGAATAAGGTTCCGGGTGGGTGCCTCCCGCGTTGTCGTATATTTCGATTCGATCATCGTAGCGATGGGTAGATCTTGTGACGGGTCCTCCGTAAGTGAAAGACACCTCTTGTTGTTCCTGCGGACTGAATATTCGCTCGCACTTCCATGCCACGATAACCGTTTGGTTCGACGAGCTGCCGACAGGCGTAGTCGTTTCGGTCGCCGTGGACGAAAAGACGTATTTCGTGCCGTCGGTGTCCCAGATCGTGAAGCGCTTGTCGCTGCCGTACTCGATCTTCACGCCGTTGTAAGGTACCGGCACTGCCTCGACGCTTCCGTCCGGCCGATGCCGGAAGTAGAACGCGCCGCTTTTGTCGAGCAGACGATAATAGAAGCGGTCGGGTTCCTCGTCCCGCTTGCCGTGATAGAAGTTGCTCGCCTGCTGTTCGGTTCGAGCCACTGGAACGTCTGTGCAATAATCGCTCGGTATATCCGTATTGAAGTAGTATCCCAATGTATTTTCCATGTGGTTCAGGTCGTCCAGCCCGTTTACCTGCCGGGTGATCTGCAGTTCGGTGCTCAGTGACCATCCTTTGCCCACACTTCCGGCAAGCTGATTCGGCCGGGAGTAGTTGTCGGTGTGGAACATGAGCGTGAGAGGCAAGAATATCTTTCCGATCTGCACCGTATGTAGCGGGATCCGGATGTCGGGCACTCCGGTCAGATGGCTTACCGGGTAGTCGACGTAGCGCATTAGCGAGGCGGCTTCCGGCGGCAGGAACTCGATGCGGCCCGTCGGACTCGTCCGGTCGGTCTGGCCCCACAGCGTACAGGGAAGCAGCATACATAGAAAGGCGATTCGTTTATGGATCATATCGGTAGTAGGTTTAGGATTTCGTTTGTGTTCTTTTCTGTTCATGCCCTTCGAGGCTGATTTTACTTGCGGAGATTCACGTTTTCATAGGCCAAATAGTTTTTCAGGTTCGACATCGGTTATCGGTCGGGTGTCGGGTTCTATCCCATGATACCGCCGAGACGGAACATGGGCAGGTACATGGCGACGAGTATGACGGCCACGAGCAGGCCGACCAGCAGGATCAGCACGGGTTCGAGCAAGTTCCCCAGCGAGCGGAGGCGGTGCTCGAGCTCTCCGGTCAGTACGTCGCCTTCTCGGACGAGCATTTCGGGCAGCCGGCCGGTCTGCTCTCCCACCCTCAGCAGCGTGACGAGCCGCCGGTCGTAGAGCTCCGCGAAGCGCTCCAGCGCCTCCGACAGGCAAGCTCCCCGTTCCAGTTCGCGGGCGATCCGTGCAAAGGAGACGCGGTAAGGATAAAACACAATGATCCCCTCGAGCATCCCGATGCCCTGCAACAGCGGGACTCCAGAAGAAGCAAGCAGGCCGAGCAGGCGGCAGAAACGGGCCTGCACGCTCTTTTTCAACGTGTCGCCCATTATAGGAATCTTCAGCAGCCATCCGCAGGCAAACCGCTGTACGCAAGGGCGGCCGCCATAGGCCTTCCACCACAACAGGCTTCCCGCACCCGCGAGCGCCGCGACGGTCAGATAGGTCGGGAAAGCTCTCGACAGCGAGATGATCCACCGGGTCATCGCCGGCAGTTCGCCTCCCATGCGCGAGTAGACCTGCTCGAACATCGGCACGATCACCAGCACCATGAAAATCACGACGACGATTGCCGTAAAGAGGATAATCAGCGGATAGCTCACCGCGCCGCTGACCATACGCCGTTGCGCAATGCGCTTGCGGTAGTAATCGGCCAGAAAAGCCAACGCCTCGTCGAGCCGCCCGGTCTGCTCGCCGAGGCGCAGCACTCCGCAGTCGAGCGGAGCGAAGCGTCCGCTCCGCTCGAAGGCGCGGGCCAATGCCTCGCCGCGTACGACCGAGCGGTAGAGACTGCTGAGCAGCGTTTTTGTTTGTACATCCCGCTCTCCCTCGATCAGCAATGAAAACGAGCGGCTGAAATCGAGTCCGGAGCCGAGCAGCGAGTGCAGCTCGGCGAATATGGCCTCCTTGCGGGCGTCTTTGAGCGGATGGCCTCCGTGCTTGGGTAAAGCAAAAGAATCGTTCGGGTTCATGGCAGTTCGATCGTTCGGTTTAGGATATTCTCGTCTTTGTTACAGTACGGGATCCCGTATTCGCTTGCGTTCCGGTGCAGAACCGGGTATCGGAACGTGCACGATGCCGCAGTCGACACGGAACGCTCTCGGCGGCAATCCGGATACCGATAGGCGATTCGGTCGTTTTCCGGCAGGGGCCGATAATGTCTCGTGCAGTGTTGCGGATCGAAGGTCGTTGGCGGCATAAGATTTTCGGATTCTTCATTTTCGGGAACGTGTTCGCTTTATTTCGATTCCTCGTTCGATTCGTTTTCGTTTTCTTCGTATCTGTACTTCGCTTCCTGCTCGCTCAGCTTCTTGAGCAGCGGATCGGGCGGACGGCGGGACACGAATCCGATGCTCAGTACGGAATCCTGTTCGGTCCGCAGCTCGACGATCATCGTATCGATCCGCGCTCCGAGGACGGATTCGGGAACGGTCCGCAGTCGGACGACATTCCGCCACAGCGTATCGGAGCGTTCGTCTTGCCGGACGATCAGCGCCGAGTCGGCCAGTGAGAGCCGGGCATGGATCCCTCCTTTGCGATAGAGCGCCAACGTTCTTTCGCCTTCCGAGATCAGGCTGTCCGAGTCTCCCGCCAGATCGGCCGTGTGGAAATAGCCGGCATACTGCTCCGTGCGCTCTGCTATCCGCTGCGAGGTCCGGTCGAGAAAGCGGCGTAGCAGCCCGAATCCCTCCATGACCGACAGAAAGACGATGCCGCTGAGGATCATTAGGATCAGCACTTCGATCAGCGTCGAGGCAGACAGTCCGCTCCCCGCGATCCGAAGCCGAGGCCGGTTTCCCGGCCCGGTTCGAGCTGCCCGCTTACGAGCACAGCGAGCGTCCGGCTGCCACTGCCGGTAAGCCTCCTGCCTATCCGAAGCAGGACGTTGCTCGCTGTGCCCAGCACATGGCAATCGTCGCCCCGTAATCCGTTCCGGGCGGATAGCGCCCTGCGTGGAACGACCGGGACAACGGGTCCGAGCCCGTTCCGCAGAGCGCGCGGCCGGCCATAGTTGGCTCGGGCAGCCAGCGCGTCCTTCCGTCAGTCGCTTTCGTGCGGTTTTGCAGTCATTCATTATCGATGATCGTGTTTCGGTCGAAACCGTCCGGATCGACCAGATACCGGTATTCCATTCTTTTGCGTCCTCCCGTCAGTCGCTTTCGTGCGGTTTTGCAGTCATTCATTGTCGATGATCGTGTTTCGGTCGAAACCGTCCGGATCGACCAGATACCGGTATTCCATTCTTTTGCGTCCGCCCGCGATTTTCACCGTCAGCGTCGCCTGCCATAGGGCTGGACAGGAAGCGTAGGGCTCGATGAGAACCGTGAGCGTTCCCCATCCGTAGGAGAGTTCGGTCTTGCCCTCGGAGAAAGCCCCCTGCCGGATTTCGCTCGCCGTGCAGGCGGCCCGGTAATCGGCTTCGGCGCAGACGATTCCGTCGGAGGGGCCCGCCGTTAGCCGGACGACGGTCTCCAGACTCGCGGCGAAGACGATCAGCAGCACGACCGAGGCGACGACCGCCTCCAGCAGCGAGGCGGCGGGAAGACGTTTTATCGCACCCATCCCGCCTCCTTTCTCCGGTAGGCCGTCGCCGCCCACAGCGGGTAGGCCGTCGCCAGGTTTTCGAGCAGCGTCAGATCGTAGAGCATGTCCTCGTAGTACCCTTCGGGAGAGTAGTAGACCAGGCGGTTCGCCGCCATGCAGCCCGATACGATACCTTGCACCTGCGCCGCGCCGTCCGTCCACAGCAGTCCCCGCAGTACGGCCGTGCGGTCCTGTCGGTAGTTCGCGCGTTTTACATCGGGTCGACCTTCCCCGTCGACGATCGCATAGCCCTCGACGCGGCTGTGCGGGCCGATTTCGATATAACGGTCGGGGTTCTCCCGCGCGACGAACATTCCCGACGGGTAATCGAGCGTCACCCGCTGCCCTATCAGAACGGTGTCCGATGCGAATAGTTGAGCTCTTCCCCGAAATCCGTCTCCCACGCGGATCGTGCGCCCCACGACCAGCACATCGCGCAGACGGCAGGTGCTGTCGATGGACACCTCCTCTCCCAGCAGCACGGCCATGCCTTCGATCAGAGCTCCCGGTCCGAAGCTCCCGGCATCCAGCAGCCGGGGCTCCGTCTCGCCGAATCCGACGCTCAGACTGTCCGGCGTAGGCATCCATGCCCCGGGAGCTTCGAGCAGGCGCAACAGACTGTCGGTCATTCGGCGGGCATCGGTTCGGACCGGCGGAAGCTCCTTGCCGGCATAAGCGGTACGGGCTCCTTCGATCCGTTCGCCGCAGAAAAAGATCGAACGGATTTGTCCGTACTGCACGCCGTGGCGGGGAAGCCTCAAGCATCCGTGCAGCGAGGTGCGTCCCGCAAGCGACAACGAAGCGGCATCGGTCGCATACCAGAGACCGCTTTCTTCGCCCGGCGAACATGCGAAGGGGGCGGCCGACCCGAACAGCCGGGTCGGGGCGATCCGGGGATCGGCCGCCTCGATGCGCACGGCCTCGTACAGTCCCCACGGCCGGACGGCGATCCGCACCCGACTGTCGGGCTGGCCGTCGTAAAGCCGCAGGCCGCCCTGCTCGTCAAGCCTTGCTGTCAGCGTGCTGTCGGCGGCGTACAGAACGAAGGCCGACTCGACGTTCGCCCGTTGCCGCGAGAGGTAGCCCGCGCGGGAGAAGAACAGAAAATCGGACTCCCACAACGCGAGTACGCCCAGCACCGAAAGCAGCATCAATGCCGAGACGACCAGCACCGTAGCCAGTACGCCGGCGGGAAGGCAGGCCGAATGGAAAGCAGACCGTCCGGCCGGTCGACTCGGCCTCGGGACGACCGCCTTGCGACCGTGATCCGGCTCCGGGTTCTCCGCCGGAGGGAAAACATGCGGAACCCCTCGGCACAGCGGACGGTCGATTCTTACTGAGTATGGTCCGATTCCTTTCATCGTATTTTTCATCGTACTATTTACCTTAGCAGCTATAAAACAGAACAGTCGAGATATCGGAGTTCGGAGTACGGAACGAGTCCGAGTATTCATCGGTCTGCGAAACCGGGAGCCGTATTCCGGCTCCATATTCTTTGTATCGGAATCCGGGCAGTTCACAGCTCAGGGAATTTTCAATCCGTATTTCCGACCGTCCGCCGCGAGCCATAGCGAATCGGCTCCGACCGCATGCAGTCTGAAGCCTCCGGCCGACTCGCCCTGCCGCAGCAGATGGTTCCGACCATCGATCGAGATCAGATAACGGTCGGTTCCTTCCTTACGGATACGGCCCGTACAGGCGAGCTTGGCGGCAGGACGTTCGTTCTTCGCTTTCGACCGCACGGGCGCTTTGGCCGACGTGGATGCCGGGACGGAAGGTCTCGTCGCAACCGCACGCAGGAACGGATCGGGATAGTCGAGTCGCAGCGTATCGATGTCCGCACGGGGATTGTTCCGGGCAACGGGCACGGCAGCCGGATCGGAAGCCGCAGGTTTCGGCCCGGAGAAAAAGAGCTTCCACGCCACGACGCCCCAGATACCGAGCGCTACGACGAGTAACAGGTATGTCAGCGGACGGGATTTCATGGCTCGGAAAGAGTTTCGTGACCTGAAAAGCGTTTTTTCGCCGATAGCATATCGGAGCGGAGTGCCCATGTCGGACCGGCAGGCCGCAACCCGCCGTCGCTCTCCGTCGGCAATCGTCTTTCGGCCGGCCCGAACGCGATACCTGAAATAGTCTGCCGTGGCGCGCGATACGTGATCGAAAGCATCCCATTCCTGCCACGGCAGGACTCGAATCGGTTCTCCGGACCGTTCGGACGCTCAGGTCCGACGCCCCCCGCAGATTCAGTCGAGGGATTCGGCATGGCGAGCCCATCGCTGCCGGAAAGACCTTCCCTGCCCGGGACTGCGAACGCCTCATGCATATCGTCCCCTTCCTCTGCGGGTTCTTGCGGATCGGAAAGCGATTGCGACTCGTCCGCCGCAGCGGGATCGACCCTCAGCGAATAGACGCTCTCCTCGCTTCGGTAAACGCCGTTGAAAGCCTGCAGGCTCCACTGATAGTCCCCTTCGTCGAGCGTCAGCGAGAAGCGGTCGGCCGCATGGAGGGAATCGGCGCGCAATGTCGTGTCGGCCCATACGCGCGAAGCACGGGCGAAGCTCGGCGAGACGACCGTGAGCCGGTAGTTACGGGCTCCCGAGAGGGGCCGCCAGAGAAAAGTCACCTCGCCGGCTTCGATATGCGCGTCGTGCTTCGGTGCGACCACTTCGATCCGGGCCCGGTCGATATCCTGCTCGAAAATGTCGTCGCAGCCCGAAAGCAACGGCAGCAAAAACAAAAGCGCGCAGGCCGTCCGGAACAGGTCGGCGGAGCCCGTTCGACGGATCGGGATCGTCCCGGACGTCGAACGGGATTCGGACTCGCACGTATCGGCCCCGCCTGCCGGAAAGTCTGCGGAGAGCCTTTCTGTCCGGATCGGCGTTTTGCGGTCGGACCGACGGGCGTCGGGCCGAAACGGCCGGAGGGAACGGTTTGTCGGATCGGATTTCATATCACAAGGGTTTACGGTTTATCGGTCAGTTGCTGGACAACGAGGGTCAACAGCAGCGAGGTCTGCCGTCCCCGGCGGATCGTTTTGAACTCCGAAGAAAGCAAACGGCAGCCGGAGAGTTCCCGCTCCGTCGCGTCGAGGGTCCGCAGTAGCGGAGCGAAGCCTCCCGAAAGCACGATCTCGGCCGTGCACAGCGTGAAGTCGTCACCCTTGCGGGTCAGATAAGGCGTGTAGCTGACGATTCGGACGGAGCTATCCGGGTCAAGGCGCTCCAACAGCTCGAGCAGGCCGCCCCCGGCGATCAGTTCCACCGTATCGAGCATGACGACAGACGCATCCGGTTGTACAGGTGCGGCCTCCGCCTCCGCGAGCATTCGTTCCGTCCTGCGCACTTCACCCCACAGCGCGACCGTACGCCCCAACGATAACCGGTACACGGCCGCAGGCAGCACGACCAGCAGCAGGACCAGACGCACGACTCCTTCGTATTTGCCGATCCGGTTCATAAGGCGACGGTTATCTTGAATTCAGTCGCACCGCTTTCGCGGTTTTGCTCCAAGCCTTCGAGCCGAGCTTCGTGCAGCGGCGGTTCGGAGCGTAATCCGGTCATCAGTTCCGATACGGTCGACGCATCGTTCGTTACGCCCCGGATCGAAAGTGTCTCGATAAGGAATACCGGGTCACGGCCATCCTCCAATGCTTTGCTTATAGGTTGTACAGCCAAAACGCTCAACGTTACGGCGGGCGGTACGTGAGAGGCTACCCGGTCCAGCAACAGGGCATGACGGTACGGCAGCCTGCGCGAAAACTCCGCTACGGCCGCTCGCCGCTGCTCGGAGCGGGCCTGCGATGTGTCCTGCCTCTTTTCCCGGGCGGAAAGCACGCTCCGCTGCTGTGCGCGACGCTCTTGAAGCGAACCGGAAGCAAACGTATTGACTACGAGCAGAAGCAGCATCAGGCCCAGCACGGGCAGCCGCAGGCGGCGTTCCGCCGCTTTAGCGACCATGCGGCCTTCGGGTGTAGGGCGCAGAAGCGTGCGCCATTTCAACGTATCGCGATAAAAACGTTCCGCTTGCCGCAGGGCCTCTTGCTCGGGATCTGCCGCCACCCGCTCGTAGCGAATATTTATGGAAGGAATGCCGTTCGCCGCGAGCCGTTGCCCGAGCGGTTCGACTTGCTCGCGGCGAACGAAGCTGATACTCCCTGAATCCTCCTTTTCGTCCGAAAAGCTCCATGCGAACGTTTCGGGATCCGAGGTCACCTTTTCGACGATCGCCGTATCTTCGGTCGGCTTCGTGACGATTCCGTACCCGGAGACCGAAATCAGGACGGGACGGCCCGAGCACTCCTTTTTCAGCGCATCGGCGTCGGGATCGGCGCACTCCCGCAGGATTCGGAGACCGCTTCGATCGAGACCGAGTACGAACAGGCGCATCGCGTAGCGGTCCGCCTCCCCGAAGCGGATGCAGAGCACGGTCGAAGGACCGACGAGTCGTTGCAAAAGTTTTCTTTTCATGATTCAGTATGCTTTCCCAAGGCGTTCGTTCCGGTCGGGGTTTCCGGGACAGAGACCTGCGGTCGGGCGATTTGACGAGGGGTTGTTTTTCATTTCTATTCGACCACGGTCGGTTTGATGAATACGTTCAGCCGGCGTTCCTGTTTGTTGTTCTTGTGCGTGCCGAAGATCCATTTGAGCACCGGCACGCGGGCGATGAAAGGCAGTCCCTGCGAGCTTTTCTCGCGCGACTGCCGGTCGATGCCGCCCAGCAGCACCGTCTCCTCGTTTTTCACGCGCACCATCGAACGGAAACTGCGCGTGGTAGTCCCCGGCGGAGCCTCCTTTTCGGTACGGTCGGTGAACTCGCTTTGCGACAGGTCGATCGTCATCGTGATATGGCCGTCCTCGCTCACATAGGGCGTGATCGAAAGGGTCATGTTCGCCTCGACGCTTTTCCAGACGTAAGAGGTCGACTGCACGGGGTTCTGCGTACCCATGTAAGTATTGTTCGTCTCCTTGTAATACTGCATCTCCCCGCTGGTGAGCACCGCCTCGCGGCCGTTGAGCGTCGAGAGCCGGGGCGTCGAGCGCAGCTCGATCGTGCCGTCCTGCTCCATCGCCTTCAGGCTGGCATAAAAGTTCGGCGTCACCTTTCCGAGCTTTACAAGACCTATCTTATTTGCCAGACTGTTGACGGCTCCCGCCCCGAGCGTCATGTCGAGACCCGGGGAGAGCGTACCGCTCGTCTGCGTCGGCTCCGTACCCAATCCGAGGCCGAGACCCGCTTCCAGCAGCACGTCCTTCGAGGCGTCGACGATCATCACCTCGATCGTGATGAGCGGCACGGTGCGGTCGATCGAGCGCAGGAACTGCTCGATGCGGGCTACCTGTCGCTGATCGCCGCTCAGGATCATGCTGTTCAGATCGCCGAAAGCGGCCGTTTGCACCCCCTTTTTCAGGTTGTCGGGGATCGCTTCCGCGAGCTTGTCCACCGTGCGGTAATGCATCGGGACGATGCGCGTCGAGAACAGGCCCTCGCGTTTCGCCTCGCCGAACATATAGACGCCTCCCTCCTCGTAGTAGGTGTAGGCCGTGCCCGTGAGCAGCAGGTCGAACAGCGTTTTCGCGTCGGTGTTTTTCAGGTAGATGCTCGTCTGCGCATTGACGGGCGTGATAAAGAAATAGTCGAGTTTCAACTGCTCGCAGACATCGAGTATGATGTCGTATATGTTGCCCCGGTCGATCATCGCCGTGATTCGCCCCGTACTGTCCACCGAAAGCTGAGAGGCTGCGAACTGCCGGCGACGGACATAGTTCGAGGCGGGAGCGGGCGAGCCTCCGGTCTCGGAAGGCGGCTCGGAGAATGCCCATGCTCCGCTGCCCTTGACGGGGGTAACCTCCAGCTTGTTGATCTCGGCCAGCGAGCCGAGCGCTTCGGCGAAAGGCATCGCCGCGATGTAGCCCGATACGGGCCGTTCGTACAGCGTCTGCGGAACGATCAGGTTCACGCCCGTGCTGTCGGTAATGCGCCGGGCTACCTCGCGCAGCGGCACGGCGATCAGGTCGTAGCTGAGCGTCGAGTCGGAGCGGTCGAACCGCACCGACGGTTCGGGCGGCGGAGCGACAGGCGCTTTGTACGGGAATACGGAGACGATATTCCCGATGACCTGCACGTCCAGTCCGTACTGCTCGCACAGAAACAGCAACAGCTCGTCGATGCGGGCCCGCGTGAAGTTGCAGCTCACCGTCAGGTTCGCCCCGTCGCGCACGCTCAGGTTCACACCGCCCACTTGGGCCACCGAGCGCAGCAGCTCGGAGAGCGGAGCCTCGCCCACCGACAGATCCACCTCGCCGAGGTAGGCTTCGTCGCGCCGGGTCAGCGTGTCGAGCCGGGCGCGGATCGCGGCGATACGCTCCGTGCCGTCGGACTGCGCCGACACGGCGGCAGGAAGACACAGCGTCCAGACCAGCAGAATCGAAAAGAGGTATAGGTTCTTCATAGGTTGCGGGTTATTGGGCAGGTCGTATCGAATAAAATAGGTAGTGTCGGGTCGTTCGTTTAGGCGATTCGGAGTATGAGCGGCGTATGGATTATCGATGCGTGATCCGTATTCACTCCCTGAGCAGCGGCAGTACCTCCTCGAGTGACGTCTGCCCGGAAAGGAACAGATCGAGGGCCGAGTCTTTCAGCGTGGTGATGCCACGTTTCTTGAGCAGCGGGGCGATATCGGGACGGCTCTCGCGAACGGCCTCGGCGAGCTCGTCGTCGATCGGGATCACCTCGTAGATCGCCCGGCGGCCCCGGTAGCCCGTGTAGTAACATCGCTCGCAGCCGACGGGACGGAAGTGCGTCCGGGCAGGCGCATCCCCCGTTCCGCATGATGCGGAGCCGGTCGGGGGCGACGGATGGCCGGAGTCGTTGCGGGCCGCTTTCCCGGCCGGCTGCGGTCCGGTTCTCCCCGAAGCGGGTATACGGCCTGCGCCGTCGCGCGGGCCAGCCGGCGGGAAAGGCTCCGTCCGGTTCGCGTCCGCATCGTCGCCCGGGGCTGCGGCTTCCGAGATCCGTTCTCCCGTGCCCTTTCTATCGGAGTACCTCGGCTGACCGTATATTTGTTCGTATTCCGGCTCGGTCAGCATCGCCTCCTTTTTACAGTCGGGACACAGCAGGCGGACGAGCCGCTGCGCGGCGCAAAGGATCAGCGTGCCGGAGAGCAGGTACGGATGCACGCCCATGTCCCGCAGCCGCGAGACGCTGCCCCATGCGCTGTTCGTATGGATCGTCGAGAACACGAGATGGCCCGTCAGCGAGCTGCGGATCGCCATCGCCGCCGTATCGGCGTCGCGGATCTCGCCGAGCATGATGATGTCCGGGTCCTGACGCAGAAAGGTGCGCAGCGCAGCGCCGAAGGTCAGGCCGATCTCCTCTTTGAGCTGTACCTGGTTCACTCCCTCGAGCGTGTATTCGACCGGGTCCTCGATCGTAAGGATGTTGCCCGACTCGCGGTTCAGCCGCCGGAGCGTCGCATAGAGCGTCGTGCTCTTGCCCGAACCGGTAGGTCCGGTGATTAGCGCCATGCCGTGCGGGCGCGCGATGGCCGACTCGTAGTCGGCGAGCTGCCGCTCCGAGAAACCGAGGTTCGAGAGCTCCAGCAACTCGGCATGGCGCGTCAGCAGGCGCAGCACGACTTTCTCTCCGTAAATCGTCGGAAGCGACGAGACGCGCAGGTCGAACTTGCGATCGCCCCGGTGGTAGAGGATGCGCCCGTCCTGCGGCAGGCGGCGCTCCGAAATATCCATGTTCGCCATGATCTTGATTTGGTTGACGATCGAGGCGTAACCGCTCCGGTCGAGCACGTACTTCTCGACGAGCTTGCCGTCGATGCGCAGGCGGATGCGACAGCGCTCCTCGTAGGGCTCGAAATGGATGTCGCTCGCATATTCGTCGAATGCTTCGCCGATCAGGTCCGTAAGAAAGCCCTGTCCGCTGCCGATGCGGCTCAAGTCGGCCGTCCGCCCCGATATCGGGCGAGTCTCCTCCCGGCGGTAGTAGCGATTCAGCAGCAGGGAGAGCTCGTCCGGCCCGACCGGCTCGATCTGTACCCGGAATCCGGACAGCACCTCGATCTCCTGTGACACGGAAGCGTAGTCGCGTCCCCGTTCCCCTGCGCACAATACGGCCCCATCCTTACGCGCGTAAGGCACGAGCCGGTAATTCCACGCCTCGACGGAAGCGAACAACTGCACGATTTCGGTCGGTATGCGCTCGGGAAGGGTCATGGCAGCGAAAGGTAAAAGCGGTACGACATATAAGCGGTCAGCGGCAGGCTTAGAAACGTAACCAGCGGAATCGTCGTCTCTTTCCGGAAAAAGATCCGCACGAAGGTCCCGTAGAGCAATCCGCAGGCGAAGCCGCACAGAAGCAGCACGACATAGACCGGCAAAGCGAAAAGAGGGGTCAGCAGCAAGAGGAACCACACGTCTCCCGAACCGATGTATTGTCGAAAGAGATTTGCTTGTCGCTGGTAACGTAAGCGGAGATATACCCACACGCCGCCGAACATCCATCCCAGCAGCAATACGTTCGTCAGCATATTGTACAGTATCGTCCGTGCCGGCAACATGAGTACAGCGGTAGACAATACGCATGAAGCGAATGCGGCAAGCCCGTAAGCCTGAATACTCCGATGCCGGAAATCCGACACGGCCAGCGAGAGGGCCGGAACGACCGGGAGCAGATATAGAGCTTGTGGCCACATCGTTCGTTAAAATGTAATGGGATTCGATCGGGACCGGGATCGGGACCGGCTGCTCCGATCTCCGATTATAAAAAGGTTTGCGTGTTCGGTTTGCCGGTCAGTCTTTGACGGTCTCTTTCAGGTTTTTGTCCTGATCGATCTCCCAGACATTGTACTCGCCGTCGCCGTCGAAATCCACCACGGCCGTCGCCGTAGCCCGGAATCCCCGCTCCGAAGCCTCGACGATCTCGATGCGGTAGTTGGCATGACCGCCCTCGGTGACCAGAGGCTGCTGCTCGAAGCCCAGCTCCTCGAGCGAGGCGGAATACTTCGAGTAGGTGTAGAAGTTGTTCTTCTCGAGCGTGTGCAGAAAAACGAGCTGCTGCTGGGCTTCGGTGCTCTTGGCCCGCGAGATGAGCGGCATCAGGTTCGGCAGCGCGATCAGTACCAGAATCCCGATAATGACCAAAACAACGAGTAACTCCGGCAGAGAAAAAGCGGGAAGACGTCGGGAAACGATTCGTGTCATAATCCTAAGTTTGAATCAGTAGAATAATAGTTGTCGGGCGATTGCTGTACGAAGGTCGGAAACGAAAACGAATCGATTTGATAAGTATATGGTAACTACCCTGTTTTTTATGACGAAATATTCGATAAAAATCTAATCGTGAATACAATAAAAATTGCAAAGCCCATAGAGGAACTTCATATTTTATCTCACCGCACACGGTTCTAAAGCTTTTTCAAGCGGTTTGCATTCGTTTTGCGGAAAAATCGGACCGAAAAATGAAAAATCGGGCCGTTCTTTAATCAAAGCTACAATCAGATCCATCATTCCAAAACGAACACGAAAGAACAAATCGCCGAGAAAACCCGAGTAACATTGAAAAATTTAAATATCAGAATATTCAAACGGAAGGCGTTAACTGCCTCCGGTCCGTTGGTACTTCAATCTTTACCTATGAGGGGAGCGGACAAAAGCAAGCTCGCGGTACGAACGGCTTTTCCTGCAGTCGCTCCCAGTGGGTCCGAATTCAACGGACTCTCTCTTTCCTGCGAATTCGTTTGCACGATGACCTTGCTGCAAAACGAAGGACAAGGGGCCTAGGATGGGCCTCCTGTCCTCTGTTTGGCGATTACGGGTCACTTACTTATTCGTCTTTCTGGTCGGCATCCCGCTCGATCTGCTCGCTGAGCCATTTCAAAAACGGGGTCCGTCCGTTTTTACGGTTTCGGATAGCCAACAGTCGGTTGTAGATATGCGGCAATCTGACACCGAACAATCGCTCGAAAACGGCTGCAATCTCCTGAATGCCGCATCGTCCTCCGTTGATACACCGGCCGACATAAAGACCGTAGACGATCTCGACCAAATCGATCTGTTTGCCCGACCAGTTCAGACGTAAAGCTCTGTTTTCGGTCGGCGAAAGATCCGAATCTTTCGCCTGGGATGCGAACATCAAAACAATCTCCTCTTCGTTTTTCAACAAGCGGATAATATACTCGCTCTCTTTACCGGCCACCTCGTAAACCTTTTTAGCCGACGCAAGTCTGATCCGTATTTGGCGCAAAGTGCGGAACCGCTGAACGGGATTCTTTTCCTTCGCATAATAGTCTTTTGTCAAGCGGTTGAACTCAGCCGTAATTCGTTCGTAATCCTGCATACCGGTCAGGTCGACCATTTTGTTGGAAAAAGTTTGGGTGTTTTTCATAAGATTGGGATTTATGGTTAGACTTACGGGTGAGCGTTATAAGGATTCGTATATCGAATCTACTGAATAATATACTACACATATAAAAAGAAAGCCAATCTTCCGATCGGCCATTTTACGGAACTTTCATATCGTAGCGCATTGCATATTTTAAGCCGACCGTTACGCCCAAACGTACCAAACGGCCCCAAGCCTTCTTTGGAGGAACAGATTGCCGGCAGTACACGGACGAAAGAAGCCGAACTGCTGGCTCTGTAAAAAAACCGGAAAAATCGACCGGAAAACCGCCTCGGAACTGATGCCAAAAGATGATGCGGCACAAAAAGGCGCAAGACATAATAATTTATTAATAAGAAACTTACCACTCCGACAAACCGGAAATTTTCAGTCTGTTCCGAGTCGAAGCCAAAACCGAACGGCCGGTCCCCGCGCCCCCGGACAACGAAAGCCTTAACGTATGAAAGGGGAAAAGCACAGACTGCACGAGAACCGCTTTTATAAACGAAGTCTGCGTAACCCGGTTTCGATCCGTTTTTATCCGAGGTCGGCTCAATTCATAACGGACAAACGTGCGTATACGAACTTATACGTCTCCTCGCAGGCGTGTTTCCACGCTACCGGCTCATAAATGACCTCCGTCATATACGAGGGCATCAGCGAAACGACACAGTGCTCGCCATTTTCCCATGTCATCATCCCGCGCCGAGAATCGAAACGATAACAGCCGCGAATCGTCGTGAACTCAACCTCGTACTCTTCGGCCGTGCCGTCCGTATGGAAACGGATGCGGACCCGGTAGGAGGCGAGAAAGACCGGATCCTTCCACATTTCCCGGTCCGGGTCGTACCAGCAAGAACGGGCAGCCGCTACAGACCCTCGGTCTGCGAAAAATCGATCTCGTTGCTCCGGCAAAACAAAAATCGGGCTACCGGCGTATTACGATAAAAGAAAGTAGATCGGATTCGCTAAAGCCGAACGTTACTGGAGAAAATCATAAACCCGGACCGAAAGTAAAACGCGGATTCGGCCTGTAACATAAATCAGGGGATAGAGTTTGCAATTCTATCCCCTGATTTATATCTCCTCCCGAGAGAAAGGATTTATATTTTGTGTATCGTTACTTTTTAGACCGAAGATGTTTCAATCCCGATACACCCCCCATACGGCCATGACGAACGGTGCCGTCAGCGTGATGATACCGGTTAAAACGGCATATTTCCGGCCTTTTTAACGACGCGCCGTTCCCATTCGTCGGTCAGTTCCTTGCGAATCTCGATAGATTGCAGTCGTTGATTGATCCAACTGTCGGAATAGCCCTTACGATGATAATATTCCAACATACGTTCGATATCCTATTCCGGATCGTTCTATCTAATGGAAAGAAGACCGGTTTATTTGTCCATACAAAAAGGGAATTATAATGTTTACAAAATTACTGACCCCGTTTTTCGTCTCGACAGATCCTCTTAGCCATATTCGACTGCAAATAAGACAATTCCGGACAAATCGTTACCTGATCGGGTGTAAGGTCTTCAGGTAACGATTTGGATACTCTGCTACCTGTTTCAGAGCCTTTTTCGCGCTGGTTTTGACGATACCCCAAAAAAGAAAAAATCCTGCAAGTATTTGATCCTGCAGGATTTGACCTATCGTTGTCGCCTCTTGGCTTTCAACGTGGCGGAGAGGACGGGATTCGAACCCGTGGAGCCAGTTGCCCAGCTCGGCAGTTTAGCAAACTACCAATCTCTCCATATAAGAATCTTATATTTTTTCAGCATTTCAAACAACCAATCGTTTGTGCAAATGTATGTTATAAAAACATATTCGGCAAATGTTCCTCGGATAAATTTTTAGAAAAAATTACATTTTTTTCTAAAAATGTAATTTTCTGTAATTTCTGTGCAAGGGATAAAAAAGAAAACCGTTCCAAATTTTGGAACGGTTTCGGCGGAGAGGACGGGATTCGAACCCGTGATACAATTACTTGTATGCTGGTTTAGCAAACCAGTCGTTTCAGCCACTCACGCACCTCTCCGGGGCATAAGGCCGAGTTTGTCTCATTTTGAAAATGACCATGCAAAATTATATCATCCTGATGAGAAACGCAAATAGTCTTTAAAGTTTTTTCAGGGGCCATGCCTTAAAAAGTGCTTCATTGACATCATTGTTGTAGCTTATCAATCGAGAAATGGGTTTTGAACTCGTTTCGGGCATTGAGCGGCCAGTTGCCCTCGAACGTTTTCAGGCATGGGAATCCGGTCACGGAGGCAGTTCCTACGGGCAGGTCGTTGAATGTGGTAACGAACGCTGCGTCGATAGCGGGGCCGTTGTAGAGGCGTATGATGTTTACGGATATTCCGACTTTTACAATGGCACTGGCACGACATAAGGCAGAGGCCACCTCGTCGGCAAATGGATTGAAAGCATCTGCCCTGACCTCTGCTACCCCGGCAAAGGACAGGGGGACTATTGCGGTTCCGTCGTCGAGCAGCAGGTTGATAGCACAGTCGAAATAGAGCGTAGCATCGAGATTGGCTTTTGCCGAGAAGATGTTGCGGATTTCGACCTCGGCGGGTTTCGCGGTATTTTTCCGTGTAGCGTTCTGTAAAATAAACAGGGGGTTCATAGGCTACGGTATGAGGTATTCGGCCCAATTCACGGCGACGAAGGGAGGTCCCTGTACCCGGAAACAAAAGGCGCAGGCCATCACGAGCGAATCCGCTACGGTGTTTGTCGGCGGGCCGTTCATAACGAACAGCGGGCCGCCGGCGCGGAAGTTCATTGCTTGCCCCGTGCCGTGGGTGAGGCAGAAGAATGTGATAGTCTGGCCGGCCTTCGTGAAGCGTCCGGAGAGGTCTATCGTTGCGCCCATCGTTACTTCTTCTATCCCTAAGTCGAGGCTGCCGGCTGCCGGGAAAGTCGGGACGTACAACCGGTGCGTCGTCGCGTCGATTTTTACCTCTACCGTATCTCCATCGCCCCGCGTGGCGGCTACCACGCCGCCGAGCCGGTCGGTAGCGGCGGCAGGGAGTGTGTAATTTTCCGGAATCGAGGGCTTGTCCTCCAAATCGTCATAACTTCCGGATGTGGCTACGGGAGCCAGGTCGGGCGTGCCCACCAAATCGGCATAGCAGCCCGTCAGGGCCACGTCCGAGAGAGCCGGCACGGAAGGATAGGTCGGTACGAACAGACGGCGCGATGCGGCGTCGATCTTTACCTCCACGGTATCGCCGCTTCCCTTTGCTGCTGCCGTGACGCCCCCGAGGACGGAGGCCGATGCGACGGGGAGGATGTAGCCGGCATAAGGCAACGCGTTCCACGCCGTCACGCCGTCCCCGACCTTGAAAAGACGTGTATCCTTCTCATAGCCCCACTCGCCGTCGAGCAGTACGGGATTGAGGGCTTTCCACTGTTCCGCGAGGCCCCTTCGGTGCTGAAACCTCGTCCTTACGGTAATCGTTTCTGCCATATCAGAATGAATTGTGCCGGTGCGGATGTCCCGCCCGGGCGTTAGACCTTCCCGTATTCGAGCAGTACGTGATATTGCGCGGTGTATGTCTTTCCCGAGGGTGCTGCGATGTCGAGCCATGTGACGTTCTGCTTGTCGTAGAGTGCGACGCGGTAAGAAGTCGTCCCGTAGGGGTACTGGTTGAAAGGGAGCGTGAGCGCGAACTCTTCGACCCCGTCATAAATGAAGCGTACCACGCCTTTTACGCCGCAGAGCCGCCAAGTGCCCTCCGCGGCAAGCTCTGCGTAGTCCTTGAGGCGGACCGATGCCAGCAGCGACACCTGTGCCGTACCGGTGATGTAACAGCGATACAAGGACTTTCCTCCGAAATGCGATGCCAGTGAAGGCACGAGTGCCGCCGTTTTGTTGGGTTCGTACTGGCCTATGCAGTACCAGCCCGTAGACCAGCGGTCGGGACCGGGGCTGTAAGATGCCCGCACGAACAGGGGGCCGCATCCCCATGGCTCGGTCTGGGATTTGGGTACGGCCAACTGTACGAAGACTTCGGGTGTGGCGGGATCGGCAATGGTGATGCCGAATACCTGTGTGCTGCACCCCTCTGCCGGGGGCGCGTTGAGTGCCCCGTCGGCATAAAAGAGGGTGTTTACCGGCGCTGTATTGAAATCCGAAATCGCGGCAAAGGGAATCCCGGCCTGCCCAGCCTCCGGATAAGCGGGCACGAACAGGCGGTGCGTCGTGGCGTCTATGCGGACTTCCACCGTGTCGCGGCTTCCCCGCGCAGCAGCCATTATGCCACCGAGCGTGCTCCCGGATGCGGGCGGCAGGTCGTACTCTCCGCCATAGGCGAGCGCGTTCCATGCTGTGACGCCGTCCCCGATCTTGAAACGGCGGGTGTCGGTTTCTATTCCGATTTCGCCTTCGAGCAGCACAGGATTCTGCGCGGCCCACCGGGCAGCTTTTCCCCTGCGCTGCTGCTGCCGGGAACAAATCTTAATCTTCTCCATAGGAATTAAGCGGCCCCGCCGTCGAGAATAAAAGTATTGTCCGGATCGCCGAGCACAGCGAGCACCCGCGCCGTCGTGAAATAGAGGTTCGTGCCGCCCTCGGGCACGTCATCGGCCGATATTTCCTCCGCGTGCGTTACGATTCCCTTGGCATCGACCGTGACTTTCGTGTAAGTTCCCGCTGCTACGCCGCTGCTGCGGAGCGTCGCGGCAATCGTCGCATTGCCGCTGCCGTCGAACGATGTGCTCCCCGTCACGTCCCCGGAAAGGGCGAGCGTCCGCGCCGTGGTGAGCCGGTCGGCTTTCAGGGACTTATCGACATATCCCGTACCCTGCCCGGCCCCGGCATCTTTGGCAAAAAGCGTCGTCGGCATATAATTGTAGTCGCCGATGTTCTTGTGTGTAACGACCCGCGCGGAACTGTTCGGAAGACCCGGCAAGGCGGTGATGAAATAAATTTCGCCTGCGGAATCGTCGAACCATATCGTCCCGGCTTTGCAGCTTGCCGCCTCCGCGTTGCCCGGGGCGTGGTCTGAGTGAATGGACGTGCCCGGATTGAAAGGTTCGAGTTGCGCCCAATGCGTCGCGCCGTCGCCCACCTTCAGGTATTTTTCATCCGTGCAGTATCCGAACTCGCCTTTTAACAGAATCGGGTCTGCCGCCGCCCAATTTGCCGCCGTATCATTGCGGACTACCAACCTTGCTTTTAGTGTTGTATTTGCCATATAATTATTTGTTAAGCATTTCCCCCGTCTATTATCTTTATGTCGTTGTAATCCGTCCCTACGGCGTAATAGTGCAGGTCGTTCCCGTTCCAGCGGTAGAGCTTGTTGGCCGCCGTGTCGAGGTAAAGCGCGTTCGCCTGCCCTACGTTCGGAAACTCCAGATAGGAACCGTACCGCAGCAGCGAGGCCGCCGGAACGCCTGTGTCGGTCCCGGCAATCCACCAGTTCCCGTTCGGGCCGATTTCGGGCGTATGGCCGTCGAGGCCGATGCGCGTTGCGAAATCGAGGTAAAGGCGGTGCGCCGTCGGCGTCTGCCCCTCTACCGTGAGGCCGCCCGGCTGGAATGTGCAAAGTAGTTTCATCCTATATCCCTCACTTTGATAATCGGTATCGTCCGCCGCTGGGCCTTCACGAGTACGCCGGTGGCCTTGTGCCGTAGTTCCACCGTCAGCACGATTTCGCCCTCGTCCATGCCTTCGGTGGCCGAGTGCGGGATGTTCACGGCCAGGTGCGCGGCGTCGACACGCCGCAGTTCAAGCCGCCCCGCACCGGTCTGGGTACTTGCCGCGACAACCGGACCGTGCGGTGTCGTCGATAGCTGGGCCGCGAGGTCGTAGCCCGAGAGGTCGTCGAGCCACGCCGCCGGGATTTCGTCGGGCAGCACCTCCGGCAGTTCCCCATCGTCCCGGATTGCCGTAAAGAGCAACGCAAAGTCCGTCCCCGCTATCAGGGCCTTTTTCCCGGTTCCATTCATCCCCTCGACCGTTTTCGCCATATCCATGTAACCACCGAAGCAGCCAGCAGCCCCGCCGCAATCCGCCCCGTCGCAATCCAGAAGCGCTGCCACCACGAAAGCGGCAGTTTTACCGGAACCTCTACGCGCACGTCCCGCACGACTGCGCTGTCGCGTCGCTGTGTCCGTTCCACCTCGCGCACCTGAAGGGCGGCAGGCAGCGTTACGGGCTTGTTGCGGAGCGTATGCCGTAGCAGGCCGTCGGCCCCGATGCTCGCCTCCGATACCGCTATGGACGTTTCAAGGTGCGAACTGTCCCGCCGCACCGCCTCGCGGCTTCCCTCCGGAACCGGCACATAAACCACCGTGTCGCGCACCCGTTCCCGGTACTCCACCTCGCGCACGATCTGCACGCTGTCGGCCCGCTCGCTCCGCACCGCTATGCGCCGCACGCCGCAGCCCCAACAACCCGCCGCCGCAGCGACGGCCACTATGTACGCCGCCCGTTTCATCGTCCTGCCTTCTGAGCGTGAAAGTCGATACACCGGAGAATGGCCGCAACGTGCATACCGGCCACGCGCACGCGGCCCTCGGCCGAGAGGATAAAGCGGCAATCCCTTTCCGTATCCATGAAAAAGTTTTCCGTCAGCACGGCGGGGCAGGCCGTCCGTTTGAGGATGTAAAAATCGGCTTCCTTGTCCGCATCGCCGTCGGCGGTGTCCATTCGTATTTTCCACTCCGGGAATGCCTGCGCCGCTTCCTCGTAGAAGATGGCTGCGTAGTCGTCCGCCGCCGTGCGGCCCTTGCCCGTCCACGCTTCCCAGCCCGTTCCGCCGCCTGCGTTGGCATGAATGGAGACGAGCAGACAATTTTCCGCCCCGACCTCCCCGGCGGCTTCGTTCGCCCGCAGGACGCGCTCGGAGAGCGGCACATCCACATTCTCGCGCACCAGCAGTTCGCAATCCACGCCCCGGCCCCGCAGGGCGTTGTGCACGCGGCGGGCGATGTCGCGGTTAAATTCGTATTCGTAAAGCTGCGTCCCGTCCGGCCACACCGGGGAACGCTTGCCCGGCGTATTCTCGCCGTGGCCGTTATCCAATAGTATTCTCATGTTCTGCCTTTTCTATTTCGTTCAACCATTTTTCCACCTTCGCGCCGGGCCTCTCCGCCGCCGCTTTGATGCCGTTGTACTGCTGCAAGAGCTTGGCAATCTCTTTCCGGTCGCTGGCCGCCGCGAGCAGGGCCACGACGTCGGCCATGCGTACCGCCGCCGATTTTATCGCCGCGAGATTTTCCCGCACACTTCGATATTCGGTATATATCACGCCCAGCGCGGATAGCCCCGAGGCATAAGGCAGCGTGTAGACGCCGAACGAGATAGCCAGCAGATCTACGAGCATCAGCATCCCCGTCACCTTGCCGTAGTCGGCGAATTTCCTGAACGAGCGGCGCAGGCCGTGACTGTCGCGCGGGATGTTCAACGCACGGGCCTTGCGGAGGCCCGTCATAAAGTCGATCACGACGGCGGCGAGCATCGACAGCCATACGACTGCCTCCAGCAGTACCGCCCGGTGCAGGGCGGTAACCTCCAACCCGGAGAGTTCTAACAAAGTTTTTATCATCGCATTATCCGTTTATCGTTCGATTTCCCCGCTGTCCAACCGATACTCACGCTCCGGTTCGGCTACCGATACCGACGCACGGGCCGCCGGGCGGTAGAGACGGAACAGGAGCCGCGAGAGTTCCGCCCTCCACCCCTGTACGCGCTGCACGTACACCGCCGCCATGTCTGCGAGGTGTACCGACAGGAACCAATCGCGCAGCACGAGGCCGCAGAGAATCGACCGCGCCACGCCGTCCGCCGCTGCCAGTTCCGCCGTGCCGTACAGGGGCCTCCCGTTCGTATCTTCCCGCGCCGCGACGGTCAGGGCGTACACGCCATCGCCCGTCTCGACCGCGCAACCGTCCGGAACTATGCGGCGGAACTGCTGTAAGAGCGAGCGCAGGGCCTCTGCTGCCGCCGCCTCGACAAAGGGCCGTTCGTCCTCGGTGAGCGCGTAGCGGTCGGCAAGGGGCTGTCCCTTCTCGTCGGAGAGCGTCCGCACGTCGTAGGCCGTCGCCCGGCACACCTCGCGGAGCAGTTCGGCTGCCGGCCAGTAAAAGCGTATCGTATGATTCTGTATTTCGGTCATAGCATCCGGTAAGGTCTTTGGGTGTGGCTGCCGATTACCTCGCGCCTCAGCGCATCGCCGGCCTGTTCCTGTTGCAAGGCGTAAAGCTGAAAGAGTTGTCCGTCGCGGCTCTTGTACCACCAGCAGAGCATCCCGTATTTAAGTACGTCCTTTATCATCCCGGCCACGATGTCGTGCGGCAAACCCGATATATCCCGCAGCCGGTAAATCACCTCGGAAGAACTCATCCAGCATTCCGCCGACATCCGGCGGAGAACGAGTTGCAACGCCGAGGCGACGCTCCGTAGGTTCACCGTGAAAATATCCCGCAGCGACGGCTCCAACGTTTCGGCTTCGGCCATGTCCTGCCCGCGTTCGTTCACCCGATTGCGGTAGTCGATCAGCGTTTGGTCCATGCACTCGGCAAAAAGGGCCGGAATATCTATCCTCACCTCGTACATCATAACACGGCCATTAATTCGTTGGCCCGCGCCGCTGCCGCCTCCGCTCCTTTGCCGTCGTTCGACACGCCCAGCACGAGCGAGGCGAGCACCCACGCCGTAACTTCGGCAAGCCGTTCGGGAAACGTATCGTCCAGCGACGTAAAGGGGATATACAGGGCTTCGGCAATCGTCGCGGGGTCGTCCGGGACGCTGAAATACTCCAGCCTTGTCCCGCCGTGCGTAAGGGCTGCGACGGGCTTGGCCACTCCGCCCCGCAGGTAGGGGTTCGATTGCAGCGCGTAGGCCGGCGTGTCGTCCGCCACCGGGACGAGTACCGCCCGCCGCCAGCCTTGCATCCGGAAGCGGGCCAGCCGCAGGAAATCCGGCGGAAGCTCCACGCTTCCCGTGCCGTCGCCGTTCTCCCGCAGCGGCGCGTCGGCGAACGACCGTGTTAGCGGTATGGCGTGCAACGGGGCCGAGAGCAGCACCCGCCGCGCGGCCTCGTCCGCGAACTCCGCGAGCGGGAACTGCTGCACGTTGACCTCAACGTCGTAAGGGTATATCTCGTCGATGCACCGCAGCGCCCGTCTTATGATTTTCTCCCGCATCATCCCCAGTTCACGAAAAGCACGTTGCGCCGCGCGGCCTCGGCCCGGATTTCGTCTTTCCTCATCCCGGCGGGTACGACGTAATCCATGTTGGCCTGCAACCACACCCGCGCCGCCGCCACGCTCGTAACCGACGGCTCACGGATGGCCGTCGCCGGGTCGGGGAGCAGGCTTTCCGGGTCTGCCGTCCCGCCGTCCGCCTCCGCGCCCCCTGCATCCTTTACGAAGGCTTCCGCCTCCTTGCGGAAAAAGACCGCCCCGAAGGCCGGATGCTTTTCCAGCGCCTCGATAAGCTCCGGTCGTCCGGTCGTGTAGGTGCTTTCCCCCACGCCGCCGAAATACGCCTCCGGCTCGAAGCGCACCGCCTCCAGCGTCCCGTCGGACAGACGGACGGACGTGCGGTATTTCTTGCTGTTCAGCACATAGTAAATAGCCATATATCCATCGTTTTAAGGAAAGGAGCGGATGCGCCGTCCCCTTCGGTCGAACACTATTTTACAGAGATGACGGCGTGCGTGTCGGGATTGGTGACGCACAGGCAATGCGCCTCGTCGATACGCACGTCCGACGAGCGCGAGAGGCCCGCCTTGTCGCGTTCGAGTTCCGTGGCTTCGAGCGGCTTCTGCACGGCGCGGAACACATTGGCCGGGTCGATGACGATACCCGCTTTGCCGTAGCCGTACTCGTTCAGCAGGTCGTGCCGCTTCATCAGCAGTTCGCCGTCAGGCGTCACGATTTTATTGAACGTGATACCGAACACGACCTCCGTGGCGCGGCCTTCCAACTGCTTCACGACGGTATCGGCCCCGGCGAACGCACGCCCGAAATCGGAACCGTAGAGCAGGATGCGGCGCTCGCTGCCGTTGTTGCCCGTGAAAATGTCGGCGGCCCAGCCGTAGAGCAGGTCGTTGGTAATTTTGCTCTCGCTCCCCATGTCGAGATGCTTGTCCACCTTGCGGAGCAGTCCGTCGCTCATATACTTGACCTTGCGGCTGACGGGATCGACGAACTCGCTTTTCGTGCCGAACAGCGCGTCGCTTTCATTCGTGAGCCGGAAATCGAGCAGGGCTTGCTCGCGCATATCGAGCAGCCCGAACTCCACATCTTTTTCCGCCAGACGTTGGTAGAGGCCCTGCGAGATTGTCGTCATGTGAATCTGGCAGTAATTGGAATCCGAGTAAGGCATCTGGCTGGGGTCCTCGCTCATACCTGCTTTCTCGTCCTTCGCCACGCCGAGCCGGTAGAGGGGCGTATCGACGGGCAGGGCGGGCAACGTCGCGGCATTGACCGGGTAAACCGTAATTTTACCCTGACTGACGGCATCGACGGCGACGATGTGGCAAATCAGGGGATTGAGTGAGAATCCCCCGCCCGTAACCGGCGCAGCGACTTTCGTAGAGTTGTTTACCTCGAAGGTCGGCAGCAGGACGTTCGTGTCGGCGGAGAAAATGTGGGCGTTGGCTACGCTCAGTTGCTTGGCCCCGCTCTCGCTGCCGGTGGTCACGGTATAGGCCGCCGTGACCTTGCTCTGCACGCCCCGGCCCCGCACGCTGTAATACTTATATTCGTGGGACTTGCTCTGTACGCTCTCCACATGGCGCAGGAGCGTGTCCATAGGAAAAAGCGACGGGTTGATTTTCGTGAGCTTCTTGGAAATCGTCGGGCGGTTGATTTCGTGCTGCTCTACCGTTCCGTCGTCCTTTACCTCTTTGGTCGTGGTGACGGTTCCGCGCACGGTTTCCTCCGCCGTGGCCGCCGCACCCGCAGCGGCCAGCACCGCGCCCGTGCCGTCCGCGAGCCACGCTGAAAGTTCATGGAAAAGCGCCGCAGCTATGGCGCACGCTGCGACCGCAAACAGGCCGTAAATGATTTTTTTGTTTCTCATAGCGATAGATTGAATGATTAGAATTTGCGTTTACTCCGACGGTTCAGAACGTCGTCCAGAAAGTCGCGCGGCTGCGGCTCGGGTTCGGGAGCGATGCCGCCTCCGCTGCCGGGCAGTCCGTCGGTCTTTTCGGCTTTCATGCGCTTGGCCTCGATTTGGGCGTTGCGCCCTTCGACCTCGCCCGCTGTGCGTGCGTCCTGTACCGCCTCGTCGAACTTCCAGCCCTGATACAACTTGGTAAGAATTGATCTGTTTACTTTCCCGTCGAGCAGATTAGCAAGAATCTCGTTATCGACCCACTCGATGAACTGCCCCTGCTCGGCCTCGTCCATGCCGCGCTCGGCGAAAAAGGCATCCACGTCGGTCTTGCTCTGCGCCATGTTGCGCTCCCGCGCCGCCGTGCGCTCCCTGATGTCGGACAGGCGTTTCGTGCGTTCCGCCGCCGCCCTCTTGTAGGCGTCGTAATCCGGTTCGCCTTCTGCGACGGCCAAATCCTCCGGCGAGAACTGCCGCGCAAGGGCCACCGTTACCGGGACGCCGCCCGCCACGTCCTCGATGATTTCGGCCAGTTCGGGATATGCCTCTATGACCTCCATGATCGTGCGGTTCGCCCTCTCGTGACCCTCGATTGCGGCATCGGCCTCGGCCAGACGGTCGGCCAGCGCGTCGTCAAATTCCTCATCGTCGGCCCACTGCCGCTCCGGGAATTTCGCCTTCATGTATTCCCGCACGCGCGATACGCGCGGGGTTCCGCCCTTCGGCTGTTCCGGCTCCGGGTTCGTCTCCGGCTGCACCGGAGAGCTCTTTTCCTGCTTCTGTTCTTTCATTTTTTCGTCCTGCTTACAAGTGTGTTGTGTTTCGAGGATAAAATTAGAATGATAAAATATTAACTAAAAGTTATATTTGTGTATAAATTTGCAATAATCACACAAAAACCTGCGAAGCTATGAACCGACAACGACGCACCCGAGACTACGCATCCGAAACGATCCGGCAGAAACACGACGCGATACGGCAGCGGTACGAGGAACTGTTACGAAAGGAAAGGGAGTTAGACCCGCTCAGGGCGCAGTTTCTCGCCAAAGGCTATTACGTGGAACTGATTTGCCGCGACCCGGTGATAGGATTGTCCCGCAACTACGTTCAGCGCATCATCAATCACCCGTAAGCATGACCGAGGGGGAAGTGCGCGAGATTCTGCGTCTCGACGCGGAGCACAACCGCCGCCTTCGTGCGCCCTACAACCCGCTCACGGGCGAGGGTTCGCCCATCGAGCGGGTACGGCTGGATTTCGACGACAGCAGTTACGTCCTTATCCCGGCATACATGGCCCGCACGCCTACTGTCCGGGCGATGCTCGACGCGGGCGGCGTCGCGCGGTATGCCGCCGCGAACGGCATTCCGGAAGCGGAACTGCGGGCAGCGGTGCATAAGCTCCGCGTACATTACGATTTCGAGTTCTGGGCGGCGACCTGCGCGAAAATCTTCGACAAATCCACCGGGCGGCTTGTCCCTTTCGTACTGCGCAAAGCCCAACTGAAGCTCGTCGCAGTGCTTTCGGGCGACCTGTTCGCAGGGATTCCTGTCCGCATTGTGCTCCTGAAGGCGCGGCAGTGGGGCGGCAGCACCGTCGTACAGTTATTTATGGCATGGATTCAACTGTTCCACCGGACGCACTGGAACAGTGCAATCGTTTCCGACGTGGAATCTCAGGCCCTCACCATCCGGGCCATGTACTCGAAAATGGCCCGTCAGCACCCGAAAGAAATCTGCCCCGTTCGATTTCGTAACTTCGAGGGTTCGGCCAAGAACAAGGAACTCCTCGACCGCGATTGCGTGGTGTCGATAGGCTCTATGCAGAAACCCGACAGCCTGCGGAGCGGCGATATAAAGATGGCGCACTTATCGGAGGTGGGCCTGTGGAAATCAACGAAAGAAAGAAAGCCGGAGGATGTCATTCAGACGATTATCGGCTCCGTGCCGCGCGAACCCTTTACCGTCGTCGTGCTGGAATCCACGGCAAAGGGCATCGGCAACTTCTTTCACGGGGCGTGGTGCGACGCCACCGACGGACGCTCGGCCTACCGGCCCGTGTTCGTGGCATGGTTCGAGATTGATTTATATTACAAGCCTTTCGCCGATGAAGCGCAGAAGCGCGTTTTTGCCGCCACCCTCACGCGTGACGAGCTCGCCCGCTTCCATGCCGGGGCCACGCTGGAGGGCTTGAATTGGTACAGGGAAAAACGCACGGAGTATTCGACCGACTGGCAGATGCTCTGCGAGTTTCCCTCGACACCGGAGGAAGCGTTCCAGTCGTCGGGCCGCCCGGCGCACGACCCGCTCTATGTGCGGCAACAGCGGCCCTTCGTCCGTCCGCCCGCTTTTGTGGGTGAAATCGCAGCCGATGCCCTCTACGGCCCCGATGCGCTGCGGGACGTACATTTCATGGCGACGCCCGCCGGCGACCTCTGGATATGGAAGATGCCCGACCGGGAGCGCCGAATCGCAGACCGTTACGTCGTGTCGCTCGACATCGGCGGGCGTAACCCACGAGCAGACTACTCCGTCATTTCGGTACTCGACCGCGCCCCGCTGCTGCTCGGCGGCGTAGAGGAAGCCGTTGCGACCTACCGGTTCCACCTCGACCAAGACCTGACCGTCTGGCGGGCCGTACAGGTGGCCGAGTTCTACAATCACGCCCTGTTCGCTCCGGAGGCAAACAGCCTCGACCGAAAAGGGCAGGAGGGCGACCACTCCCTGACGATACTGGACGAGATAAAGGAGCACTACGATAATATCTTTGCCCGCAACGACCCGGCCCGCATCCGGGAGGGAGAGCCGCTCCGGCTGGGCTTTATTACCACACAGGCCAGCAAGACCGACCTCGTGAACCAATATAACAAACGGCTGCGCGAGGTGCTTTATATAGAACGGGACAAACGCGCCCTCGACGAGATAGAATGGTACGAGGTCAAGCCCGACGGCAGCTACGGGGCAGTAGAGGGCAGGCACGACGATATTTATATGAGCCGCGCAATCGCCCTCAAAGTGTCGCAACTTATGGACTTACCGCGCGAGGTAAACGAAAAACCGCCCCGCACGGAATCCGGCGGAACCGTCAGGACCGAGGCAAGTATGTAGATACTTGCATTTTACAATAATTTGTATTAATTTTCAAAGGTAAATTAATAATTATTAATTATGGACTTAACTGCAAACCAATACTACGAAAAGGCTATAAAAAAGCTCGAAGATTATCTTCTGGCAAAAGGTTATGCAAAAATACATATCAGCCACGATAATGACTTAGGTTGGTCATGTGCTATTAAAGAGAACGATATACCTTTAGAAATATATTATATATATTCCAATCAGAATAAATTTCGAGCGTCCACTGTAGAGAAAATATTAAAACTTTCTGATGAATTTAATACAAAAATACTATTATATTGGGTTGAATTACGAAACGACGATTTATCTATAAAACTATTAAACAACGCAATTGGAACTGTCGGAACATTCTTAAACAAAGTGCTTCTTACGTCTGAAATCAATTCGGACGAACGACTTTTTTATCGGGGACATGCCGATGCCCTTTCATATTTTTTAAAACCAAGTATCTATCGAGAGTTGTCGAAGGAAAATCCAAAATTAGCCGTCGAGGAAGAACATATCCTTTTCAAGGAGGCTATCCGTCGTTGTCCTGATGATTTCGAGCGATACCGTACTACTTTCGAGCAGTTGGTAAAGATGCAGCATTATCGTGTACCTACCCGGCTGTTGGATATTACGACCAATCCGCTGGTAGCCCTTTATTTCGCCTGCTCCGATCCCAAGGAGAAGGACGGCGAAATCTATGTCTTTACCGTCAAGAAAGAAGAGATCAAATATTATGACAGCGACGCCGTAAGCGTCGTGGCAAATCTGGCTCGCAGACCGGCTGATTTTACAATGCCTCCAAACAAAGGTAAAGTATCAGCTTTTAATAAAAACGTACAAATCCAATATCTGCTTCACGAGATTAAATACGAAAAGCCTCACTTTATGAATGTGATAGACCCCGAGGATTTGGAACAGGTATTTTGTGTGTTGCCAAAACTTAACAATCCACGCATATTGCGGCAAAGCGGAGCGTTTTTCATTTTCGGCATTGATGGAGATAAAACCCGTATGGCGAAGTTTACCTTCCCGTTCCGGCGCTATACGATCAGTGCGAAAAGCAAGAAACGAATCCTAAAGGATTTGGAAAAACTCGGCATAGATGAATCCACTTTATTCCCCGAACTCGAAACCGTCGCCGACCACCTCAAACACGCAGGAGTATAACTGGGTCTATTATCGTTCAGCGGCTTTTTTCATCAGTTCGTATATTCGCGGATAGGTAGCGAAATGCAGGATAGAATAAGGTGCCGGGATATTCTTTTCCCGCAGCGTAATGGCATAGCGCACGACTTTCTGGAACAGGTAGAAGTTTCGGCTTATCGTCCGGCCAGATGTCCGGTATTCCGTCCCCAATACATCGGAGTAAACCTCGTCGTGCGCCCGGTATGCCTTCAGGTAGAGCACTAACGGCAGCTCGTCGTCCGGTTCGGCGGCTCCGACCAGAACCAGCAGGCGTAATCGCAGCGGATCGCCCGTCGTCCAGCCCCGCAGCAAGTCGAGGGGGATTTCGTCTGCCTCGACCAGCGGAACCCGGCAGGTACGGAAAAATTCGACGCTCCGGTCATAAATGTCCTTTCCTTCGGCCGAGAGCCGGTCATATTCTCTCATTTGGTCTGTAAAGCGGGTGAGCAGTCGTTATCGAATCGGTCTTTTCAGCAAAGTTTCTTTTCGGTATCCCCGTCGATACTCTCGGCGATGAAATAGTTCGCCAGGTCGCGCATTTCTTCGACGGTTTCGGGCTCGATGCCCAGACGCAATGCGTAAGGTTCCAGCGTGCGTAGCATCGGCGTGTAATGAAAAAAGTCGAGCGGCCGCACCGTCGGCAGCGCCACACCCTGCTGCCGGGCTTCCCGGAGCAGACGCAGGAGATATTGGAAACGGAAGAAATTTACCGTCAGCAAGGGGCCGGGCGTCCTGTAATCTTCCTCGTCCCGCAGGATAGAATAATAGTCGTCGTGCCCGGCCTGCGCTTCCATGAACACCCGGAAAGGCAGGGTCCGTTCGTTGTCCGCCTCCATGTCATGCCGCTGTATGTAGTCGGTATAAGCATCTATTTCCTCGACATACCACGCATCGAGGTATTCTTGCGGAATCTGATGCTGTGTCAACTCCGGTGTGAGATGCACTTGCAGAAAGTAGCGGATTCTCTCGTAGAGCGAAGCCCCGGCGGACGGGGGTGCGAAAGTTTCCAGCGCGATGCGGTGGTAGTCGCGCCGGAACTGACGTAATTTTTCCTCACGTTCGGGATTTTTCTTTTTCATCCGATTCCTGCAATGAAATTTCCAGGAAGAAAGACAGCGCGGGACACGAGGCCCGCGCTGTCACCCCCGGAGGGTAAAACATAGGAAAGGACGGGAACCGGCCGTAGCACTTTGCTTTCCGTCCTTTCCGGAAACCACGAAATCTTGCGGAATTTACGAGTGGTTTTTATTATGGATTCTGCCGATTTGCATAAAAAGGTCCGGAACAACCGTCCGCAGGGACGCCGTTCCGAACCTCTGCCCGAACTGTTGATTATGAAAAAGTTGCATGAAATGCCGAAAAAAGGGAGCGCGGCGACCTTTCGGACGTGAGCCGCTCGGTGCGTGCGGTCGCGGTGCGCTCCCCGTGCAGGGCGGGACGTATCCCTGCGGATATAAGGAAAGGAGGACGGCCGAACCGCGTGCGTGGAAACGGACCCCCGACGGTATTTCCGGAACGCGGTCCCGGCTCTGCTCACCCGTTGCAGGTTCCGGGAAATGGCCGATCCTCCCGATACGACAGCGGTAGGTTCGGAAAAAGGGGACGGGACAGGATGATTCCGTTCGTAATATGTGTTTATAAAAGATGTCCCGTCCCCGACTTCGTTATTATGAAAAAGAGACGCGGCGAGGCCGTCCCGGATGCGCCGCGACATGACATAAAAAGCGCGGCGCTCAAATCCGTAACGCACCGCGCGCTCACCTAAATCTGAATAGAATATTATATAGATATTTCCCCTTCCCGGCTGGCATGAACCCGCATATCCACCGGTTCTGCGACCGTAAGGCAGGTAGAAACGGTTAGTGAAGGAAAAAGGTATCGGTTTTATCAAAAAGCAACGGCACGCAGAACAGCAGACAAATGTTCCTGCCGGTTGGATGAGTGATATGTCATGTCCTGTCGCCATTGCCTACCCGTCTTACGATAGGCCATGCAACAAAAAAACGAAGCATAGACTATCAACGAAGTAGACCAGCGGGCTGTGGAAACCTTTGTACGTACTCGCAATAGCCTATGCCCGTTATAGGCATAGAACATTATTACCTTTATATACCCCGTCCAAAAAATTTCCACATTTCGCTGGTCAGGCAATATAAAGGCCAAAACGGAAATTATTCCAAATACAAATATAATAATTAGATTTTAAAAAACAAAGGGCATGGAACTTCGACACGCGACCAGCAGGCTGTGGAAAACCTTTGTACGACGAGTCGAGTCCATGCCCAAATGTTTTGAGCATGAACTCTTCCCCCGTCACCCGTACAAAAACAAGAATCTTCCACAATTCGCTGGTCTTTGTGACGGGTTTGGAATTTGAAACTGTTAAAAAATTTCTTTCACAGTTTTACAAATGTAAGGATAATTCCAAACTCACACAATAGGACATAAATGATTTATAAAAAAATCATTAACCCCGATTCAAAGAACCTTTCGCCTGGTAAAAGCGGCACAAAAACCGCGCCCGGCCATAGCCGTACACGTTCGGAATAGACTTGGGGAGGAAAGCACGGGCGGAAATAAGCCCGGCCACGAAAGAGGAAAGGCTTATTTGCTGTCCGTGCGCCTGCCGCCGCACCTGTCGCTATCAGCAAATTCACTCGCCATAAGTAAACGGTAATAAGTCGTTCGTGTGGCAAATATACGAAAGTTTCCGAATTTGCAACGGATTCAGTGGTTTATGGGGCAGTATTGTATTCTTGAAATTATTTCGGTCACACTCATTCAAATACAGGTTTTTCTATTGATATTTTATGTCTGTTTGATATTAAACATTACTTTTGTAACTATTAGCATTAAATATTGCTTAACATCGAACTATTTATGAGAAATATCAAAAGAAATATCAATATAAGGAGTGAACAAATCGGAGGCCAATTCAACGAGTTGTTTCAACTCATCAATGAAATCGAATCGTGTGGGAGTGAAGAAATCTCACTGGATTTTTCCGCGACATCTTTTGTAACCCCGTTCTTTTTATTGCCGTTGTTTGTACATATCCGAAATCATCCGAAGACTATAATAATTAAGAACCTGCCGGAATATCTTCATACTGTACATTTCGACGAAGAAATTTACCCGGAGCGTTTACCGCAGGGACTTGCCTCTTTTCTTGAAGATTATAGGCTGAAAACATATATTCCTATTCTTAGTTTTCCGAATGAAGCGAAACAGATAGGATTTAAAAACGAGATACTACATGCTGCGGAAAATTTGATTATGCAAAGGCTGAATATTCCGGTAAATGTACGTGGTGGCATTAAATATTTGATAAGTGAAGCAGTAGATAATATTTCAGAACATTCGGAATCGGAGCGAGGATATATTTTCATGCAATATTATTCTTATTTGGGATACCTCGATATTTGTATTGCCGACCGGGGGATAACGGTATTGGGTAGTTATAAGAAAATGCCCGGTAATTCGATTAGCTCGGATGCGGAAGCTATTCAGGCAGCCAGTCAGGGTATCTCAACAAAAAATTTACCTGATGCCGAAAACCGGGGATATGGCATCGGGACTTCCAAACGAATGCTTGTCGATGGTTTAGGTGGTCAGTATTTCATGTTATCGGGTAATGGTTTTCATTTGAAGAACAAATCGAGAGAAGATTATGTCACGCTTCCCCCTAAAATCAGATGGCAAGGCACAATAATTGCCTTGAGAATACCGTATAATAGCAATAAGAAATTTCAAATAACAAACTACCTCGAATAATTTGATTATATTTGTAACATGAAAACGCAAAAACATACCGTTGTTTTGCCGCAAGAATTGAAAACTCGTTTGGAAGCCCGCGAGTATCTGAAACAGTTGGAGCAGATGGGCGAAAAGGATACGTTCATTTTCGATTTTGCAGAGGTCCAGTTTGTAGGTAGGAGTTTTGCCGACGAGTTTTATAATCTTTTTTTCAAACAAAAAGATAAGAGGATTAAATCTGTCAACCAGTCGGAAGAAATTCAGATTATTTTCCGGACTGTCGAAGCGACACAACATAAAGAGAAAAAATCGGAACCGGAAACCGTTGTAAACGAATTCAACAATATCGACGATTTAAGTGCTTTTATGAGCACATTATAAGGCGTTCGCCAATAAACAAGAAAATAAGGAGTTGACCGTAATCGGTCAACTCCTTATTTTCTATACCACAGTGATAAATGGAATTGCTTTCTCCGACTTTAATGACTGTGCTTCTATTTCTTGCATCGCGCAGTTCGGCCTCAGCCGAAATAATTTCACAACGATTATAAATTTTATGAATTGTTGCAGTACAACATTACAAAAATTATATTAATTTAGTAACCAGCCTACTACAAGCAGGCGATTTACTAACTCTAATTAAACCTTCATTATTATGAAAAGAACTTTGTTGATTATGTTGGCAATGGTTATCGGAATGACGGCCATTGCTTACACCGTACAGGCAAAGCAGGCGAAAAGTGAACAGGTTAATCCTCAAAAAACTCGCAAACTAACTATCAAGCTTATATCGAGCGAGGACAACGAACCTATTATCTTCGCTTCGATTCAAGTAGAGGGAACTTCGATTGGTGCGGTTACCGATATAAACGGGAATGCTGTTTTGTACATTCCCACCTCCGAAGTAAAAATAATAATATCATTTGTTGGAATGAAAACAATAGAAAAGACTATTCCGGCTGGTACTGATCCTGTTACTTTAAATCTTACAATGTATCCAGATTCCCAAGACCTTGAATAATCGCGTATGAAAAAATCGCTCACCCTCATTTTGCTTTTTCCGGTAATTCCGGGATGTTTGTTTGCCCAATCAAAAACCGGCAACATTGCAGGAAAGGTGATGGAACAGACAAATTCCTTAACGTATATGGGCGTAGGCGGAGCAGTTGTGAAAGCAATCACGTTGAAAGATACGCTACATACAACAACGATAGATGGTTATTTCCAATTCAAAAAAGTAACCGCAGGGCGAGTAACCCTGCGGTTTTCGCATATATCTTACAAGGATGTAATAAAAGAAATCGAGGTGAAACCCGGCCAAACAACTGAAGTCAGAATAACGATGCAGGAAGCGCCGCAGCAGATAGACGCAGTCACGGTCAAAGGGGAAACCCAAGTCCTGAAAATCAGCGGCGACACGCTTATCTATAACGCTGCTGCTGTCCGGACACTGGAGGGCGATGAAACCATGGAGATTATCAAACAACTTCCGGGGGTCTTGGCCGATGAAACCGGCGTCAGCGTCATGGGTAAAAATATTGACCGCACCTATATCGACGGCAAATTGATTTTTGGACGTGATCCGATGGCAGCCTTGCAAAACCTCTTAGCCAACGACGTACTCAAAATCCGCGTCTATGACGAGTATGCGGACGATAACCCGCGCCACAAACGCAGAAAGGGGGACGAGATGCGCCGCGTATTCAACATCGAAACGAAAAGCAAACTCATTCAGGCCACCGTCGGCCATTTTCTCGCCAGCTACGGCGCGGATATGAACAAGGGCGGACACGGAAACCATGATAGGTACGGCATCGGCGCGACGGCTAATTTTTTCTCCGAAAACCTGCTGCTCTCGGCAAACGCTTTTTTTAACAATATAAATCGCAAGTCCAACCGGATTTCGGACATCATCGCCGTGAAAAGTCCCAAATCTTCTTACGACCGTTCGACTTATGCCAACGTAGGATTGGAGCGAAGTTGGAAAATTAAAGATAGATTGGACAAAACATATCTTAACGCCTCTTATTCATACAGCGACGATTACACCCGTTCTGAAAACAGCACGCAACAAGTTTATTTCCCGGCCAAAGATTACACGAGCCGGACATACGCCGACACGAGCCGCAACAGTTCGACACGCCGGACGCATGAGGCTAACATCCTTTTAGACCATTTTTACGGTGTGCGGTTCTCTCATTCCATGCGTTTCGAGGACAACCGTACCGACGGTCTACGCTCCTATGCCAGCATTGTGGATGCTGCCGCTCCGGCAGGAGGTCGCACGGCCAGCCGGACGGATAAAAGCCCCTATATGATTTCGGACAACTTGGCCTTTAAAGTATATGATTTTCATGTTTCCGCATCGTTCGATGCTTCCAGCAACGACGGGCGCGGGTTCCGCACCGATACGCTCACTTCGACCGCCACACGCCGCGAGTTGCGTTCCACGAGTACCGGGCTGGGACGGAAAGTTACGGCCGGCGTAACCAAGAGCATTTTCCTTTCAGAAGACATTTCAAGGTTCATCGATTTCCGTTATCAGTTTACATGGGAGAAAAGCAAACAACGGCAAACCTCGCTTGATTTGGCCGACATCGGCAACCCTGTCATCGACACGACCAATACCTACAATTTCACTAATAATTACAATACGCATAAAATAGAGGCTGCGCTCTTGCTGGCATTTCCCAAAATCAAAGGAAATTTTACTTTTACCCCGGCACTCTCTACCACAGGAATTAACCGGGACGAACGTTTCCCCGATAACGACGCCTATAAGAAACGGTTTAATGCCTTCTTGCCAAGTGTCACGTTCAATATACAAAGTATGATGAAACGGTTCAGTGTTTCATATATGACAGGGGTTCAACTTCCGTCCATTGAGCAGTTGCGTCCCCGGCTGGACGATACCAACCCTTATATGCTCGTGGCCGGCAATCAACGCCTCAAACAAAGCTATACGCACTATCTGCTCGGCATATACACAACCATGTTCGGCAAGGCGAACAACAATATTACCGTGAAACTGGACGCCAAGAAAACGAACAACGTCATCGCCTATAAACGCACGTTTTTCACGGCTGAAACCTACCTTCCTGCGTGGGGTTACACGGCTCCGGCACAAAGCACGCTTACGACCTACGAAAACGTGGACGGCATGTGGTCGGTCGTGGGCGACGTGAAGTGGATTAGGCCCTTGCGCAAACTCAAATCCCAACTTACCGTAAACGCCATTTTCAACTACGACGATACGCCTTCCTTCGTGGACGATGCCCTGAACCGTACCAAGAGTTATGCTCCGGAACTGAAGTTGAGCCTGCGGGCCAACGTCTCGCGCTCGTTCCGTTTTACCGTCGGTTCGCGAACGTCGTACATTTATTCGGAGAACAACATCGGGCAGGACGATAAATACTTCCAGCAGGGAGCCTCCGCCAATGCCGAACTTATCAATATCTTCAAACGATTCTATCTCAACGCCGCGTACAGCCTTTCGTATTACAAGCGTTTCGGCGGAAACAGCTACGATTTGAACAATCAGATACTAAACGTTGCCGTAGGTTGCAAGATACTGAAGCGTCGGGGCGATATCAGCTTCACGGCTTACGACATCCTCAACCGCAACTCCGGCTACAAAACAGCCATGTACTCGGACTACATCCAGAACACGTGGACACGCTCTTTCGGCAGGTATTTCACCTTCAACCTCGCCTACAAGTTCAACAAGTCCAAATCCGGCGTCACCAACAGCAGCATCAAGGACGGAAGCGTGAAAGAGTAGCGGAACAGTTTTTGAGTTATGCCCGGAAACGAATACGGGCATGAGTTCAAAAAAAGATAAACTAAAAATATATCAGCCGGACACGGCCACCGACCGGGAGATTCCCGTGGCGGGTAGCGGCGTCCATGCCGGTTTCCCGTCCCCGGCGGAAGACCATATCGAGGGGCGGCTCGACCTCAACAAATTAGCCGTCACCCACCCGGACGCAACCTTTTTCGCCCGCGTCGAGGGGGACAGCATGAAAGACGACTGCATCGAGGACGGCGACCTGCTCGTCATCGACAAGTCCCTCAAGCCGGAGGACGGGAACGTGGTCGTTTCCTACCTCGACGGCGAGTTTACCCTGAAACGCATCCAGATAAAGAAAGGAAAGATATACCTCGTGCCGGCCAATGAGAAGTACAAGGTACTGGAGGTATCGGACGATACCGATTTCCGGGTGTGGGGCGTGGTGCGCTATGTGCTGAAAAAAGTGTAGCGGAAAATCGCTAAGGTTCAGTCCGAACGGCGCGGGTGCTGATTTTACCGTACTATCGCCATCGTTTTGCCGTTATTATTCCATGTACGGCCTTTGCGACTGCAATAATTTCTACGCTTCCTGCGAACGTGTTTTCAATCCGGCCCTCGTCGGCCGGCCCGTCGTCGTGCTATCCAATAACGACGGGTGCGTCATCGCCCGCAGCAACGAAGCGAAGGCCCTCGGCATCGAAATGGGCGATGCGTTTTTCAAAATTAGGGACGAAATCCGGCTGCACGATATCGCCGTCTACTCGTCGAACTTCGCCCTATACGGGGATATGTCGGCCCGCGTGATGAACATCCTGCGCTCGTTCGTCCCGGCGACCGAGGTTTATTCCATCGACGAATCGTTCCTCGACTTTACCGGCCTGAACCCCGATACGCTCGACGAGCTCGGCCACCGGATAGCCCGGACGGTCGGACAGTATACGGGCATCCCCGTGAGCCTCGGCATCGCGCCCACCAAGACACTCGCTAAAATCGCCTCCAAACTCTGTAAGAAGTACCCGAAGCTCGACGGCTGCTGCTTCATGCACCGGCCCGAAGATATAGAAAAGGTGCTGCGGAAATATCCCGTCGGGGACGTCTGGGGCATCGGCCGCCAGTACGAGAGGAAACTGCTCGCCGCCGGAATCACGACGGCCTACGACCTGACGCAGATGCCGCGCGAGTGGGTGCGGAAAAACCTCGGCGGCATTGTGGGCGTGCGCCTGTGGAAAGAGCTGCGCGGGGAGCCGTGCCTGAGTTTGGAACAAATCCCGTCGCCTAAGAAAGAGATAGCTACGACGCGGAGCTTCGACCGCGACCTGCTCGATTACGAAGAACTGCACTCCCGCGTGGCCCAATACGCCGCCGCCTGCGCGGCCAAGCTGCGGAGGCAGGGAAGCGTCTGCGGCGAGGTGCAGGTCTTTGTCCTGACCAACACTTTCAAGGAGCACTTGCCTCAATACTACGAGAACCGCATCGTGAAACTCTCCGTACCCACCGACAGCACGCTGGAACTGACGAAAGCCGCCGTGAACATCCTGCACTCCGTTTTCCGCCCCGGCTACGCTTACAAGCGGGCGGGCGTCGTTCTCTCGGATATAAGCCCCAAAGGGGCTACGCAATGGGACTTGTTCGACACCACCGACCGCCCCCGGCACGACCGCCTGATGGCCGCAATGGACAAAATCAACGCCCGCTACGGACGGCACAGGCTCACGACCGCCGCCGAGGGCTTCGAGCCGTTCAAGATGAACCGCCAGCACCTCTCACAGCAGTTCACGACCGACTGGAACGATATTATCAAGGTCAAGACGCGGTAGAATCCTTGACTTTGGAGAAATATTTCCGTAATCGTTCGCAAAACGACTGAAAGAAATCGAGCAAGAGGGGCATACGCTGGATATACCTCGTGCTTTCATTGTACAACTTATCGGTAGTGGTATTGGCCGTAATGTCCGGATAACGGGTATTCTGCTCCGTGTCGATAACGAGAAAACTCAGAAGCATAAGGTAGTGCGGAGCTTTAAAAAAGGTATTCGAACCGATAATAAAATCTTTCATCATTTCTTCACGGTTGGGTATATCCTTCCATTTTAGATAATAACCATATAAAGTCCCTTTAACCGTTTTTGCATCAGGATTTTCATTGTAAAACCTTACAAATGCGTCGAAATAGGATTCGTTGTCGCGTACCGGAATGAAAGTCGTTCTTCTCTGGGCCTCCAATTCACGCCATATAAAGTCCACCCGTTCATCCATATTCGGAAGCTGCTTTACAATACCAAAAAACTTGTCGTACTCTTTAGTGGCCTCTGGCTCAGCCCCTCCGCGAGTGAAAATGTACCGGAATATTTTATCGGATTTATGTCCGATTTTCTTTATTTCATCGGCAGCTATCCAGTTCTGCGAAACGCCCCAAAATTTACTCGCTTTTTCTACCGCCTGCTGAAAGCTGAATGCCGCCCTCGGATATAATTGTTCATTCAATAACGTTTTTGCAGCCCGAATATCAGTTTCTGCTTCTGCCAGCAGGGGGAGGTAAGGATTCTTCATAACCAAAAGTGAATGCAATGACCTGATAAAGATATGAAATAACAGTTATTGTGGTATTGAATTAACTGTATTTTTATTCAGTTCTCATGTATGCACTGTTGATTCTTAACTATTCCTGCCTCATAAACCGTTGCATCAATTCCATAGCGCGGGGGTCGGAGTTCTGCCCGGCCTGCTGCCGCATCTGCGCGAGCAACTCCGGGTTTATCTGCCCGGCTGCGGCCTGCTCCTTCAGGGCTTTCATATCGGCCAGCAGTTTGTCCGCAAAGGGCAAAGACGACGTATTAGACAGGAATATTTCGAGGGGAATCTGCCCGGCCTTGAGAAGTTCCAATAATAGCTCGTCTGCCATTTGTCGATAGACAGGGGTATCGTTCGACTTTTTGACGGTGAGGTTGAAGTCGATGATTTTCCTGACCATTTCCGGCTCGTAATAACGTGCGGCCCGGTCGTAAGCCCTTCCGTTCAGGTCTATGTAGCGGCGTTCGTCGGTGTACTGCATGATGACTTTGAGCAGCTTTTCGTCGCGCGCCTTGCAGAACAGATTGAAGCATTTGAACAGCATGGCAAGATTTGTCAGGGAGTTCTGCGTTTCCTGCGCATAGAGGCTGCTGGGCGTCCCGGCGCGCGGTGTCTGTCCCTGCACGGCGTTGGAGAGGCCGGAGATCTGCTGCATGATTTGCATTTCCTGCGCGAACATTTCCCAAGCCCCGATGTCTGTGCCGTTTACGGCAATCTGCCGGGGCAGCCTGTCGCCCGCACCTTTGCGGAGCAGTATCACGCCGTTGGTTTTCACGTATTCCCGGGCGAAGTCGTCGATGTCCATGCCGTCGGGTATGGCTTCTTCGGGAACCATGAGCAACCCTTTGGCCGAGCTTCCGATGATGAAGTCGAGCATCGTGAGCAGGCGGTTGATATAGCGCTGAATGTCGATGATGTCCGAAAGCAAAGCCTTGAACTTGCCGTCGAGCAGCGGCAGCGTGCCGAGCACATAAGGGTGCTGCTCGTGCGTGTAGGGCGTTTCCATTTCCTTGATGCAGTAACCGTTCGGCGTCAGGTAACGTACCCGCCAAAAGTATTCGTACTGTTCGCGCGCAAAAACGGTTTTTATATCCTCCGGGGTCAGCCCCGCCGCCATGCCCGCTTCCAGCCGCCGGGCGTTTATTGCCTCGATGTCGGCGAGTTTCAGGTCCGTGTGTACTTCTTCCGTCCCGTCGGCGTAATCGTGACAGTACAGCACCCAGCGTCCTATCTTTTCCCATACCTCGATAACGCGATATTTGGCCGGGTCGTTCGGGACCAGAAAACTCAGGTTCCGCAACTGCCCGCCCTGTTCGTTAAAAATTCCCTCCAGCCCCGCCGCATCCCGGCACGCGCCGTAAATCTCCGCAAGGGCCTTCTCGTCCGCCCGGCTCGTGGCGAAATTCCGCACCAAGTCCGCAAAAGTATAGTCGTGCAATTCGCCGATTCGCCGCAAGTCGAACAGCCGCACGTCCTCGATGTCGGCATTATAGAACAGGCGATTTATGTTGACAAGGTCTACCTTGCCGTCCGTTCTGTTCTTCGTGCTCCAGTAGTCGTATCGCACTTTCCCGCACACGATGCCGGTCACGCACAACTCAATAAGCGCGACAATATCCAGTTTTTCGACCTCGTTGAGTTCGTGACAGGCTTGCAGGGCATTGGTCAGCATGTTGCCCAACTCCTGATCGTCCCGCGTGCGGGCGTAGACGACCGGCTGCGAGGGCGAGTTAATCATGTGGCCGACGATGTTTTTTAAAAACTGTTGCAGATAATTGTGTTTGAGGGGCGTTCGCCCGCTGCGTGAAATCAGCACGTCCTCGCGTATCATCCGGCCCGGACGGTCGGGATCGGGCACGACGTCGCTCCACTGGTCGCCGTCCTTGTAGCGCACGTTACGCTCGTGGTCGCGCCGCACTTCCGCAAGCGCGTCCCAGTCCTGACTGCACCGCAGAAGCAGGTCGAGATATTCCGTCTTGTAGCCAATCCGTGTGCGCCGCCGCTTTTCCGCCTGTATACCGGCTGTCCCGCCGGCAAGAGCCTTCAGCCGCTTACCGTCAATTTCCCGTAACATATCTTTCATCTGTTTGTAAATATTCTCTCATCGTCGCATCCAATTCTTGCTGTAACTTTTCATACTCCGCAGAACCGGGGTTCGTCCCGGCCATGACCTTCCGGATGCGGTTCACGATACGGTCGTACTCCCGGAACAGCCGCACACGCTCCAAATCGCGCCGTGCCTCCGGGCCTGCGGTTTCTGCCCGGTCGCCCATGCGCCTGTACCGGGCCGCAAGGTTGGTCATGCGCTCTTTCATCGTGTAGTATCGGTTTGCGGGATTCTCCTTTCGTGTCGTGCCGTATAGACGGTTTATAATCGGAAGATCATAGCTGTTCAACTCCGCATCCGGTTCTACGAGCGACTGTACCGTATGTACGACATCCTTTACGAATTTGCCCATGCCGCCGCCGTAATAGGTCAGGACGTGTTCGACGTGCGAGGGGTTCCACTCGAAAAGGCCCCGCAACAGCGGGTCTATTTCTCCGCTCTGCCGCAGGCCGGCCGGAGTGTCGCGGTCGCCGCCGCCCAGCGCGTTCAGTCCCCGGCAAAAGGCGAGAATCGCCCGATTTACATTTTTCAGCCCCATTTCCGACAGTGGATAGTTCGGCGCGTCGTCGAAGGTCCGTTTGCCCACCGGATAACCGAAAGTGTCCTCCTTCGCGTACCATATATCGTAAAACGGCGTCGCGGCAGTCGGCACGACGACGCGCGCCAGATCGCCCCTGTCCGTCGGCGATGCCACCGGCGAGAAATCCTCGTACAGCACGTTCCACATGCTACGGGCACATTCCTCAGCGGTGATTTTGCCCTTGTAGGCATCGTGCAGCAGTACGCCGATTCCGTGAAAGGCCCGGAAACCCTGCGGAAGCGGTATTTTGCCGTACCCGTGACGACCGATATAAGGTACGAGCAAGTGGTTGCGCCGGTCGTACTGACTGATGTAATTCCGGTCATCGTCCTGTGAGGCGAGGAAAAAATCCAGCAGCAGACTTTCCAGAAATCCGCCCGTAATCATCGTGGCTACCGCCGCCGCGAACCGCCTCCGGTTGCGCAGGGCTACGCGGGCAACTTGTGCTGCACCCTGCACCGAAGCATTGAAAAAGACGTAAAACATACCCAGCGCCCGCGACGCCGTGCCGCGCCGGTTGAAATTGACCGTGACGTTTTTCGCGTCGGAGATTGCCCGCAGCAACGTTTTTCCCTGATCGAGCGACGCTACGAACGTGGCGAAGCGCGAGGTATTTTCCGCGATGCGCGAAGCGCGGTCGAATGCCTCGGCGACGGCTTTCGCTCCCGTTCTCCGTGCGGCATAAGACAGCGCAATTTCAGGCCGTTCGCTCCGCTTGGCGTTCCTCAACAACTGGCCGACGGTTCCTGTCCGAAAAGCCACGTACCGCCGCACGTCGCGCTCGGCTTCTTTCACGCTCTTGCCATGTACGAACCCTGTTTCTCCGCCGTTTTCCCGGAAATAGTCGTACAGCGTATCATATACGCGCGTGGGGCCATACAGCCACACGAGCCGCTGCCGCCCCGCGACGGTCAGGATGTCGGCTCCTTTCAGGTCGGCCACCGTCAGCGGCCGGGCCTTGCCCTGCACATTGCGCGAGATAGCCGCCATACCCGGCATGATGTGGCGGACGAATCCCCGCAAATCGCCCTCCCGGTCGAGCGTATGAATCAGTGCGGCGTGCTGTACGTCGCGCAGGAAGTTCACGGCTACGAAGGCCGGGTTCAGCGACGTGAAAGCCCGTGCGAGCCACCGCGTCGCGTTTCCGACGGTATCGTCTACCCATTGTGGTATGGAGAGCCGGTGATAGCCGTTTATCGCATTGGCTACCGCAGGATCGGCAAAGGTGACGATGTATTTGATGCCATTCACGTAACATTCCACGCACCGTTGCCGCTGAAGCGAAGGGGATACGTTCGCCTCGCGCCCGAACACCTCACCTCCGTCGTCCGTAGCCCGGCACTCCCGGACGATGTTATAGCGCTCCGCTTCCTCGATTTGACCTTCCAGAATCGCTATGCCCTGTTCATCGTGCGCTTTTTTTGCCTGCTGCAACTCTTTATTCAGCCTCGCAATCTCTTTCCGCGCCGCTTTAGACAACTCTATATCCTCGACCGAAGGGTCAATCGTCGTCATTACCCACCGGTTTCCGACGGCCTTTGCCAACCAGACGCGGTTGACGCGAAACAGGTCGGCCCCGCCTTTGGTGTTCTGCGCCAGCCGCAGGGCCGACTGCCGCATCCGGTTAGTCTTGGCGCTGATGACGGCTCCGATACCGATATTCACCATTTGCACCACCGGATTAAAAGGTTTGGTAAAACGCCCTTCGGCCTCCTGCACCACCTGACGGAGCCGCCCCGGCGTGCGGCGTGTGGCGATAAAATCGTACACTTCGGTCGCGTCAAACCGGGTGATGTCGTCTTTGTCGTCCCGCACGGAATAGTCGTAGCTCCGCAGCGGGACGTAGTATTTCCAGTTATGGCCTTTAACCAGTTTCCGTGTTTCCTGAGCCATCATCCCGTCCTCAACCAGCAGATCCAGCACCCGGTCGTTGGCCGCATTGACCGCTCGCCACAGGCTCGCCACCGGAGCCTCGCGCAACTCGGACAACTCCGCCGCATCGAGCGACGCAAGGCCGTCCCGCTTCACTTTATCCAATAGTCCGGCAGGCAGCAACTCCCGCTCCTCCGCCGGGATGCCCCCGATTCCGTCCCGCTCGACGGCCTCGACACGCTTCCGCCCGGCAAGTTCCCTAAACGCCTTGATCATCGCCTCCGTCACCTCACGATTCCAGTCGCTTTCCGGGTCGGGTGAAAGAGCAGGAACACCCGACAAGTCGCGCTCCAGCGACGATTCTGCGCTGATATAATCCGTCACGGCATCCATGTCCGCCCCGGTCAGGGACGCAAGGGCAGCGACGCGGTCCAGCAACGGATTGATATAGTCGTCCGTATACTTCTGCAAGGCGACTTTCGTAACGCTCGAATAGTGGTTAAGATGCGCGTACACGTCTGTGATGTCGTCGATTCTGCCGCCGCGCCGGATGATTTCCTCTTGCAATTTGCGGACGGGCATCGTGCTGTCCAAAAGTATGCTTTCGATAACATGCAGCGGCTTTTTCTTGTCGTACAGCACGGTCGGCTCGATTTCGCCCGCCGGGGCGATAGTCTCCTGCTTTTTCCGCTTGGCCAGCAATTCCTCGACGAACTCCGCCGCATACTTGAAATTCTCGGGCAGGGGTTTCTCGTCCTTGCTGCCTCGGCGGCGGAGAGGACTTTTGTAATCGTCCGAGAGTACGAACTCCAGATGTTTCCTTTGGGAATCGACAATTTGCTGCCGTTTTTCGCGGGGCAATACTTTCGTCAGCTTGTCGATTATGCGGTTCAACCCCTCCCGGTCCGTTATTTCACGGATATTCCGCAGGGCCATGTATCTTTTTGTGGCGCGGAGCGGTTCTTCTCCGAAAAGGTTATGGATGACCGAACGGCCCAGGTCGGTTGCATTGTCGTATACGATACGGGCCATTTCGTCCCAATGTTCCCCGAGCTCCACACCTGGCAGCCGGTGGTCTTTAAGCCATTCCGCCACGCAGTACCGCTCCAAGGTTTTCGGATCGGTCTCATCCATGACGATGCGATACCGTTCCGAGGCACTGCCGTACAAGGCCGCCTTTACCCGCCGTGCCGCCGCAGTCCGCCTCACGGCGTCGGCCGCCGTGCGCGACGACGCGAGGCGGTGGCGCGACAGCCACAGCATATAGGCAATATCGCGGTCGCCCACCCGCAGCGGCACGCCCAACGCTTCGCGCAACCACCGCCGCACGGTCCCGATAATTCGGGCGAACCGTCCCGGCGTCCGGTTTCCCTCGGCAAGCCCCGCAAGGTATTCCTCCGTCGCCAGCCGGCGTGCCTCAACCGCCGGAAGCGGTGCTTGCCCGGCCTCCGCCCGGCGGTCCCGTTCTTCCGCCATTAGCCGGTGCACTGTCGCACGCTCCCTCTTTTCCATACCTTTATATGCCCCGTCGATAAAGTCGCCGAACCGTTCGCCCAGCACCCCGCCCAGTCCCATGTGTCCCACGGCCTCGTGCAGCACCGTCGCCTCCGCATCCGCCACACCTCTCATGTTCGGCAGCACGACGGACACCTTGCCCGTTCGCGTGTCATACCAACCTTTAGCTTTCCGTTTCCTCTCCGTACCAATACCGTTTCCAATCGTGTCTGTGTCGCGTATTATTTCCACCGGGATATGAAGCGATTCCGCTAACTTTCTCACCAAGCGTTCTATTTCCACAGGGTTTGCCGGAATGCCGGGTTCATCGTTTTCGCTATGGTCACGGAATATAGGATTTTCCCCGGATTGATCCGTCGGCTGTGCGGCTTCGGTATCGGCCACTATTTCTGCGTCTATGTCGATTTCCTCGACATTATCTTCCGCCTCCTGTGCCTCTATCAATGCAAGTTCAGCGGCCATTTGCTCTTGCAATTCCTCAACCCGTTGCATTGTTTTTTCCAATTCCGCCTGCTGTGGAAATGGCTTGCCTACTTGGGGCCTGTAAATTTTGTTTTCCTGCTTTGCGCGTTCGATTCTGTATTTCCGTGCTTCGATAGCTTCCCAGAGTGATTGTGTGCTTATGTAATTTTCAACGGCGGTCAATACGTTTTCCAATTTTGCCCGGACACTACCGCTCAGCTCGGGTAACGATTCGCATTTATACAGGTATTCACGGGACATTGTAATCTTCAACGTTTCAGGATTGATGGTTTTGTTGATGACAACCTGAATGTTGAATTTCTGTCCGTTGATTTCTATCGTCCCGTTAATTTTCGCACTATCCCGTTTAGCGTCCTTGCGCACCGCTTCGACTTCTGTATCGACCCTCTTTCCGTAGGTTCCCTTGATAAGTTTTTCTATTGCCTGCTGACCTGTCGCCTCCCGTTTCCCGATTTTCAGCGACACGATTCTGCCATCGGGAAACAGAGCTTTGACATCGTTCCTTTTCTTCTCTAAATCATGTAAAATACTTGTCGTCGTTGTGATTACATTGTCGTTGGTCTTTACCTTATTGGCTATGAATATCTGACTTTGCGTGTGATATTGTGCTGCGTTGGTCAGCTTTTGCAGTTTATTCCGTTCCACAGAAAGGGCGAGAGCTGCCTGACTTCCCGATAACGATGCCATCATTTGGGAAAAGTTATTCGCGTCGCTCCCTTCCGTTTCCTCTTCCTCGATCATGCGTGCTGATATGTCGCCTTTCATAATCTGGCGGATAAATTTTTCCTTAATCTGCAACCGTTGGTAACCCGTCACGTCGAGCGTTTGCTTTACTCCCAGCCGTAATATTCGGACAGGTATGTTCATGTCGAGGTGCATATTGCCTTGCCGGAGTATGCGTCCGTTGCGTTGCTGATAATCCATCGGGCGGATCGGTACATCCATGTGAACGAGCAGATGCAGACGTTTCTGCATATTGACACCGACACCGAGTTTCTCGGTCGTACCCAACACAACCCGTATATCGCCGCTGTTTACACGATCAAACAACTGCTTGCGTTTTTTGTCGTTGTTGTAATCGTTGATGATTGCGATTTGTTCTGCCGGAATCCCTGCGGCCTCCAGCTTGAGTTTTATATCCTCGAAAATATTGAATCTCCGGTCGCGGCTTTGGTAGGAATCGCAGAATACAGCCACCGTACCCCGGTATTCCTTTGTTTGCTCCAAATCTTTTATGATTTCGGAGACGGCGTAGTTCAATTTACTGCCCGGATTATCCGGCAGGTCAGGATTAATCAAGCGCACGTCGATCGCTGCCCGTTTAGCAAGTCCGAACATCACCAACGGGATATGCGAATTTTCCCGTTTTTCTTTGCCGCGCATTTTATCATACCGTTCCAATGCGGAACGTATGCTTTTCATTACGCTTTTCAGAGGGGCTGTCTGTTCCAGCAACAAATCGGTCGGCTTCCCGCCTTCCAGTACCGGTGTTCCCACACCCTCGCGCAGATCAGAAACTTCTTCCGTCAGGACGGTATGCGCGACCTTTTTCCAAATAGACAACAATTCCGGGACATTGGAAAAGCTGGCAAAGCGGTTCGTTACTTTGAACTTGCCGCTGGCATTGAATTCGGCGGATTCTTCGATATTGCCGAAATTATTGACGAAAGAATCGAAACTATTTAAGTCGTACCGCCTCAATTCGTTTTCTTCCAACAAATACCGCAGGAACGTCCACATTTCCGCCATCGTGTTAGAAATCGGGGTTCCGGTAGCGAACACGACGTTTTTACCCCCGTTCTGCTCCAAAATGTAGGACGTTTTGAGCCTCATGCTCTGCGCTTTCTGCGAAGCGGCCGGATCAATGCCCTTGATATTTTGCAACGAGGTCGAGAACCCCAGCTTTTTATAACTGTGCGCCTCATCCACTAATAATGCGTCGATACCCAGCTTTTCAAATGTCAGCGTTTTGTCCGTCCGTCGGTCGAGCAATTGTCGGGCTTTCGCATCGGCGTTAGCCCGTATCTTCTCCTGTTCCTTAATCCGCTTTGTTTTCTGTTTTTCGGTCTGACCGTCCTTATCGACACGCGAATTTTCCAAACTCTCAATCTCCTTATTGATATTGAAGGATAACCTTTTGGCTCCGGTCGGATCGCTTGCTTCAATGTTGTCGAGCAAATCCAGTTTCTCCTGAATAATTCCGTCGATATAAGCATTGATACGGTCCGGATCGTCCGGTATGGAATCCAGATAACCATGATAAAGAACTACAATATCCCAATCGTTGTAAGCTATTTTGGCAAACAGTTGTTGCCGCTGGGAGGCTGTCAGGTCTTTGGCCGAGGGGACCAATACTTTGGCCGCAGGATAGAGGGATTTTATTTCTCCGACAAATTGCTCGTAAGTGGCCCGCTGAACGACAATACACGGTTTCTTCGCAATTCCCAACCGCCGCATCTCCATAGCGGTGGATATTAGCGTAATCGTTTTGCCCGTGCCGACTTCATGCGCCAACAGGGTGGCTCCGTTCAATGCCCGGATAACCCCTTCTTTTTGGTGCTGGCGCGGCTTCTTGACATGTGAGGCGTTCGGAAAATAGTCGAATCCCGATACGTCGATCCGTTTCTCGATAGTCCCGTTAAACTTTTCATTGTAGGCGACAACCATTTCTTCGGCAAACGGATTGCCGTCCGTTTTGCACCATTGCTCGAAAAGTAAATCCAACTCCGTCTGTTTTGCAGCAGCCACGGAGGATGCTTCCTGATCTTTTACTCTTTTGGTAGTATGCGTTACCGGATCATACTCGCTTTTATAAACGACAGGCTGAATACAGTTCATCGCATTCAACGTGAGAGTGCTACCCGGCAATTCGGCTATACCCATATTTTGATCGGTGACGTTACCTTTCGACCGCAACGAAGCGTGATATTTCCCGTTTTCCGCTTTGGTTATACTGGCCTTTACCAAGAACTTTTCCTCAAAGAACCGTTCATATACTTTAACAGGAATCCATGTGCTACCCAACGAAATTTTTATCAGATGCAGAGGCAAATCCAGCGGAACTACATTCCGCAATTCTTCGATATTAACGTCATACTGCCCGTCCATGCGGGCTTGTTCGGCAATCGTGAGTTTCAGCCGCACGTTACCGGAAAGGTATTCGCTCCGTTCCTCCAATAGGCCGGTTGCAGGATTAATAAAGGCCAGCCTTTTCTCCAGCAATTCGGCCTCTATCTCGGATTCCGGTTTGCCGATAAGTTTGGCGATAAACGGAATGTTCAGTTTCCCGTACCGGTATTGAGATGCCTTGATTCCATCTTCGACCGTTTCCGCTTTGAGTTGTTGATTTCGTTCGATTACGCGACGGCTGAAAATATCCGACTTGGTAATGACTACTTCGCACCGGGCATTACCCGGAATCTTCGTTTCTTTGACGTTTTCGACAGCGGCGATGGAGGGGAAATCCACATCATCGCGCAAAAAGCCGATTTTCGGATTATTGGAAAGTGTCCCGTAGCGAGCTATGAACCGGTCATAGACGGCGTTAAGTTCCTGCCGCAGAGCATCTATTTCCGCCGCGTCGTTGTTCTCCGCCTCCAGCAGAGCATCCAGCGTGTTTTTTAGGGCGATATAATCCTTTAACGCCTCCACTTTACTGCGTCCGGCTACCTTGTTGCTGTTCCAATCGACCTCAACGGCGGAGCCATACTGAATCAAACAGGGTTTTCCGTCGATTACCGTGAGGCCGCCTTCTTTCGTACCGTCCGACGCATGGACGTACTCCTGCCTCTGGTCTGTCCGGGGGGCCTGCCTATAAATGTCGGCGGGCAGGCTTTCTATAAAATTGGCTATTACTTTTTGCTGGTCGATTTCCGGTACTGCGGCGCACCGCTGTTCGGCAGGGTGAATCTCTTTTCCGGTCTCGAAACCGAATTTCATCACACCGGCCATTCGTTCGGGATGCTCCTGAAAGTATCGGTTTATTATCATATAAGCCGTCTTATTCTCGTGTGTCGGTATTCCCGATGCTTCGAGTTTCTCCCATGAGTATTGCGCCTTACGAACCTGAATTATATCCTGCATATCGGCAGCATAATCGGGCCTTCCGTTTTCGTCCCGCTTGCGGATTACGATAATATCGGCCGAAGTTTCGGTTCCTGCCGATGACTTGAACGTGTCGTAATTGAGCCGCACGGCTCCCAAGAAATCGGCATTACCGTCATTGACCACCCACTCCCTCAGTTTTTTGCTGTTATCGAGGGTTGTTGTCGAAGTGATGAAAATACCCAGCCCACCCGGTTTGAGTTTACGGATACTTTTTGCAATGAAATAGTCGTGTATATCAAAAGACTTGGCTAAATCCTTATCGTACTGGTCGAAAACTTTTATCCGACCGAACGGGACGTTGGTTACGACAAGATCTATGCTGTTGTTACGGATATACTGGTTCTCGAATCCCTCGATACGAATATCGGCATCCGGATAAAGCGCCTTTAGAATCTGTCCGGATATAAGGTCGATTTCTACGCCCGTCAGTTGGGAACGGACTTGGAGGAAAGGAGGCATCAGACCGAAAAAATGTCCTATGCCGGCGGAAGGCTCCAATACGCTGCCGCCGCTGAATCCCAGCTTTTCGGCCATATTCCATATAGACGAAATGACCGCGGGCGGCGTGTAGAACGAAGTCATCGTAGAGGCACGGGCCGTTTCGTATTCCGATTCGGACAATGCCTCTTTGACTTGTTTGTAGTAGGGATGCTCCTCTTTAAAAACCGAGGAAAGACCGCCCCAACCCGTATATTTTACAAGGATATTTTTTTCTTGAATAGTGGCCGGTCTTTCGTCCTGTTCTAACTGCTTAACCAGCCGGATTGCCTCGATGTTGGCTTTAATCTTAGCTGTTTCGCCGCGCGGGGCGATTTCGGTCCCCCGGATTATTTCGTAGTTGTGGCGCTCCGAATCAATTTGTCGATAATCTGTTGTATCTGCATTTCGCTCACCTCGATTTGCTCCGGATTTTCCGGTTGCCAACTCGGTTTGAGTTGTTGCGTCGCCATTTCCCTCGCCACGTCCGGCGCGACGCCCTTCTTCAGCAATGTCTGCTCCCAATCCATCGCGTTGCCGACCTGCTTCTCTATGTCCTTCAGCAATTCTTCCGGTTCCGTTTCCGCCATGTCGAGCAGTACCCCCGGCAGATATTCCGCCATGTACCGCAGGGCTGTCCGTGCCCAACTGGTTTCGATCAATCTGACCGTCTTTGTGCTGACTATTTTGCTCATAATTGTCCGTTTTTGGAACCGACGCAGCAACGCGACCGTCTACACGATTCTCGTTTTCACGCCGAATATAGTTTTTAATTTCCTTATTTACAAGTGCTGCAAGTTGGCTGGCTGTGATGTCGGCTGGAGCGTAAAAATTATCATATCCCCGGTATTTACTACCGCGGCTGGTAATCCGCCAAAGAATATCCCCGTAAGGGCGTTTTTCTATTTGCAAATCGTCCGAATAGCCATACTCGGTGACGTACCCGGGATGCTTCACTGTCACACTAACATATACGCCGTAATCTGTTCCCGGTTTCCAAAGGATAAACGTACCCTCACCGCCCGCCGGTGGTAGATTTATATTGGCATATATCGGTTTCCCTTTCCGGTCCGCGTCGTGCTCCCATCCCAATACTTTTGACAGTGCTTTACTGAAAGCGACCAAATCTTTTTTGAAGTTCTTTTCCGGGCGTAAACTGCCATATTCGCTAATGTCTTTTTCGGTTTCTCCAGTCCGGTCATAGTACCCTAAAAGGGCGATATTACCGTCGATGCCTGTCTCGGCATTATCTGTTTTGTCGGGGAACTCGGCCGTGTTTTCCTGCTTACGAACTGTTGTAGCCTCGGTTTCAGCCGCTCTATCATCGTTTTGCGTATAGTGTGTGGCGTCCGGTTTATCGAAATCAAAACGCATTACATCTTCGTGGCTGTCCATGTATGCAGACAATTCCTCCATGCCGGGCATGTGCATGGCCGCTATGTAAATTGGTTTCAGGTAAGGCCGAACGGCATCGCCCAAATCGTCGAGCATCCGGCGGGCGAAATCGGCGAATTTCCGCGCTCCGGCTTCGATGTGGTACATAGCCATTTGCGTACCTATGGATAATATTTCCGGATCGAAGCCGCTATTGAGTTGTGCCAGCTTTTCCCGCATACGTTGTCGCAAAACTTCGTATTGCTCTGCCGTCACGATTTTATTGTTCGCTCCGTAATCACCGACCGGTGAGGTTGAAGCATCTTGCTGCGCATCGGTTTTTCCCGCATCGGAAATGCCGGCCGGATTTTCTGCCGGTATCGTGTTTTTCTCCGGTTCGGCCCGGAACGCTTCAGCATCCTCCGGAGTGCTGAACAGGAACGCCCGGCTGAATTTGCTGTAATAACCGTCGTATTCCTTCGCCTTTTGCCTCAACTGGCCGAACACCTCGGCCTCCACGCGCCCGGCCAGCTTCACGGCATAGAGTTCATTTCCGGTTTTGGTGTGCTTGATTTTCTCCACCGGTGCGAACGCCACGCCGCCGCTTTTTTTCTCCGAACGTCGCGCCCGCATCTCGGCCAGTTCCCGGTGAATTTTGTGGCGCGGCGTCAATACCGGCTTTCCGCCATACTTCACGGCGGCTTCGTTCACCGCCTCCACCAGACGGATAGCGGCTTCCACGTCACTTTTCGCCAATCGCAGGACGTCGCGGACAAACCCTGCCTTTATCAGCGAATTGTCCCGAATATCGAAAATCCGATCCCCGAACGAACCGACAGCGTGCCGGTAATATCGTTGATACTCCTTTTCAACTTGCGCCTGCCGTGCCGTTGACTTTTGTCCCACTATCCCGTCGCCCTCTGCCGCTTCCGCCGCACTTTTCCCCGAGGGTTCCCCGTCTGCGGCGCTCTCCGTCCTTTCCGGGATTTCCTGCTGTATGCGGGGAGCTGCTACGGTATCATCTATGGCCTCTTGCCTGCGGTTTTCGAGTGCGGCAATATCGGTCTGCAAGGAACTCGTATCGCCGGATACGCTTTCTTTGGAAAGGTCGTGCGGCACGTCGAAAAGGTTGCCGTCAGCCGCTCTTTTCTCCGAAGCCCCGAACAATGTCCCCTGATTGCCCTCGTTGAGAGCGCCGCCTATTTCCCGTTGTTCGGCGGCATATTGCGACAACCTGTCCCGCAGGGCGGCGTTCTGTTCCTCCGACCGGGTGTCGATTTCCCCGGCGGTTTCGTCGGCTACTTCCCGTTCGGCATCGGTGAGGCCGGAGCGTAACGGCTCCAGTCGTCCGCTTTCATGTCGAATTGCGGGCGTCCCTGTTGCCGGTTCTCCCTGATGCGTGCGATTACCTGTCGGGGTGTCACTCCGTTGGCCTCCGCCAGTGTGGCGATGATCTTCGCTAACCGTTGCTTCCGTAAAACCTCGGTCGGCTGTTTCTGTCCGGTTTTCATTCGATAGGATTGAGTTTGTGCGATCTATTGCCGTTTCCGACTGTTCGGCCAACGGTCCAAAATTAGCATTTTCTTCGAAATCCGTGCTGTTTGCCGCAAACAAGCTGTCGATTTCGGCCCATTGAGCAGGTGTAGTCTGCCCGTATAGCTCCGTCAAGGCAGAATCGTTCAAAAGTTCTTCCTCCTGCGCTCTCCGTGCCGCTTCGTGCTGCTCCATTTCCGCAAAATCTTCCGCCGTGTAATCGGCATAGGGGTCTTTTCCCTGCCCGTGCAGCTTCACGGCTTGCTCGTATGCCTGTCTGGGCGATACGACACGGGAGAGAACTCCCAATACAGCATCTTTAATCTGCTTGTCGTCCAAATTCCAGCGGATGCCGAGCCTATTCTCGTTTCCTGCCCCGTACTCGAAATAGAGTTGTTCGGCATAATTTTCCGGTGTCAGGCCGTCGCTGCTCAAAATGCCGATCCGCTGGCGGCGCTCACTCTCCTTGTCTGTTAATCCGAGTTCCACCGCCAGTCCGCGCCTGTTACCGGCATTGCCCCATAAGAACCGCAAACCGCCGGCTATATCCCGCAATATGACGTCTTCGATAGAAACGTAGTCGCCGAGCGCCGCTGCCTTCGCCGCAAAAGGCGACACTTTTTTGCGAATACTTCGGCGGCGGCTCACGAAACCGCTACTTGCCGCCGGCGCATCCTGTACCGAAACTTCCGGTTCCACACTTCCGGCTATGCCGTTGTACGGTACTTTCTCGAAAGTCCCATCCGTAAGTTCCACGACATAACCGCCTGTCTCATGCCCTACAATAACACCCTGCCGCCCGTCCATGAGCGTCACGGCATCCTCGTTCGAGTATTGGTCCCGTGCTCCGGCAGACTGCTCCGGAGCCGCCGGGGCCTCCGAAACCTCGGAAGGTACGGAAACCTGTGCCGCTTCGGCTTCCGGGATGACCTCTGCCGCGCCTTGAACGGGGATTGCTGCTTTCCCGGCCGGTGAACCTTCCAGCCCGCTGCCGGGCGCTTCCTCCGGCTCCGGGGACGTAACGGCAGCCGGTTCCGCTTCCGGGGCGACAATCCGCGCCGCATCCTCCGGGGTTATCCCCGCCTCGATACCCGTCTGCACATCCTCCTGCGCCTGTTCTGCGCGCAGCTCGGCCTCCTGTGCCTCGTTCTGCTGCCGGTACTGCTCGGCGACGAACTCGCCGACCGGTACGCGGAAAACCTCGTCCAGTTCCGTGCGGCTGATCTGGTGGGTGTTGCCCTGCTCGTCCAGTACAAAAAGATTCGTGTCGATTTCTCCGGTTTCCAGGCCGCCCGCAAGTACGGTATAAACGGCCCCGTCCTGTCCCCGCGCCGTAACGAACTCCCCGGAAACGGTTTGCCCGTCCGCTCCCCGGTACTGTACTTCTTGGAGCGTCCGGTATATGTTCTCTATCTGCCCGGCCTGCGCCAGTCCGCGCGTCGTACCGTTCAGGATCGCCCGTTGCGTGCGGAACCGCGCATAATCGACGGCATGGGCCGCGTCCATACCCGTGAGGCCGGGAGCCGTCCAGTCGATACCGGCCAAAGCCTGAGACTGCCGTGCGAGGGTAGGCTGCTGCATGGCCGCGAATACGGCGGTTTTCAGTTCGGGATTCCCGATGCCCGCAAGGGCTTTCTTTTCCGCGACGTGCAGGCGCGCCGAACGCCGGGCGTAATCCGCCGCGCCGGGAAGCTCCAGCGAGGCGAACCCTGCGCTCATTACCGAAGTGGTGAGGAACGTCGTCCAGAGGTTGTCTGTCGAAAAGCCCTCTTTCCACCGTTCCGTTTCGCCCGTGAGCAGCGGGGCGAGGAAATTGCCCTCCACTTCTTCCAAAAACTCCCCGACAGCGCCGTTGAATCCCACCCGTTTCCGGAAAGCGTCGAGGGCCGCGCTGCGCGGAATCCTGTTCATATACTGCGCAAGGCCCATGGTGCGTGCGAGTTGTGCCACGGGTCTACCGACCAACGACCGGAACAGTACGCCGAACCCCTCGCCGGTCTTTTCCGTAAATACGTCCACATAAGCGTCGGCCAGCCCTTTGTATGCCCTTACAAAAGCGGGTGTCGCCAGTTTGGACACCGTGCCGTCATCCCCGATGCGGTACTGTTCCGCCGTGCGTTCAAGGTAATTATTGTACGGTGCAGCTTGCAGTGGCAACATTTTCCCGGCTTCGGCTCCCATGCGGGCTACGGCCCCGACACCCTTTGCCACCCCCTTTTTTACGCCGCTTTGCAGGAGTTTTCCGGCCACAGCCCGCCCGACGGACGGCATACTGCCTATCCCGCTCGTCAGACCGAATTGCGCCATGAACGGGGCGCTGTGCGCCAGCCCTTCACCGACTTTCGCTCCGCGTGTCTTGCCGCCGCGCAGCGCAAGGTAGTCGTTTACCCGCTGCTCCAGTCCTTTGAGCCGAAGTACGTCTTGCTCCGTTTCGGTCAGTTTTTCTCCCCGGTGCGCCTTGTCGAGGGTCCGGGCCTCCAACAGGTTTTCGAGAATCGACGAATAACCTGCCGAGAGAAAATCCTCCGCCGTCAAGTTATTTTTTATCCCGCGCCACAGTCCGGACGACTTATCGCCTTCGTCCCGGTCTTTCGCCGTCTTGCTGTCCAATTGTCCGAGAATGCGCTTTGCCATTACCGCGAGGTCGGCATCCTTGCCGCCCTTCGCCATTTTCGGCATCCCGTAGATTCGTGCTTTGGCCAGTGTCCCGACCGGTCCGCCGCCTACGGCCTCTGCTACCCGCTTTTCCGTCTGCCCGATTCGGCTGTTGGCCCGTTCGAGAATCCCCGTAACCTCACGCCGCAAGTCCTCCCTTAGCTCCTTCTCGTATTGAGCCGAACTCTTGCCCGTTTCCATGCGGAAAAGGGCTTCAGCGTTTTCCGGTTCCCGTCGCCATGCCGTCCACTTATCCATGTCGGCATCGTCTTTGGTCAGTACGTCGCCGGTGAGCGTCGTGTAGGTCGGCGTATCACCCGGCAATACCGTCGGGTCGATTTCCGGGGCCTTGTACCGCTTGTCGGGCAGGCTGGAAATAATATCTTTTCCCGGCATCATCAACTGGCGTGTCAGCGCATCGAGCGTTTCCCGCTCGTCGTAACCGCGCTCCCGAAGCCGCACGGCCTCCGGTGAGGCTAACAGCCGTTGTGCGGGTGACAACTCCGGCTGCGATTCCGTACCTTTCCCGGCGGCGTAGGTGATACGCTGCGTTTTATTTTCCCCGAATATTTCATTGAGTTTGGCTAACTGTTCAGGTGTAAAATCCGGCCTTTTCATTCTTCCTTACTTGTAGTTGAGCAAATATTCCATGATGTCCGCGTCGGAAAAACCGCTCTCGCGGGCCTGCTCCGCCTGTGGGGTTTCGAGCAGTTGCAGGGTTTCGTTCGAGTAAGGGCCTTTCACGTAACGTTTCGGAGGCTGCCATAACCCTACCCAGCCCTCGGCGGGCCGTTCTTTTTCTTCGTCCCCGTACATGGTTTTTAAGTATATGCCCCGCAGTAACGCGGCTTTCTGTTCGGGTTTGAGCCGTCCCCAATAGAACTGCGGCACGTTCTCGCCGGAATAGGATGCTTTGCGTAAAGGTGTGCCGTCTGCCGGAATCATACCTGTTTCGATGCCTTTTTTCATCCAGTAGGCGACTTGCGCCGGAGAAAGTTTTATGACCGTCTTGTCGTCCCGGTCGAGGAATTGCAGTCCGGCGTTATCCGCCGAACCGCCGCTGCGGGCTGCTGCTGCCGCCGTCGAAGCTGCCGCCCTGATCCGCGCCGCCTGCTGATTGTTCTTACCCCGCAGGGTTTCGACGGCCAGCCGCGCAGCCATGTCGTCCTGTCGTTTCTGCGCGGCATCCTGCGTCTTAATCGCCCCGGCCAGCAGCGAATCGTATTGCTTCTGAGCCATAGCATAATCCTGTCCCGCCGCCGCTGCATCCATATCGGCGGCCTTTTGCCGGGCCGCTTGCTGCCCCATAAGCGCGTTAAGCCGCAGGGCTTGATACTGTTTGTCCTGCTGCCGGTAGATATTTTCCCATTCGTCGATTTTACCGAGCATCTTCAGCGGCAGGTCGCTACCTGTTTTCGGAACGTAACCCTTCGTGGTCATGCCGACAATCCCGGTTCCCAGCGCGGAAAGGAAATCGCCCCACGCCGCCACCTTAGCCGCATTGCGCGTCCGCCGCTCGCGCTCTACGTCCTGCACGGGTTTCTGCGTGTCTATATAGGCAAGAATCGGATTCTGCCCATTGGCATACAGGTCGCGTGCCCGCTGCTGCTTCCGTTCGTAGTCGGCCTGCCGCCGTTCGGCCTCCTGCCGCTGCCTCTCCAATAGGTCGGCCACCGAGAACGGGGCCGCCTCGCTGGTCGTACCCTTATCTGCCATATCCTGCAATCCGTTTTTTCATCTCCTCGGATAGTTCGAGGGGCTGCACTCCACCGCCCACCGTCGTAAAGCCGCCCGTGTTCACCGGGGCGAGTTTCTGCTGCCTCACGCCCGGCGCCATGCCGTAAATCGCCGCAAGGCTGCCGAACGCATTGCCCATGTTCCCCACCATCGTCTGCACGCCGTCCCCTTCGCCCAGCTTGGCCCGATAACGGGCATCGTCCAGTTCGTCCCGCCGCGCCCGGTATTCCCGCCCGACCTGGTCTTTGTGCTGTTCCCCCAAACCCGCAATTTGCGCGACGGTCTGCGAATAGTTCCGGTTCAGGCGGCCCGCCGCCGCCACTTTCGCCTCATCCGTCGCCCCGGCCTTGATTGCATTGGTATTAAGGGCGCGAAGTTCATCCGCATTGTAGTCCCGGATGCGCTTGAGCATCGCCCGGCTGTCGGCCCGGTCGAGGTAGGGCGTGGCCGTTTCCGATAAATACCACTGATCGAGCCGCCTCTGCCGCTGCTCCAACTGCTTCTCCGCCTCACGGCGTTTCTTGTTGGCGGAGATACCGCCGAAAATCGAACCGAGGGCCGAAATGCCCGCCGCGACCGGTAAAATAGGGAAAGCCATGCTATTTATTGTTTATTTTTTATCAATATGTAAAATTAAAATGCAATAAACACATTAAATAGCTATTTTTGATAAAAATTTATCAAATCTAAATGTCGCACCCGCTTCTGACGGAGGAAGAGAAAACCGCAATCTGCGCACGCTATGCGCAGACGGGGAGTTTTCGCGCCGTGTCCGGGGAGTTCGGGATTAGCCCCATGCGTGTAAAAAGGACTTGGGAAGCTCTGGGGGAGAGCGAGCGGAATGCCTTCCGCACGGCGGTGGCCGGAGTGCGGCAAGAGGCCGCCGCCGTGCTCGTGCAGAGTGAATTGGCGGACGACTATCTCGACAGCGTAATCCGCGCCCGCAATGCGGCTATCGGGGAGTTATGCCGCCGCCTCACGGACGAGAGCAGCCGCCGGCGATTCTCGGACAAGAACCTGATCGCAGCCTGTAAAATCCTGCACGACCTTTCCGGGGCTGAAAAGCCGCAGGAGGGTACGAGTATCTTTATGCAACTCAGCCAACAGCTTCACAACGAAATCAACCACTATTACATACATGACGATGGAAAACAGACAGAGGCAGACAGTCCCCCTGCTGGGGATAAACCGGGCGGAACCGGCCCTGACCGTTAAGGACGGAGCGTGCGAAACGCTCCATAACCTACGCTACGACGCAGGGGCATGGCGGAACGTCGATGATTTCCGCAAACTGCACGACGTTTCGGATTTCGGAGGCTTCACCCTGCTATACAAGCACCCCGCGACGTCGGATGACCTCTACATAGCCCGCGACGGGGCCGGAACCATTCACGAGGTACGGCTATCGGGCGGCGTCTTCGTTTCCGTGCAGGTTATCCGCCCGAACGTCCCCGACCTGCAAACCCTGTTCGCCTTCGGCAATGTGCTTGTACTCGTCACCCCGGAGGCCGAGTATTCCTACATCCTGTACGGTACGTCTTACGTCCTGTTCGGGACACCCGCGCCCCCGGCCTTTGTCGTCGAGCAGCCGTACCGCTACGATATGGATGTTTCTTTCTATTTCGGCAGCGTATCGTCCGGCTCCGCTGTTTCCTACACGTTCATCGACGCAAAGGATTTCCAAGCGGGCAATCCGCCCACGCCGGCGGCGGCAGGACACCGCTACTACACGCGCATTGCTGACATCGAGGCGCAGCAGGTGCTACTCCCCATATCGGGGCCGTCCGGCTCATGGCATGGCGAGGTAGCCCTTATGTGCGCCTACCTGATGACGGACGGGACGGTCATAGCCAATTCGGAACTCGTGCTGATCGTCCCGGAGGCCCTTACGCAGGCGGAGGCGGAGACGGGACCTTACGGCTACGGGAGCGACGGGTTGGAAATTGACCCCGAAACGAACGGCAAGGCCCCGAAGGGCCTCTACATCACCAGCCCGGTACATTTCGGCAACACGAACAACTACTACACGCTGCCGAAAGTGACCGTCACGATACCGTCGGGCATCGACAAGCGGCTGATTACGGACGTCGGCGTCTACGCCACGCGCATAAACCCGCTATTCAACTACGCCCAGCTTTGGAACGACGACGGCGAATGGCTGGCCTCCGCCGAAGGCGAGGAAGGCGACGACCGCCGCAAGCCGGTCACGTTCCGGCGGCTCTACGAAAAGAAAAACGACCTTTTCAACCAACCGCTATACCGTATCCTTGAAATCCCAATCGACGATTTCACGGATAATTCATATACCTTCAGCCTGAATTACAGCCTCCTGAAAGACGCGGAAACGCAGCCCGTCTACGAGCCTACGCAGTCGCTCCACGCGCAGACGGCCCGCGTCTATTTCGAATACAACGCCCGGCTGCACAAGGCCGGCACGCGGACGCGCCTCTTTCCCGGTTACACGGGATTCTGCACCTACGAACTTTCGCCAGTCCAAGCCCCCGGCGGGGCGCTATACAACGCCTGCCTCGTTACGACTGTGAATATCGAAGGACGGCGCTACGACGTAGTGCGACGCATCGCCGGAAATGTGGCCAGCTCCGTTGGGCGTGTCGTGAGTTATCCCGATTACCGGGCCGAACGGCTCGGCATTCTGCGGGAGGATGCCCGCACCTCGCCCGAAGGCGGGCCTTTGGCTGGTTCATGGCAGGCGGATACGTGCCTGAAACCCTACGAGGCCAACAACTATGCCTGTGCCGTACTACCCCTGACAAAGAACGTCAAATATCCCGCTTTCGGTCTTTCCGGAGTAGAGCGGGAGGCCGTCTCGCCTTCCGGTGCGCTGGAGGAACCCAACCGCCTGCAAGTATCGGCAACGGGCAATCTGTTCGCCATGCCCTTTGCCAACTCCTACCGTGTCGGGAACTCCGACGAAACGATACTGGCTTTGGCCACCGTCGCTGACGAACTTTCGGAAACCCGTTTCGGGGCCTATCCGCTCTATGTATTCACGAATCGCGGCGTATGGTCGCTCGAAAGCGGCAGCGGGGAGATACTGTACAGTAATATCATTCCCGTCAACCACGACCGGATTATCAACCCGGCGACGGCGACCGCCGCAGGAACGGTATTCTACATCACCTCGCAGGGGTTGTACGGTTTGCAGGGCCGCCGCTCCCGTCTGCTCTCTGAACCGCTTAGCGATATGGTGACCGATTACCTGGCCGGAGCGGAAATGCACTACCAATTCAAGTACGGCGACTTGCTCGTTTATAATCCGGCTTACTCCTATGCCTACGTGTACGCTGTCCAGCACGGCGTATGGTCTACGCGCGACATGGCCGGGACCGTACTCAACAACGATGAAATTGTGACGGCCTCGCACCTCTCCGCCCTCGATGACGAAGCCCCGCAGAGGCCGACCGAATGCCTCGCTGTCACGCGCCCCGTCAAGCTGGGTAACACCGAATTTAAGCGGCTCGAAACCCTTGTAGCCCGCGTTGCATCGCGTGATACCTACGCACACCTGCATATCGACGGCTCGAATGACTGCGCCCGCTGGCTCCACCTGCGTGACGAATGGTGCAACGTCCGCGACATGGATATGCGCCTGCGCCGCACACCCTGTTCGTGTAAATATTTCCGGTTTACGCTTCATTTGACGGCCAACGAACCGCTCGCTGTAACCGGCATTGACACGGAATTTTACCCGCGTTTTGTCGGTAAGCTCCGCTAACTGCGGATAGCGTTCGAGAACGAAGAATAAAAGCAGAGGTACAAAATGTAACACCCCCGCACCCTGTTACATTCCGTTACATTGACCTTGTTTATAAAGCAAGGCCGGACTATGGAAGTCCGGCCTTTTATGGAAAATCGGGATTAAGCTAAAAAAGCCTACATCTTATCAGTTGTCCCGAAACAAGGAGGCATATTGCCGGAGCCTCAATCGGATGACTTCGATTTTAGCTACACGGGGCCAGTTCGGAACTGTTGATAGGGACGGTTATTGCTGCCACACCGTTCCTATTTTTGAAGCCTTTTTGTCAGGCTTTCGATTTGACGGTCCTTTTGCCATAACATTAAGGTCAAAGTTTTTACCGCCTCGCTCAGGTTGGCCTGATCTGCCCGGTTTTCATCCGCTTTCTTCCGGCCCTTTCCCAAAATCAACCACTCCGGACGCACTTCCGGAAATTTTATCAGCACGTCATACGCCGTCTGCAAGGACGGCGTATTTGCTTCATTTATCAGTCGCATCACAGTGGCTTGACTGATATTAAGCATCTGCGATAATTGTTTGACAGTTAAACCGGAATCTTTCAATATTTCCGCGAAGCGATGCCGAATCCCGGCATGTGCTGTTGTTTTCATGGTTCGACGTAAAATTTTTTCTAATTCCTAATCAACCAAATAAAAATACGGCTGTTTTGAGAGGGAAATTAACTATTCATTTATGTATATATTTGTTACAAGTGACTGTAAATGAAGATGAACAAATATACATAAATGAATAGTTACACAAAAATATTTCCCCGAAAAATGCTAAAAAAAATGAAGGTCACGATCATTCCCGACACTCTGCCCCGTACATGGCAGGAGATTCTCAACGCCTTTTCCCCTGCCGAAGTGCGGTCTTTCCCGATGAGGGGACAAGCCCTGATAAACGTCCGGCATGTGATTGCCCGGATGCACGGCGGTAGCGGGAAATTGTTCCGCACTCTGTCCAAAGGCGAGCGGTTCTATATCATCTGCACCGGCGACCGTGAAACGGGGCGTATGCTTGCGGAAGATACCGTCCGGCGAATGATAACAAGTATCCGCGAAGGTATGATTACCGATAGAACCGCGAGCCATGAATGAAGAACAGAAAGCAGCAATCATGTTTTACGCGGAACTCGGGGCGAACCTCGCGCTGAAAAAACTCGGACTGATTACCGACCGTCTTAGCCAACGCGAGGCGTTCCGCATCTACCGGGAATCCGTGATTCGTGCCCTTGTCCGCCAGCGGCTCATCGCACGCCATAAAGCGGGAAACGGCCCCTACGCAAGAGTATTCTATTCCCGGCATGAAATCGAAATGCGGCTGCAACAAGTCAAGGAAGGACTAATCAAACTATAACGAAGGCTTATATGGCAGGCAGGAACGTAAAGCGGGGGCTGGTCTATTTCCGGCTGGACTGCGACATTATGCAGGACCGCAAGATTAAGCGGCTGTTCCGCCGGTTCGGCAGCGACGGCCTTGCGTTTTACATCGTTCTGCTGTGCGAAATCTACCGCGACCGGGGCTATTATATCAACGTGGATGCCGACCTGCTGCCCGACGTGGCCGATACGTGCGACATCGAGGACGAGCGTGCCGAAGCGATCCTCGCCGAATGTATCGCGCTGGGGCTGTTCAGTCGAGACCTTTACGAACGGAGCCATATCCTCACATCCAAAGGCATACAGGCCCGTTATCTCGATATCATGGCGATTCTGCGGCGAAAGGGCGGTATTGATTCCGCACTTTCCCTTATTTCTTCCGAAGAAATCGGTAAAGGTTCCGAAACATTCCCGGAATCATCCGAAGTTCCCGGAGCAAATGCACATTCTGCCGCAATCCTACCGAAAGATGATGAAATCACCCGCATTTCTTCTGACAATAGAATAGTAAAGAAGAGTAAAGTAAACGATACAAAGCATAAAGACATAGATACACATACCGGAGAGTTAAGGAAGGGGGTGGAGGGGGAAACCATTCCGACCGGAGAGGCTGCCTCCGTCCCACTGCCGGAATGGGATACGCTACGCGACCGTCGGGCGGCCGAAATCTTCGGGCGTTCGTGGCATGAGCTCGCCCGACACGAACAAATGTACCTCTGGGCGGCGCACTATTACCCCCTCATGCTCCAATTCTCCCGGCCCCTCACGCCGCAAAACTGCGAGAGCATCCTCGCCCGCGTCCCGAACTACATCGACATTGACCGGATTTTCGAATCAATCAGTAACCGGAAAAATATCATAGCCGAGAAAGTCAGCGCGATAGCCACATTCAACGCCTTTGCTCGCATGGATGTAATCCTGCGGGGCAAACAAAAAATATGACGTTATGGAGAGCCTTTACAATACTGTCCGACGAGTGGTCGAAACTAAACGCGCCACCAAGCAGGAACCGGCCATAGCTCTGTTCCGGGAACTGGACGATATAATCCCAGGACAACGTTCCGCATGGGAACCGATTCTGTACCGATTACGGGACATCGGACTGCTCCATATCGGTCCGACAATCCGGGACAGCTACGCCCGGCCCGTCGAACTGCGGATTGTAGCGGATGAAGCTGTGCACACGGAGCTTCTAAACTGGGGAAAATCCCCGGTATTGTTCATAACCCTAAAAACACAAAACTATGACGAAACATGAAATCGCCCGGCAGATAGCCGGGAAGCGCGGAATCGAGAAAGAGGTGGTACTGGACATCGTGGAAGAACTGATGCGGACTGTCAAGCACAAGGTTGCCGCAGGAGAGACGGTCTATCTACGGGGATTCGGGTGCTTCGCCCCGAGGCTCCGCAAAGCAAAGATCGGCCGCGACATTTCGCGCGGAACCTTCGTCGAAATCCCGGAGCATGTAGAGCCGGACTTCAAACCCTATCCGGATTTCAAAAAACTGCTCTATCGAAAGTAATTAAACCTTTACGGCCCCGCCTGCGGGCGGGGCATTTTACAACTACAACCATGACTGAAATTTTTGGAAACATTACTCTGATTCGGGGCGACGGACGGGAATTGCTGCCACTCATGGCTCCCCGCTCTTACGACCTTGCGCTGGCCGATCCTCTGGCGAGTTTCGACACTCCGGCGGATATTCCGGCTGTTTGCTTCGCACAACTGGTGCGCGTCAGCCTCAACCAAATCGTATGGAACGGCAATCTGTTCGACCTCCCCGAGACGCGCGGAGTAATATGCTGGGACCGTATGTATCGGGGCGAAAAGCGGCCGCAATGGGAAATGGCTTGGACGTCATTCGACCTTCCGCCAAAGATTTTCAAGTACACACCTCGCGGCAGGATTGTAGGCGGGCGTGTCAATAAGCCCGTCGCTTTGTGGCGGTGGCTGCTTAGTCGGTTTGCGGAACCAGGCCAGCGGATTCTCTCACCCTTTGGCGGGAACCTCAACTTGATAATCGCTGCACACGGGCTGAGTTTTCCCCTGACTTTACTGGAGCACGACATCGAACGCTACGAAACTGCCTGTCGGTGGCTACAGGAGCATCGGCCACCGGACAGCGGGCAGTAACCGAACCTTCAAGAAATGAACGAAATATAACATAGTTCCATAACATGCAGATTGTTGAGCTTCTGAAAATCAGGCTTTTGTTTCAAACAAAAACCTAATCAGAAATCAACATGAAAGTAGTATCATTATTTGATGGAATGAGTTGCGGACAAATTGCATTGCGGGAATTAGGCGTAGTCCCGGAAATCTATTACGCCAGCGAAATCGACCGCCACGCTATCGGGCAGACACAGCTAAATTTCCCGGATACCGTGCAACTCGGCGATGTAACGCGGTGGCAGGAGTGGGACATCGACTGGACGGGCATCGACTTAATCCTCGCCGGCTCGCCCTGTCAGGGGTTCAGTTTCGCGGGCAAAATGCTGGCTTTCGACGACCCGCGCAGCCGTTTGTTCTTTGTTTTTGCGGACATCCTCAACCACGCAAGGGTAGCAAATCCCCGTGTGCGTTTTTTGCTGGAAAACGTGAACATGAAAAAGGAGCATCTGCGGGTAATTACGGAATACGTCGGAGTGTTTCCGGTGCGGATTAATTCAGCGCTCGTGAGCGCACAGAACCGCGATCGGTGGTATTGGACGAACATACGCACCCGACAAGAGGGACTTTTTGGGGAACTTTATTCCGACATCCCGCAGCCCACCGACCGAAGGATATTGTTACGCGACATTCTTGAAAACGAGGTGTCGGGAAAATATTACCTAAGTGACAATATGCTGAATTGGCTTAAAAAGCACGCTACCAAACAAGGTACGTCCATAAAAATAAAACTCTGTAATGACAAAATCGGATGCTTGACATCGGCTCAATTCAAAATGAATTTATCAAGTGATTATGTTTTACAACTTCCGCATGGCAAAAGTCGGGGCGGTGTTCATGTAAATAAAACGCCCACGCTATCCGCAAACGCTTGGGAGCAGAATAATTTGATGATACAACTGAATCGTAACAAGGAATTCGGAACCCAGCCGAGACAACAAAACAGGATATATTCCCGACACGGGAAATCCCCGGCCTTAGCCGCAGGACACGCAGGGCAGACATCCAATGTTTTGGATGATGTTCGTGTCCGGCGCCTGACGCCGCTGGAGTGCGCCCGCTTGCAGACGGTTCCCGATTGGTACAGGTGGCGATGCTCCGACACGCAGATATACCGGATGCTCGGTAACGGCTGGACGGTCGAGGTGATAATGCACATTTTAAATTTTTGGGACAGGATAAACAGAGAGAGACAACGATTATGCGGGGACTTGAAAGAAAAATAGCTTATTCAATCGGACTGTTGCGGCGAGCCGAAAGGCTCGCCCTGCAACTATCGCCGGAGGGTTTTTACCTTGCCTTTTCGGGCGGGAAAGACAGTCAATGCGTCTACCACCTTGCGAAGCTGGCCGGGGTGAAATTCCGGGCGCACATGCAGGTCACGACCATTGACCCGCCGGAACTGATGCAGTTTGTACGGACACATTACCCGGACGTGATTCTGCATCGTCCGCCCATCAATTTCTATAAGCTGGTGGAGCGAAAAAAAATGTTGCCCCGTTCCAACGTCCGGTATTGTTGTGCGGTACTGAAAGAGGACGCCGGGGCGGGGACTGTTACGCTTACCGGAGTACGGGCCGCCGAAAGTAGCCGCCGTGCACGGCGAAATGAAGCGGAAATTTTCAGCCATAACGCACACCGGCGCAAGGTTGCCAATCCCGATTTATTCGACCTCAACACCGAGAAGCAGCACTTATGTATTCGAGGGCAGGATAAAATTTCCGTACAACCGATATTCCGGTGGAGCGACGCCGACGTTTGGAATTTCCTGCGCGGAAACGGAATCGAATACTGCCGTCTTTACGACGAAGGTTTTACACGGATAGGCTGCATATTCTGCCCTATGGGTTCCCGCCGCTCGCACATACTGGAGCGTGCCCGTTATCCGGGCGTGGAACAGGCGATAAAGCGGAGTATCCATAAGATTATCGACGAGCACGGATATATGAAAGGTTTTCAAGCGACGGCTGACGAGGTATTCGACTGGTGGCTGTCGAAAGAACCGGCGTCTGAGTTTTTCGGGATGCTGCGCGGGCAGACGAAACTAAACCTTTAATGACGTGGAGCAATTCGGAAATATTATCCTGATACATGGCGATTGCATGGATCTATTGCGAGAGTTACCGGACGGAGCATTTGACTTGGCGATTGTTGACCCTCCCTATGGAATCAACGCTCCGAACATAACAATGGGGATAGCCAGTGGGAATGGCATAAGTGTCACCCAGCGATTGAAAAAGGGCCGCTTGAACTCCGGTGGCGGAAAGTTGAAAAACAGGGTACTGAACTCGATGCCGCTAACGTGGGATTACGAACAGCCCACGCCGGAATATTTTAAGGAATTGTTCCGATGCAGTAAAAACCAAATAATATGGGGCGGCAACTATTTCAATTTGCCACCCACGCGCGGAATAATTTGCTGGGACAAGATACAGCCATGGGATAACTTTTCTCAGGTGGAAATGGCTTGGACTTCATTCGACCGCCCGGCGCAGTTGTTCAGGTACTCTACTCGCGGCAGAGCCAATGCGGAGAAGAAGATACATCCGACACAAAAACCTGTCGCTCTTTATGTGTGGTTGCTGACCCGATATGCGAGACCGGGCGACCGGATAATAGACACGCACGGCGGCAGTATGAGCATAGCGATTGCGGCGCACGATCTCGGGTTTGAGTTGACAGTTGTTGAGAAAGACCGGGAGTATTACGAAGCGGCGCGGGAACGACTGAAGCGACACCAACGGCAAGGAAAATTATTTTAAAACGATGAATACGGAAAATAAAATAATCAGGGTATTTCCCGTGCTGACACATGCGACACCAAACGATGAATTGGTACGGGTGAATACCGTGCCGTCTTTGTTCGATATGGAACTGGCGGTGGACGCCGTACATATCTCCGTCGCCTTTACATGGCATAAACGCTGGGCGGAATGGGCGGCGAAGCAATGGGAGCGTGTCGCGCCCGTGAAGCTGGGGGGCCCGGCCTATAACGAGCCGGGCGGGGATTTCGTGCCGGGACGATACATGAAACGTGGGTATGTGATAACATCGCGGGGCTGCCCGAACCGCTGTTGGTTCTGCTCCGTACCGTTGCGCGAAGGCGGTAAGCTGCGGGAACTGCCGGTGACCGAGGGCTGGATTGTGACGGACGATAACCTGCTTGCCTGTTCTCCCGGCCACATCGACGAGGTATTTGCCATGCTGAAGCAGCAACCGCACAGACCCCAATTTACCGGTGGATTGGAGGCGGCATTGCTAACACCGGAATATGCTGCCCGATTGAAAGCACTGAGACCTAAGACGCTCTATTTTGCTTACGACACCCCGAATGATTTGGAGCCGCTCGTTGAGGCAGGTAAGATGCTACATGAGGCCGGATTCACGAAAGAGAGCCATTGCGCCCGCTGTTACGTGCTATGTGGCTATAAGGGCGACACGTTCGACAAAGCGCAGCGGCGCATGGGCGAGGCATGGCGTGCCGGCTTCCTGCCTTTTGCTATGGTCTATCGGGATACCGGAGGCCGTAAGCCGCCCGAATGGATCAGATTTCAAGAACAATGGGCTAACCGAATTATTACGCCCCTCAACTGCATAAAATATTTCGGAAAATGACAAACCTGAAACGATACGATTATGAATGAATTTATGATTTTCCTGATTTGCGGTGTGATCGCCGCATTGGTGGCAGCAATAGTGTGCCTGCTGTTCCGGCTCCGGGATCGGCGCGAAACAGCCAATACTTACCACCCCGCGCCGGGGCGGTGCGAACGTAATCCTGCCAGTTACCGCAACAATGGAAAGGATATGGATTAACTACTCGCCCGAGCTCGCCGCCGTAGGGAAAAAGGTTTTGGGGTTTCCCGACCACCGGGGATATTCCGCGCTCGGAATAATCCGTGCCGTCATGCCTAACGGGCTGTGGGTGGAATACGAGGGGATAGGGCCGGTATTGCTCGACCGGGCGGGCAAGTTCAGCGAGGGAATAGATTGTAACCGGGATATAAACCTTGTTGAAAAATGACGGAATTAGGATTGACTTGCCGAACGTTTTGCCGCAAGCTGGCGGCAGGCGAGGACGAAGCCGCGACGGTAGAACTCGTACTCGATGCCGTTCTTTGGGAAATTTGCCGTGAATTGGAATGTAAGCCGAACGATACTCGTCTGCGGCTGCTCGACAATACGCGGCGACGTTACTGCTCCTTTCTATTGTGGGAAGGACGGTTTATTGGGACGCTCCGGGCCGAAATCGAAAACGGTTGTATTATGGCTTGTTTTTATCCGCAGGTTCAAAATACAGGCTATTAAGGCATCTATCGAAAAACATTTATCCCCGGCAACCGACCGGGGATAAATGTTTTCCGTAGGAGTTGTGGCTCAAATTTGTATTTGTCCTGTCCGTGAATGTTGCTGGGACTTTTCTTTTGCGGTTCGGTTATGGGGTGACCGTAATTGTTTAGGGACTTTTATTTTGGGCGCTTGATGTAATTCCTCAACTCCGCTATCCTTGAATTTGTTTTTAACGATCTTGGCAAGCAAGGATTCAGAAGCCGGCTTCTCGTATGCCTGCTTATGAAAAACATAGTCTATAACCGCCCTGTTCGCTTTATCCGCCGGCCCCCATTCGACACCTGTATATGTCCGGGCAAGGTCGTGTTCTGCGAGCTTATGACCAAGCGCCAAATCAATATCGTCATTTGAAATTCCGCACCTGTATCGGGCAATATTGGCCCAACCTCTGCGAGCAGAATAATACTCCAAATCTGCTATTCCCACTTGTGCGCCTACCCGTTTCAGTCCGATGTTTATTGCGGCATTAAAAGTAGTATGATCTGTATAGTGGCGGTGAAAGCAAAATATCCTTTCATTCGTTTGGTCGATATATTTTTCAATAAGTGGGAATGCCTCGGAAGGAATACATGTATCGACTAAGGCGTTATCTTTCTTTCGGCGATTTTTCGATTTTTTCCGGTTATATACCAGTCTGTATTGACCGTCCACCAAAGCGATTTTTTTACAGGTAAAAAGGTCTGCGGAATTGATTCCGGCCAGCAGGAAGGACAGAATTATCATATCCCGTGCTAAATTGAACAGGCAAAAGTCGTTGCGGTAATCCGGATAAGCCATGTCAGGAAGCGCCGCTATTGCGATGATTTCTTCCGGTTTCAATGGCTTTTTGCTTGTCGGTTGTATGGGTGGGATTTTGACTTTTGCAAACGGATTTCGAGGAATCATTATCTGATTGATTTCGTCATCATTGTATATAGCTTTCGCCTTGTTGAACAGTGCGCTCATCTGACTTAAAGACCTTGAAACATTGCGTCCCCCCGGCGTTCGTTCATTCAGCCATTCTTTATAACGATTTACGATATGCGATGTGATAAGGTTGATCTCAATTGATATTTTTTTGATTTTCCCTTTTACCCGTTCGATCTTTGCCTCTTGGATTTTTTCTTCCACCAAAAATTTGGAGAATGAATTTAAAAACTCGTGATATACTTTATAATTACAATTATTATCTTCTTCCCCTTCTTTTTTCAGTTGGGCGATAATCTGTTTTCCGAACTCGATAAAGTCAAGATGAAAATCTTCCCATGGGGCTTTGACATTCACCAGACAAGGCATCCCATTCACGAAGGTATATGCCATAGGGGCATTATTTCCCTGTATCGTATTTGCCGGAGCTATCATCATTTCGGGAGTTAGGGCAATGGCTCTGGGTGTCAGTCCGCCTAATGCCGGCATCGTGGAAGGTATTAAAGCATTTGCTTGAGAATATACCGTTTGAGTTGAATGGTCTTTACTATTATTGCAAGAGGCGTTTACTTCGAGCAATTTTTTCAGTTCTACAATGCTTAATTCCGGTAGTTTAGGTTCCAGTCTGTCTAATTCTTTCTGATAGACCTCAACAATGGCCTTTAAGTCTTTGAAAAGTTTAGAATCTTTCCGAATTTCTAATTTACGATTCAGGTCATCCCGTCCTGCATAAAAAGGGATACTAATGTAACGGGATTCTGATTTGTGGTTGATTCGGATAGATACTCGATACATTCTGTCCTTGCTCCGTTTCGGAGCACGAATTACAGCATTTAATGTTGCCATAGCTGAAAAAAATTGTAGTTTGTTTGTAATTTTTTTTCAACGAATAGCTATTTGCTATGCTGTAAATGATTAGAAAGAAAAACAAGAAATAGTTTTCCCTTCCTACTGATATTCAGTATATAAGATTGATTTTCAAAGAGATGAAAAACGGAAGTTTTTCTTTTTTTGCTAAGTTTAGCAAACTACTGGTTTCAGCCACTCACCCACCTCTCCGGGCTTCGGCTTTCTTCCGAAATAACCGAACGCAAAAGTAGGTCAAAGTTTGTAAACGACCAAATTTCCGGGCTAAAAATCAATGAAAATAATGCCTTGGAGCAACATGTCACAGCTTTCCCGCAAGAGATTCGCACCGGAAAACATAATAAAGAACGGCTCTTGCCGAATATACCGTACGCGAACAGCCCCGTCAATCGTTCCAAAAACACTCCGTCCACAAATACGGAAACGGTCGCAGCGCCACCTCCCGGAAATATCGGCGGCATAGCACGCGGTGCGGCTCAGCCGGATCATACGCCCGGACAGGGGAAGCGCACCAAATTTCATCCGAAATCGAATACGGCAGCTCACGCAAACGGGAAACGGGTCGAAATGAAATCCGGGCAACAGCCCCACCCTCCCCGCCGCGCACATCCGACAAAGGCAATTATCCGAGCAAAGAGAATTCCCGACGCTCTCTGAAGCCGGGAGTCCCATCGCCATATTCGGAGAGGGGAACCGGGCATTCTTGCGTACGAACGGTCATATTAAGCAAAAAAGCGCTTTCGGCGCCTTTTTGCTTGAATTTCATACCGGTTTGTCAAACTCGTGCCGAAAGCTCGTCTCAGAAGATGAATTTCGAGCTGATCTCCTTGTAATCGTGCACGCGCTCGATCACATCGGCAAACAAGTCGGCTACCGAAAGTACGGTGAATTTCGACAGGTCCTCGCTTTGCTTCAGCGGTATGGTATCGGTCACGATCACTTCCGACAGCGCGCTCTTGTTGATCCGGTCGTAAGCCGGACCCGAAAGCACGGGATGAGTCACGGCAGCGCGGACGCTTCGCGCGCCCATCTCCATGAACATATCGGCGGCCTTGGTGATCGTGCCCGCCGTGTCGATCATGTCGTCCATGATGATGATATTGCGGTCCTCCACATCGCCGATCGCCGTGATCTTGCCCACGACGTTGGCTTTCTCTCGCTGCTTGTGGCTGATAATCATCGGAGCGTTCAGGTGCTGCGAATAGGCATGGGCACGCTTGGCTCCGCCCATGTCGGGCGCGGCGATCGACAGATTCTCCATCTGCAGATTCTTCATATAGGGAACGAAAATGCCGCTCGCATACAAATGATCGACCGGAATGTCGAAAAACCCTTGAATCTGATCGGCGTGCAAATCCATCGTCATGATCCGGTCGACGCCCGCCGCTCGCAGCAGATTGGCCACCAGCTTGGCTCCTATCGAGACGCGGGGCCGGTCCTTACGGTCCTGACGGGCCCATCCGAAATAGGGCATGACGGCAATCACCCGGTGAGCCGACGCACGGTGGGCCGCATCGATCATCAACAGCAGCTCCATCAGATTGTCCGCAGGCGGGAAAGTCGACTGTACGATAAAGACGGTGCACCCGCGGATACTTTCGTCGTAGGCAGGCTGAAACTCTCCGTCGCTGAACTCCAAGACCTGTGAGTTACCGAGATTTACGCCGAAATTGGCTGCGATCTTCTCGGCCAGATAGCGCGAGCTCCGGCAGGAGAAGATCTTGAGTTTGTGAATGGCCATGATCAGAAGGGTTGATTCATTTGGATGCAAATGTACTTCAAATTTAGCGAAAATAAGGGACGAATCGTCATTTTATTCACAAAAATGCGGCAAGGACACGGACCGCAGCAGCGCTTTCTCCGGCACTCCGACGCCTACCGGTCCGAGGCCGGCCGCAGGCAGCGGTCGATAAAATCGAGAATTTCCGCACGGCCTCTCTTTTTCTCGGACGACGTCAGAAAAACCGGAGGCAGTTCCTCCCAAGACTCGAGCAGCACCCGTCGGTAGCGCGCCACGTTCGACGCGAGCCGGTCGGCAGAAAGCTTGTCGGTCTTGGTGAAAACCAGTCCGAACGGAACGCCCGCGCGGCCGAGCATCTCGATGAAACGCAAGTCGATCTTCTGCGGCTCGTGACGCGAGTCGAGCAGCACGAACAGGAAAACCATTTGCTCGCGCCGGAGCACGTAGTCGGTAATCAGCTTCGAGAATTCGCCCCGCTGGCTTTTCGATACGCGGGCATAGCCGTATCCCGGCAGATCGACCAGATACCAGCTTCCGTTGACCAGAAAATGGTTGACGAGCCGCGTCTTCCCCGGTGTCGACGACACCTTGGCCAGCGAGGGGGAGTCGGTCAGCATGTTGATGAGCGACGACTTGCCGACGTTCGAGCGCCCGATGAAGGCGAATTCGGGCAGTCCGTCCGAGGGACACTGGCCGAGCGAGCTGCTGCTGACGGTAAAAATCGCGGAAGTGACGTTCATCGGAAAAGTTTTCGGCAAAGGTCGCAAATTTTCGGCGAAAACCGAAACGCGGACCGGGAACGCGCCGCCGCCTCCCCCGACCGGAAAGCGCCGGTTCAACGGCTCAACAGATTCAGATATTCCGCCTCGGCCCAATCGTCCGTCTTGGCGTCGCGAAGCATCCGCATGCACAGATCGGAAAGCGCGAGCGTCTCGCCCTGCGGCACATCGCGGAAAAAGAGAGTCCAAACCTCGTTTCCGACTACGCAACGGAACGTGACCGAATAGGCCGCATAGCGCCCTTCGTACCGACTGTCGAAATGCTCGATCATGTCGGTTATCCGATCGTACAGCGCGTCGGCCAGTTGCTGACCGATGCGGAAAGATTTCGTCTCGACCCGGTAACGCTTCATTCTTTCCTGCCGCCGCTTCGTATCCATGCTGTCGTTGTGCTCTATATGGCGACGTATCTCGCTGTAAGGCAGCTCTGGAGTTACATCCTCGGCTCTGAAACAGACATAGGGATACTCTTTGTCCAACTCGTCGTCTACTTCTTTAAGATTCGCGATTCGCTTGACTTCGAGCCGATACGAGTTGTCCGCCGTATCTTTCAAGATTCGCAGACCGGCTACATCTCGGGGATCGTTCATGCCGGGATCCGGCCTGAAGAAAAATTCCACCGGCGCATTGAAACGGTCGAAAAACAATCGTTCCAGATCCGACTTGCTTCCCAGATTGTACAGCACCTCGACGGACCCGTCCGGCAGGATATTCTCCAAATTGCACCGATCGATATTGTTTTCCACCCTTTTTACGAACATGAAAGGTTCGCCGGCGGAAAGGAATTGCAACGAGAACGACGACAGGAAAAGCACGAGAGTTTTTTTCAGCATGGCGATCGTTTTTTAGTTTTTCGGAACCGTTCCGCGACAGGACGTGCCGCCTCGGAGAGAAAAGCCACCGGACCGTTCGCCGAGCGCCGCAAAACGAACGATCCCGGACCGGCGGACCTCGTCTTCGTTTCGGAAGCCGCTGCGGCCGCGCCGCACTCGAAGGTAAGGTAACGAAAATCAAACGAATATCCAAATCCGATCACGGCCGAAGCAGCGCCGTTTCCGGACGCACGATCCGGATCGGCCCGCCGGAAGATTCCGCGACCCGCATTCTCCGGCCCCGGCAAGCGGGCCGGCACGGGGCCGAGGCAAAATCGACCGACCGATTTTTTTGCATGCGCATGCAATTTAAAGGCCGGTTCATGACACGAAAAAAGCAAAGTTGCGCTATCTTTGTCATCGGGAGCACGCGTAATCCGGAAATCGAGCGTTCCGGCGCAAAGCATTTCTGCCCGGAACCGCGGCCTCGGAGAAACCGGCATCCCCAAGAAAAAACGGAACAAGCATGGCAACCGTAGAAACCATCTATTTGGGCGAGCTTCGCACCGAAGCGACCCATGTGCAGTCGGGCAGCAAGATTCTGACCGACGCGCCGACCGACAATCACGGAAAGGGCGAGGCTTTCTCGCCGACCGATCTGGTAGCCGCAGCATTGGGCAGCTGCATGATGACGCTGATGGGCATCGCGGCCCGGACGCAAGGCGTCGACATAGTCGGGACCCGCCTGAGCATCACCAAGGTAATGAGCGCCGATCCGCGCCGTATCGGCGAGATAATAATCGACATACGTTTTCCGGGAGAGATGGCTCCGAAAGCGCGCACCGTACTGGAACGGGCGGCGGCTACCTGCCCGGTAGCCCGCTCGCTGCATCCCGACTGCAAGCAAACGGTCCGCTTTCACTACGGAGAATAAGCCTGCGCCGGCAGCGCCGGCACGTCGCTGAAAATCACCGAACCGCACGGCACCGGGCCATGCGGGTTATTGTCGTCAGCCTATGATTACCTTCACCGTCGCACTGGCCGCGCTCATAGCCGGCTACTTCATCTACGGGAAATTCGTTTCCCGCGTCTTCGGCGTCGATCCGAAACGCGCGACTCCGGCCTACACCAAACAGGACGGAGTCGACTACATTCCGATGCCGGCGTGGAAAATCTTCATGATCCAGTTCCTGAATATCGCGGGCCTCGGTCCCATATTCGGAGCGATCATGGGAGCCAAGTTCGGCACGGCTTCCTACCTGTGGATCGTACTGGGCAGTATCTTCGCCGGAGCCGTGCACGATTTTCTCTCGGGCATGATCTCGCTCCGCAACGACGGAGAAAGCCTGCCCGAGACGATCGGCCGATACCTCGGAAGCCGGTTCAAGCAGTTCATGCGGGTCTTCTCGGTGCTGCTGATGGTACTGGTCGGCGCCGTATTCGTGGCCGGACCGGCCGGCCTGCTCGCCAAGCTGACGCCGGACAGTCTCGATCTGACGTTCTGGGCGACCGTCGTATTCGTCTATTACGTACTGGCCACGCTGCTGCCGATCGACAAGATCATCGGCAAGATCTATCCGCTGTTCGCCATCGCACTGATATTCATGGCTGTCGGAATACTCGCCATGCTTTTCTGGCATCATCCCTCCCTGCCCGAACTGACCGACGGCGCGGCCAATACGCACCCCGACGGTCTGCCGATCTTCCCCATGATGTTCGTATCGATCGCCTGCGGGGCGATTTCGGGATTCCATGCGACGCAGTCGCCGATGATGGCCCGCTGCATGACCAGCGAGAAATACGGACGTCCGGTTTTCTACGGAGCCATGATCACGGAAGGGATCGTCGCGCTCATCTGGGCGGCCGCGGCTACCTACTTTTTCCATACCGACGAAGGAACCGCGCTGTTCGCCGCCTCGTCGGGCAACGACAACGCCGCGATCATCGTCAATTCGATCACGCGGGATTGGCTCGGCACGCTGGGCGGTCTGCTCGCCGTGCTGGGCGTGATCGCCGCGCCGATCACTTCGGGCGACACGGCCTTCCGGTCGGCCCGGCTGATCGTAGCCGATTTCATGCGCCTCGACCAGCGGCCGATCCTCAAGCGACTGGCCATCTCCGTTCCGCTGTTCGTCGCGGGTTTCGTCATCCTGCAGATCGACTTCGCCGTCCTGTGGCGCTACTTCGCATGGTGCAATCAGACGCTGGCCGTGTTCACGCTCTGGGCTCTGACGGTCTATCTGGTCCGCGAGCGCAAGCTCTATGCGATCACGCTGATTCCTGCGCTGTTCATGACGGCCGTCTGCTCGACTTATATCTTTATCGCCGGCGAGGGACTGGCTCTGTCCCGGAATCTCTCCTACGCGCTGGGAGGAGCGGCGACACTCGCCGTGCTCGGTTTGTTCCTGAGATGGAAAAGACGGTACGAGCGACGAAACGCCGTTCCGTACAGGAAACCCGGATCGCCGGAGAAGTGCCCGGGAAACGATTGACGGAACCCGAAAGAACGCCGCGCCTCGGCATCGCCGCACGCAAAAAACCGCTGCAGATGCCGGACGAAGGCAACCGGAATATAAGTAGATATGGCAACCGGAATGAAGCATGCGAGTTTTCGTCCGTACGGCGAGGCGCTTTCGAAGCCGATCGGCCGGATCGGGCTTCTGTTCATGCTCGCATGTTGTTCCGCATGGACCGGGTGCCGCCGGCCCGATCGTCCGAGCTCTGTTTCGGAGCGTCTGCAGGAAAGAAAGTGGATCGTACAATTCCCGGGCCCCAAGGACTACTCCTGCGAAATGCGGTTCACGGCGACGGAACGGATCGTCACGCTCGTCTACATGGGAAGGCACGAAAGCCGCTCGGACTACCGTCTTTTCGACGAACCGGCCTGCCGTTTCGACACGGCGGAGACGGCCGGGAACGAAAACGGACGCTACATCGTGACGCGGACCCTCGTCCGCGGCGGAGCGGACGAACCGTATCGCGAAGAATTCCGAACTTTCGCCATCTCGGAACTGTCCGATTCCCTGCTGATTCTGCAGGATACGAAAATCCATGCCGCGACCGTCTTCCGGGGAGAACGGGCGTCCTCTCAAAAGGCTGCGACCGGTCCCGACACGGCTGCGAACAGGCGAACCCGATAACGGAGCCGGTCCCGTCGGCTACGGACCATGCCTGAAAAGAATCTTTATTACCTGCCCGACTACCGGCAAACCGGAAACTTGCCCCGAGCGGATAACCGAGAACGGCCAAACGGCCGTCGCCGGACCGCATCGGGCCTCAACTCGGCTCTTACCGGACTTCGCTGTCGTCTTTCGGCCGGAAACGGCCGAAACTTCCCCGACGGATCGGTTGGCCCCCCGGCGCGGCTCCGAACCGGCTACTTCGGGGCTTTCCTGTAAAGATAGTAAGCGATGAACGCGTAGATGAAATTCGGAATCCAGACCGAAACGTACGGGGGCAGCAGACCGCCCTTGGCGAATTCCTCGGCAAACTTACTGAACAGAATGAACGAGAAAGCCAGCACGATGCCGATACCGATGTGCAGCCCCGTTCCTCCCCGCACCTTCCGCGACGAAAGCGACACGCCGATGATCGTCAGAATGAACGTCGAGACGGGATAGGCGAAACGGTTGTGCCGCTCGACTTCGAAACGCGAAATCATGTCCGAGCCCTTGATCTTCTGCTGAGCGATGAACCGGCCCAGCTGGTGTATGTTCATCGTCTTGACGAGCTCCTCGACGCGGCCGAGCTCGGTCGTGCTCAGGTTGACGACCGTGTCCAAAGGCTGGGTATTGTCGAACGTCTCCTTCTCGCCTTCGAACGTCCGGCGAATGCTGCGCGGCGCCGTCCAGCGGCCCGTCTCGGGATCGAGCTTCACGTTGGCGGCCTCCAGCGACGAGACCATCGCGTTGTCCTCGTAAGACTCGAGCGCGAAATACGATGCGCCCTGCTTGTCGTCGGAGTAGCTGCGGATATAGATGAACGTGCCGGGCTCGATCTGGCGGTAGATATGCTGGTCGTACTTGATGCCCTTGATGCGCTTGATGTAATTCATCTCGAACTTGAGCCGCTCGCCGTTGGCTGCGGGAATCACGTACAGGTTCAGCCCCAGACTCAGCAGCGTGATCGCCGCAGCGCTCAGGAAATAGGGCCACATCAGCCGCTTGAAGCTGACGCCGGCCGACAGAATCGCGATGATCTCGGTCTGATAGGCCATCTTCGAGGTGAAGAAGATCACGGCGATGAACGTGAACAGCCCGCTGAACTGATTGATAAAGAACGGGATGAAATTGAAATAATATTGCAGGATGATTTTCGACAGCGGAGCCTTGAGCTCGATGAAGTCGTCGATCTTCTCGGCGGCGTCGAAAATCACGACGACGACGATGATCAGCGCGATGGCGAACACGTATGTTCCCAAAAACTTGCGGATTATGTAGCGATCGATGATCTTGACACCGGGAAACTTCATGCTCTTTTCTGTAAATCCGGGAAAACGACCCGCGCCCTGCCGCGAATCCGGACGACGGCCAAAGTTAATAAAATTTTCCGCTCATAGACACAACGGCTTCCGGGCCGAAAAATTACAGCCGGCGCGAAAACCGCTCGACGGCTCCGGGCTTCCAGCTCGAGAACGTTCCGTCGAGAATATGCCTGCGCGCCTCGCGCACGAGCCACAGATAGAACGAAAGGTTGTGCAGGCTGGCGATCTGAGCGGCCATCATCTCGCCGGCTACGGTCAGATGCCGCAGATAAGCCTTCGTGTAGGCCGTGTCGACGAAACAGGTCGCGCCCGGGTCGATCGGCGAAAAGTCGTCCCTCCACTTCACGTTGCGGATATTGACGATGCCCTCCGTAGTGAACAGCATGCCGTTGCGCCCGTTGCGCGTCGGCATCACGCAGTCGAACATGTCGACTCCCCGCTCGATGCCCTCCAGCAGATTGGCCGGCGTGCCCACGCCCATCAGGTAGCGGGGTTTGTCGCGGGGCAGCAAGCCGTCGAGCAACCCGATCATCTCGTACATCACCGGAGCCGGTTCGCCCACGGCCAGTCCCCCGATCGCATAGCCGTCGGCGTCGAACTGCCGGACGAACTCGGCCGAGCGGGTCCGCAGATCGGGATAAGTGCACCCCTGCACGATCGGGAACAGCGACTGATAATGACCGTATTTCGGCTCCGTTTGCCGATAGCGGTCGAAGCACCGCTCGAGCCAGCGACAGGTCAGATCGAGCGAGCGGGCCGCATAGTCGTACGGCGCGTCGCCCGGCGGACACTCGTCGAACGCCATCATGATGTCGGCCCCGATCGAACGCTGGATATCGATCACTCCCTCGGGCGTGAACAGATGCTTCGACCCGTCGATATGCGAGCTGAAGCGGCAGCCTTCCTCCGAGAGTTTCCGGCAACCGGCCAGCGAGAAGACCTGAAACCCGCCGCTGTCGGTCAGAATCGGACGGTCCCACGAGCAGAAACGATGCAGGCCGCCGGCTCTCTCCAGAATATCGGTCCCCGGACGCAGGTACAAATGGTAGGTATTGCCCAGAATGATCTGTGCGCCCGCCTCGTCCGCCAGGTCGCGGTGAAACACGCCCTTGACGCTGCCTACGGTACCCACGGGCATGAAAATGGGCGTTTCGATCGTCCCGTGGTTGGTCGAAATCAGTCCGGCGCGGGCCGAGCTGCCGGGATCGGTATGAAGCAGTTCGAAGTTCATCGCCGGCAAAGGTAAATATTTTCCTGCGGATCGGGAAACGTTTGCGGATTCCCCGAAAATCCGGTACCTTTGCGGTAAACTCCAACTTCGGCGGTGGACTATCTCGACCTGCTATACGACGACCTTCTATCCCAAGGCATTGCGCATCCGGACTGGATGCTGGGCGCCATGGCCGGAGCCTTGACCGCATTTTTCGTCCAGCTGTACTACTGGCTCGGCCGGTACGGCGGCCTCCCCCGCTTCCGCAACAACCGAGGCATCCGGCCGCAAATCCCGTCGCCGCCCGTTTCCGTCGTCGTCGTAATCCGCGAGAACGGCTATTATTTCATCGAGAACTACCTGCCTCTGCTGCTCGGCCAGCGATACGACGAGTTCGAAGTCGTCGCCGTCGACTGCAGCTACGACGAGGAGATCGGCGAGCTGCTGCACGAGAAAAGCCTCGCCTGTTCCCGGCTCCATGTGACGGCGATCAAGCAGCAGCGCAGCGCGGGTCACGGCACGAAACTGGCGCTGACCGTCGGTATCAAAGCCTGTGCCTACGAACATATCGTGTTCACGACGACCGACTGCTACCCGTCGTCGGACAAATGGCTGTCGCTGATGGCCAAAGGCTTTATCAACGGCGACATCGTGATCGGCTACTGCGGCATCGAACCGGGAAAGGGGCTCGCCAACCGGCTGATGCGGTGCAGCCGGCTCGCCGGATCGGTGCGCTGGCTGTCCGCCGCGACCCGGGGCCGAGCCTACCGGGGCATCGCGGGCAACATCGGCTACACCAAAAGCCTCTACTTCGAAAGCCGGGGTTTCAACTATCTGAACATGGAGATCGGCGACGACGACCTGTTCATCCAGAAGATCGCGACGTCCGACAACGTAAGCGTCGTCATGAATCCGGCCGCGACGATGCGTCAGGTTCCTTTCGGCGGACTGGGCTGGTGGCGCGCGGTGCGGCGGTTCTACGCCTATTCGTTCCGGTACTATCCCGCCCGCGTCAAGCGGTCGGTACGTACGGAGCTCTCGAGCCGCCTGCTGTTCTTCGCGCTGTCGGCAACGGCCGCTCTGCTGCTTCCCCCGCCTCTGATCGCCGTTCCGCTCTCGCTGGTGCTCATACGGCTGCTGCTGCTGGAGCTGAAGATCCGCCGTATCGGCCGCAGGGTCGGCGAGCGGGGACTGGCATGGGCCTACATTCTGCACGATTTTTGGGCGCCCATCGGAGAATTCGCTCTGGCGCTGGGCAACCGCATCCGGCCCAACAGGAAAATATGGAGATAGAACAATACATCGTATCGACCGACCAACAGCTCGTCGAGCGGGCGCTGGACGGAGACACCGTAGCGTTCGAGCACCTGTTCAACCGCTACCGCGACTCGATCTACCAGCTATACGTCCAGCGGACGAGCGGACGGACCGACGACGCGAGCGACCTGTTGCAGGAGACTTTCGTCAAGGTTTACCTGAACATGCAGCGATACGACAGCCGCTACACCTTCGGCCAATGGGTCTATACGATCGCGCGCAACACGTTCATCGACTACATGCGCCGCAAGCGCGACGACACCGTTCCGATCGACCGGATCGGCGAGCGCGTCTCCTCGTCCTGGGGAGGTCCCACGCCCGAAGAGCGGATGATCACCGACCAGAGCCGCGCCCGGCTCGAATCGCTTCTCGAAAGAATGTCGCCCCGCTACCGGAAACTGATCGAGCTGCGCTTTTTCAAGGAATACTCCTACGAGGAGATCGCTGCCGAGCTGCAGCTGCCGATGGGCACGGTCAAAACGCAGATACACCGCGCGCGCGAACAACTCTGCCGTTATATTACGGAAAGCGGATCGCGCTGAAGCCGCATCCCGTTCGGTCGCAACCCTTCTCATACCCGCTTATTCCCAGATCCCGAACCTTCTGGACCGGAAGTCTCCCCACAAAGCAGACGATCCTGCGGATACCGCAAGCGTCCGAGTCGCAAGCCCGAGACCGGCATGAACGAACCGTTGCGGAAGCACGTCAGCGTTCGCCACGGGTCACTTGCCGCAGGTCGTACCGTCGTCATACGCGGAAGAGCCTTTCCCGGGGAAGACCTTGTTAACTTTCCATACAAAGAATGAACACAAGGGCAGGAAGAGCAGAGACCGTCCGACAAAGACAAAACGTACCTGCCCCGGATGTCTCTCCCGATCCTTATACGCTACGGCAGAGGGCATCGCGGGCAAGCACCGGCACCGAAAACACTTCGGGAACATAGGGTACAACTCCCCGTACGGCTTTCTATACATAGCAGGCGCGGCTATGATGGTCCAACAGTTATCAGCCCCGTTGTCATAATAGGCAAAGAGAATACGGGTCGCCGGTCGCCATCGTGCGAAAGGAACGATATCTTCGCTACGGACCTCACGGCAAAGACAAGCCGGTTTCCGAGCCCGCCGGGCCTTACGGAAGCATAACCGGAAAGCCGGCCGAAAATACCGATACGGAAGCGCCATGTCCGAATCCGGGAGCAAAACCGTTCCCGAAAACCGCAGAGCCAAAGGCTCGGGCTACTCGTGACAGGAATAATATTTCATGAACTGCGTGCGCTCGTAAAGTTCCGGATCGGGAATGTTACGGGCGTTCATCCGTCCGACGAAGTCGCGCGCGGCAAGAAAGGCATGACGCTCCATCCATGACCCGACGAACCGGTTCATTTCGGCGATCACGCCGAGACCCCGCTCGTACACGGCGCTGGCTATCTCGACGGCGGAAGCTCCGGCCAGCATGGCCTTCACGACGTCCTCGCCCTGATGAACGCCGGTCGAAACGGCCACATCGATTCCGGGCTCCGATCCGCTGACGAGCGCAGCCCAGCGCAGCGCGCCCGACAGCTCGGACCGGTGGCTGTACAGGTTGCCCGCGCGCACGGTCAGACGATCGATATCTATATCGGCAGGATAAAAGCGGTTGAACAGCACGACACCCTGAATTCCCCGGGCATAAAGCCCGCGCACGATTCGCAGCGGATTGGTAAAGCCGGCGCCCAGCTTGACCGCGAGCGGCACGGACACGACCTCGCGCACCTGAGCCGCTATATCGAAGTACGCACGCTCTATCTGCTCCGAGGGAAGGCCCGCATCCGTAGGCAGGACGAATATGTTCAGCTCGATTGCCGAAGCCCCTGCCTGCTCGATCGACCGTGCAAAGGAGACCCATTCGCCCGGATGAACGCAATGGATACTGGCGATCACGGGTATCGCGCAGCGGTCCCGCGCCTCTCGAATCAGATCGAGATACTGCGCGAGCGCATGCTCCGACACGTACCGGCGCACGTAGTCGCCGGCTTCCGGATAATCGCTGTAACGGTCCAGCCGGGAAGCCTCGTGCAGAATCTGCTCTTCGAAAACGGACTTGAGCACGACGGCGCCCGCTCCGGCCTCTTCGGCTTCGACGATGTGACGCAGCGTCGAAGTGAGACCCGAGCTGCCCATAATGACCGGGCCGGAAAGTTCCAGACCGAGATATTGCGTTGCGATGCTATTCATGTCCGATCGTTTTATCCTGCGTTTTGCGGCGGTTCCGAACATAAGACCGCCCTTCTTTATTCATCTCGAAAGCGTATACGCTCGTCTGAGTATAAGTCTCGCCGGGACGCAGCACGGTCGACGGGAAATTGTCGTGGTTCGGCGCGTCGGGAAAATTCTGCGTCTCAAGCGCAATGCCCGTCCGGAAGTCATGCCGGTCGCCGCGCTTGCCGACGTCGCTGCCATCCATGAAATTGCCGCTGTAGAACTGCAGGCCGGGCCGGTCGGTCCAGACTTTCATCAGTATCCCCGTATACGGCTCGTACACTTCGGCGGCCAGCTCGAGCGAATCGCCCGTGCGATCGAGCACCCAGTTGTGATCGTAGCCTCCGGCAGACCGCATCGCCGGAAAATCGGACTCGACGCGCCACCCGATCGGCGTTGCGGTCCGAAAATCGAGCGGCGTACCCTCGACGCTCGCCAGCTCGCCGGTCGGAATCAACCCTCCGTCGGTCGGCGTATAGCGACCGGCGTGAATCGTCAGCACATGCGATCCGATTCCCCGGGCCGACGTACCGTTCAGATTGAAATAGACGTGGCTCGTCGGGTTCAGCACGGTCGGGGCGTCGGTCGTCGCCCGGTAGTCGATGCGCAGCGCGTTGTCGGCCGTCAGCGTATAGGTCACCGAGATCGAAAGCGTTCCCGGATATCCCTCCTCGCCGTCCGGCGAGAGGTAGCCCATCTCGACGGCCTGTTCTCCGGCTTCGTTCACGAAAGGCCGCGCATCCCACACCTTGTCCGCGAACCCGCCGCTGCCGCCGTGCAGATGATTCGCCCCGTCGTTGACCGTCAGGCGGTACTCGCGGCCGTCGAGCTCGAAGCGCGCGCCGCCGATCCGGTTTCCGTAGCGTCCCACGATCGGGCCGCTGAACCGATCGCCCGCAGCCAGGTAGTCGTCGATCGTCTCGTATCCCCACACCACGTCGCGATGCACGCTGTCCGCACCGGGAGCCCAAAGCGCCACGACGCGGGCTCCGTAATTGGTGATCTGGACGAGCATTCCCCTCTCGTTGCGCAGCGTGTACAGCGAGACGGGCTTGCCCTGCACGGTTTTCTCGAAAGCGCTCTCGGGGATCGGGATCGCCTCCCCGTGCCGGTGTCCGCCCTGCCCGCATCCGGCCCAGATGCCCAGCAAGCCGAGCAATATAACGGTCCGTAACAATCTGTTTTTCATCGTCAGTCCGAATTTCGGGAACGGATCGTCCGGACTCTCTGCATTCCGACGGACAAAAACCGCTCTGATATGCAAAAATAAAAAACTATTGCGAAAAACAACCGACCGGACGGGCGAATCGCTCCGTGTCGCCGGCAAATCCGCCGCGAACGCCCCTCGTCCGGCCCGTTCCGCGACGCCGCTCGGCACGGAAAGCTCACGTTTCCCCGGCAACGGCGGCCCGCTCGTCCGGAAAACCGCGGCACTCGGGCCGGATGCCCGGTCCGACCCGTCCGAAGCCTCCGCCGGTAAAAGCCGCTCTGCTCGGAATCCCGAAAAACGTTATCTTTGCCCGCGTAATCCTTTAACGCACGAACACGATGTGGCTGACTCTGTCGCTGCTCTCGGCCCTTTTTCTCGGGCTGAACGAGGTGGCCAAGAAAAGCGCGCTGAACTCGAACGCCGTGATTCCGGTGCTGGCCGTCAGCATCTGGATCAGCGCATTGCTGTTCCTTCCCTTGCAGATATCGAGCATGGCAGCTCCGGCATGGATTCGGGAGTCGGCATTCTACATTCCGCCCGTATCGGCAGAAGCTCACTGGGGTATCGTGCTCAAGGCGGTCATCGTACTCGGGTCGTGGATTTTCGGCTTCTTCGCCACAAAACATCTTCCGCTGACGATCTCCGCATCCATCAAGGCGACGCGGCCGGCTTTCGTCGTGCTCGGAGCCGTGCTGATTTTCGGCGAGCGGCTCGACGCGACGCGCTGGACGGGCGTGGCAGTCGTGCTCGGAGCCCTGGCCGCACTGTCGCGGCTCGACAAGCGCGACGGACGGGACGACAGGGAATCGCCCCGCCGCAAGACGCTGTGGCTCTGGTTCCTGATCGCCTCGACGCTGCTCGGCGCAGCCAGCGCGCTATGGGATAAGTTCCTGATCGCCCGCTACGACCGACTCGCCGTTCAGGCATACACGTGCTACTACCAGTCGCTGATGATGATCGCCATCGTCATGACCATGTGGTACCCCTCGCGCAAGCGCTCGACCCCTTTCCGCTGGCGATGGTCGATCTTTCTGACCGCCGTGCTGCTGACAGCAGCCGATTTTCTCTACTTTTACGCGCTGAGCGATCCGCAGGCCCTGCTGTCGGTCGTTTCGACGATCCGGCGCTCGGGCGTCGTCGTCACGTTCGTCGCGGGCGCGCTGATGTTCCGCGAGCGGCAGATCGGCACGAAGGCCGCGCTGCTCGCTGTCGTGCTGGGCGGAGTCGCGCTGCTCTATTTCGGATAACGTACCGGAAATTCCGTAAAGCATCCCGACAAGGGAAGCAAACCGCCGGAGCCCTTCGGCCGAAACCCGCACGGACAAGACCTCCGAGACTGTCGGCAAGCTTTTCAGTCTCCCGAAAATGACATACCACCGAAAGTCAGACAAAAAACTTTCGGGGTTTTGATAACGTTAAACCGTCCGTTTTTTTTTGGGGGGGGGAAAGGCACATCGGAATCACATATTCCAAAATGCCCGATCATATACCCTTACCGCACCGGCCTTCGAGTTTTCGATGCCTCCGGCTTCCTCGTATGACGTTCCCTCCGAGGAAATTTCACGGCAGGGCCTAATCGGATGCGCGGCCTGCGGCCGCAAACCGCAACTGACAGATACGGAAATCCGGGTGCGAACGCGCATGGCACACCGAAGCATACGATCGCCTCGGAATATTTCCAAAGCAGTGAATACAAAAGAGGCTGCCACGATTCGGACAGCCTCTTATATTTTCCGTCGCAGGAAAGACGGCACGGAACGCCCGAAGGCTAACGGCCGAAAATCGAGTTCAGCACATGAGCCAGGCGGAAGCCTCCTTTCTGCAGTTGCTGCTCGGCCAGCAGATTGCCCCGATACCGGTCCGGATCGGATACATTCTCATCGGGACGGACGATGTCGTAAGCGACGATGCAGTTGCGGGCGTTATCGGCGACCCACTCCCTCGGCGTGCCTTCGACCATCTCGGCCCGCTCCTCCTTGGTGCAGTGTCCCAAATACCGGCACCACTCCGAAACGCTCCACGCATGAGGGCCGTAAGAAGGCATGTTGTCCCATACGCTATGGAAAAGTTCCTTGCGGCCGTTGATCTCCACCCAGTAATTCGAGGGTCGGTAATTGTAGATCACATGCGCCGGACAGTGCATGTCGGGCAGGAAATGGACCAGATGCTTGATCAGAAGCAGCACGGTCGAGTCGTCGAGGTTGCGGTACTTCCCGTCGCCCAGACGCTCGATGGCTTTCTCGATAGCCATCAGCGCATCGCCGGGGAAATCGCCCTCGGCATACTCGAAATCCTTGTTGACGGGTACGCAGTGGTCGAACCACTCGTTCGAGTAGCCGCTCTTGGTCACATAGCCCATGTAATCCATCCACGAGGCGTAGTAGACGATGTCGTCGTGTCCCTCGAGGTACTTGGAAATGTTCTTCTTCGCCTTGGAAGTCATATTCTCCCAAGCGATCATCGCCGAAACGTCGTGTCCCAGCTTGTCCCACGCAGAGGAGGAAAAGGGAACGACAAGCAGCACGAGCGCCGCCGCAAAAATCTTCTTCATGTGAGTTTTCGTTTAAATTCGACGCAGTAGGTCCTAACAAAGATAGGTATAATCCGCGTTCCGATCAACCCGCCGACGCTCTTCCCCCGAGAAAACGCGCTTCCGGCTCCACTTCCCCGAAAGAGCGAGCCGACGCAAACGGCCGGACGGCACTGCGACGAAACGCCCGGCCCGTCGGAAAACCGCCCCCGTCGGACCGGCAGCCATGCGCCCCCACAGGACATAGCTTACGAACAACCCGGAACCGGCGACACCGCAAACGCGCGGACGATTTTTTTATAAGGAATGAAAAAGAGGCTTCCGACAAGTCCCCTAAAACGGAAATCGCCCCTGTCAGAAATCGTTCCGACAAGGGCGAAACCGTAAAATGCAAATTCGCCCCGGGCTCCAACCGCCCGGCGAACTGCCGAAACGGTCCTCGCCCCGTTTTCCCGCGTCGTTACGGCGGACCGGGGAAACCCGCTATTTCGCCTGACGCTTGCGCATCGTCTCGTCGAGAATGATCTTGCGCAGGCGGATCGACTTGGGCGTCACCTCGACATACTCGTCCTCCTTGATATACTCGAGCGCTTCCTCTAGCGAGAAAATGACCGGCGGCGCGATCGACACCTTGTCGTCCGACCCGCTCGCACGCATATTGGTCAGCTTCTTGGACTTGGTCAGGTTGATGACGATATCCTCGGAGCGAGTGCTCTCGCCCACGACCTGACCGGCATAAATCTCGTCCTGAGGCGAAACGAAGAACGTGCCGCGATCCTGCAGCTTGTTGATCGCGTAGGCATAGGCCGTACCGGTCTCCATCGCGATCAGCGAGCCGTTCTGACGCATCTCCATGTCGCCCTTATAAGGCTCGAAGCCTTTCAGCCGGTGCGACATGACGGCCTCGCCGGCCGTAGCCGTCAGCAGGTTGCTGCGCAGTCCGATGATGCCGCGCGACGGAATGTCGAACACGATGCGCTGACGGTCGTGCACGGTCGCCATGTCGGTCATCGTACCCTTGCGCTTGGTAACCAACTCGATCGCACGGCCCGAGTATTCCTCGGGAATGTCGATCGTCAGCTCCTCGACCGGCTCGCACTTCTGCCCGTCGATCTGCTTGATGATGACTTTCGGCTGCCCTACCTGAAGCTCGTACCCTTCGCGGCGCATCGTCTCGATCAGCACCGACAGATGCAGCACGCCTCGTCCGTACACGACGAAACTGTCGGACGACGCCCCGGGCTCGACCCGCAGCGCGAGATTCTTCTCCAACTCGCGGTCGAGCCGCTCCTTGATATGACGCGAGGTGACATACTTGCCCTCGCGGCCGAAAAAGGGAGAGTCGTTGATCGTGAACAGCATGCTCATCGTCGGCTCGTCGATCGCGATCGGCTCGAGCGGCTCGGGATTTTCGTAATCGCAGACCGTGTCGCCGATCTCGAAGCCCTCGATGCCGACCAACGCGCAGATTTCGCCGCAACCGACGCTCTCGACCTTCGTCTTGCCGAGCCCGTCGAACACCATCAGATCCTTGATGCGCGTCTTGACCATCGTCTTGCCGTCCCGCTTGGCGAGCGTGATCGGCATGCCCGAGCGGAGCGTGCCACGCGTCAGCTTGCCGACGGCGATGCGGCCCACGTAGGGCGAATATTCGAGCGAAGTAATCAGCAACTGAGGCGTCCCCTCCTTCATCTCCGGAGCGGGTATGTTGTCGATGATCGCGTCCAGCAGCGGCGTGATGTCCTGCGTGCGCTCCTTCCACACATGCGACATCCAGCCCTGCTTGGCGCTGCCGTAAATGGTCACGAAGTCGAGCTGCTCCTCGGTCGCGTTCAGCGTGAACATCAGGTCGAACACCTGCTCGTAGACTTCCTCGGGACGGCAGTTCGGCTTGTCTACCTTATTGACGACGACGATCGGCTTCTTACCCAGCGACAGCGCTTTCTGAAGCACGAACCGCGTCTGCGGCATCGTGCCTTCGAACGCGTCCACGAGCAGCAGCACGCCGTCGGCCATGTTCAGCACGCGCTCCACCTCGCCGCCGAAGTCGGAGTGGCCCGGCGTATCGATGATATTGATCTTGTATCCGTTATAGTTGACCGACACGTTCTTCGACAGGATCGTGATCCCGCGCTCGCGCTCCAGATCGTTGTTGTCCATGATCAGCTCGCCGGTCTTCTCGTTGTCCCGGAAAAGATGCCCCTGCATAATCATCTTGTCGACCAGCGTAGTCTTTCCGTGATCGACGTGGGCGATGATCGCTATGTTGCGTATTTTTTGCATACCGTGTCTTTAAGTCGCGGCAAAGGTACGAAATTAATTTATCTTTGTCATCAATAAACTGTCTGCCATGAAGCAAGTCATCGAGGTCGGGCGCGGAGCGGACGCGCCCTCGCGAGTGGTGATCGGAGACGCGATCAACTCGCTGGAGAACTATCTGCCGTCGGGCCGCAAGGTCGTGATCGTGACGGACCCGAACGTCCACCGCCTGTACAAGGAAATCATCAACCGCTACGACTACTGCCTGATCGGTCTGGGCGAGCCCAACAAGACGCTCGGGACGGCAGGCAAGCTCTACGGCGAGCTGCTCGCCCGAGGAGCCGACCGCTCGACGTTCCTCGTCGGCTTCGGCGGCGGCATCGTGACCGACGTGACGGGTTTCGTCGCCTCGACCTACATGCGGGGCCTGCGTTTCGGCTTCGTCGCGACGACGCTGCTCGCGCAGGTCGACGCGAGCGTCGGCGGCAAGAACGGCGTCAACTACGAGGGATACAAGAACATGGTCGGGACCTTCAACCAGCCCGACTTCGTGCTCTGCGACCCGGCCATGCTCGACACGCTGCCCGAGCGGGAGTTCCGGGCCGGGCTGGCCGAAATCGTCAAGGCGGGCCTGATCGCCGACAGAGAACTGTTCGGACTGTTCGAGAGCCATTCGCTCGAGGAGTTCCGACGCGACCGGGCGCTGCTGGGAGAGGCGGTCATGCGGGCCGTGAAGGTCAAGGCGCATATCGTCGAGCGGGACGAACGGGAGAGCGACGAGCGGCGCAAGCTCAATCTGGGACATACGTTCGCGCATGCGATCGAAAAATGCAGCCGCGACTTCTTGCACGGCGAGGCCGTCGCGATCGGCACGGTCATGATCGCGCGCCTGTCCGAAAGGCTCGGAACCGTCACGGCGGAAGAGGCTGCCCGCGTGCGGAGCGTATTCGAGGGGATGGGGCTGCCCGTCGCGACCGGCATCGAACTGCCCCGCCTGATCGCCGCGCTGAAGCACGACAAGAAAAAAGAGGCCCGCTCGGTCGCCTTCGTGCTGATGCGAGGCATCGGCGACTGCGAGATACGCCCGATGACGTTCGACGAGATCGACCGGACGGCGGACTTGCTGAAGTAGTACGGAGACACCCCTGTATGCTCCGGTACCCGCCTCTCGTTCAAACCTCGAAAGGCTGCGTTTTTCCGCCGGAAAAACCGTGCGCAAGCGTCTCTGGCATCCAGAGAGCAACAATTCGCCCCCACCGGCATACGGCACGGAACGCCTCGTCCGGACCGTCTCGACGACCCGGGCAAGGGTAAAGATCGACGACACCCTGAAACCGATCGGGCGGGCCGGCGCGAAACGACCCGTCGCACGATGGGGTACCGACAGGACAGTCCGCCCGCGGCGGGTCCAGTTTCCGGAGTTTTTTGCAAAAAGCCCGATACCCGTTCTTCCCATGCAAGACATGGGCGGCATGCGTCCGCCTTCTCGTATTGTCCGGAATACCGAACCGAGGACGGATTGCCCGAAGCGAACCGCCCGGACAGGATCGGCATGCGTTCCGGAGCCGTCCGGCGACATCCGACGGCCCTCGGACCCTTCGTTTTCGGACAAACGGCGCGCATTCCGAAAAGAGCTGCGTCCTCGCGCCCGCAGGCAGCATAAAAAAACGAGGCCGGAAAAACCGGCCCCGTCGTATCGCTAAGATTTCCGCGAGCACTATACGCAACCCTGTGCCAGCATCGCGTTGGCCACCTTCATGAAACCGGCGATGTTCGCGCCCTTCACGTAGTTCACGTAGCCGTCCGGCTCGGTGCCGTACTTGACGCAGGCGGCATGGATGTTCTTCATGATCGAGTGCAGCTTCGCATCGACCTCCTCGGGCGACCACACGAGACGCATCGAGTTTTGCGACATCTCCAGCCCCGACGTGGCTACGCCGCCGGCGTTCGACGCCTTGCCCGGAGAGTAGAGCAGCTTATGATCCTGAAACGCCTTGATCGCTTCGGGCGTCGAAGGCATGTTGGCGCCTTCGGCCACGCAGATGCAACCGTTGGCGATCAGCGTCTGCGCCTCGTCGCCGTCGAGCTCGTTCTGAGTGGCGCACGGCATCGCGATGTCGCACTTCACGCTCCACGGGCGCTGTCCCTCGTAATAGGTAGCCTGCGGATATTTCTCGGCATATTCCTTGATCCGGCCCCGGAAGATGTTTTTCAGTTCCATCACATAAGCCAGCTTGTCGGCGTCGATGCCCTCCGGATCGTAGACGTAACCCGACGAGTCGGACAGCGTCACGACCTTCGCGCCGAGCTGGGTCGCTTTCTCGCAGGCATACTGGGCCACGTTGCCCGATCCGGAGATCGCGACCGTCTTGCCCTTGAAGCTCTCGCCGCGCGTAGCGAGCATCTCCTGAGCGAAGTAGCAGGTACCGTAGCCGGTGGCTTCCGGACGCAGCGGACTGCCGCCCCAGTCGAGTCCCTTGCCCGTCAGCGTACCGGTGAATTCGTTGCGCAGCCGCTTGTACTGGCCGAACATGAAGCCGATCTCCCGGCCGCCCACGCCGATATCGCCGGCCGGGACGTCGGTGTTCGCACCGATATGCCGCTGCAATTCGGTCATGAACGACTGGCAGAAACGCATCACTTCGTTGTCGGACTTGCCCTTGGGATTGAAGTCCGAACCGCCCTTGCCGCCGCCCATCGGCAGCGTGGTCAGGCTGTTCTTGAACGTCTGCTCGAAAGCGAGAAATTTCAGAATGCTCAGATTCACCGACGAATGGAATCGGATGCCGCCCTTGTAGGGCCCGATCGCGCTGTTCATTTCGATGCGGTATCCCTTGTTGATCTCTATTTCACCCTTGTCGTTGAGCCATGGAACACGGAACATGACGACCCGCTCGGGCTCGGCGATACGCTCGAGCACCTTCATTTTCTGAAGCACGGGATTCTGCAGGATATACTCCGCCAGCGACTCCACGACCTCGTGCACCGCCTGGTGAAACTCTTTCTCTCCGGGATTCTTGGCTACGATCTGAGCCATGAAGTCATCCACATACTGTTGAACGTGTTTTTCCATTGGACTTGGGGTTTACGTGTATTTTACTCTGTTTCGGACGGTAAAAATAGTGCAATGAAACCTAAAAAACAAACAGAACGAGCGCCAATTGCCCGTTTCATCACATTTAGTTAAAAAACAAACACGGAAATTCGTTACTAAATCGCGGCCCGGCGAGGCGTTTGCTTTCAAATGGTAAGCTGCGGGCAGCCGGCGACCTGAAATCGTTAGCGGCGAAAAAAAAGCGAAAAAATTCGTTTTATTTTCATCGTCTGTCCGCGCCGCCGATCTGCCCGAGCGGCCCTGCCGTATCGTCCGCCGGAACCGTCGAAGACACACGCCGAAAAGGCGGGGAAGCGGAAAAGTTTCGGGAAAACCGCGCGGCCGCGCCCCTTACGGATCGGTTCTCCGGCCGAGCTATCGTCCGTTCTGCTGCAGAAACCGCTGCCGGATCACCTCGGCCACCGGTACCCCCTTGAGCTTGCTCTCGAGCCACGAAAGAATGTCGAGATAGTAGAACGTCCGACGCTCGTAGGGATGATGCTCGAGCGGCTTGAGCCGGCGGAAGAGCTGCCTCAGTTCGTCCTTGAGCGTCGTCTCGTACATCGAGTTGAGCCGCTTGAGGAAGGCCATGATCGCACGCTGCACCTGCTGCATGTCGTTCATCTTGATCAGGAACAGGTAGACCGAGCGCACCTGATAGTCCAGGTTATAGTCGATGCCCGCTTCGTAGGAGGCGATCAGGTTCAGAATCCGCGCATAGCATTGCAAATCGCGGCGTATCTGCGGGTCGCGCGTACCGATGATCCGGCCCAGATACTCCATGCACTTGCGGTGATCGCCGTTCCCGAAATAGAGACATGCTATCTTATAGCAGAGCACCATACGGTGATGAATGTTCAGCTGGGACTCGCAGTCGCGGAGGAACCGCTCGACTTCGGGAATCATCTCCACGCCCTCGGCGAAGGTCCCTTCCCAGAAATGCCGGTTCATCCGGTTGGCATAGAGAATATGTCTCGATATGAGCTTGGCATTGCCGTTCAGACTGCCGATCGTCTCGTACTCGTCCTCGAACGCCGCCAGCGTCTGGACGAAACGCCGGTAACTGCGCATCAGAAAAAGGCCGTCGAGCAGACGCGAATAGCCCCTGAGGTAGGTATCGTACATCTGCTGCTTCATCTGGGGCTCGCGGTCGAAGAGCGCGATCCAGCGACAGACATACTTGTAGCACGTCAGCATATCGTGCCGGATATAGTGATACCATACCTGCGCCTGATACAGGTAGAGCCGCTCGAGAAACGACAGCTTCGAGGGATCGCCGTACTTGTCGAGTCTCGGGCCGAAGAACTGCTCGATCATGTCCAGGTCCTTCTGCGTCCGGGCATAACCCAGCTGAAGGTACAGGGCGTAAAGCTGCACCCCGGCGTTCGACAGCTCGTTGACGTTCTCGATCCGGCCGCACAATTCGATGGCCTGCCGGCTCGCCGCCTCGCTCTTGGACATGACTCCCCGGGCGACACTCAGCGTGTCCATCTTCTTGCGGAAATCGATGATGTCGATCGCGGCGGTATACTGCTCGTTGGCAAGCGCCGTCTCCTTGGCCTTGTCGAGCATCTTGGAACTCTGCCGGAAAAGGCCCTTATCGTAGAGTATGCGGGCGAAGTCGATCTGCTCGCGGAGCTGCATCGGAACCGTCCGCTGCACGTCCAGCAGACGGATGCTGACCAGTATCTGCTTATACAGATGGGCCTTCATGTTGGGCAGCTGTTCCTTCTTGATCGGACAGCGCTGCAAAATCTTCGCCTCGTCGTATTCGTCGAGCGAGTCCATGCAGTCGAACAGCGTGACGAACTTCGCCTCCTGATTGCCCGAAAGGCGCGTCGCGTAGAGCTTGAAGTTCCGCTTCTCGGCTTTACTCATGCTTCGTATCAGGTCGAATACGGGCTCCTGTTTTCCGCTGGCTGCATTCATCGTAGAGCTTGTTTTTGCCGTCAGCAAATTTACCAAATAATTATCCGCAAACGAAATTAATGGCTATATTTGTGGAAATTTACCATATATTTTCGCCAATATGTCCACCACTATTTCACGCTACGCCGGACGGGGAGTATCCTCCTCGAAAGAGGACGTGCACGCGGCCATCCGCCATATCGATAAGGGCCTTTATCCGAAAGCCTTCTGCAAAATCATCCCGGACACGCTCTCGGGCGATCCGGAGGCATGCCTCGTCATGCACGCCGACGGAGCGGGAACCAAGTCGGCGCTCGCCTACGCCTACTGGCGCGAGACGGGCGACGCATCGGTATGGAAAGGCATCGCTCAGGACGCGATCGTGATGAACACCGACGACCTGCTGTGCGTCGGCGTGACCGGAAACGTACTGCTGTCGTCGACGATCGGGCGCAACAAGCACCTGATCCCCGGCGAGGTCGTCTCGGCCGTCATCAACGGCACGGAAGAGTTCCTTCAGAAGATGCGCGATCAGGGTTTCGAGATACGCTCGACGGGCGGCGAGACGGCCGACGTGGGCGATCTGGTGCGCACGATCATCGTCGACAGCACCGTCACGGCCCGATTGCGCCGAAGCGACGTGATCGATAACGCGCATATCGGACCCGGCTGCGCGATCGTAGGTCTCGCCTCGTTCGGACAGGCTTCCTACGAAGACGAGTACAACGGCGGCATGGGCAGCAACGGTCTGACCTCGGCCCGGCACGACGTGTTCGCCCGGATACTGGCGGAGAAATATCCGGAAACCTACGATCCCGAAACGCCCTCCGATCTGGTATACAGCGGCAAGTACCGGCTGACCGACACGGTGCCCGGCTGCCCGCTGACGGTAGGCAAGCTCGTGCTTTCGCCCACGCGCACCTACGCTCCCGTCGTCCGCGCGATTCTCGACGAGCACCGGGGCGATATCCGGGGCATGGTCCATTGCAGCGGCGGAGGACAGACCAAAATCTTGCACTTCGTCGACCGGCTCCACATAATCAAGGACAATCTGTTCGATACCCCGCTGCTGTTCCGGCTGATCCAGCAGGAGTCGCAGACCCCTTGGCGCGAGATGTACAGCGTATTCAACATGGGGCACCGCATGGAGATCTACGCGGATCCGGCGGCGGCCGACGACATCGTCCGCATCTCGAAAGGTTTCGGTATCGACGCCCGGGTGATCGGACGGGTCGAGGAAGCCGACCGTGCATCGGTCACGATCCGCCACGAAGGCCGGGAACTGAACTACGCCAAGTAGCGATCGGCCCGCAAAACGAAGAAAGCGAAGAGGCTGCCCGACACGAATAAGTCGGGCAGCCTCTTTTGACGTTCCGCACGGTTCCACTCTTAGGCGCGGGCCCCGGCGTACCGCCGCAGGTCCGGCTTCCGTCCGACCGCAACATTCCACTTACCCTCCCGTATCGCTCCGGATAGCGACGACACGGCAAAGGCCGGCGACCATCGCTTACGGCATTCCCAGCGCCGGACACCCTCCGCATCCTCCCGCAGGAACAAAAAAATAAAGGGTCCCCGCTCGGCGGAAGATCCTTTATTCAGCGAACGATGCTTCGCGAGCCGGTCGCCCGAACTTATTCCGCAACAGCGGCAGAGTCGGCAGCGAGCGAGTCTGCGGCAGCGGCGGCGGCGGCAGCGGCGGCAGCCTCTTCGGCAGCGGCGATCGAGTCGGCCTTGGCAGCGGCAGCGATCGAATCGGCCTTAGCCTTGTCCGCAGCCGAGGTACCGCAAGAAGCGAAAGATACGGAGGCAGCAACTACTGCGAGCATCATGACAGATTTTGCCAAAGTTTTCATAATAACAAGAATTAAATTGGTTGAATTATTCAGCCGCAAATGTATAAAATGATTTGCTATTAATGCAACTTTCAGGCGGGAAGTTTCGCTTCTTTCCGGAAAAAGATTTGTTTTTTCGGAAAATTTTTCTATAATCCGCTACCGCTCGGCGCCTCCGGCCCGTCCGTCCGTGCGACCGGCTGTTGGCCGAAAAGCTCGAGAGGCATGCTCTCGGGCACGATGAATGCCCGGTCGAAAGCATCCCTGATCCTGCCCCACAGGATAATGGCCTCCTCCATCGTCAGACAGTTGCCCACCGTCACCTTAAAATAGGGAATGTTGTCGTAGTCCATGTAGGCCGGGATGTCGGGGTAAATCTCCCGAAAACGCGCCATCACGCTCTCAGCCTGCGAGCGGGCATGCTGCACGTTGTCGAAATAGATGCGTACCCGATACCCGCGTACTTTTTCCGGCGCGCGGCGGCCCTCCATCGAGCGGACGGCAGACGCGGCCCCGTCGTGCTCCTCGACCTCGACCCGGCTGCCGTACGACGGATCGGGCGTACTCAGTTCGCTTTTCAGAGCGCTCAGGCTCTGCGCCCCGGCTTCCACGCAGAAACAGCCGCAGAGCGGCAGCAGGGCGATCCAAAATTTCCGTTTCATAATCCGAACTCCTCCATCATTTCGGACAAATCGATGCCGAACTGCCTCAGAAAGGCATCGGTATCCATCCGCTCGACTTTGTATTTTTTACGCATCATGCCGGCTTTCAGCACGACTTCGCCCGACACGGTCGTTCCTCGGGCACCCGAAGAAAGGGTCCCCATGGTACCTAAAGCGCCCAGCAATCCTCCTTCAAAACGTATTTCCACCGGAATGCGGACCGTCGCTTCCTCCGACCGGCGGGGCAACCGGACTTTCTCGTCGACCGAAGCCCTCAGCAGCGTAGTTTCGCCCCGATCGAGCGTCAGATCGGCCCGGACGATCGAAACCGCCGCGCCCGAAGCGTTCGACGCGCGCACGGATACCTCTACGAGCGAGCGGGACGCCCCCAGCGAGCGCACCTCGACCGATTCGACTCCGTCACAGGAGATATCCTCCATGCGGACGCACGACACGGCGGCCAACGCGAACACCGCCACGATCCATACTTTTTTCATGCTCATCGTCTTTTTTCAGTTTTTTCACACGCGTCCGGCCGGCGGGCCGTATAAATCTGCGCTACGCCTCCGAAAAGATTCCGGCAGTCGCAATCCTCGAAGCCCGCTTCCGCCAGCAACCGGACGAAAGCCTCTCCGTAAGGGAACTCGTCCACCGAGCGGGGCAGATAGCTGTACGCCTTCCCGTCGCGCGACACCCATCCCCCCAACCGGGGCAGAACCCGGTGGAAGTAGAAACGGTAAACGGTCCCGAATATTCTGCCGCGCGGCATGCCGAACTCGAGCACGAACAGTTTTCCTCCCGGTCTGAGGGCGGAAAACAACCCTGTCAAACCGCCGGGAATATCCTCGAAATTACGCACGCCGAAAGCCACCGTCGCCGCATCGAACGCTTCGCGGCCGTAAGCGGCCGACTCGGCGTCGCCCTGCACGAGCTCTATACGCTCCGACAAAGACTCCCGTTCCACTTTCGTCCGTCCTACGGCCAGCATCCGTTCCGACAGATCGACGCCGACGACTCTCGCCCCGGGGCAGGACTTGGCCAGCATGATCGCCAGATCGGCCGTGCCGGTGGCCATGTCCAGCACCGAGCGGGGACGCTCCGCCCGGACCGCCCGCACGACCCGGCGGCGCCAGCCCCGGTCGACACCCAGCGAAAGCAGGTGATTCAGCAGGTCGTAGCGACGGGCTATCCCGTCGAACATCGCCCGCACCTGCTCTTTCTTCCCGTCCGTATCGTTATAAGGCTTCATCGCATCGCATTTATTCGAACCGGATGCTTCTCTCCGGCAGGATGAACGAAATAAGCATCGTGGGCAGCGAAAGCAGCGCGACGATCAGGACGAAAGTTCCGGCATTGAGCATCAGCACCCACCCCCAGCGGATACTGACCGGAAGCGTCGTCAGAAAATACCCTTGCTCGTCGAGCGTGATCCAGCCCGTAAAATATTGCAGCAGGCACAGCCCGATGCCGATCAGGTTTCCCCAGACCATGCCCCTCAGGATAATGAACGACGAGCGGATCACGAACATCTTCTGCAACGCCCCGTTCCCCATGCCCAGCGTCTTCAGCACGCCGATCATCCGCGTCCGTTCGAGCAGAATGATCAGCAGCGCGGCGATCATGTTGAACAGCGCGACCAGCAGCATCACGGTAATGATCACGGCCGCGTTGACGTTGTGCGCGTCGAGCCAGTCGAAAATCATCGGATACTGCATCCGGACGTTCGTCACCCGCAACGGCTCGTCGCGGTCGGTCCGCTGATGCTCGACCACCGCGCGATACACGTCGTCGGTAAAGCGGTCGAGATGCGAAAAATCCGTCGTGCGCAGCTCGAAGCCGCTCACCTGAGTCGAATCCCAACCGTTGAGCCGCTGGACGTTGCGCAGGTCGGTCAGCGCCAGCACCCGGTCCAATTCGCCGAAACCCGTGTCGTAGATTCCGCTGACGCGGAATCGGTCGCGGCGCGGGGGATTCTGCACGAAAAGCATCTCGATCGGATCGCCCACGTCCGCCTCCATCCGGTCGGCCACCGCACGCGAGAGCAGCACTTCCTTATGGCGGACCGTGTCGCTCACGTCGGGCAGCCTGCCGGCGACGAGGCTCCTCCGCATCGGCGTCCAATCGTAGGTCGAATCGACCCCTTTGAGCACGATCCCCTGCATCGCCTCTTCGCCACGCAGGATGCCGCCTTTCACGGCATAGGGGTTGAGACTCTCGAAGCGGGGGATTCCGCGCAAATAGTCCGCGAACGGCTGATCGCGGCTGACGGGCTCCGTCTCATAGGACGACGCGTTGCCGTCCAGACTGGCGATCTGCACATGGGCCCCGAAACCCGACAGCTTGGCGGTTATCTCGCGCTTGAATCCGAATATGACGGCCAGCGAGACGATCATCACCGCGACGCCTATGGCGACGCTCAGCGTGGCGACCCGCACCATCACGTTGTTTCGGCGGCCGGACGAAACGGAAGCTATCCGCTTCGCCAGAAAGTATTCGAGATTCAGTCTGCCCATCGGGCCGTCGGTTTTAAAGTATTCGGCATGCAAAATGCAAAGTAACACAAAATCTCTGGAATAACCTCGAAAAACGGGAGAAATGACGCTAAACGACTTAATATCAGAGTCGTTACGGTGTCAAATGATGACAAGCCGAAAAATCGGAAAACGCAAAGAAAAGCGGATTTAAGAAGAAGAATGGTTTGCAAATCATTACCCGT
>ERZ1643251.194-NODE-194-length-104394-cov-9.830179_pt1 | contig 104394 bp, 108 predicted proteins | sample MGYA00579261_ERZ1643251 | MGnify/ENA primary metagenome ERZ1643251 (study PRJEB29033, sample SAMEA4952267) | chicken gut metagenome | biome: Broiler Chicken; feature: Gastrointestinal Tract; material: Caecum | place: Ireland | collected 2018 | study: Broiler... | reverse complement strand
TGTTTCTTATCAAAGAAGAATTTTTCCCATAGACACAGAAAATTTTACGCCCTCCATAGAAGTGTTGCCAACCTGTTGCCAATGTGTTACCAATAACACAATTTTCATTCATTTTAAGTGAAATTATACAAATCAAAAAAGCCCGGATTTTCAACAAATTCGGGCTTTTTGTCTTTGAAGTTATTCAGTTTTCATTAAACGCGGGACAGGTACTCTCCGGTCCTCGTATCGATCTTGATCTTGTCTCCCTGCTCTACAAACAGCGGTACGCTTACGACAGCGCCGGTCTCAACCGTAGCCGGCTTGGTCGCTCCGGTAGCCGTATCTCCTTTGAAGCCCGGCTCTGTATCGGTGATCTCCAACTCTACAAACAGAGGCGGTTCTACTGCGAACACGTTTCCATTGTAAGAGCAGATCTTCACCATTTCATTTTCCTTTACGAATTTCAGAGCGTCTCCGATATCGTCGGCATTCAGAGCGATCTGATCAAAGGTTTCTGTATTCATAAAATGGAACAGGTCTCCATCACTGTACAGATACTGCATGTCCACGCGATCAATACGTGCCGCCGGGAATTTCTCGGTGGGACGGAAAGTCTTCTCAACTACACCGCCATTGATGATATTTTTCAGTTTCGTTCTGACAAAAGCAGCACCTTTTCCCGGTTTTACATGCTGAAACTCCAAAATCTGATAAACATTTCCCTCGATCTCCAAGGTAATGCCGTTCCTAAAATCTCCTGCTGAAATCATTCTGTTTTCCTCCTTACGTTGTGTGAGGAACGCATAATCCTCACAGTTTATACTATTTTATAATAGAATGGCTATTATTTCAACTGTTTTTTCAGGCGTCCAGAATCCGGCGCGTTTCCTGCCGGATAATCTGCGCCACCTGATGCACATTCCTTCCATCTGTCCGGACGCAGAGATGGGCCGCTTTCCGGTAACTGCTCTCCCGCTCTCTCATCAGCCGTTCCACTCTCCGCTCCAGATCTTCTCCGTTCAGCATCGGACGGCTGCCGTCACTTTTTACTCTTCCCAGAATCGTCTCTTTTTCCGCGGTAAGATAAATCACGCATCCCAGAGCGCGCAGGAGCTGCCTGTTTTCTTCCCGAACCGGCATCCCGCCTCCCACGGAGATCACGGAGTGCCTGGTATCCTCCTTCATTCTCCGGAGAAGATCCGTCTCCAGATCGCGAAAAAAGGACTCTCCATATTTTGAAAAGATATCCGGGATACTTTGTTTCTGCTCGGCGACAATCCGGTCGTCCGTATCTACAAACTGCAGCCCCTTTTCCCGGGCCAGCAGTTTCCCAACCGTCGTTTTTCCCGCGCCCATAAAACCAATTAAAATCAGATTGTCCATGTCATCCTCTATCCCAACATTTTTTTCAGTTCATCCATAAACGTATTTACATCTTTAAATTCTCTGTATACGGATGCAAAACGTACATACGCAACAGAATCCAGGTCTTTCAGCTTTTCCATCACCATCTCTCCGATCTCGCGGCTGGATATCTCGCGCGCTTCTTTTTTAAAGATTCCCGCTTCCACTTCATCGATCATCGACTTGATCTGGTCTGCGGAAATAGGCCGTTTATGGCAGGCGCGGAATACGCCGCCTTCTATCTTGGAACGGTCGTAAGTCTCCCTGTTGTTGTCTTTCTTAATCACGATCAGAGGAATCATCTCGACCTTTTCGTAAGTCGTAAAACGTTTCCTGCACACATCGCACTCTCTCCTGCGCCGGATCGCATTTCCGTCTTCTGCCGGTCTGGAATCTATCACTCTGGTATTATCTTTTCCGCAAAATGGACACCTCATTAGAATCCTCCTTATCTGTATCAGTATATAACAGGAACATTTTTCCTGTCAATCATACGTTGCTTTTCATGAACCCTGTAACTTTCCGCATACAATAATGAAAAAAGGCAAATCATGAAAAATCATATCCGTTTCTGTGAATTAAAACAAAAAGATGTGATCAACCGGTGCGACTGCAAAAAACTTGGACGGATCTGCGATCTTATTTTCGACGAATGCAGCGGAAGGATCTGCGCCATCGTCATTCCCGGCCCCTTCCGTCTCTGCGGACTTCTCGGACCGGATCAGGAATACGTCATTCCCTGGAATAAGATCTGTCAGATCGGTCCTGACATTATATTGGTAGAGGTCTGCGCAGAAGATGTTCTCAGTCAAAGAAAAATCTGGCATTGATTATTTTATTTCCCTCTGCATAACCAGATTTTTTTGGGAAATGCTTTTATTAAATGTGACACGGCAGGAGGGAAGCAATGATTTTGAACAAGGTAGAAATCTGCGGAGTCAACACATCGAAACTTCCGCTTCTTACGAATGAGGAAAAAGAAATGCTCTTTGAGCGGATACAAAAAGGGGATATGGAAGCCAGAGAGTTGTACATCAAAGGAAACTTAAGGCTGGTGCTCAGCGTGATCAAACGTTTTTCCTCCAGCAGTGAAAATGCGGATGATCTGTTCCAGATCGGCTGTATCGGGCTTATGAAAGCTATTGACAACTTTGACTGCACTCTGGACGTAAAATTCAGCACCTACGCAGTTCCTATGATCGTAGGCGAAATACGCCGCTATCTGCGGGATAACAACAGTATCCGCGTCAGCCGTTCCCTGCGGGACACCGCTTATAAAGCAATCTATGCCAAGGAAAAACTTCTGAAAGAGAACTCCCGGGAACCCACCATCCAGGAAATTTCCGATGCTGTCGGTATTCCAAAGGAAGAGATCGTCTATGCTCTGGACGCGATCCAGAGCCCCGTAAGTCTGTACGACCCGGTCTATACAGAAGGCGGGGACACCCTCTATGTAATGGATCAGATCAGCGACCGAAAAAACAAAGAAGAAAACTGGGTGGAAAAACTGTCTCTCTCCGAAGCCATGAAGCGCCTGTCTCCTAGGGAAAATCACATTATCAATCTCCGATTTTTTGAGGGCAAAACGCAGATGGAAGTAGCGGAAGAAATCCATATTTCCCAGGCGCAGGTCAGCCGTCTGGAAAAAAACGCGCTGAAAACCATGCGCAGCTATCTTAAATAAGTCAAATAAGAGGACTGTCCTGAATCGCAGATCATTTTCAGGGCAGTCCTTGTTTTTTTCTATTCGTATTTTACGATTTCTTTCTTCAGCCTCCCGATGATCTTCTTCTCCAGTCTGGAAATATATGACTGGGAGATTCCCAGCAGATCCGCCACCTCTTTCTGGGTCATCTCCTTTCCCGCCGGATGATTCAATCCAAAACGAAGTTCAATGATTGTCTTTTCCCTCTTGGAAAGTTTGGACAAAGCCTTTTTCAGCAGTTTTCGCTCCACTTCGTTCTCCAGATCCCGGTAAATAATGTCTTCGTCTGTTCCCAGAATATCAGACAAAAGCAGTTCGTTGCCGTCCCAGTCCACATTCAGCGGCTCATCGATCGATACTTCCATCCGCAGTTTGCTGTTTCTTCTCAGATACATCAATATCTCATTTTCAATACACCGGGACGCGTATGTGGCCAGTTTAATATTTTTATTCCTTTTAAAAGTGTTAATAGCCTTGATCAGTCCGATCGTCCCGATGGAGATCAGATCTTCCACACCTACTCCTGTGTTATCGAATTTTTTTGCTATGTATACGACCAGACGCAGGTTATGCTCAATCAGCGTCGTCTTCGCCTGCTGTTCATGTTCCGTCTCCAGTCCCAGAATCGCCTTTGTCTCTTCCTCTGCGTTAAGCGGCGGCGGCAGGATCTCTGCTCCTCCGATATAATGTATTTCTCCTTTCTGGGAAAAAAACATACTCTTAAACCGCGGAGCAACCTTCAGCTGAATCTGATGTGGAATCGTCACCTTGATAATCATAATGCCTCCTCTATGAGGATAGCAAGTCACGATGAAGTATCATCTGGTACCGCCCTGTCTCTCCCGGCATACAAGCCACCAGCGGCTTCTTTAATATCCGGATGCCGTCCGGACACTCCACCTCCATCTCTTCCAGGGTATATGCCTCAAGAAGGCCTTCCTGTGAAATGGTCCGGTAAGGAATGACTCTCGGCAGATTCTCCCGGCCGGACTGCCGCAGGATCATCTGCAGCAGTTTTTTTTCCAGAATACTCACCGGTCTTCCGGAAACCGGATCCCTCAGACTGTTCCCGGTATCATACAAAGCCTCCAGCTGTACCCGGCTCTGACCATGTTTTATCATAACCTTGCATGTCAAAGCTGCCTTATGACGCCGGTATTTCCGATACGCTTCTCCTGCCAGTACCAGAAGCGCCGCCATAGTGCCAAGACCCAGGAACCAGATACCTGCCAGTCTATGGAATTGTTCCAGATACTGTACCATGCCGCCAAGCAACAGACCTTCCAGATACACAGACAATATGCGTTCTCCCAGATATCTCCGGCCCGGATATGCAGCCCATGTCATCACTGCAGCCAGCATCAGGGTCCCCAGAAAATACCCTGCGCCATTCAGCTTCGCCGACATTATAGTGAGTACACAGGAACCGGCGCCTCCCAGAACAGCCGCCATCAGAATCCTCCGAAGCCGGATCGGAATCCGCCCTGCCCAGGCCGTGACCAGCAGCAGCAGAAAATCCATCCAGAAGTTTTTTACGAACAGCACATCTGCATATACTTCGTAGTACACTTGCCACCCTCTCTCATATGGTAATCCCCATTATAGGCAGGAGGCCTTAAAATCTCTGTCGGATACTGCGGTTCCGGACAGCTTTTTTTACTTCAAAATTCGACATTTGTTCTGGTCTTCCCGCTGCTGTCCTGATACAATAAAAAGGAAAATCCAAGGAGGTCTATGCTATGGAAAAAAGTATTTCAAAAGACAACTATGAAACACTGTGCGCCGACTGGCAGAAACGTTTTCTTCAATTAGACACTGATGCGCTGATAAAAAAACTTCCCGGGATATATTCTGACGGCTCCCGGCTTATGATCCCGCACTTTCACCGCAGATACGCGGTCAGCCTTCAGGACGGAAGCATCCGCTGCCTGGACAGTGACAGCCCTGTCTCACTGTTCACCAGACTGAACATCTATACATTATTCTGGTACTGCAAAGACAAGATCTCCGATCCGGACGACTGGGTTCCTTTCCGTGACCTGAAAGACGCCTCCCCTTTCGGCCCGGCTTTCCAGCGCTCTGTCATTCATATATTTTCAGGAACTTTTTCGGGACATACAAAAGAGTTAGAACAGGCGTGCCGGTCTCTGGGAGGACGGAAATTAAATATCTCCGATATGGGCTATGAACTGGATGCATTTCCATGTATTCCGGTACAGTTTTTATTCTGGGATGGAGACGATGAGTTTCCGGCCCAGTCTAATATTCTCTTCCGGCGGAACTGCGTGGACTTCATTCATGTGGAGAGTATTGTCTCCATCGCCTCAGAGGGACTGGCCCGTCTGTCAGAAGCATCCGGAATACCTCTTCACTCCGGGGGTTTTTAAGAAGAAAAAATCGGCCCCGGCAAACATACGATTTGCCGGGGCCACGGTCTGTTACAGGATATCAATATATTCTCCGGCCAGCGCCTTGTTCATGCTGCGCACTGCGCAGAACTTTCCGCACATGCTGCAGGTATCGCTGTGGTCATCCTCCGGCTTTCTGCTGTCCCGGATCATCTTCGCCGTCTCCGGATCCAGCGCGCAGGCAAACTGTTCATCCCAGTCCAGTTTACGGCGGGCGTCTGCCATGCGGTCGTCGATGTCTCTGGCTCCTGGAATCCCTTTGGCGATATCTGCCGCATGCGCGGCGATTTTGGAAGCGATGATTCCCTGCTTCACATCATCCACATTCGGCAGCGCCAGATGCTCTGCCGGCGTCACGTAACACAGGAACGCCGCTCCGTTCATGGCGGCTACCGCCCCTCCGATGGCTCCGGTAATATGGTCATACCCCGGCGCGATATCCGTCACCAGCGGTCCCAGCACATAAAACGGCGCTCCCATGCAGATGCTCTTCTGTACCTCCATGTTGGCAGCCACCTGATTCAGCGGCACGTGGCCCGGTCCTTCCACCATTACCTGAACATTATGGTCCCATGCACGTTTGGTCAGCTCGCCCAGGCGTACCAGTTCTTCGATCTGGCATACGTCCGTGGCGTCTGCCAGACATCCCGGACGGCATGCATCACCCAAAGAAATGGTCACATCGTACTGTTCACAGATGTCCAGGATCTCATCAAAGTATTCATAAAACGGGTTTTCCTGACCGGTCATGCTCATCCAGGCAAATACCAGGCTTCCGCCCCGGCTGACAATATTCATCTTTCTCTTGTGTTTCCGGATCTGATCGATGGTCTTTCTCGTAATTCCGCAGTGCAGTGTAACAAAATCAACGCCGTCCTCTGCATGAAGGCGCACCACATCGATAAAATCTTTCGCCGTAAGCGTGGCCAGATCTCTCTGGTAATGGATCACGCTGTCATAGACCGGAACCGTACCGATCATAACCGGGCATTCACGGGTCAGTTTCTGACGGAAGGGCTGCGTATTGCCGTGGCTGGACAAATCCATGATGGCCTCCGCCCCCAGGTTCACCGCGCTCATTACTTTTTCCATCTCAATATTGTAGTCCTTGCAGTCTCTGGACACGCCCAGATTCACGTTGATCTTGGTGCGGAGCATACTGCCGACCCCTTCCGGATCCAGACAGGTATGGCGCTTATTGGCGCAGATTACCACTTTTCCTTCTGCCACCAGCTTCATCAGCTGTTCCAGCGGCATCTTTTCCTTTTCCGCCACAATTTTCATCTCTTTTGTGGCGATCCCTTTCCTTGCCGCATCCATCTGTGTTGTATACTGTTCCATTTCCATTCTCCTTTTCGGTAAAAATTATATTCACATAGCCGGTTCCCATCTCAGACCATATATATGGTTGACCGGACCGGATCCCTTTCCCAGATTCAGTCCTGCCTCCAGGGCTCCGGTAAGGTATGCCTTCGCTCTCCTCACGGATTCCTCCAGGCTGTAACCAAGTGCCAGGTTGCTGGCAATGGCGCTGGACAGAGTACATCCTGTTCCATGGGTGTTGGGGTTGTCCACTCTTTTTCCGGGAAGCCAGCGCATCCCTCCATCCATGCAAAGCAGGTCATTGGCGTCGTTTACCCGATGGCCGCCTTTGCAGAGAACCGCGCAGCCGCAGGCTTTCTGAAGCTTTGCCGCCGCTTTCTCCATATCCTCCGCATTCCGGACTTCCATCCCGGAAAGGACTTCCGTCTCAGGAATATTGGGAGTAATCATTTCTGCCAGAGGAAACAGCTGTTCTCTCATGACCTGGACAGCTTCTTCCTGCATCAGGCGGGAACCGCTGGTAGATACCATTACCGGATCCAGAACCACATGCTCCGCCTCATACCGGCGAAGTTTCTCCGCCACCACCTTCATAATCTCCCCGGAAGACAACATCCCGATTTTTACCGCATCCGGACGAATGTCTGTAAAAATGCAATCCAGCTGATTCGCCAGAAACTCCGGGTCTGCCTCCATGATTCCATACACGCCGGTCGTATTCTGGGCAGTCAGGGCGGTCACCGCGCTCATGGCATATACACCGTGAACGGTCATCGTCTTGATATCTGCCTGGATGCCGGCGCCTCCGCTGGAATCACTTCCGGCGATTGTCAATGCTGTTTTCATATAAATCCTCCTTTTAAAACAACATGATTTTCTATAGCGGCCAAAAGTGGTGCCCCCAGTTGGCCGCTCTGCCCGTGCCGGGCAGAGATCCGCTGTGTACAGCGGTATCTTTTCTCAAATTGTATCTGTTCAGGACGGCATCTTTTTACCGCCGTCCTGAACTGTTACCTCAAATTATTAAAAACATTTTTCCGAATCAAGGAAATTCCGTACCGCTTCTTTTTTGTCCTCTGCCGCAAATAGCCCGCTGATCACAGCCACGCCGGCAATCCCGCTCCCTTTCAGTCTCTGTACGTTGTCCAGCCGGATGCCTCCAATGGCCACAGCCGGGATCTTTACAGTTCTGCAGATGGCCTGCAGTTCCTCCAGAGAAAGGTTTGTCGCGTCTGTTTTCGTACTGCTTCCAAATACGGCTCCGCAGCCGATATAATCTGCGCCTGCCGCCTGTGCAGCCAGAGCTTCCTGCACATTGTGCGCGCTTCCTCCTATGATAAATCCATCTCCCAGATATGCTCTTGCTTTCTCAATCCCCATATCCGACAGCCCCACATGTACGCCGTCGGCTCCTGCCTCCTTCGCGATATCCGGACGGTCATTGACAATAAATGGTACGCCATATCTCCGGCACAATGCTCCTATTGCTTTTGCCTCTGACAAAAAAGCCGCGTCATCCAGAGTTTTCTCCCGAAGCTGTACGCAGGTTACTCCTGCGTCCAGCATCTCTTCCAGGACCCCTGCAAGCGTCTCTCCTTCTTTCAGCCAGCTCCGGTCTGTCACCGCATACAATCGAAGTTTCTCTGATCCTATCTTCATTCTGTCTGAATCTCCTCTCCCCGGCAGATCCGGTCCGCCTCATCAAACAAATACTGATGAAAGCTTCCCATCCCTTCTTTTGCCGCATCTATATGTTGTCCCGCCGCCTCGGAGCTTTCTTTCCAGATCCGTCCTGCTTCCCGGGCCGCTTCATATGCCGCTGTGCCGGCGGAAGCAAACATGGCGCAGAGCGCGGACAGCATACAGCCGCCTCCTGTAATCCTGGCAATTCTCCGGTCACCGCCGCTTATGCTTTCTGTCCTCTCACCATCAGACACTACGTCCTGGTTTCCGCTGACCAGCACCGTACAGCTGTAGGCCCGGGCCAGTTCTTCGGCAACCTTTTTCCGGCCGTTCATATCCAGGGTTATCCCGCTTTCCACTCCCTCTGCCACCCCGCGCTGAAGGTGCAGAAGCGTACATGCTTCGCCCTGATTGCAGCGGATCAGCGACGGATTTACCTGACTCAGCAGTTCCCTTAATCCATCCCGGCGGAAGCGGCTTGCGCCCACCCCCACCGGATCCAGGATCACCGGATGTCCCAGTTCATTGGCCTTCCGCCCTGCTCTCACGCAGGCCAGAAACTTTTCTCTGTCCGGAACTCCTGTATTGAGCAGTGTTCCATGACACTCTGCCGTGATCTCTTCGGCTTCCTCCGGATCCTGCGCCATGATCGCGCTTCCTCCGCACGCCAGCAGGATGTTCGCCACATCCTGCATGGTGACCGGATTCGTCAGGCAATGGATCCGCGGCCTCACAAGATGAAGTTTCGCAAGTATCTCTTTTCTCTCCATCTTATCTCTGCGTTCCCATGATCTGCCGGAACACTCCGCCTTTCTCCAGAACCGTAATCAGCGCAAAGGCAAGAATGCTTCCCGCCACTGTAGATACCAGGAACGGCACTACGTATACAAAAAGGCCTACCGGTTCTGCTCCCATGAGGAATTTTGCCACCGGATAGGCTGCAATTCCTCCCAGAATCCCCGTGCCCAGCGCTTCCGCCACACAGGTAGGAGCAAGTTTCCTGGTACCCATATACATCAATCCGCAGCAGAGCGCCCCTACCATGCTGCCGGGAAATGCCATCAGGCTTCCCAGGCCCAGGATATTCCGCAGGAGGCTTGCCGCAAAAGCAATGCCTACGCCCCACCAGGGTCCCAGTGTCACTGCCGCCAGGATGTTGACCATATGCTGAACCGGCGCGCATTTACTGCCTGCCACCGGGAAGCTGAGCATGCTCCCCACCACCGCGATCGCGGTCAGCACTCCAGCCAGGGCAATCCTTTTCGTTGCATCGTTTGTTCTCATATTCCATTCTCCTCTCTTCCTCCTGTTGGACAAACGCCCATAACAAAAACAGGGACGCCAACGGCGTCCCCAGTCATTTTCCGGTATCTCTCCCTACGTTGGCATTATCCAAATCAGGTTCCGGGTCGAGACCACTCAGTCTCCTCTCAGCCGGCTTCAGCCAGCTCCCCATCGCAATATTTGCTTTTAAATGCATTATAATGCAGCGTATGGAATTTTGCAATAATTTTCTCACTCCTCCCACACACTGATCCTGCTCCCGTCACATCCTGTCACTATCGTCTGTTCGGACGTGTCCCAGACAGATACGCCTTCTTCTGCCAGCAGTTCCAGCGTCTTATCCTCTGCCGGTTCTTCCTCCGAGCAGCAGATCACCGCCCAGGAAGGCTGAACGGCTTCGAGCAGATCCTGCAATGCCTTCTGATATCTTCCATGATGGGGCATCTTGATCCAGTCATGCGTCCAGTCCGCCTCTGTATCCAGCATCTGCCCGATCCGGGTCTTCTCGATATCCCCGGTAAACAGGAAGCGGCATTCGCCATATGTCACGCTTGCCACCAGGGACATGTCGTTATCATATTCTCCATCTGTATCCTGGATCTCTTCCGGATCTTCCGCCGGATATATAGTAAAAGACAGTTCCCCGAACTGTTCCTGGAATGGTTCTGTCACGCGCACCACATTCTCATACCCATCCAGGCATGCCAGAAATTTTGTATATTCTTCCCGGTCTCCCTCATAGTCCGGCATCCATACAGATTCCACTTCCATCTGTTCCATAATATAGGAAGCGCTTCCCACATGGTCTTTGTCAAAATGTGTGATCATCAGGAGATCCAGACTGTCAATTCCTCTTTTCTGCAGTTCACTCAGCAGATATGCGCTATTATCCTCATATCCGGTATCAATCAATACCGCGGTGTCACCTTCCTGCAGGATCAGGGCGTCCGCCTTGCCTACCGGCAGCGCTGTGATTTTAAAACCGTCGTCTATGCGTCCCGCCCTTCCCATCCACTGTGTCAGAGACCAGGCAGCTATGAGAACTGCCGCAAGCGCTGCCGCTCCCAGATATTGTTTTTTATGCATTCTATCCTCCGCCCCTTACTTCCATTATCCTTTCAGATCCACAAAGATCGGATCATGTCCCACTGCCGGCAAAAATTTGTCCCAGATCTCCCGGGATTCCATCTTCAGACTGCTGGTATTGATACAGGGATGACACCCAAAATATGGTTCCTCATAGACTTCCCTGTCAATCGCCAGCTGCACCTGTTTTTCGCTGTCATTCATCAGCCCCAGGATACTTACCGATCCCGGCGTCAGATCCAGAGTCCGCTCCAACAGTTCCGGACTCCCGAAAGAAAGCCGGGGTGAATGAATCTGCGCGCAGAACTCCCGGGTAACAAAACGTTTCTTTCCCGGCATCAGCAGCAGATAGAATTTTGTTTTCTGGCTGTTGGTCAGAAACAGGTTCTTGCAGATGTCGATCCCAAGCAGTTCATCTACACCCCTGCAGTCATCCACCGTCATGGCGGCCTCGTGATCCACCCTCTGATAACGGATCCCCAGTTCGTCCAGCAGGTCATAAGTGCGGATTTCCTTTTCCAGCCGCCCGCTGATATCCGCCGGCCGCCCTTCATATATATGTCTGTCCAAATTTATCATCTGTGTTCTGTCCTTTCCTGTTGTCCCATGATTTAGATACCATCTTAACACATGCCGCATCTGCGGGCAATCAGATCTTCACCTGCTTTATAAAGATTTCATAATGGTATTGACAATATCGATATTCGATATTATACTTTCATTATCGAATATCGATATTTCAAAAGAAGGAGAATGACATGGCAAGAGAACAATTCCAGAGCCTCAGTGAACAGATGTATTATATTCTGCTCTCTCTCTGGGAAGAACAGTGCGGCGCAGACATTTCCAGGCGGGTCATCGAACTGTCTGAAGGGCGCATACGGATCGGGCCGGGCACCCTTTACACACTTCTCGCCCGGTTTGAAGAACAGCAGATGATCCGTCAAACCGGCTGCGAAGGCCGGAAACGCTATTATATCATCACAGAAAAAGGCCGTCAGATGCTGAAGACAGAATATCAGCGCCTGCAGACACTGATACAGGACGGCACGCCTTATCTGGCAGAAAAGGAGGGAAAATCAAATGAATAAGAAATATGTAATGAACAATTTCCTGGTACATGAATCGGATGCTTTGAAAAACTATCTGGAAGACATGGCCCTGCAGGGCTGGAAGCTGGAAAAGATAGGAAATGTGTTCCTGCATTTCACATCCTGTCCCCCGCATCCTGTCCGTTACTGCGTGGAAATCATGGAACGCCCCAGCGTCTACGCGTCCAACCAGACTCTCGGGCAGAAAGGATACCGGGAATTCTGTGAAGAAGCCGGCTGGGATTACGCCGGTTACAGCGGATATTTTCATGTTTTCCGCACAGAAGATCCCGACGTGGCCGATGTGGAAACAGATCCCGAGGTGCGCTGCCAGCACATTATCCAGGCCGAAGGCAGCAACAGCAAAATGATAGCTGTTCTCTTTGGCCTGATTGCGCTCCTGAATCTGCTCGCCTGTTACCGGGAGGGTACGGTTTTGAATGTCAACGGGCTCTGCGTATTACTGCTGCTTGGCGCATCCGGATATACCATCGGAAGCTTCCTGCGATGGAAACGCCGGGCAGATATAACCCTCGCCACAGCCGGAACACTGCCCTCTGCCGACTGGAGAACAGTCCGTCGGAAGAACACCTGCTGGACCGTGGGGATTTTGGCCATCGCTTTCATCTATGTCTTCTGGACATTAGGCTCGATCTCTTCCTCAGAATATTTCTCCTATGCGGTCATCGGATTTGTGATCTGGCTCCTTTTTTTCTTCCTGCTGCTGTTATTCTTTTCCAGAATACTGCGCTGGCTCAGAGAAAAAAGAGCATTTTCCAACCGTATGAATATTCTGATTTACTGGGGAAGCGGTCTGATACTCCTTCTGATTCTTCTCGGAATCGTTACAGCGGTCATTTTAAGATTATCTTAATGCGGCTGTCGTTTTTTTCGCTAGCTTTTTCACCCCGTATCTGGTAGAATAAAAGCGGTGATATTATGGAACGAAAGACGAGAAAAAAAATGAATCATAAAAAGGCGGTTTCACCGCAGACACGCGCATCACGCACTTCTTCCCGAACAGGCAGTCGGCTCACCGCTGCACAAAAACAGCGCAGACGGGAAGCGGCACGCAGACGGCGCATCCGATATCTGCTCTTGGGATTGGGCCTGGGCCTGGCGGCCTGCCTATTAATCTTCAGCATCTGGAAACTGGTAAATATTTTTACTGGATACAGCGCGGCAGATAAAGAATATGAAGATCTTCGCCAGTATGTACTGGAAGAGCCGGTATCCCCGGATGAAGCGGAGACAGAGACTGTAGAAACGGAAGACGGGGAGACCACAGAACAGATTACAGTTCCCATGGAACGTATCGACCTGGCTTCTTTACAGCAGATCAACTCCGACGCGGTGGGATGGATTGAGATCCCCGGCACTGTGATCAGTTATCCCCTGGTACATACCTCGGACAATGTATATTATCTGACTCATACCTTCCGGAAAGAAGAAAGCCGCAGCGGCAGTATCTTCATAGAACATGCCAACAGCCCGGATTTTTCGGATCTGCACACGATCATTTACGGGCACAACATGAAAAACGGTTCCATGTTTGCGGGACTGAAAAATTACAGGAATGAGAGTTATTTTGAAAATCATCCTTATATCTATATTGATCTGGAGGACGGCTCTCACTGTTATCAGATTTTTTCCTGCCATGAAGCTCCGGTAACAGATGTTTCTTATACAATCGGTTATGCGGCAGATGATGTTTACGCATCTTTCCTGGATGAGATCAAAGCATCATCTCTATATGACACCGGAGTGAATGTGGGGACCGGTGATTCGGTTATCACTTTATCGACCTGCACCTCCAACGACGCAAACCGTTTTGTCGTACATGCCAAAAAAATATATTGATTGATCCCGCCGCCAGGCGGCATATATGAAGCTGTATACAAAAGAAGCCCTTCGGCCGTAAGTATTTATCCGGTCGAAGGGCATCTTAACGCGTTCTTAAAAATATTATGTCAAAACACAGGAGTAATCTATATGGAATCTTTTTTATTCAGCTTAAATGCCACCATGCCCGTTTTTCTTGTTATGATCCTGGGATGGGTTCTCATGCGCGTCCATTTTTTCAGTGATGATTTTGTAAAAATCGCGGATAAATATGTCTTTAAAGTCGCCCTTCCGGTACTTCTTTTTGAAGATATTGCCACCGCGGATATTACAGAGATTTTTGACCTTGCCTTTATCCTCTTCTGCATGATTTCCACCATTGTCATGTTCCTGTCGGTCTGGATCCTAAGCGCGCTGCTGATCCGGGATAAATCCATGGTAGGAGCCTTCGCCCAGGGCGCCGCCAGAGGAAGCGCCGCCATCCTGGGAATCGCGTTCGTACAAAACATCTACGGCGCCCCCGGTATGGCTCCGCTTATGATCGTATCCGCGGTCCCTTTTTATAATATCCTGTCAGTGGTGATCCTGACTTTCGGCTCCAGGGACCAGATCGGGATGGATAAAAAATCCCAGATCCGCGCCGCCTGCATCGGAGTGGCCAAAAATCCTATCATATGGGGCATCCTTGCCGGGCTGCCATTTGCCCTTCTGCATATCCGGATACCTGCCATTCCCTCCACAGCCATCTCCTATGTAGCCAATACGGCGACTCCCATCGCCCTTCTGACCATCGGAGCCGGCTTCCAGGGACGCCAGGCACTCTCCAGGCTGAGGCCCGCACTGGCTGCCAGCTTCATCAAACTGATCGGGATTCCGGCTGTCTTTTTCCCTGTTGCTCTGCGCTTCGGCTTCCGGGGAAGCGAACTGGTGGCGATTCTGATCATGCTTGGCTCTCCCACTACAGTTTCCTGCTATATCATGGCCAAAAACATGGGAAACGATGAAATCCTTACCTCCAGCATTATCGTTCTCGCCACTCTGTTTTCCTCCATAACGTTGACCGGATGGATCTGGTTTCTGCGTACACAGGGCCTGATCTGAAGCCGCCGCAGATGCTTTTTCGCCGCCTTTCTATTTTGGGCGGTCTGTGATATAATGTAACGTAACAGTTCAGGACGGCGAAAAAACGGGGACAAAAGCAGGCGTTAAATGTGCCGTCCTGAACTATTACAATGTTCAGAAAAAGGAGCTTTTCTATGAAAACCTATGAATCCTGCCGGCGTGAATTTCCGGTCTTTTTGTATAAAAATTATACAGTGGAGGATGAAAACTCCGAACTGCGGGTAACCTATCACTTTGAGATCCCCGGATTATCCTCTTTTGATCCTGTCTGGCGTTTTCCGAAAAAGGATACTATACACCTTCAGGCCGAAGGAAACCTTACCCTTCAGAAAATGCTGTTTGGTCTTGGCATGGTAGAACTGATCAGCTACTGGAAGATCGCCTGCCCGCCGGAAGTCAGAGTCCTGTGCGGTCCTCTTTCTCCGGAACAGATCCGCTGGTGGAAAGATCTGTACTTTCTTGGACTGGGAGAATTTTTCTATACCAACGGGATCCAGGCAGATTCGGATACTTTTATGAACCTGCGCGCAGATGCACCTGAACTTCCAGGAGTTCCCCGTCCCGCTTCAGAGGCGGACGGATGTCTGATCCCCATCGGCGGCGGCAAAGACTCCGCCTGCACGATTGAACTGCTGAAAAAAAGCGGCCTGAAACTGAAAACCTATATCATTAATCCCAGAGGAGCCACTCTGGAGACGGTCCGTGTTTCCGGCCTGTCCATAGATGACAGCATCCATGCCGGACGCACCCTGGACAGACGGATGCTGGAGCTGAATCAGGAAGGTTATCTTAACGGGCATACGCCGTTCTCCGCGCTTGTAGCTTTTTCTTCCCTGATCACGGCGTATCTGCACAATTTAAAATATATTGCCCTGTCCAATGAGGCCAGCGCCAACGAAAGCACGGTTGCCGGAAGTACCGTCAATCATCAGTACTCCAAAAGTTTTAAATTTGAGCAGGATTTTCATAATTACGAGAAAGAATATATACAGAGCGGCATCTACTATTTCAGCATGCTCCGTCCTCTGTCGGAATTCCAGATCGCAGAATATTTTTCAAGGCACCCTGCTTATCATGAGGTCTTCCGCAGCTGCAACGTGGGAAGCAAACAGGATATCTGGTGCGGCCATTGTCCGAAATGTCTGTTCGTCTTCCTGATCCTGTCACCATTTCTCAGCCACAGTCGGCTGACAGAAATTTTCGGTACAGATATGCTGGAAGACAGATCCACGCTGGAAGACTTTCAGAAACTGACCGGACTGACAGAAGAAAAACCTTTCGAGTGTGTGGGAAGCCGGGACGAGGTAAACGCTGCCATCTGTCTGACCATCGAACAGATGGAGACTTCCGGCGCTGCGCTGCCCGCCCTGCTGAAATGGTACCGCGCGCAGCCGCTTTTTGAATCCGCGTTTCCGCACCGGCACGACTACGATTCTTTCTATGACAGAAATCATCTGCTGCCGTCCGCGTTTTTAAAGATTTTATCCGACGAATGCTATGGAGGAACACTGCCTTGCTGAAATTACTGCATGCTTTGATTAAGCAGAAAAATGTCCTGGTTCTTGGATACGGACGGGAAGGAAAATCCACGCTGCGCCGCCTGCTGCAGGCGGGAGGCGCGGCTTCTGTCACTGTGGCAGACCAAAACGAAGTTCATCCTGAGAGTGCGTCCGTATCCGTAATATCCGGTCCTGATTATCTGGATATCCTGGACCGCTATGATGTCGTTTTCAAAAGCCCGGGTATCGTACTTCCAAAAAATCCGGAGGCATATACCTGCCTGATCACTTCCCAGATGGAAATCTTTTTCCAGGCTTATCGGGATCGGATCATCGGTATCACCGGAACCAAGGGAAAAAGTACTACCACTACCCTGCTCTATCACATTCTGAAAGAAAGCGGGCAGAATGTGGTACTGGCCGGAAATATCGGCATACCGGCCTTTGACATTTTAGAAGAGATCGGGCCGGATACTTCTATTGTCTGCGAACTGTCCTGCCACCAGCTGGAATATATCCATGTGTCTCCCCATATGGCCGTCCTTCTGAATATCCACGAAGAGCATCTGGACCATTACGGCACCATGGAAAAATATGTGCATTCCAAGCAGCAGATTTATTTTCACCAGACGCCGGATGATCTGTTATTCTGCGGGATGGATGTACTCCCGGCGGAAGGAACCTGCCTCTCACAGATCTATACCGTCTCTGATACATCTGTACAGGCAGATATTCGTCTTTCAGGGACATGCATTCATTACGGACAGCACAGCTATCAGATACCCGCAGATGATATCCACCTTTTAGGCCACCACAATCATCTGGATATTGCTTTTGTCTACGCTGTCTGCCATGTACTGAATCTCTCCGACAGGGACTTTGACCGGGGACTGAGAAGTTATGAGCCTCTCCCCCACCGGCTGCATTTTGCCGGTATCCGGGATGGCGTGCGTTACTACGACGATTCCATCTCCACCATCTGTGACACCACAATCCAGGCGCTCAAAAGTGTTCCGTCCGTCGGAAGCGTCCTGATCGGCGGCATGGACCGTGGAATTGACTACGGGGATCTGATCCGTTTCCTGTCGGAAGACCAGGTGCCGCACATCATTCTGATGGAAGCCACCGGAAAACGCATTCTGGACGAAATCCATCGTGATTATCCGGATTTCCGGCATCCGGAACGGCTGCATCCTGTGAAGGATTTAAAAGAGGCGGTCGCCTGCGCCAGAGAAGTGACGCCGAAAGGCTCCGCCTGTATCCTGTCTCCTGCCGCCGCCAGCTATGGCATTTTCAAAAACTTCGAAGACCGCGGAGACCGGTTCATTCAATATGTTTTTTCCTGAAACTATCATACCGCTGCCGGGAAAGGATCCCGACAGCGGTATGATATATCTGATCTGTTGTATCAAATCTGATCTTCTTCAGCCCAGTGAAATGCATATGTCACCGCTTTTTTCCAGCCTTTTAACTTCTTCTTCCGCTCCTCTTCGGACATCTGCGGAGCAAAGATCCGGTCCACCGCCCAGTTCTGACGCACTTCTTCTTTATCCTTCCAGTACCCCACTGCCAGACCTGCCAGATAAGCGGCTCCCATGGCTGTAGTCTCTACGCAGGAAGGACGGTTCACCGGGGCGCCTATAATATCTGCCTGCGTCTGCATCAGAAAATCGTTGGCGCTGGCTCCTCCATCCACTTTCAGCGCCGACAGGCGGATACCCGAATCCGCTTCCATTGCCTGCAGCACATCCGATACCTGATAGGCAATCGACTCCAGCGTCGCGCGTATGATATGGCATTTATTCACTCCCCGGGTCAGACCGACAATGGTTCCTCTGGCGTACTGGTCCCAGTAAGGCGCTCCAAGACCTGTAAATGCCGGCACCACATAGCATCCGTTAGTGTCTTTTACCTTCTGCGCCATATATTCGGAATCCGATGCGGCGTCGATCAGCCGAAGTTCGTCGCGAAGCCACTGTATCGCCGCTCCAGCCACAAATATGGATCCCTCCAGCGCATAATTCACTTTTCCGTTCAGCCCCCAGGCAATAGTTGTGACCAGTCCGTTTCCGGAATAAACCGGCGTCTCTCCGGTATTCATCAGCAGAAAGCAGCCCGTTCCATAAGTATTTTTAGCTTCTCCCGCTGAAAAACACGTCTGTCCGAACAATGCGGCCTGCTGGTCTCCGGCAGCTCCTGCGATGGGAATCGCTCCGCCCAGATATCCCGGGTCTGTGGTTCCGTAAATCTGACTGGACGGTACTGCCCTGGGAAGCATGGAACGGGGAATTCCAAGTTCATCCAAAATCTCCTGGTCCCATTCCAATGTCTGTATATTAAACAGCATGGTACGCGACGCATTAGAATAATCCGTCACATGAACGGCGCCTTTTGTCAGTTTCCAGATCAGCCAGGTTTCCACGGTGCCAAAAAGAAGCTCTCCCTTCTCTGCCTTTTCCCTAGCTCCTGCTACGTGATTCAGGATCCATCTCACCTTTGTGCCGGAAAAATAAGCGTCCACCATCAACCCCGTCTTCTCCCGGATCCTTCCCGCCATTCCTCTTTCCTTCAGTTCATCACAGTACCTGGCAGTCCTGCGGCATTGCCAGACGATCGCATGGCAGATCGGATCGCCGCTCTCTTTGTCCCACACGACCGCCGTCTCTCTCTGATTGGCAATCCCGATTGCCGCGATGTCCGCAGCGGACGCGCCGATCTTCTGCATGGCCTCCACCGCCACTCCAAGCTGAGTGGACCAGATCTCATTCGCGTCGTGCTCCACCCAGCCCGGTCTGGGAAAATACTGATTAAACTCCTTCTGTGCCATACTGCAGATCTTTCCCTGTCTGTCAAACAGGATACAGCGGCTGCTGGTCGTCCCCGCATCCAGGGCCATCACGTACTTTGCCATATCCAAATCCCTTTTTCCTTTCTTATGTATGCTCTATTTGGACAATTCGACGATGATGTCCACACAGCCCTCAATGCCGAATTCGCTGCTGTCCAGACACAAGTGATAATTCTGGGAAAGTCCCCATTCCCGGTCTGTATAGTAGCGGTAATTGACGCTTCTCTTCTTGTCTTTATCCATCAGACGCTTTTCCGGCTTCTCGGAAGTCTCCCCGTACAGACGTACAATCCGCTCCGCCCGGTCTTTGAGCGGCGCATGGACAAACACATGCAGACAGTCTCCACGGTCTTTCAGGATATAGTCCGCGCATCTTCCCACGATCACGCAGTTTCCTTTCTCCGCCAGATCCAGGATGATCTTTCTCTGCTCCATCCAGATATAATCCTGCATGGCCATGCCATTCACTGTACGCCCCAGAAACGCATAGGAGAAAAGACTGTTCCCCGGCGCCTGCTCTCCGTACCTCTCAATAAACCCCTTGGAAAAACCGGTCCCTTCCGCGATCTTTTCAATCAGATCCTTGTCATAATACTCATACCCCAGTTTGTCAGCCACCAGTTTGGCGATCGTCCTTCCGCCGCTTCCAAACTCTCTGCTGATAGTGATGATACGTCTGCTCATATACATCCCCCTTTTCCCTGAGCAATATTTTTGCTGTCTTTATTGTACCACAAGACCCAAAGGATTGCAAAAATCAAAGAGCCTCTGCTATAATGTATCGTAACGGTTCAGGACGGCGGTAAAGATGTCCTGAACTGTTACAATATAAAAAACAACATGGAGCAAGACTTATGAACAAAAACAAGACATCCACAATTTCCGTTCTGTTAATCCTGATGCTGGCATTTTCCGCTTTTACCGGCTGCTCGGCAGGCAGCTTTTCCGACACTGCCGCTCCACCGGATGCGGAAACTGTGACAGAGATCTCGGATACATCCTCTGATGACGCGGATCCCCTCCGTGTCTATTTTCTTGATGTGGGGCAGGGCGACTGTACTGTTCTGACTCAGGGAGACTCTGCGATGCTGATCGACGCAGGTGAAAACGATAAAGGAACTGCCGTCCAGTCTTATCTGGAATATCTGGGAATAGACAATCTGGATTACGCAGTGCTGACACATCCGGATTCAGACCATATTGGCGGCGCGGATGTAGTCCTCTATAAGTTCGGCTGCGATACCATCCTGATGCCGGATGCGGAGACGGACACAAAAACATACGATGAAGTAATACAGGCAATGAATGCCAAAGGTGAATCCGCTGTTCACCCTTCTCCCGGCGATATCTACGAATTTGGGGAAGCTTCTTTTACCATATTGGCACCTGTGCAGAGCTATGACGACAACAATAACAATTCCATTGTTCTGCGTCTGGATTACGGAGAAAATTCTTTTCTGTTTACCGGCGATGCGGAAAGCCAGGCCGAAGCAGATATTCTCGCTTCCGGCGCGGACGTGGATGCAGACGTACTTAAAGCAGGCCATCATGGAAGCAGCACTTCCACCAGCGACGAATTTCTGGCTGCTGTGTCACCGGAATACGCGGTAATCAGCTGCGGCGAAGGCAACTCCTACGGGCACCCTCACGCAGAGACGCTGAATAAACTCCGCCAGAACGGGATCACCGTATTCCGGACCGACGAGCAGGGCACCATCGTCGCGGAATCAGACGGGCAGGAAATCACCTGGAGCAGTTCTCCGTCCGACTCCTGGCAATCCGGAGAACCTTCCGAAGCAGATACCGCCGCGCCTCCCTCCCTGAACCAGGAGGTGACATATGTATTAAATACCAACACCATGAAATTTCACCTTCCCGACTGCAGCAGCGCCGACGATATCGCAGACCAGAACCGCGAAACCACGGATCAGACTCGGGACGAACTGATTGCCGAAGGCTATGAGCCCTGCGGAAGATGCAATCCGTAAAAAATAATTTGCCTTTCTTGAAATTTATCCCTATAATAAGGGCATAGTAATTTATTCAAAGGAGATATAATACCATGGACGAAAAACTGACTATGGACGATCTTTCGGAAGAACTGGAAGCGTCCTACAAAGCTGCGGAAGAAGCAGGCACAGACGATGCAGAAGCTCTGGATCCCACCTGGGCTACCCTGAAACAATATCTGAATGACAAAACGGAACTGACCGTCAAGATCGGCGGTGTCGTAAATTCCGGTGTTGTTGCATATGTAGAGGGCATACGCGGATTTATCCCTGCATCCCGCCTTTCTCTGGAACATGTGGAGGATCTGAACGAATGGCTTGGCAAAAAGATCAAAGTCCGTGTCATCACCGCTGATCCCGACAAAAAGAAACTGGTGCTCTCCGCAAGGGAGATCCTGAGAGAAGAACGTGACGCAAAACGCCGGGAAGAATTCGACAAGATCCAGGTAGGGGATGTGCTGGAAGGAACGGTTGAGACCCTGAAGGATTACGGCGCGTTTATCCGTTTACAGGGCGGTTTGTCCGGTCTGGTACATGTATCCCAGATCTCGGATAAGAGGATCCCGACTCCCGCGAAAGTACTGAATGTAGGAGACCCTGTAACGGTAAAAGTCATCGCCATCAAAGATGGGAAGCTGTCCCTCAGCATGAAAGCGCTTCTTCACAAAGAAGAAGAACAGGAAGAAAAGACGGATTACAGACTGCCCAAGAGTGAAAAGATTTCTACGAATCTGGGTTCTCTGCTCTCCAAACTGAATCTGTAAAAAACATCCGAATACAGATACGCCGCCATACAGCCATGCAAAACGCTGTATGACGGCGTCATTTTATGCCTCTTTTTTAAGTTCCGCAAGCGCTTTTCCGAACTGATACCTGAACAGGCAGGCAGTAAATGTAACTGCCAGGAAATCAGCCACCGGTTCTGCCAGATACACTCCGGTCACCGGATCGGATACCAGATGCGGCAGCAGGAAAATCAAGGGCAGAAGCAATATAAATTTCCTCATTACTGCCACCAGAATAGACGCTTTTGCATTTCCTATGGAAATAAATGTCAGCTGGCACGCCATCTGGATACCAAAAATACACATTGCGGCCATATAAATACGAATCGCCCACGCCGTGTAAGACACCAGTTCGGCATCCGAAGAAAATATCATGGCAAATCCCTGCGGGAAAAGCATCACCAGGCCCCACAGCAGGAAAGAATATGCCAGGCTGACTTTCAGCAGCAGATAAAATGTTTCTTTTACTCTGCTCACATTTCTGGCCCCGAAATTATAGCTGGAAATAGGCTGCGCCCCCTGTCCCAGCCCCTGAAGCGGCAGCATGGAAAACTGCATGGCGCTGGACAGAATCGTCATGGCGCCTACCGCAATATCTCCTCCATACTTCAGCAATGACGCGTTGAAACAGACCATAATCACGCTTTCACTGGACTGCATGATAAACGGCGATAACCCCAATGTCAGACACGGAAATACAATATCCGGTTTCAGACGCATATATTTTCGTCGAATCTTCAAAATCGTCCTTTTTCCATTCAGGAAAGCCAGTACCCATACTGTGGATACTGCCTGGGACAAAATCGTGGCCAGAGCCGCGCCTTGTACTCCCATGCCAAACCCATAGATAAACACCGGATCCAGAACAATATTGCATACCGCGCCGATCAGCACACTCAGCATGCCTGTCTTGGCAAATCCCTGGGCGGTGATAAATGCATTCATTCCCAACGTCAATTGCACGAATATTGTCCCTACGGCATAAATATTCATATATGCGGTAGCATATCCGATCGTGTTCTCACTGGCGCCGAAAAGCATCAAAAAATCCCTGTTAAAAAGCAAGAGTATCACGGTAAGGATCACGGAGATCACGACCTGCACAACAAAACTGTTCCCCAGGATTTCTTCCGCAGCGTCATTGTCTCCCTTCCCCATGGCCATAGAGGCTCTGGGAGCGCTTCCCTGACTGATCAAAGCCGCAAAAGCGGACACAATTACTATTACAGGCATGCAGACCCCTACTCCTGTCAATGCCAGCGCTCCGTCGCCGGCCATGTGTCCGATATAGATTCTGTCTACCAGATTATACAGAAGATTAATTACCTGTGCCACGATCGCCGGCAGAGCCAGTTTCCATAAAAGTTTTCCTATTGGTTCTGTTCCTAAAAAATCATTATTCTGTTCCATGTGTTTCACTCTCCCACTCTCGTCTGATATTTTCCGCAATCTGAAGCGTCAGGCTCAGATACTGCTGTCTTTCTTTCTCTGTCATGCCCTCAAACAACAGATCAAAAAAATGTGACTGCGCATCAAGAATCTTGCACACCGCTTCCTCTGCACCCGGCAGTAGTTCCAGATGAATCTTCCTTCTGTCCTGCTCATCTGTCCGTCTCCCGACAAAACCTTTCTGTATCAGGAATTCCACTGCCTGCGATACGTTTGCTTTGGGCAGCATCCGATAATTCACTATATCGCTGGCAGTATCCAGTCCGGGATTATTTTTTAAAAACGCCAGAATATCGATCTCCAGCTGTGTCATACCATACTGCAGCCGTATTTTTCCGAACATTTTCTCATAGAGTTTTCCTGCCGCTCTGGATTTCAGCAGAATATCCAAAATAAACTGCATCTCTCACCATCCGTTCAAATATAAACTGTTTAATTCTGAACTATTATAGTTCTTTAAAAAGAATTTGTCAATCCGGGCATAGTGTGTTATAGTAATACAGTTGTCCGGCTCAAACGGACACTTACGACACACAGGAGGAATGAAATATGGATACACTTTTGACAATGGTGGATTCTGCCAACGATGTTCTCTGGAACGTGATACTGATCGTTCTTTTATGCGGCACAGGCATCTATTACACGATCCGATTGAGATTCATCCAGATCAGAAAATTTGGGGAAGGTTTCCGCCAGGTATTCGGAAATCTGAGTCTGAAAGGAGAAAAAAAAGGAAAAGGAGAGATGACCTCTTTCCAATCTGTAGCGACTGCTATCGCCGCGCAGGTAGGTACCGGCAATCTGGCGGGAGCGGCCACGGCGCTGGTAGGCGGAGGTCCCGGCGCCATCTTCTGGATGTGGCTCAGTGCTTTCTTTGGAATGGCGACTATTTACGCCGAGGCAACGCTGGCCCAGAACTTTCGTACTGTGGAACACGGAGAAATTACCGGAGGCCCCGTCTATTATATTCAGGGAGCTTTCAGAGGGCGGTTCGGGAAATTTCTCGCGACGCTCTTTGCTGTCTTCATTATATTAGCTCTTGGATTCATGGGGAATATGGTTCAGTCCAATTCCATCGGCACTGCATTTTCTGAAGTCTTTACCGCCAGGAATATCAATATTCCGCCGGTTGCTGTAGGAATTGTCCTTGCCGTTATCGCAGCATTTATTTTCCTGGGCGGCACAAACCGTCTGGCTGCTGTTGTGGAAAAATTAGTTCCGCTTATGGCGGGTATCTACATCGTCGGCAGTCTGATCGTCATCGTCAGCAATATCACAGCGCTTCCGGAAGCATTCCGTATGATTTTCATAGGCGCGTTTCAGCCGTCCGCTATCGTAGGCGGCGCAGCCGGAATTACTGTCCGGCACGCAATCCGTTACGGTGTGGCACGCGGGCTTTTTTCCAATGAAGCCGGTATGGGATCAACTCCTCATGCACATGCGCGCGCTACTGTAGAAAATCCCCACAAGCAGGGACTGGCAGCTATGATCAGTGTCTTTATCGATACCTTTATCGTACTGAATCTGACCGTTTTCTCCATCCTGACCACCGGAGTGCTTTCCAGCGGAAAAGACGGTACCGCCCTGACCCAATATGCGTTCACTACTGCCCTGGGCAGCTTCGGAGATATTTTTATCGCCGTCTGTCTGCTGTTCTTCGCTTTTTCCACCATCCTCGGATGGCACTTCTTCGCAGAAATTAATGTAAAGTACCTGTTCGGTCCAAAAGCGACCAAATTCTATTCTTTGTTGGTAGTGCTGTTCATCATTATCGGCTCCACATTGAAAGTAGATCTTGTATGGTCCCTGGCTGATTTCTTCAATGGACTGATGGTGATCCCTAATGCCCTTGCACTGCTTGCCCTTTCGGGGCTGGTTGTCAGACTGCAAAAGAAATACAGCGACAAAAAGAAATAAACTGAATCAAAAAAACCGGAGAAACAAACTGCATCTGTTTCTCCGGCCTTTTTCTGCGGAATTAATCTACCGGGATCACCGCTCCCTGATAGGTATCATTGATATAAGTTTTGATATCATCAGATTTCAGCACTTCTACCAGAGCTTTGACCGCGTCGGATTCTTCATTTCCAGCCTTTACCGCGATCACATTCACATATGTCTGGGATGCTTCAGAATCTGCGGATTCATAAGCCAGTGAATCAGTTGCCACAGAATATCCCGCCTGAAGCGCGTAGTTGCCGTTCATAACCACATAGGAAGTTTCCTCGATGACCCTCGGTACCTGAGCGGCTTCCAGCTCCACAATCTCAACATTCATAGGATTCTCCACTATATCAGTCACTGTAGCTTCCAGTCCCACGCCTTCTTTCAGCGTGATAATGCCGTTGTCCTGAAGAAGCAGCAGAGCTCTTGCCTCATTGGTCGTATCATTGGGAACCGCGATCGTATCACCTTCAGAAAGCTCATCGAGGCTTGCCTTCGTACCCGGATAAATTCCAAACGGTTCATAGTGAATGCCTCCTGCGTTCACCAGATCTGTGCCTCTTTCCTCATTGAATGCTTCCAAATACTGCAGATGCTGAAAATAGTTTGCATCAAAATCACCGCTGTCTACTACCAGATTCGGCTGTACATAATCGTCAAATACGGTAACCTGCAGATCATACCCCTGTTCCGCCAGAAGCGGCTTTGCCTGCTCCAGAATCTCTGCATGGGGCGTCGCGCTGGCAGCTACCGTGATTGCCTGCAGATCTCCTGACTCTTCAGCTGTATCTCCAGCCGCCTCCTCCGCGGCGCCGTCCTGTGCCGGAGTCTCTGTACTGCTGCTCCCGCAGCCGGTCAGAGCGCCGAACGCCAGCGTACCTGTCAGCAACGCTGCAATTAACTTTTTCATAATCTTTTCCTCCTCTATTTTCTTTTATCTAAACGCGAGGCAATATACATGCCTATCGTTTGGAACAACTGAACCAGAATGATCAGCAGGATCACCGTGACAAACATAATATCCGTCTGATACCTGTGATATCCGTAACGGACCGCAATATCGCCCAGGCCGCCTCCTCCTACGGCTCCTGACATGGCGGAGTATCCCAGAATCGTGCCGATAGCGATTGTCGCGCCCGTAATCAGGGACGTTCTTGCCTCCACCAGCATTACCTTGACGATAATCCTCATATTGCTGGCTCCCATGGAACGGGCCGCCTCGATAACCCCTGCGTCCACTTCCTTCACGGACGACTCCACCATACGGGCGATAAACGGGATCGCCGCAATCGTCAGCGGAACGATCGTCGCCGTAGAACCATAACTTCTTCCCACCAGAGCACGGGTGAAAGGGATCAAAAGGATCAGGAGAATCAGGAACGGCACACTGCGGACAATGTTTGCTATCACGTCAAACACCTTATACACCGCCGCGTTGGGCGACAGCCCGTCTTTGTCCGTAACTGCCAGCAGCACTCCCATAGGAAGTCCGAATACATAGCCCAGTACAGTAGCGGATATCGTCATATAAAGCGTCTCTCCAATTCCCTGAATCAACATATCAATAATTTCCTGTGACCACATAACTAGTCCACCTCCCCGATCTCCAGTCCGCGTTCCTTCAGATGCGTCTTCATCGCATCCACCTGCGTACTGTCTTTCATAAACTGCAGGATCATCTCTCCTTTGGCGACGCCTCCTACATTCTTTGTATCTGCCTTCAGAATATTTACCGGCTCATGGAAGGTCAGAATCAGATTTGCGATCACCGGCTCAAATGCAGAATTGGCGGTAAACACAATCCGGATCTTCTCTCCGCTCTTGATCACCGGCTGCACCGCTTTCTGTCCGTCTTCCACATCTGCCCCGGTGTCCTTCCGGATCAGCTCCTTCGCCACTTCTGACCTGGGGTGGCTGAAAATCTCAGATACCAGCCCTTCTTCCACCACTTCGCCTTCGTTCATGATCGCTACTCTCCGGCAAATCTCGCGCACCACAGACATCTGATGAGTGATAATAACTATCGTAATCCCAAAACGGGCATTAATATCTTTCAAAAGCTCCAGGATTGAGTAAGTAGTCTGCGGATCCAGCGCGCTGGTCGCTTCATCACAGAGCAGAATCTTCGGATCCGATGCCAACGCCCGGGCGATTGCCACACGCTGCTTCTGTCCTCCGGACAGCTGCGCCGGATAAGCCGCCGCTTTATCCGTCAGTCCTACAATCTCCAGCAGTTCCATAGCCCGCGCGTGAGCTTCCTTTTTCTTTTTCCCCTGTATATATAGCGGAAAACACACATTCTCAAGCACAGATTTCTGCATCAGCAGATTGAAATGCTGGAAGATCATACCGATCTCTTCTCTCTGTTTTCTCAATTCCTTTTCTGTATAATCGCTCAGGGATTTCCCTTTGATCAGGACACGGCCCTGAGTCGGAACCTCCAGAAAATTCATGCAGCGGACCAGCGTACTTTTACCCGCTCCTGACATACCGATGATTCCGAAAATATCCCCTGCCTCAATGGACAGATTCACATTTTTCAGCGCCTCTACCTTTCCGTCTTTGGACAGGTAGGATTTGCACAGATTTTCTACAACTATTTCAGACATATCCTCAGCCTTTCTGCTCATTCATCATTCATTCAAACTACATGCACATACTGTACCACAGATGCAGATTCCCAGTCAAGTTTCTCGCTCATCCAGCAGCCCGTAGATTCTGTACATGGCCAGCATATTCTGAAGGTTCATATGCCGTCCCATCAGCTGGCGGTACGTGGCGGACTTGGTCTTTCCCTCCGCTTTCAGCCCTGCCATCTGTCTTTCCACATTTTCACAATCTTCTTCTACCGCTTTCAGCATCTTTTCAAATGCATCCAGCCGATCCTTATCAAGACTCATTAAACACTCCTTCTTTCTTTTCCGGCTCCGGGCAGATGCCCCTCCCTGCTCAGATATTTTTTATATATAATTAAAAAACACACGCTCGTCACCATCGCCGACAAAACATCTGCCGTCGGCTCCGCATAAAACGCGGCTCGGGCCGCAAAGAAAAACGGCAGAACACAGGTAGCTCCCAGATATAAAGATTTGCGAAGCAGCGAAAGCCCCAATGACACCTTTGTCATGCCAAGCGCCGTCAGCGCATCTACAAATACATACTGAAAGCTCAGAGGAATGATCATCATTGTAAATACCTGGATTCCCCATACCGCCAGTTCCTGGTATTCCTTTACGCCGGTAAAAATTCTTACAAAATATTGAGGAAGCATTCTGGACACAAAAAACATGGTTGCAGTAAATCCAATGCAAAGCAGCAGAACCCAGAAAACCGTCTGCCGGATTCTCTTCGGCTTTCCCGCGCCGTAATTAAAGCTGATCAAAGGCTGGGAGCCACTGGTCACCCCCAGCATGGGAGATGTGATCAGCAGCATATAACTCTGCACAATTGTTGCCGCCGTGATCAGCGTATCTCCATATCCCGCTCCTCCATAATACTGCAAAACCGCATTAAGCGCTATGATAATCAGACTATCGGTGGCCAGAATCAGAAACGGCGAAAAGCCAATAGCCAGAATCTGTTTTCCAAGAGCCTGCTCCGGCTTTTTCAGACATACCGGGATCTTCATTCTCTTGCTTTTCAGTGTCCGCACAACAAATGCACAGGACGCCATCTGCGCCATCACCGTAGCGATTGCCGCCCCGGCGATATCCATATGGAAGAGAAAAATAAATACCGGATCCAGTACGATATTGATCACCGCTCCGATCAGCGTCGTAGCCATCCCCAGAAAAGGATAACCCTGAGCAGTAATAAAGTAATTCATTCCCATGGAAAGCAGCGCAAAAAATGTGCCCATAGTGTAAATTGTCAGATACGTATCCGCATACCCGAAAGTAGCTTCACTGGCGCCAAACCACCACAGGAGACGTTCTTTACACAATAAAAAAACCACTGTCAAAACCAATGACAACCCGATCAGCATAGAAAAGCTGGTCGCTAAAATTCTTTCCGCCCCTTTGCGGTCCTCCGCTCCCAGACGAATTGAGAAAAGCACTGACCCGCCGATTCCGATCCAGGTTCCAAATGAGGACAAAAGCGTGATGATCGGCGCGCAGACCCCGGCTCCTGCCAGGGAATCCCCTCCAATCACCGGAATATTTCCTATATAGATACGATCTACAATACTGTAGAGCACGTTTACAAACTGAGCAAACATAAAAGGAACCGATACTTTCAGGACCAGTACCGGTATAGGATCTTTTCCAAAATCATTCGTTTTTTTCACAGTGCAGCCTTCTTTCCGAAAATCCTCATACACTATACTACAACTGTTTCAAAAAAACTACCTGTTTTTTCAAAATACAGCATAAAAAAACGGCATTCTCTTTCTCAGCATGAGAAAGAGAACACCGCGCGTTTGTTCCGGTTATTTTAATTTGTCATAAGTATCAAACGCTGCCGCCGCCCAAATCTTGTTTCATTCTTTCTGTATCCATATATAACGCCTCCTGTTTGTACTACAGTTTCTTTTTCGTATATATTGTATTACCGGTTGAAATTGTAGGCAAATGCTTAGTTTACATGAAAGAATATACGCAGAATGTATGAATCATCTCGGCCTGTCCCGCCTGAAGTAAAATTACGTTTCCACCTTTATCGCATTAGGATAGATCTTTTCCAGTTTTTCGTCATCATATTTTTCATCCATCACCTGCTGCCAGGTATGTTCCGCCGGAACGCCCCTGCTGCGCTCGTCCTGTCTCACCAGCGCAAGGAAAGATACAGCCATATTGCAGACCATAAACACAACTACTGTCCAGGTTATTATTTTTCCCAGTTGTTTTGGTATTTTCTCAATCCAGTCCGAGAATTTCGGATAAAGCGCTTTAAACCAGACTACCGCCGCAAATCCCCAGAAAAAGCAGTACAACAGGTTGATTCTCCCTCCCAGATTAAACGGGATCTTACTGTAGTCCCAGAATACCGTGCCAAACATAATCTCCGTCAGTACGCTGCACAGATACTCGTATGCGCCTCCCAGAACAGTACCTGTCAAAAACAGGAACATACTGGAACGGTCTTTATAGCGATAAAGCATCACGGTCACAAGCGCGATCGCCAGCCCCCAGACAATACTGAAAGGTCCCCAGACCAGACTGCTCCTGCTCATCCATACTCCCGCAGTAATCCGGCAAAAGATCGTCTCCGTAATATCTCCCAGCAATGATCCAATAAAAAAAAGTAATACAACTTTATAGAAACTGCAACCGGAAGCAAATGCCGCTGCATCGCTCTTTTCATACTCTTTTCTTCTTGGATATGCTCTTTCAAATCTGCCGTTTACCAGAATATAAAGCTTCTCGCCGAGCCTGCCGCTCATCCGCATAAACCAGGAATCCACCAGTTCCCAGTTTTTCATCTGTTCCTCTTTTCCCGCCATTACAATCAATGTGGCGAGAATATCCAGTGCAAGGAATGCGATCAGGATCCAGATTACAGCCATTCCGACTGCAGACGGAATCATACGATACAGCCCCAGCAGAAGGGGATTGATCCACCTCACGCAGACGAGTCCCAGAACTCCCCACAGCATAGACATGGGAAAACAAATATAGCCGTCCAGATTCCATTTTATGTTTGAGTAATCCCACCATTTTTCATGATACAACCACTCTATTACGTGTCCTGCAACCCATTCCGCCACCGTAGACAAAACCGCGGAACTGCAGAACAGCCAGAACAGAGGCAGATCCCCGTAAAACACCGTCAGTACTACAAGAACCGCTCCATATAACACACAAAACGGGCCATTGACCAGTCCTCTGTTTACAAACCTTTTATTTTTCCATGCGGCCATCAAAGTTTCCAGGACCCATCCATTAAAAGATCCCGTTAAAAAAAGCCATATCAATTCGTAATTCATTCGTGGTCTTCCTTTTCCGTATATTGAATTTATCTGCTCTGATTCTAATATAATTCCCCGTTTTCCGGATATGGACAATGTACATGTTCTGTCACATTTTTCCACAGATCTCTTTCAGTGTCCAAAAAACTTTCTGATGTTCCTGTCCTTGCTTTCAGCCGGTCTTCATGATACAGTAAAACTACTAACACCGTTGAGGAGGTTTTCATATGAGCGAGAAAAATGCAGTTCTGGAGAACATCCAGTCAAGAAGAAGTGTCCGTAAATTCAAACCTGACATGATCCCCGGAGAGATCCTGGATCAGATTCTCGAAGCGGGAACCTGTGCCCCCACCGGCATGAACCGGCAGTCCCCGATCATCATCGCAGTCACAAACAAAGAGGTGCGCGACCGTCTGTCTGCTCACAATGCGCGTATTATGGGAAGCAGTAGCGATCCATTCTATGGCGCGCCCGTCGTACTGATTGTACTGGCCAATAAAAGCTGCCCTACCTATGTCTACGACGGCAGCCTGGTCATGGCAAACCTCATGCTGGCCGCGCACGCTTTGGGAATTGGCAGCTGCTGGATTCACCGCGCCAAAGAAGAATTTGAAGAACCCGAAGGAAAAGAAATTCTGAAATCTCTGGGAATTGAAGGCGATTATGAAGGTATCGGGCACTGCATCCTGGGCTATACAGACGGAGAATATCCGAAACCGCACGAAAAGAAAGAAAACTGGATCTACCGCATCGATTGATCCGGAGAATCTCAATACCCTCAGACAATGCCGACAATGTCTGAGGGTATTTTCTTCCGGAGATGCGTCGAAGAAACCAAGCAGTTTTTTCATGTTTTCCAGACTGCTCACCCCGGGTACTGCCGTAAGGACTCATCAATGTAATCTGTGCGAAGCTGTTTAAGCTGCCAGTCCACGGACCTTTTCTCCGGCGCTTCTGTAATATAGCCGGATCCGATGCCGATCACGCTGATCCGGTCTCCGGTTCTCTGATTGATCCTGTATTCCATATTTTATTTCCTCCTACTCCATTTCCTTCCGTATTCTGTACCTGAGATCATCCAGACGTTCCAGCTGTCTTTCTTTGAAGTGGATCTCATCCAGCGCCGCACGCCGCTTTTTATTCAGCATGGACAGACGTTCTTCGTCCGTATGGCTGCCTTCCATGGTAAGCTTCATATAGCTCTCTATCTCGTCGGAATCAAATCCTATATCATGCAGCGTCATGATCAAACTCAGCTTTTCCAGATCAGAATCGTCGTAATTCCATTTTCCCATAACTTTTTTTACCGCTCCGCACAATCCCCACTTCTCATATTCACGGAGAACATCCAACGGGATCCGATAGCATTCGCTGGCTTCGTCTATAGTCATGTATCCGCCTCCTGCCGCATAAAAATAGGCATTCCATTTTTGGAATACCTACATTTTACCTCACCAGCATACATGAGTCTAATACTTATATTAAATCGCCTCTTATGCCCGAAACGTATTTCCTTGCATAGGACAGGAACACGGAGGTTGCAGGCGCAAAAGCCTGCGTTTTTTTCCATGCAAGTACAGTCCGCGATTCCACTCGGGGACGAAGCGGCCGGAAACAGATTCCCGGATAACTGCAGTCCAGGCGAATCGTCACAGCGATTCCGATCCCGCTTTTCACCATCGACGCAATATTATACTGAAGATTCCCGCTGGCCACGCTTTCCACCTGATCCGCATATTCCCCCAGCCAGAGAGCCAGTTCTTTCTGTACCAGATCTCTTTTACTGGAAATCTGTAAAAAACCGGACAGATCTTCCGGCATAATATACTCTTCCCGCGCCAGCTCGGAGTCCTCCCGTATCAGCACCCCCCACTCTTCTTTCCCCGGCATATGTAAAAATTCGTACCGGCTGATATCCACCGGTTCCATTAAAAGTCCCATGTCCAGGACACCGCTCTCAATCTGCTCTTTAACCGCGTCCGCATTGCCGCTGTAAATAGAGAAACGTACGCCCGGGTTCATTTTTCTGAAAGAAGCGATCATATCAGACAATATGCGGGAACTCTGGAATTCTCCGCTCCCAATTGTAATTTCTCCGGTAAGGCCTTCATTCCTGTATAAGAAATCTTCCTGTGTCCGATCTGCCAGAGAAACAATCTCCTGAGCGCGCCTTTTCAAAAACAGGCCGTCTTCTGTCAGAACAATATTATGCTTTCCTCTGTGAAAAAGGCTGACCCCCAGCTCATCTTCCAGCTGCATCATCTGACGGGACAAAGTAGGCTGGCTGATATGCAGAAGATTGGCTGCTCTGGTGATATTTTCTTCTCTTGCCACCATCAAAAAATATTTCAAAACCCGTATTTCCATGTATACTCCTTCCTGGAACGACTTTACAATATTCTACCACAATCTTCCCGGCCTTTCCACCTCCTTCAAATATGGCAAAAATGTCCAAAAAGCGTGTTTTGACAAATTAATATCCTATGGCTGCCTTTCCTGTGTTATACTGATTGCATTGACACTATTTTTCGTAAAGGATGAAACACATGAAGAAAATCATTGAAAGTTGGAATCGAATCAGTCTGATCAAGAAAATCATATGCGGTCTCACCGTGGGCGTAATCCTCGCGCTGGCTGTTCCGCAGCTGAACGTAATCTCTCTGCTGGGGGACCTGTTCGTAGGCGCATTGAAAGCCATCGCTCCGCTGCTGGTACTTTTTCTGGTCATGAGCGCGCTCGCCAGCCAACGGGAAGGTAAACAGAGCAATATCAAGCGCATTATCTTCCTCTATCTATTGGGAACCTTTCTGGCAGGATGCGTAGCCGTCGCGGCCAGCTTCCTGTTCCCGGTCACCATCGCGCTCACAGACAGCACATCCACAACCGCCCCTCCCAGCGGAATCGGAGAGGTCGTCAACAGTCTGCTCATGAGCCTTGTATCCAATCCGGTGGACGCGCTCGTCAACGCCAACTACATCGGTATCCTGGCATGGGCTGTCCTTCTGGGTATCGCTCTCCGAAAAGCAGGAGACAGCACCAAAAAAGCCATCTCCGAGATCTCCGACGCGCTTTCCCAGATCGTACGCTGGGTCATCGCATGCGCGCCGTTCGGTGTGATGGGACTGGTCTTTGCCACCATTTCCCAACAGGGACTGTCGTCTCTTCTGAGCTACGGACGCCTGATCCTGCTGCTGGTGGGCAGTATGGCCTTTGTGGCTTTTGTAGTTAACCCGATCATCACGTTCATCGGAATTCGCAAAAATCCCTATCCGCTGGTGCTGAAATGTCTGAAGGACAGCGGTATCACGGCTTTCTTTACGAGAAGTTCAGCCGCCAATATCCCTGTCAACATGAAGCTCTGTGAAGAACTCGGACTGGACCGAGATACTTATGCCGTATCAATTCCGCTTGGCTCCACGATCAATATGGGAGGCGCCGCCGTCACAATCTCAACGCTGGCGCTGGCAGCCGTTCACACTCTGGGGATCCCGGTGGATATACCCACTGCCATCGTGCTCTGTGTCCTCTCAGCCATCAGCGCCTGCGGCGCATCCGGTGTGGCAGGAGGATCTCTTCTGCTTGTCCCTCTGGCCTGCAGCCTGTTCGGGATCTCCGACGATATCGCCATGCAGGTAGTAGGCGTCGGCTTTATCGTGGGCGTTATCCAGGATTCCTGTGAGACAGCCATCAATTCCTCCACCGATGTGCTTTATACCGCCGTGGCAGAATTTTCCAGATGCAGAAAAGAAAACCTTTCATAACACCATCTGGCAGGGACTACTCCGTAATCCCTGCCAGATACTCTTCCAACTCTTCCGTATTAAAATGAGGAATGTAATTTTTCTTCATAAAACTGATTTCCCGCATACTTGCCCGATGAAAATTTTTCACTGATATACGTCCTGTAATGTCGTATAGTCCATCCTGCATTGTTTCTCAGTCTTCCCCATAACCTCTGCCCTTTTCCTTCACGCTCCTCGACAATTTCCAGTTCATGGTCGTCTGCTATGGTACCCATCATGAAGTATTCTGTCCCTGCCCCTGTATAGAGCGGGACTGCAGCGTTCAGAAGCCTGATCCCGCACGGCAGTTTCAGTTCCCCGGCAGGCAACTGGATTTTCTGTAAAGCTTCCACTTTCACCCATCCTTTCTGCCATAGTTCCGGAGGATTTTTCGGAAAACAAAAAAAGGGCGCCCGGTTATTGATTCAATAACCGGGCGCACCCGACATCTTCTCGACAACAAATCATTGCGATGATTTGTCCTCCGATGAACTTCATTCATATAATAACAAGATGTATTTTAATCGATGATCTGGAAAAAAGCAAGCTTTTTTCCGCAGATCTGATTACATATTCATCTGTTTTGCAACTTCTGCTGCGAAGTCTTCGTTCTTCTTCTCCAGACCCTCGCCGGTCTCGAAACGAACGAATCCTTTGATGACGATATTGGCATTGTTCGCTTTTGCCACCTGAGCCACATATGCAGCCACGTTCTGCTTTCCATCCTCAGCCTTTACATAGACCTGATCCATCAGGCAGATCTCTTTAAGCTGTTTGTTCAGACGGCCCATCACTGCGCCGCTGATCACTTTCTCCGGTTTTCCTGCCATCTTCGGATCATTCTCGATCTGAGACTTGATGATCTCCAGCTCATGTGCTTTGTATTCATCGTCCACTTCGCCGTCATTGGTATAGATCGGTTTCAGAGCAGCTACCTGCATAGCCACATTCTTAGCCATCTCTTTGATCTCGTCATTGATCACATCCGTCTGCACATCTACCAGCACGCCGATCTTTCCGCCTGCGTGGATATAGGAAGATACAAAACCGTTCTCTTCCACTACCTGCTGGAAACGGCGGATGTTCATATTCTCACCGATCACCGCGATCTGTGCGGCCAGCTCGTCCTTCACCGTCTTGCTGGTATCTTTCGCCCACGGTTCTGCCAGGAATGCGTCGATGTCAGCTGCAGATGTATTCAGCGCCTGTGCAGCAACGTCTGCCACATAGCCGCGGAATTTTTCATTCTTTGCAACAAAGTCGGTCTCGGAGTTTACCTCAACTGCGACTGCTCTCTTTGCATCGTCAGACAGCGCGGTAGCTACGATACCTTCTGCTGCGATACGGTTTGCCTTCTTCTGAGCGGTAGCCAGACCTTTCTCTCTCAGAAAGTCCACAGCTGCCTCCATATTTCCATCGGTTGCTGCCAGTGCCTTTTTGCAGTCCATCATGCCCGCACCGGTTGCTTCTCTTAACTCTTTTACCATTGCTGCTGTAATAGCCATGATTATATTCCTCCTGTGGGATTGATTACTCTGCCTGGATCTCTTCTTCTTCGATTTCCTCGTCCATGACTTCCTCTGCTTCGCCCTGTCTTGCCTCGACAACAGCGTCTGCCATCTTGGAAACGATCAGTTTCACCGCACGGATCGCGTCGTCATTGCCCGGGATCACATAATCCAGTTCTTCCGGATCACAGTTGGTATCGCAGATACCGATCAGCGGAATGCCCAGGGTATGAGCTTCCTGTACGCAGATTCTTTCTTTCTTCGGGTCAACTACGAAGATTGCATCCGGGAGTTTCTTCATCTCTTTGATGCCGCCCAGGTTCTTCTGCAGTTTTTCCATTTCTTTTCTCAGAGCGATGACTTCTTTTTTCGGAAGTACGTCGAACGTGCCGTCTTCTTCCATAGCCTCGATCTCTTTCAGTCTGTTGATACGGCCCTGGATCGTCTTGAAGTTGGTCAGCATGCCGCCCAGCCATCTTTCGTTAACATAGAACATACCGCAGCGCTCTGCCTCAGTCTTGATCGCATCCTGAGCCTGCTTTTTGGTTCCTACGAAAAGGATGTTTCCGCCGTCTGCAGCGATATCTGCCACTGCTTTATAAGCCTCGTCTACTTTTCCTACGGATTTCTGCAGGTCGATGATATAAATACCATTTCTCTCGGTATAGATGTACTCCGCCATCTTCGGGTTCCATCTTCTGGTCTGATGTCCGAAATGTACGCCTGCTTCCAGTAACTGTTTCATTGAAATTACGCTCATTTTTTCTTCCTCCATTTTTGGTTTTTCTTCCGTCGGACATTTTCTTCCGGAAGAACCCCTTCGGGCACCGCTTCCAGAATCCGTCCGCGTGATTATTGCGTAACAGCTGCCTTCCGCGCCGGAAAAATATACCTGCACAGACAGCCTCATATACTATATCATACCGTTTCCGGCCAGTCAAGGAATATTTCTTCAGTCTTTGGATTCTATCAGGATCATTATGCCGTTTTCCATACTGATCCGGGCTTCTTCCCCGGTAATCTCATTGGACACACCGAGGCCTGCGCTGCCCTGTACCGTAAAATGATAGCCGGTCAAAGGGTATTTTACCCCCCGCAGCGTCACGCCGATTACATCCGTGGTAAAAGGAATCAACGAGAAATAGTCTCCGTACTGTTCCTCCCGGCTCAAAGTGAAACCTCCCCGGATCAGACGGATCCGGTTATGGGGATCCAGCATCGCACAGTCCGCTCCCTTTTCCAGAGCCAGATACATCGTCTGGATATTTCCAAGCACATGATCGATCCGGCTTCCTGTACCTCCCAGGATCGTGATACAGCTGCTTCCCGCTTCCAGAGCCAGTTCCACGGCGATCTGTGTGTCCGTAGCGTCTTTCACCGGATCATATTCCCGGATCTCTATGGATGTATTCTGCCTGTACCATTCCAGAATCCCGGGATCCAGGCTGTCAAAATCTCCTACAATATTCGTGGGTACGATTCCATGTTCACGGCAGAATCCCAGTCCCTTATCCACCGCGATCACTTTATCAAATGTATTTTCTAAAATTCGGAGGGCAAAATCCTCCTGAATATCGCCCCCCGTCAGTATCACCGTATTCAACTTTCTATTCTCCCATGATCTCAAGAAAATCTCTTGTGTTCCGCTCAATATCTCCTTTGAAGATCGCGGATCCCGCCACGATCACATTGGCCCCCGCATCCAGAACCGTGCGAAGATTGTCCTTTTTAATACCGCCGTCTACTTCAATATCTGTATCCAGTCCCCGCTCGTCCAGCATACGGCGCAGTTCCCGGATCTTTTCTGTAGATTCCGGAATATAGGCCTGTCCTCCGAATCCCGGCTCTACAGTCATCAAAAGTATCATATCTGCCAGATCCAGCACATCTTCCAGAACCTGGTTCGGCGTCCTCGGCTTAATCGTCACGCCGGCCTTCCGTCCGTGTTCTTTGATCTTATCCAGAGTTCTTTTTACATCGCTGCACGCCTCATAGTGCACGGTAATGATATCTGCTCCGCAGCGCACAAAATCATCGATGTACCGGTCCGGATCCTGTATCATCAGATGTACATCCAATACCATATCCGTGATCTTTCTGACTGATTCCAGCACCGGCATTCCAAATGAAATACTGGGCACGAACAGGCCGTCCATCACATCATAATGTAAATACGGGGATCCCGCTGCTTCCACGTGTCTGATGTCCTCTCCCAGATGTGCGAAATCTGCGGACAGGATCGACGGTGACAAATAATTCTTTCTCATGAATATCTCCTTCCTTCTCTTTCCTGAAGCTCCTGAAAAAGGCAGGCATAGCTGTCATAACGTTCTCTGCTGATCTTACCTTCTTCCACTGCCTCCTTGACCGCGCATCCCGGCTCTTTCATATGCACACAGCCCTGGAAGCGGCAGGTCCCTTCATATTTTCGAAATTCCGGATAACTGTAGCGGAGTTCTTCTTTCTCCACATCCGCCAGATCCAGGGAACTGAAACCCGGAGTATCAAAAAAATAACTGTTCTCTTCTATACGGAACAGTTCACTGTGCCGGGTCGTATGTTTTCCACGGTCAATTTTCTCACTGATCCTCCCCGTCTCCATACCCGCGTCCGGTATCAGCAGATTGGTCAGGGTGGACTTTCCTACCCCGGAAGGTCCCACGGCGGCAGTCACATGCCCCCGGAGAAGCCTGCGCAGATCTTCTACTCCTTCTCCGTTTCGCGCGCAGACAAAAAGCAGGGGGCTTCCGCATCCAGCGTATATATGCCGGAGCCGGTCCAGCTCCCCGTCCGAAACTTCATCCTTTTTGTTAAAGCAGATAATTGCGGGAAGATTCATCCGATCCATACTGATCAGAAAACGGTCCAGGAGCTGGAGATTGGGCTTTGGCTTCGCCGCCGCAAATACAACCAGAGCCTGATCTATATTTGCCACCGCCGGACGGATCAATTCGCTCTCCCGTTCAAGAATCCCCACCAGATTTCCTTCCCGGTCTGCTTCATCCAGAATCTCCATTTCCACATTATCTCCTACCAGCGGCTTAATCTTCTGATTGCGGAAAATCCCTCTGGCTCTGCATTCATAGACACCGCGGCCTTCCACATAGATATAGTAGAAGCCCGCGATTCCTTTTATTATCTTTCCCTGTACCATTTAACTGCTATGGTTCCTCCCTATGGCTGTGTGGTCGTCTGTGACTGTTGGGAAGCCGGATCCTGAGTAGTCGTCTGCTGGGAGGCAGAACCGGTGCTGACATAAATCGTCACCGTTCCATCCGGATCCACAGTGCTCCTTGGTTCATATCTGGTCACATATCCTTCTCCTACAGATTCGCTGCTCTCTGTCGCTTCCTTGATCGTTCCCTCAAATCCCGCGTCCCGAAGCGCTTCCGCGGCAGCTTCGTAATTCATATTTACTGTTACGGACGGTATCTCTACCTGCGCTCTGCCAAGGCTCACCGTAATCGTCACCGTGCTTCCCGGCTCCACATAAGTCCCTCTGTCCGGGTTTGTACTGATCACCAGTCCTTCCCGCACTTCATCAGAATATACTTCATTGACATTTACCGCAAACCCGTCTGCCTGAAGTTCTCCCTGGGCCCTCGTGGACTCATGTCCGATCACGTCTGTCACACTTACTTTATTAGGGCCGCTGCTCAATACCAGATTAACCGTTGTCCCCTGCGCCACTTCTGTATTGGCAGAAAGACTCTGACTGATCACATTGCCGGTTGTCACTGTATCACTTGCGCTCTCGGATACAGTCCCCACTTTCAGTCCGGCCGCTTCCAGCATGCTCCTGGCCTCAGCCTCTGTCCTTCCTGTCACATTCGGCACAACCGCCTGATCTTCTTCCTCTTCCTGCTGCTCACTCGTCTGAGAAGAAGATCCGGAGCCGGAACCGGAGCCCGCGATCGTGACTTCCACAGAACTGCCTACTTCCACCCGCTCGCCGCTCTCGACACTCTGGCGGATAATCTGGCCTGCAGAATATTCACTGGAATCTTCGCTGCCGCCCAACGTAATACTCAGCCCCAGCTCATCCAGCTCGATCCGGGCTTCCGTCATAGTTTTTCCGATCAAATTGGGCATTTCCACCGTATTCGCCGAACTCTGGGAATCCTCTTCGTCTTCTGCATTTTCTTCTGTCTGCTGACTGTCTTCACTATTATTTCTGTTTCCGCCGCCAAGGCCTAACGCACGCGACGCAAACAGGACCAGAACCAGAACGATGATCACCGCCAGAACAACACCGGCGATTGTCATGGCTCTCTCCACCGACGGGCTTAAACCTTCCTCGTCGTCATCTTCATCGTCGTCATCTTCATCGTATTCATCATCTTCATCTTCGTCCTCGTCGTATTCTTCTTCAGCCAGACGAATCTTACGTCTCTCTTTTACTCTTGACGAAGAGTCTTTATCCATAACCACAGTCTTGGCCTGTTCGTCCAGATCCACCATTTTTACAAAATCCCCCTCCGGATCCAGAAGAGACTGTTTTAAATCCGCCAGCAAATCACCGATATCCTGATACCGGCGGTCCGGACTTTTCTGCGTACATTTTTTTATAATCTGCTCCAGGCTGTAGGGGATCTCCTTGCAGTAAACGCTGGGCGGAACCATCTCCTCCTGCAGATGCTTCACGGCCACAGCCACAGCCGTATCTCCGTCGAAAGGAACCCGTCCTGTCACCATCTCATAGAGCACAATCCCCAGAGAATAGATATCGCTTCGGTGATCCACATAACCGCCTCTGGCCTGTTCCGGAGACGCGTAGTGCACAGACCCCATGGCGTTGGAAGTAGTCGTCTGAGATGTGGTTGCCTTGGCAATGCCAAAATCGGTAACTTTTACTTTCCCTTCTCTGGAAATAATAATATTCTGAGGTTTGATGTCCCTATGAACGATCTGATTATTATGGGCGACTTCCAGCCCTGCCGATACCTGGATCGCTATGCTGGTTGCTTCTTTGATGGTCAGGCGTCCTTTTCGTTCTATATATTCTTTCAGGGTGATGCCTTCCACCAGTTCCATGACGATATAGTAGATCCCGTTTTCATCCCCCACATCGTATACGTTCACGATATTCGGATGCGCCAGTCCCGCGGCAGCCTGAGCCTCTTCTTTGAATTTCTTCACAAACGCGTCGTTGCTCCGGAATTCTTCTTTAAGTACTTTTACCGCCACAAAACGATTCAGCTTATGATCTTTTCCTTTATATACTTCCGCCATGCCGCCGACGCCGATCTTCTCCAGAATCTCATATCGGTCTCCCACTATCGTCCCTATCTTAATCATATCCTTACCTCACTGTTATCTATTTCAACCAGAACCACCGCGATATTATCCAGGCCTCCGTTTCGATTCGCCTTCATCAGAAGCTCGCCTCCGATCTCCTGCAGATCTTTATCCTGCCGGATAATCCGGAAAAGGTCTTCATCCTCCACCATATTGCTCAGTCCGTCGGAACAAAGCAGGTATTTGCTTCCGCTGTCCGCATGAAACGGAAACAGATCCACCTCCGCCTCTTCCTGAATTCCCAGTGCTCTTGTGATAATATTCTTATCCGGATGTCTTCTTGCCTCCCCGGGAGTCAGTTCTCCCTTTCTCACAAGCTCCGCCACCAGCGAATGATCTTCTGATATCTGGCGGATGCCTTCTTTGGATATTTCATACAGACGGCTGTCCCCGATATTCACCGCCAGCGCCTCGCTGCCGAAGACGGTCAGGGCCACCAGTGTCGTGCCCATTCCCTGGTAGGCTTCATACTCCATAGATTTTTCATACAGACAGAAGTTTGCATATCGCACCGCCTTCTGCAGGATCAGCGCAGGTCTGGTCTCCGTACTCCTCTGTATGGATCTGACAATCTGCTCTACCGCATAAGAAGAGGCAAAATCACCAGCCCTGTGTCCTCCCATCCCATCAGCCACAATATACAAGTTTGGCAGATTTCCCACAGGGGCATCGGAGGCATATACATAATCCTGATTCACTTTTCTCTTCCGTCCAATATCCGTCATGGCGACCGATGTCTGCACAGGCCCTCACCTCACTTTTCTGTATCCATATAACTTTTGCGCAGCTGTCCGCATGCGCCGTCTATATCCCGGCCGATTTCCCTTCTAATAGTAACATTAATTCCTGATTTTTCAAGTTTATTTTTAAAACTGACCACTGCCGCATGTCCGGACTGCACATAATCCCGCTCTTTGATAGGATTGACCGGGATCAGATTTACATGCCCGTGCAGCGGTTTTACCAGCTTTGCCAGTTCCTGCGCATCACCAGCGGAATCATTGACGCCTCCCACAAGGCTGTATTCAAAAGTTATCCTTCTTCCGGTCTGCTCATAATAGTACCGGCACGCATCCAGAACTTCGGGCAGCGAATATTTATTCGCCACGGGCATCAGTGAACGTCTTTTTTCCTGGCTGGACGCATGCAGAGAAAGCGCCAGCGTAATCTGCAGCTTTTCGTCCGCCAGCTGTCTCATCCGCGGAACAATCCCGCAGGTAGACACCGTCACATTTCTCTGGCTGATATGCAGCCCTCCCTCGCAGGTCAGAAGTTTCAAAAAACGGACCAGCGCCTCATAATTGTCCAAAGGCTCCCCTGTTCCCATAACCACCACATTGTGCACCCGTTCCCCGGACCATTTTTGAATCTGATAAATCTGATCCAGCATTTCAGACGGAGTCAGCCCTCGTTCCAGCCCGTCCAGCGTGGACGCGCAGAAACGGCAGCCCATGCGGCAGCCTACCTGGGAAGATATGCATACGGAATTTCCATGATGATATCTCATCAGAACGCTTTCAATCGCATTTCCATCGGACAGACGGAAAAGCAGCTTACTGGTACCGTCTATCCTGGAGGTCTGGATCTTCACCGGCTCCAGCCGGGTTAATACATAGTTCTCCGCCAGTTTCTTCCGCAGCGCCACAGAGAGATCTGTCATGTCTTCGAACCGGTCTGCCAGTTTCTCATGCATCCAGCTGTAGATCTGTCTGGCGCGGAATTTCTTTTCTCCCAGTTTTTCCATCTCCTGCTCCAGTTCTCCCAGAGTCATGGATTTGATATCAGTCATTCTGTCTTTTCTCCATCTTCGCTATATAAAATCCGTCCCAGGGATCCCTGCCGGGAAGCATCTGTATCTGCTCCTTCAGCACAAACGGGAAATGTTCCAGGAACCAGGCCGTATTTCCTTCATTTTCCTCTCTGTGTACCGTACAGGTACTGTAGACCAGCGTTCCGCCCGGCTTCACATACTGCTGTACCGTCTCCAGGATCCGGCGCTGAAGATGCACCAGTTCTTTTTCCTGTTCCGGCGTCATGCGGTATTTCAGATCCCGTTTTTTGTTTAATACTCCAAGTCCCGAACAGGGAAGATCCGCCAGCACCACGTCCGCTTTTCCTGCAGACACTTCATCCGGCACTGTCGCGTCCCACTGTACCGCCCGGATATTCGTCATACCGCTGCGTGCGATATTTTCTTCGATCAGCTGTACTTTATACTCTGTCAGGTCCCGGGCCTCTACCATGCCGGTCCCACCCAGCAGATCAGCCAGGTGAAGGCTTTTTCCTCCCGGCGCGGCACAGACGTCGATGCAGTAATCTCCCCGCCTGGGGGCTGCCTTCAACACTGCCAGCATGGAACTCACATCCTGCACCTGAAAAAGCCCTTCCCGAAAAGAGGGAAGCGCAGCCAGATAATCGTATCCGGAGATCTCAAGGGCACAGTCTATGCCCTCCACTTTCCGGGCACGCACGCCTTCGGAGGCAAGCCGTTCCATCAGGCTCTCTCTGCTGATCCGGTGCAGGTTCACTCTCACCGTGATGGGCCGTTCCTCATACTGGCTCTCCAGCATCTTACGCGCCGTCTCTTCTCCATATTCATCGGTCCACTGCTGTACAATCCATTCCGGCGTAGAGTATTTCACCGACAGATCCGGATATTCCACCGTTCCCAGGTTCCTGGAAATATTGCGCAGTACTCCGTTGACAAATCCCTTCAGGCTGGAAAATCCTTTCTTCCCCGCCAGCTTTACCGCTTCATTGCAGACGGCGGCATCCGGGATCCGGTCCATATATTTTATCTGGTAGACGGACATCCGCAGTATCCCGCGGATCACCGGTTTCATCTTATGTACCGGAACCTTGGAAAACCGGTTAATAATATAATCCAGTTCCAGCAGCCGCTCTACCGTTCCTTCCGCCAGCCGGGTCAGGAACGCACGGTCCTGTTTCTCCAGATACTGGTATTTTTCCAGGGCTCCCCGAAGAGCCAGATGACTGTACTCTTTCTGTTCCGTCACTTCCAGAAGCACTTCCAGCGCCAGCCCCCGCACATTTACCTTTTCCCGGTCAGTCACGGTCTCTTCCTCCGAACAGCAGGAAAAGCCGGAGCAGGGACAGTACAGACGCCAGCGCCGCCGCCACATAAGTCAGCGCCGCCGCGGAAAGCACCTTTCTGGTCTGCTGCAGTTCCTCTTCCATCAGCATATGGCTGTCTCCCAGAATACGCACCGCTCTCGCGGAAGCGTTAAATTCCACCGGAAGCGTAACGATCTGAAACAATGTTCCCAGAGCAAAGCAAAGCAGCCCGATCTGAATTAACGTGTATGAACTTCCGAAAAACAGCCCCAGAATAATAATCGGAATCGCCGCTTTGGTGCCGAAATTCGCCACCGGCACCAGCGCGCTGCGAATCCGCAGCGGCGCGTAAGATTCTTCATCCTGGATCGCGTGGCCGCATTCATGGGCGGCCACACCGATGGCAGCCACGGAAGAAGAACCGTAGACACTGTCAGACAGACGCAAAACCCTGGCGCGGGGATCATAATGATCTGTCAGATTTCCTCTCACATGTTCTACGGTTACATCATAAATGCCCGCGCTGTTCAGAATCCTCCTGGCTGCCTCCGCTCCGGTCAGTCCGGAATAGCTTCTCGTTCTTGAATATTTCTGATAAGTGCTGTTCACCTTTGCAGACGCCCACAAAGAAATTACAACGCCTATTAAAACCAGAATATAAGTCGGATCATAATAATAAAAAAATGGCATAAATATCCTCCTGTCATACTCCCAAAACCGTGCCGGCCGATACGCTGTTTCCTCTGAGGAAAGAACCCGCGTCCATCCGCTTCTTTCCTTCCAGCTGCAGTTCCGTCACTTCCAGCGCGTCTTTTCCCGCCTGTACGGTCAGGAAATCTTTTGTTGTATTCAGTATCTCACCACATTCACCCTTTGATGCATCCTGACGGACAACCTTGCACTCCCAGATTTTCAAAGTTTTTCCGTTCAGTTTTGTATACGCGCTCGGCCAGGGATTCAGCCCCCGTACCAGCCGCTCGATGGACTCCGCATCCTTTGTCCAGTCGATCTTTCCCATCTCTTTCGTCAGCATAGAAGCATAAGCAGTGGGCGATTCGCCCTGCTTTTCCGAGACAATCGTTCCTTTTTCCAGTTCTTTCAGCGCTTTCACGCAAAGATCTGCCCCCACCCGGCTCAGTTTATCGAAAAGACTGCCTCCGGTTTCTTTTTCTTCCAGAGGCACTGTTTCTTTCAAAAGCATATCTCCGGTATCCAGCCCTTCATCCATCTGCATAATGGTCACTCCGGATTCTTTTTCTCCGTTGATGACCGCCCACTGGATCGGCGCGGCTCCGCGGTATCTGGGCAGCAGGGATGCATGTACGTTGATGCAGCCGTACTTCTTCATCTCCAGGATCGCCCTGGGAATAATCTGTCCGAAAGCAGCTACTACTATCACATCCGCCTCAACATTCCGCAGATATTCGATGGATTCTTCGGCCCGGATCTTTGAAGGCTGGTACACCGGCAGTCCCAGCTGCTCCGCCGCCGCTTTCACCGGCGTGGGCGAAAGCTCCTGCTTTCTCCCTTTTGGTTTGTCCGGCTGACTCACCACCAGAGTCACTTCATGGCCGGCTTCATGCAGCGCTTTCAAAGTCCCCACCGCAAAGTCCGGCGTTCCCATAAAGATCACTTTCATATATGCTTAGTCCTCCTCTTCCATCACCGTATCATGAAGTTCCCCCTCCACAATATCGATGTAGAGCTTTCCATCCAGATGGTCGCACTCATGGCAGATGGCCCTGGCCAGCAGCTCACGGCCTTCCAGCTCATACCACTCGCCGTCTTCGCCCATAAATCTTACCGTGACTTCATCAGGCCTTGTAACAGTCCCGGCCTTTCCCGGAACGCTCAGGCATCCTTCATCTCCTGTCTGGGAACCGGACGTCTTCACCACCTGCGGATTGACCATTACCAGCGGGCCTTCTCCCACATCAATCACTACGATCCGTTTCAGGACGCCCACCTGCGGCGCTGCAAGCCCCACGCCGTTGGCTTCATACATGGTCTCCAGCATATCGTCGATCAGCTCCCTGATCTTCGGGGTCACTTCTTTTACTTCTTTGCTCGTCTTCCGAAGGATCGGATCTCCTTCATATCTCAAATTCCGAATCGCCATAATCTCCTCCTAAATCAATATACATTCAACGGATTCCAGTCGTACTGTATATAAACTTCCTCCCATACTGTCTCCCGTTCCGTTTCTTTTTCCAGTTTCTGTTTTATCTTCAGAAGCGTCCCTTCACTCTGGTGCTTCAGATAAATCACTCTTCGGTAAATATCATTTTTTTTCGCCAGCGCGGCTTTCGCCGGACCGATCACAGACACCCCCGGCACATCCAGGTTCCGGATGTACGCGCCCAGCCTCTCTGACTGTTCTTCCAGCGGTTCTTCTTCTCTGCAGGAAAGATAGATCCCCAGCATACTGTACGCCGGAGGATATCCCATCAACGTCCTGTACAGAATCTCCTGTTCATAAAACCCTTCATAATCCTGCCTGGAAGCAGCCTGAATACTGTAATGATCAGGCACATAGGTCTGAATCACCGCCTCACCCGGCAGGTTCCTGCGCCCTGCGCGGCCTACAGCCTGGGTCAGCAGCTGAAAAGTCCTCTCCGACGCACGGTAGTCCGATGCATACAGCGAAAGATCAGCCGCCAGAACTCCCACCAGCGTTACTCCCGGGAAATCATGTCCCTTCACGATCATCTGCGTGCCCACCAGCACATCCGCCTGTCCTTTTCCGAAAGCCGTCAGAATCTTTTCATAACTCTCCTTGCTTCTGGTGGTATCATAATCCATACGCAGCACTCTGGCGCCGGGAAATACTTTCTGTACTTCCCTTTCGATCTGCTGTGTCCCCGCCCGGAACCCTGATATATACGGCGAACCGCAGGACGGGCAGGCCTTCGGCATCTCTCTTTCATATCCGCAGTAATGACACCTCAGCTTTCCGTCCCCGTGCAGAGACAGCGCCACATCGCAGTGCGGACACCGGATGGCCTTTCCGCAGGAGCGGCAGGATACAAATCCCGCCAGTCCTCTCCGGTTCAGGAAAAGCATGGTCTGCTGGTGTTTTTTCAGCCGGTCCTCCATGGCTTCCCGAAGCTTCCGGCTGAAAATACTGCGGTTCCCGGCCCGCAGTTCCTCCCGCAGATCCACGATCGTCACCTGCGGAAGGCTTGCATCTCCGATCCTTTCAGGCAGCCTGTAATATCCATATTCTCCGGAACGGGCCCGGTAGTAGCTGTCCGTAGACGGAGTAGCGCTTCCCAGCACTACGAAAGCTCCGCACATCCCGGCTCTTCGGATGGCAGTTTCCCGCGCGTCATAGCGGGGAACATTCTCGCTTTTATAAGAACTTTCATGTTCTTCATCTATAATAATAATCCCAATGTGTAAAAATGGTGTGAACAATGCGGAACGGGGTCCGATCATCACATCTGTTTTTCCTTCCCTGGCCCGCAGATACTGGTCATACCGCTCTCCATCCGACAGGCGGGAATGCATGACCGAAACCCGTTCTCCAAAACGTTCATAAAACCGGCCGACCGTCTGAAATGTCAGGGCTATCTCCGGGATCAGCACAATTGCCTGCTTTTTCTCCCGGATCACCCGGTCGATCAGTTCCATGTATACTTCTGTCTTCCCGCTTCCGGTCACTCCATGGAGCAGATAGGTCCTGCCGCCCCTTTTTTTATAATCATTCCAGATCCCGTCTGCCGCCAGCCTCTGGGCCTGATTCAGCACTATGGTCCGGGGCTGCTTCAAAAAACGCCCCTCCAGAGGATTCCGGTAACGGGTACTGGAATCCACGCGCAGAATTCCCGCTTCCTGAAATCCCTGCAGTACCGAAGAAGTAACCTTCAGTTCCTTTACGGAACGATCATAATCCAGATATCCCTCCCCGCTCTCCAGCAGGGCATCCAGCAGACGTTCTTTTGCGCGGTAATGTTTCCTGCGGCACTCTTCCAGTAAACGCTGCGCGGTCTCCCGGTCCGCGGTCAGCACGATCTTTCGTTCCTGCCTCTGCCGGATCCTCTGTTTTACCGGGAGCACTGTCTTCAGCGCCTGGTTCATGGTTGACCCGTAAGTCTCTTTCATCCAGGCCGCCAACGCAATCAGCTGCGATTCGGCGGGCACGCTGCCGGGCACGATCCCGGTCAGCGTCTTTATCTTTTCGGGAGGATAATCCGGCTCATCGGTACCTCCCACCACGTATCCTTTCATCGGACGGTTGCCCGTCCCGAACGGGAAATTCACCTGCATGCCAATCTGGATCCTTCCCCCCAGTTCCGGGGGTACCCGGTACTGAAAAACCCGGTCCAGTTTTTCATGGGAAATATCCACGATGACATTGACGAACTCCATCCTTACTTTCCTTTCTTCTGTTCTTCCGCCAGTTCTTCCAGGACTTCCCGGATCAGGACTCTCTCATCCATCGGATATTTGACCCCTTTGATCTCCTGGTAATCCTCATGTCCCTTTCCGGCCAGCACGATCACATCGCCTTTTTGCCCATGAGAGATCACATAACGGATCGCTTCTTTGCGGTCCTTGATCTCCGCGTATTTTCCATCCGTCTTCGCCATGCCGGTCTTGATATCGTCAATGATCGCCTGGGGATCTTCGTATCTGGGATTATCCGACGTGATCACGGTCAGATCTGCCAGTCTGCCGGACACCTCTCCCATCTCATACCGGCGGAGCTTGGAACGGTTCCCTCCGCAGCCAAATACGCATACCAGCCGTTCCGGGTGATATTCTCTCAGGGTTTCCAGCAGGCTCTCAAGACTCATGGCATTGTGCGCATAGTCAATCATCAGGATGAATTCATCCGACACCTTGACCATCTCGATCCGGCCTTTGACCTTCACTACCCGGAGCGCTTCTTTCAGGTCTGCTTCCGCCACCTTGAAATGCTCGCACACCGCAATGGCAACCAGAGAATTATATACGCTGAATTTGCCCGGGATGTCGATCTCCACATCCATATTGACTTTTCCGGACACACGGTACCGGACGCCCATATATCCCGGACGCCCTACCAGTTCCATATCCGATGCGCGGTAATCTGCTTTTTCTGAAAATCCGATCGTCTCCAGTTCACAGGTATGCCCCTGCAGTACCATATCAAAATGAGAGTCATCCACATTTGCGATGCCAATGCGGCACTGTTTGAATAAAAGTCCTTTGCACGCCGCATATTCCTCAAAGCTTGCATGCTCGCCCGGTCCGATATGGTCCGGGGACAGATTCGTAAATATCCCGATCTCAAACGGGATTCCCGCTGTCCGGTGCATCATAAGCCCCTGAGAGGAAACTTCCATCACACATACCTGACATCCTGCTTCCGCCATGCGGGCAAAATATTCCTGAATCTGCCAGGACTCCGGCGTCGTATGGCTGGCCGGAATATGCTCCTCTCCGATGATAATCTCAATCGTTCCGATCAGTCCCACCTTGTATCCTGCATGTTCCAGAATCCCCTTTACCATATAGGTGGTCGTCGTCTTTCCTTTGGTTCCGGTGATGCCGATCACCTTCATCTTTTCCGCAGGATGATCAAACCATGCCGCGGAAAGGAGAGCCAGCGCGTACCGGGTATCTTCCACCAGGATCAGCGTCACCTGGTCCGGAACAGCCACCGGGCGTTCCGCCACGACCGCCGCCGCTCCCTTCTGCACGATCTCATCCACATGTTCATGGCTGTCATAGGAAGCCCCTTTAACACACACGAACAGACATCCTTCTGTCACTTTCCGGGTATCGCAGACCAGATCGCTGACCGTCCGGTCTGTATCCCCTTTTATCACTTCATACTGTAAACCTTCCAGTAATTCCGAAACTGTTCTCATTGTCTCCTCCTTCCGCCGTCCGGGCGGAGTTTCATTCGTTCATTATACCATACCCGGGCGGGTCTTGCAATTTTCCTTTGCTACTTATATAATGGACTCAAATTAAACAGAAAACGAGGTATCTCCTTATGAAGAAAAAGAAAGTCGTCGTCGCTCTCGGGCATAAGGCACTGGGCGCCACGCTTCCGGAGCAGCAGTCCGCCGTCCGATACGCCGCCAGAGCCATCGCGGATCTGGTAGAAGCAGACTGCCAGGTAGTGATCTCCCACAGCAACGCACCCCAGGTAGGCATGATCCATACAGCCATGAATGAGTTCGGGAAGCAGCATCCGGGCTATACATTTGCTCCCATGTCCGTCTGCTCGGCCATGAGCCAGGGCTATATCGGCTACGATCTGCAGAATGCTATCCGGGAAGAACTGTTAAACCGGGGGATCTCCTGCCCGGTCGCTACGATCCTGACACAGGTTGTCGTCAATCCATATGATGATTCTTTCTATAAACCGGTGAAAGTCATCGGCCGTGTGATGACCAGAGAAGAAGCGGACGCGGAAGAAGAGAAAGGAAACTATGTGGTAAAAACAGAAGGGGGCTATCGACGTATCGTCTCCGCGCCCAAACCCGAAGACATTGTCGAGATTGAAGCCATCCGCACGCTTTCCGACGCCGGACAGGTAGTGATTGCCTGCGGAGGAGGCGGCATCCCGGTACTGAGACAGGGCAACCGCCTGAAAGGAGCCAGCGCCGTGATCGAAAAGGATCTGGCCAGCGGACGCCTGGCAGAACTTCTGGACGCGGATATGCTGCTTCTGCTTACCGGAGAAAAGAAACTGTATCTGAACTACGGAAAAGAGAACAGCCAGCCGCTGGACACGCTGTCCGTGGAGAAGGCCCGGACCTATATCGCCGAAGGCCAGTTCCAGGAAGGCTCCATTCTTCCGAAAGTGGTTGCGGCTGTTTCGTTTGTATCCGGCAAACCCGGACGCGTCACCGTCATCGCGGATCTGGATGATGCCAAAGCAGCCATGGAAGAAAAGGCCGGTACCATCATCCGGTAGCCGCAGCCATATCAGTGGTTTTTGTCGTAAATAATTTTCAGGCCTTTTAACAGCAGCGCGTCATCTAATATGATATCGTGGCGGCAGTGGGGAATCAGCGCTTTTGCGAGGCCCCCGGTCGCCACGATCGTCAGTTTCTGTCCCATTTCTTCTTCCATGCGGTCCAGCATTCCGTCAATCAGCGCCGCATTTCCATAAAACACACCGCTCTTCATACAATCAATCGTATTTTTCCCGATCAGGCGGGCAGGCGGTTCCAGACTGATCTTTGGAAGCTGCGCCGTCCTGGCAGTCAGGGTATCTGCCGCGATTCTCATCCCGGGGATAATCGCGCCTCCAATATAATTCTTCTTCTCATCCACTACGCAGATGGTCGTCGCGGTACCCATATCGATGATCGCCGCCGGCACCGGATATTCATGAACCACCGCCACCGCGTTGACGATACGGTCGCTGCCCACCTCTCTGGGGTTATCCATGATGATATTCAACCCGGTCTTTACCCCCGGTCCTACCACCATGACTTCTTTGCCCAGTACCTTCTCCACAGAACGTTTCACGATATTGGTGACCGGCGGTACCACCGACGAAATAATGCCCCCTTCCAGTCTGGAAAAATGAATATCGTATAATTCCAGCACGTTTTTAAAGCTGATGGCATACTCCAGTTCCGTTCTGGTGGAAACCGTCGACAGCCGCTCTACAAAACAGATCCGATCTCCGTCGATGCACCCCACGACTATATTTGTATTTCCAATATCCACTGCAAGTATCATGTTATCTCCCTCTTTTCCAATCTTGAGACATTCGGAGGCTGTCTCCGCATATCATCATATAATGTAACACATCCCGTCCATTTTGTGATATACTTTTTTTAAATATACACTTCTGGAGGCTCACTATGCTAAAAAATAAATATGTCGTCCTGGGTGTGACCGGAAGCATTGCGGCCTACAAAGCCGCTTCTCTCGCCAGCGCCCTGATAAAGCTGCACTGTGACGTGCAGGTGATCATGACTGCCAACGCAGCCAATTTCATTCATCCTGTCACATTTGAGACTTTGACCGGCAGAAAATGCCTGATAGATACTTTTGACAGAAACTTTTCTTTTGAGGTCGAGCATATCTCCGTAGCCAAACGGGCAGATCTGGTCCTGGTGGCGCCCGCTTCTGCCAATGTGATCGGAAAGCTGGCCCACGGCATCGCCGACGATATGCTGACCACCACCCTGATGGCGTGTACCTGTCCGAAGCTGATCTCTCCTGCCATGAATACTGCCATGTACGAAAATCCGGTCCTGCAGGATAATCTCCGACTGCTTGAAAAGTACGGTTACCAGATCATTGAACCGGCCTCCGGCCATCTGGCGTGCGGAGACAGCGGAAAAGGGAAGATGCCGGAACCGGATGAGTTATTATCCTGGGTCCTGAAGGAGATCGCTTATAAAAAAGATCTGACAGGGAAAAAGATTCTGGTCACCGCCGGACCCACTCAGGAGTCCATTGATCCGGTGCGGTTTATTACCAACCATTCCAGCGGCAAAATGGGATATGCCATTGCCCGTGCCGCCATGCTGCGCGGCGCTGACGTAACACTGGTAACCGGCCCGGTATCGATTGCGCCTCCGCCTTTTGTGCGTGTTGTTCCGGTTCTCTCCGCGGAAGACATGTTCCAGGCCGTCACCTCTGTATCCGACAGACAGGACGCCGTCATCAAAGCTGCCGCGGTGGCTGATTACACGCCGCTCTCTGTCAGCGATCAGAAAGTCAAAAAGAAGGACGGAGAAATGAGCATTGAGCTCAAGCGGACAAAAGATATTTTAAAGTTTCTCGGCGAACACAAACCCGACGGTCAGTTCCTGTGCGGTTTCTCCATGGAGACAGAAAACATGCTCCGGAATTCCCGGAAAAAACTGGCGCAGAAACATGTGGATATGATCGTTGCCAACAGTCTTCGCACCAGTGGTGCCGGTTTCGGAACCGACACAAACGTCGTTACCCTGATCACCAGGGACGGGGAAGAAGAACTCCCTCTCATGAGCAAAGATGAAGTGGCTCACCAGATCCTGAACCGGATCTTCTCCGCTTCATGCTGACAGCCTGACTGAAAGGACCGTATCCGGGACAGAATCACTGCCCTGGTACGGCCCTTCTTTTTCTCTTAAAAATCTTTTTCTTTTCCTTCCTTAAACACACCGATCATCTCTCTGGTCAGGCTGACGCCATCGTCCTCCATGGGGATCTCCTCCCGCTCGAACCATTGTCCCACCGACAGTTCATCCGTATCCAGTGTAATTCTGGTGTCTCCGTCCACTTCGCAGAAAAATCCGCACAGAAGCGTGGAGGTAAACGACCAGGGCTGGCTCTTGTAATACCGGATATTTTTCACTTTCAGCCCCACTTCTTCCATCACTTCTCTGGCCACAGTCTCTTCCAGCGTCTCGCCGATCTCCGTGAAACCGGCCACCAAGGCATAATTGACAGTACGGCCTTCCCGCGGCGCGTATTTCGTCAGCAGAAGCCGGTTCCCATCCGTCACTGCCACGATGACTCCCGGACAGATCTTGGGATAAACCGTATTGCCGCACTCCCTGCACCGCATCATCCGTTCCGCAAAATCCGGGGTCATGGGTCTGCCGCAGCGGCCGCAGAAACGATTGGCGCGGTACCATTCATCCAGCTGTTCCCCGGTAATGCCTGCAAAGGCAAGATACCGGGGGCGGGCCGTCCGGAAAACAGACGAGGTCTCCCAGCCATACCCTTCCGGCGCAATATCCAGTCCCTCTTTCAGCAGGAAAAAATGCTCGCCGCTGACGCTGAACAGATAAGTCAGATCCGGATCCATATGTTCATCTATAATCTCTTTCAGCTTCGGGTAACGGATCTGTCCGTTCTCGAACCGGCAGAGTACTTCTCTCTCCCGGTAAATCAGAATCCAGTCTTCGGCTCCCGGTTCCATCTCCACATAATGATTGTCAAATTTCTTAGGCGCGATATCCTGTATCATAGTTCCAGTCCTCTGCTTTCTCTGATGTAATTTTATGTCGTTTTCCGCATTTTCACGGATCAGGGCGATTTCTTCCGGTGACAGCCGGCAGTCCTCATCGCCTCCCCGTATATTATAATCGTCCGTTTTCGTTCGTGCAATCACGCATCTGCATTTTATGCTTTTTTCAGAAATGTATGGAAAGCTCTTGCATGTCCCTGTCGACATGTGTATAATGAAGCATCATGCGAAGTAGAATCCGACGCGTCAAGTGTCCGTGGATGGGGAGTTGTCACGGGACGAAAAGCCGGAACGGCTTACGATGTCTGATTCGCACCCGTTGCTGCATATGAGTACATCTCAGATGTAGTACGCAGATTCAGGAGGTGTATTTTATGCAAATTTCAAAAGAAACAACCAATCTCAAATCTCAGTTCAAGGCACTGCGCAGTACCCAGGGGCTCTGCATCTGCGGGCTCCTGATCGCCATCTATGTGGTGCTGTCGCTTTTCAACATTCCGGTTTCCCAGGTCATTGAGATCCGGTTCGGTTTTCTGGTCTTTATCGCAGCCGGTATGATCGGCGGTCCGGTGATGGGCTTCACGGTAGGTTTTCTGGCCGATGTCGTCAACTGTCTGATCCGGGGATTCGCTTATTTTCCGGGATTCTCTTTTAACTATGGACTTCTCGGCGCTGTAAGCGGCATGGTCCTGTACCGTTCCCGTGTCAGCCGGAGCCGCGCCGTCTTATGCGCTCTGACAGAATACATCATCAGCGTAACTCTGAGCACGCTCTGGCTTCATATTATGTACGGGTATGAGCTCAGAACTCTGATTATCAGCCGTTTCATCAAATGTACCCTCAGCTTTGTTGTCAATTCCATATTAATTTACGTATTTTTGGAAGCATTCCAGCGTATCGCGCATACCGCGCTGCCTGCGCGCAGATAAGCATTTCCGAGAGCCAGTTCCGAAGCAGCTTTCACAGTTACATATTCCAACGAAATAAAAAGGAGGCAGACCCATGAAACTTGTCACTTATGAAATCAACGGAACCGAGCAGACCGGGATTTTAAACTCAGACGAAACCTGGGTCTATCCTTCTGCTTCCTTCATTCGTCCATATGCGGACATGAATGAACTGATCCGGCAGATTCTGCCGGAAGAACGAAACCTGCTGGCCGCTTCCGCCGGAAAAACTCCGGATCAGGTATCCGGCGCACTCCCAAGAAAGCAGGTCCGCCTGCTGGCGCCGATCCCCTGCCCTGCTCAGGATGTTATCTGTCTTGGCATCAACTATATGGCGCATGCAGAGGAAGCTGCCCGTTACCGGAATGATGCTTTCGGCGGTGAACGGTCTTATCCGATCTATTTCTCCAAAAGAGTAAACCGGGCCGTGGCGGACGGCGAACCCATTCTCTCCCATCAGGATCTGGTGGACAGCCTGGACTATGAAGCGGAACTCGCCGTCATCATCGGCAAAGATGCTTATCATGTTCCGGAAGAAGACGCGGCGTCTTATATTTTCGGATATACTGTGATAAATGATGTAAGCGCGCGCAATGTTCAGACCCGTCACAAACAGTGGTATTTCGGGAAAAGCCTGGACAGTTTCACTCCCATGGGGCCCTGCATTCTGACCGCAGACAGCGTTCCTTTCCCGCCGGTTCTGAACATTCAGTCCAGGGTAAACAAAGAACTGCGCCAGGACAGCTGTACAGACCTGTTGATCTTCGATATCGCTTATGTAATCCATGAATTGTCTCAGGGCATGACGCTCCGGGCAGGCACCATCATATCTATGGGTACTCCGGCCGGAGTCGGCATGGGCTTTGACCCTCCCCGGTTTCTGAAGCCCGGGGATGTGGTAGAATGCCGGGTGGAAGGCATCGGAAGTATTACGAATCCGGTACAGTAATCCGTTTTCATATGTCAAAGGGGATACCGCATCCATATGCAGTACCCCCTTTGACGGAGCTTATACAAAAATAGTTATTATCTCTTAATTTGATTTCCAAAAATCTGTATCTACGGCATCTTTATACCATTCAATATACCGCTCTCGTCGGCTCATTTTCCCCATAAATCTGGAAGAAACCTATATCGCCAGAACAAAGAGGTATGTTATAATTATACAAAATAAGGGGGGTGTTAATCATGTCAGAAATCAGTAAAAATATCCAGAATATCAGATTTCAAAAAGGAATGTCTCAGGAAGAACTGGCCGAAAAGTTATCTGTCAGTCCTCAGACCGTATCCGAATACGAATCCGGGGAATCCGAACCCAGCATCGACACTTTATTACAGATCGCCGAAATCCTGAATACAGACATTAATTCGCTGGTATATGAAACAAAGGATGCATCCGCGATCAGAAAAAAACGCTTAAAATCCCTGTTCCTTTTAGTCTTCACGCTTTTGCTGGGAGTTATATTATTCCGGCTTTCTTCTTTTCTTCAGATCTGGACGCAGAATACTCTTAAAACCGAACCATTGTTTTTATTCCATGTGCTGATTCTGCCTACCTACGGAGTCTTGGCAGGTTATACTGTTATGTCTGCATCCGGATACTTTCTGCATACCAGGTCTCTTACAGGAAAACATGTACCTAAAGTTCATCTTTTTTTCATACTCGTTCTTGCCGCCTATTATATTCTGGTTCTCCCGTCATGCGTAAATTTATTTATCAATATTCCGACATGGAGAGTTCCTCTATTCATATATTGGGGAATCTATATTTTTCAACAAATGCCTGCCCTCTCGCTCCTGCTTGGAATTGCGCTCTGGATCACCAGACCAAGTAAGCCGGCAGCATAATTTTTATCCCTGTCTTCGCCTGTCAAAGATTCTTTGCGTGACATTCTGCCCGGAATATGCCATGATATAACCACAAAAACCCAAAATGGGGAGGTGCTGTTATGGCAAATGTAGGGAAAAATATTCGGATTCTCAGGACAAAAAAGGGGATGACTCAGGATGAACTGGCGGAAAAGCTGTTTGTAAGCCGTCAGACTGTATCCAATTATGAAAACGGAAAATCCAATCCGGATATTGACATGTTAATGAAGATCGCGGAGTTCCTGGATACAGATGCCAATGCGCTGATCTACGGTATCCCTGTAAAACCGGATACAAAAAAGGAGCGGATCAAAAGTCTGGTGCTGCTGGCAATATTGGTATGCCTTGGTGTTTTGCTCTATTATCTTCTTTCAGCCGCTCAGGACTCGTTAAGGAAAACCTTTGACTCATTTCCCGTCATTTTTCTGCACAATCTTGTTTTTCCCTGCTATTACCTGCTTACCGGATGGTGCATCATGCAGACCGCAGGGTGTTTCCTGCATGCCAGGTCTTTTTCGGGCAGAACGCCGCAGATCATTCACCGCGTACTTACAGTCGTTCTTTTGGGCATCCTGATCCTGATTCTTCCGGGATGCATTGCTATGGTCGCGGACTCTTTCACTCTTATGAGACTGCGCAGTGCAGAAATTGATTACAGCTTCAGTGCCTCCTATTTTGACAAGATACCGGTCTGGGATTATTTGGCCCGGCATATCTTCTATTTTCTCCTTCGGATTCCCTCTTTCCTGTTCCTTGTCCCCGGCGCGGCACTCTGGATCACAAAGCCGCGGAAAAAAAATGAATCTTGCGCTTAAAATCTGCATATGCTTTTCAGGAAATATACTATTCTGGAAGTTGACATCTTCCAAAAACCATGTTACACTATACAAAATTTAATACACTAAACCGTTGAAGCGGAGATAACGGCAATGATGCCTTTACAGAGAGCCTGGATGCTGAGAATCAGGCAAGAAACAAGTTGTCAAATGGACCGCTGAGGGCGCAGTCAAATGTGAGTTTCACAGAGTATTCTGCGACGTTGGAGGCAGACGTCATTTGCCGGGGATATGTTGGTATCCTGCTAAGCGCACAGGGTCGTTCCTGTGAATCAAGGTGGCACCGCGGATGGTATTTGTATGATTCGTCCTTGACAGAAGTATATTTTCTGTCAGGGGCGTTTTTTATTGCCTGCAGAACGAAAGGAGAGACTATGATCAAAGAAGCAATTGTAAAAATCGTAAACAAAGAAGACCTTACTTATGATGAAGCATATACAGTTATGAATGAAATCATGAGCGGTGAAACGACGCCTACACAAAACGCGGCATTCCTCGCCGCACTTTCCACCAAAAGCGCCAGAGCCGAAACTACCGACGAAATCGCGGGCTGTGCCGCTGCCATGAGGGCTCACGCCACCCGCGTGGACATCGGCATGGAAGTTTTCGAGATCGTAGGTACCGGCGGTGACAATGCCCATAGTTTCAATATTTCTACCACTTCCGCCCTGGTAGCCGCGGCAGGCGGTATGAAGGTAGCGAAGCATGGCAACCGCGCCGCTTCCTCCCAGTGCGGGACAGCAGACTGCCTGGAGGCTCTCGGCGTAAATATCCAGCAGAGCCCCGCCAGATGCATCGAACTTCTGAATGAAGCCGGCATGTGCTTTTTCTTCGCGCAGAAATATCACACCTCCATGAAATATGTGGGGGCAATCCGCAAAGAACTGGGATTCCGTACCGTATTTAATATCCTGGGACCTCTGACCAATCCCGGCGCGCCGTCCCTGCAGCTTCTCGGTGTATATGACGACTATCTGGTAGAACCTCTGGCGCAGGTATTAATCAATCTGGGAGTCAGACGCGGAATGGTCGTGTACGGACAGGATAAACTGGATGAAATCTCCATGAGCGCTCCCACCAGCGTCTGTGAAATCAAGGATGGGTGGTTCCGTTCCTCGGTCATCACGCCGGAAGATTTCGGACTCAAACGCTGTACCAGAGAAGATTTAAAGGGCGGATCCCCGGAAGAAAACGCACAGATTACGCGGGCAATTCTGAATGGTGAAAAGGGACCCAGGCGTGACGCCGTACTGATGAATGCCGGAGCCTCTCTCTATATCGGCGGAAAAGCGGCGTCAATGAAAGACGGCATTATCCTGGCCGCAGATCTGATCGATTCCGGAAAAGCCCTGAAAACGCTGGAAAAGCTTATCGAAATCAGCAACCGGCCGGAGGAGGTATCCTTATGAATATCCTTGACCAGCTGGCAGAACATGCAAAAGAACGTACAGAACGGGCAAAACAAATGCATCCCTTAGAAGAGATACGGGCGCAGGCGCTGGCTCTTCCCAAAGGATCATTCGCTTTTGAAAACGCTCTGAAAAAGCAGGATATTTCTTTTATATGCGAATGCAAAAAGGCTTCTCCGTCCAAAGGACTGATCGCTCCGGATTTTCCATATCTGGATATCGCTCTGGAATACGAGACCGCAGGCGCAGACTGCATCTCCGTTCTGACAGAGCCCGGATGGTTTCTGGGGGATGACCAGTATCTGAAAGAGATTGCCGGCGCCGTTTCTGTCCCCTGCCTGCGCAAAGACTTTACTGTGGACGAATATATGATCTACGAAGCCAGACTCCTGGGCGCGTCCGCCGTCCTTCTGATCTGCGCGATCCTGAGCCCCGGGCAGATCCGGGAATATATCCAGATCTGCGACTCGCTTGGTCTTTCCGCTCTGGTGGAAGCACACGACGAAGAGGAAATACAGACAGCCCTTCTGGCAGGCGCCCGGATCATCGGCGTCAACAACCGAAATCTGAAAGATTTTACGGTAGATACCGGAAACAGCCGTAAACTCCGCCGGATGATTCCATCCCATGTGCTGTTTGTATCAGAAAGCGGAATCCGTGATGCCGGGGACGTATCCGCGCTCCGGGAAATCGGCGCCGACGCGGTATTGATCGGCGAGACACTCATGCGCGCTTCCGACAAAAAGGCCCGGCTCGCCAAATTGCGGGGTGACTTATGACGAAAATTAAACTTTGCGGCCTGTTCCGCCCCTGCGATATAGAAACAGTGAATCTGTTAAAACCAGAATATATCGGCTTTGTGTTCGCCCCCGGAAGCAAACGGTATATAAGCTTTCAAAGGGCTGCCGAGTTAAAATCCCTGCTCGCTCCCGGCATAAAGGCAGTCGGAGTGTTTACAGATGAAGCGCCGGAGACAGTGGCAGAGCTGCTCAAAGATCAGATCATCGATATGGCACAGCTTCATGGAAACGAATCCGGAACATATTTGAACCAACTGCGAAGCCTCACAGAGAAACCTCTGATCAAGGCATTCCGGATCCGTTCCTGCCTGGATATCCGCGCCGCGTCCGTATGTGATGCCGATTACGTACTTTTGGATTCCGGCGCCGGTACAGGAACTGTTTTTAACTGGGATCTGATCAAAGAATTACACCGGCCTTATTTCCTTGCCGGGGGGCTCAGCCCTGAAAATGTATCCTCCGCACTGAAAACACTTCATCCCTATGCGGTGGATGTAAGTTCCGGCGTGGAGACAGACGGACAAAAAGATAAAATAAAAATGACGGCATTTGTACAGGCCGTAAGAAAGGAAGGCAGATCATGACGAATCCAAACGGACGCTTCGGCATCCACGGCGGGCAGTATATCCCCGAAACACTGATGAATGCAGTCATCGAACTGGAAAACGCGTACAACTACTATAAAAATGATCCGGTATTCAACCGGGAACTGACAGAACTCTTCAATGAATATGCAGGCAGACCCTCCCGATTGTATTTTGCAGAAAAGATGACAAAAGACCTGGGCGGCGCCAGAATATATCTGAAGCGGGAAGATCTCAATCATACCGGTGCGCACAAGATCAATAATGTTCTCGGTCAGGCCCTTCTGGCAAAAAAGATGGGCAAGACACGCCTGATCGCGGAGACAGGCGCAGGTCAGCACGGTGTAGCCACCGCCACTGCCGCCGCGCTCATGGATATGGAATGCGTCGTCTTCATGGGGCAGGAAGATACCGTTCGCCAGGCGCTCAATGTTTACCGCATGCGTCTGCTGGGCGCTGAAGTCATCCCGGTCAAAACCGGTACTGCCACATTAAAGGACGCGGTATCAGAGGCCATGCGCGAGTGGACTTCCCGTATCAGCGATACCCACTACTGCCTGGGTTCTGTCATGGGTCCACATCCGTTTCCCACCATTGTGCGAGACTTTCAGGCTGTTATCTCTAAAGAAATCAAAGAACAGATTCTTCAGAAAGAGGGGCGGCTGCCCGATGCGGTGATCGCCTGCGTAGGAGGCGGTTCCAATGCCATCGGAAGCTTCTATCACTTTATCGAAGATCAGAATGTAAGGCTGATCGGCTGTGAAGCGGCAGGCAGAGGCATCGACACCTTTGAAACCGCCGCGACGATCGCCACCGGCAGACCGGGTATCTTCCATGGTATGAAATCCTACTTCTGTCAGGATCAGTACGGGCAGATCGCTCCTGTATACTCCATCTCTGCCGGACTGGATTATCCCGGTATCGGTCCTGAGCACGCTTATCTGCACGACACGGGACGCGCAGAATATTTTCCCGTCACTGATGAAGAAGCCGTATGCGCTTTTGAATACCTGGCAAAAACAGAAGGAATTATCCCCGCCATCGAATCTGCTCATGCGGTGGCACATGCCATAAAGCTTGCCCCCGGAATGAGCCGGGACCAGATCATCGTCATCACCATATCCGGCCGGGGAGATAAAGACTGCGCCGCCATCGCGCGCTACAGAGGGGAGGATATCCATGAGTAATATCAGAAAAGCATTTGAAAAAGGGAAAGCATTTATTCCTTTCATTACCTGCGGAGACCCGGATCTTGAAACCACCGGCGCCGCTGTACGGGCCGCTGTGGAAAATGGCGCCGACCTGATCGAACTGGGCATCCCTTTTTCCGATCCCACTGCCGAAGGCCCCGTCATCCAGGGCGCTAATCTGCGCACGCTGAACGGCGGTATCACAACCGACAAAATATTCGATTTCGTCCGGGAACTCCGTCAGGATGTAAAAATACCGATGGTTTTCATGACCTATGCCAACGTGGTCTTCTCCTATGACGCGGAACGTTTTATTTCCACCTGTAAGGAAATCGGCATTGACGGGCTGATCCTGCCCGATCTGCCCTATGAAGAAAAAGACGAATTTCTGCCCTTGTGTCATACTTATGGTATAGACCTGATCTCACTCATCGCGCCTACCTCCGAGAACCGCATCACCATGATCGCAAAAGAAGCGGAAGGATTCCTGTATATCGTCTCTTCTCTGGGCGTTACAGGCATGAGAAATGAGATAAAGACCGACCTTGCGTCCATCGTAAATGTGGTCCGCCAGAATACCGATATCCCCTGCGCCATTGGTTTTGGCATTTCTACTCCGGAACAGGCAAAGAAAATGGCCGCCCTCTCTGACGGTGTCATCGTCGGCTCCGCAATCATAAAGCTATTGGAAAAATATGGGAAAGACGCGCCCGATCATATAGGCGCGTATGTAAAAGCCATGAAAGACTCTCTAAAGTCAAAACCCCTATGATTCAAGGAATCTTTGCGTGACATTTTGTCCGGAATATGCCATAGTAAAAGTACCAAAGCCCGTCCGTGGAGGTGCTCATATGGCAAACGTAGGGAAGAATATTCGGATTCTGAGAACCAGGAAAAAGATGACACAGGATGCGCTGGCAGAAAAGCTTTTTGTCAGCCATCAGACTGTGTCTAATTATGAGCCCGGGAAAACCCGCCCTGATATAGATACCCTGGTAAAAATTGCAGACATCATGGAAGTGGATGTAAACGTCCTGATCCATGGCATGCCATCGCAGGAAAACACCCGGAATGCCAGAATTCGAAGTACCGCACTTCAAAATAGTTTCCGCCTCCAAGATTCTTAAGACGATCATCATCTAATGCGAACCCTTTCTTCATATATTCTTTCAAAATGGAAGTCGCCCATATTCTAAACTGTGTTCCTCTAAGAGATTTTACCCGATAACCAACAGAAATAATTACATCTAAATTATAAAAATCCACATGATAAGTCTTGCCATCAGAAGCAGTGTGGGCAAATTTTGCCCACACTGCTTCTTTTACCAATTCTCCCTCTTTAAAAATATTTCTTATATGTTTTCCAATTACACTTTTATCCCGTTGAAATAATTCAGCCATCTGAGCTATAGAAAGCCAAACCGTATCATGGTCAAATGTTACTTCTATTTTTGTGACTCCATCTTCTGTAGTATACATAAGTATGTTTGATTGTTGCATAATCTTTCCTTCCATCCTAAAGCAAAATATATTTTTAGCATGTCATTAATCATGGGTATTGCCCTCTGGATCACAAAACCGCGCAAATCCGGTTCCCGGAATCACACCGCCGACATTTCCTGAATCAGACGGCGGATAGTATCCACACTGTCCTCCAGTTCCTCTGCTATGGTCTCCGGATCTTTTCCTTTTTGGAGTTTTCTGGAAATTAATTCTTTTAATTTACCATCTGCACCTTCTTCTATTCCCTTTTCCTTCCCGTCTTCAAAAATCTCTTCTAATGCCTTACACATATCTGTTTCCCCCTCTCTTTCAAAAATATTGTTTTCTGCCAGCCATTTTTCAGAGTTCAAAAATACCCCCAGCGCTCGGTAACTGTCTACATTCATATGTTGAAAATATGATTTATTCTCTTCCACATATTCTAAAATCTTTTCCTTCTTTTCTCTGTATTTTATCATATTTAATACATATTGTAAATCAGTTTGAAACACAGTTGTGTCTTCCAATCGCTCCACATCCACAAGATTAACAGCATAATTGGGTATGTACTTTCGTATTTTCGCATCACTGCCGTCGATTTCTTTTGGAAAAATCATTTCATATAAATCCCTGCTCCCATCCCAAGGAATAGAACCATAATAAAACACCAAAGTGATCACAGGATATAACCGGTCTGTCTTTCGAAAATGTGAGAGAAATTCTTCTGACGCTATATTTTGTTTGTTTTTCTCCTCGTCTTTCCATGCTTCTTCTATCTGTTCTGCATAAGACAGTCCATCATAAATCATAGTCCTCACCGGCATCGCATAATGAATACGTTCCTGATTTTCTATCGCCAGAATCGTAAATTCCGCCTTGTTATTCCATCGCATTGCCACATCCCGGTAACGTCGTATTCCTCGTCCTTTCTTTTGTTTTCTACCCAACTTATCTGGTATAAATAAGTCCGTCTCCCGATCCAGCTTTTCCAGCTGATCCGGCAACACAATCTGTTGTCCCTGAAACAAACAGCCATTCATCAAATCCGCAAATCGTCCTTTTTGAGAAAGCCATTTGTTTACAATTACATTGTTTTTGCTCATGTAAACCCCCTATAAAATTTTCTGTCAATGGAAAACACAAGAAGCAGAACACTCCCTGTCAGATTGATATGTTGAACTTATCACAATCCAGATAAACATTCAAGGCCTGTTTCAAAGCTTTTATATAGAATTTTACGTGACCTTGCACACCGAATATGGTATAATGAGCGCAGCGTGCGAATTATACCATCGCGCATGCCGGTTTCTGCGCTCGCCGCAGAAAGCCGGGCGCATCCGCCGGAGGCATCATGTCTGCGAAGCAGACATGATACAGTAAAAACAAAAATCCAGGAAGGTGCAGTATGTCGATCGTTGGAAAAAATATACAGATTCTCAGAACGCAAAAAAGGATATCCCAGTATGATCTGGCAGAGAAAATATCGGTCAGTTTTCAGGATATTTCAGACTATGAAACCGGCAAATCCGAACCCGGCATTGACACGCTGGTAAAGATTGCAGATATTCTGGAGACAGATGTGAATACTTTGATCTATGGAATACCAGACGAAACCAGCATCAGAACCAAACGCAGACAGATACTGCTTCTTCTGATCGTCCTTCTCTTCCTGGGCGTCATCCTGTCCCGGCTTTCTTATGGCTTCCGGATTTCAAGAGGGACACGGCTGAATGCCGCACCTTTACTGTTTTTACATCCCCTGATTTTACCCTGTTATTTTACTCTGACCGGATGGACTGTCATGCAGGCAGCCGGATACTTTCTTCATGCCCGGCCTCTTTCCGGCAGATTCTGCAGGATCGTACATATTTTACTTTGCAATTTGATGGGGATCTACTGCATCCTCGTTCTTCTGGCAGATATCATCCTGCTTGGATTCTATACTCCCTGGGTCAACGCCGCGGCGGGAATTTTCGCGGCTGCCGTACTGCCGAATATACCACTTATATTTTTCATTCTGGGTATCGCGCTCTGGATTACGAAGTCTTCTTTTCGCTCTTCTCCTCTTCCTTGATTTCCCAGTGGATCAGAAACGTCAGTGCTGCCCGCAGTGCGATGATGCCTGCTACCGTGCCGATCTCTCTCCAATCGCGTACTACCACCGTACGCAGGATCTCGCTTCCCAGCTTGAACTCCAGACCCATGGCAAGCCCTTTGGCCAAAGTCAGCTTCGTATCCGGCGACCGCCTCAGATACAGATAAAATCCCCTGATGCCGGAAAAAATAATGATCCCCACGCCGATAAATTCAAATATCAGAATCGCTGCTTCTACAATGCCATCCAGCACCAGTTCCATTAAACTCAGTATATCCATCCCTTTTTCCCCCGTATTCTTATTCTGTCCCGCAGTGCATGCTCGCACCGGCTCATGTTCTACTCCGCAGTGCACGCTCGCACCGGCTGTTGTTCTACTCTGCAGTGCACGCTCGCACCGGCTGTTGTTCTACTCTGCAGTGCACGCTCGCCTCCGCTCCGCTTCGGCTCGCTCACGGGCTTCGCCCTATGAAATCCGACAAAACCTGCCGCTTTCATGCAAGCATGACGCGTCAGCTTTACCGTCTTTCGCACCGGCTGTTGTTCTACTCCGCAGTGCACGCTCGCCTCCGCTCCGCTTCGGCTCGCTCACGGGCTTCGCCCTATAGAATCCGTCAAAAACAGCTTCTTTCATGCAAGCATGAAGAATCTGTTTTTACCGTCTTCTGCACTGCTCATTGCCACCCTGAACATCATACCACTTACCGCTGGTGTAGTGCAAGAGGGTGGGGACGGCGGAGATGATCCAGCCGGCGCAGACGCCCCACCAGAGTGCGGGAACGCCCAGTACGGGGGCGAAAAAAAAGGTAAACGCCACCCGGATACCCAGGCTGCTCAGGGTCATACCCACGTACCACTTCATATCCCCGGTCCCCTTGAACACATCTTTCACAACCATATAAACGGCAAAGATAATCAGGAACGGCCCTGTGGCGCGCAGGTATTCCGCTCCTACTGCCACCACGGCTGCGCCGCCATCTTCTTCCACAAACCATCCGACGATCTGTTCCGGCATCAGTTCCAGGAACAATACCAGAAACGCAGTGAGCAGTCCGGTTACCCAGACGGACACCCGCACTCCGGCCCGTATGCGGTCCGGTTTTTTTGCGCCCACATTCTGTCCCGTATAATTAGCCAGAGCGCTTCCCCAGTTGATTGGAATCAGAGAGACCAGACTGATCGCTTTATTGGCCGCCGTACAGCCCGCCATTACCACTGCTCCAAAGCTGTTCGTCGCCGCCTGGACACACACATTTCCCACGGATACCACCGATTGCTGCAGAGCCGCGGGCAGGGCGATTTTCATCATCTTCCAGAATTCCGCCCGGTCAAACAGGCGTTCCGCATGCGCCATATCAACCTTTCGCATTCTCCATTCCAGAACCATCCAGGACAGAACGGTACAGACCGCCTGGGACAGAGTAGACGCCAGGGCTCCGCCCCGCACACCCATGGAACAATTTACGATAAAAAAAAGATCTCCCGCCACATTAAGGAAGAACGCGAGAATAAGAAAATACAGCGGCGTCCTGGAATCTCCCACCGCAATATATACGGCATTCAGCGCGTTATAGAGAAAAATAACCACGCTCCCCCAGAAATATACCGTCAGGTAAGCGATACTGTCTGCCATCACCTCTTCCGGCGTCAGCACAAGGCGAAGAATATCTTCGGCGAATACCTGGGTCAGCAGGGTGACGACCGCTCCGGCCGCCGCGGAGAAGAGACAGATCGTCGTCATACAGACCCTTATTTTCTCTCTTTTGCCTGCTCCAAAATATTGGGAAATCACCACGGATGCCCCCAGCGATAGTCCGGACGCCAGCTGGATGACCACAGCAGTGATCGTTCCCGCCGAGCCCACAGCCGCCAGCGCATTTGGTCCCAGATAATTTCCCACGATCAGGCTGTCCACCAGATTGTAAAGCTGCTGGAACAGATTGGACAGGATCACCGGCACCGCAAACAGCAAAAGCACCCTGGCCGGACTGCCCTCTGTCATATCCAGCGTTCCCGCCTGCTTCCGTTCCATGTCATCCCCTCTTTTCCTCTTCCCACTCTCCTGTTATTATCCTATGATACCGGACGCAAAAGGTATCCCCTATGCATCTGCTTCTTTCAAATGTTTTACATAGAGATTCCGGATTCCTTCATATTCTCCAAGTCCTCTCAGAACGCAGGAAACCTGAAATCCCTCTGCCTCGAACCGGCTTCTCCAGGAATCCTCGTCATCGCTGGACATGTCGTTGATGGCGTGATCCCCGGCAACCACCATGAAAGGCGCCAGCCTCACCTTTTTCGCTCCATATGCATGCACCAGCTTCATCAATGTCTCCAGAGACGGATATGCTTCTACCGTACCCAGAAACACATTGGAATATCCCATATCCTTGAAACGATAATCCAGCGCCGCATAAATCGAATTCGCATAGTGGGTCGTACCGTGTCCCATGAAGATCAGGGCTTCTTCTTCTGAAAGGTCCTGATATTCCTCCATCAAAGCACGAACCACTTCTTCGGAATCTTCTTCGCTGGTCAGCAGAGGATTTCCAAACGCGATCCGGTCAAAACGCCCCTGAAAAGCCAGCATATCCTGGATCATCAGGTCATTTTCCACTCCGTTGATCACATGCGTGGGCTGTACCAACACTTCCGTGATCCCGTCTTCCAGCATCCTCTGCGCCGCTTCCGTCACCGTATCAATATGCACGCCGTCCCTTTTCTGAATCTTCCGGATAATCATGCCGCTGGTCCACGCGCGATACAATGCGCAGTCCGGAAATGCGCGCCGGATATCATCTTCGATAACGTCAATCGTCTTCTCTCTGGTCTCATTGACACTGGTGCCGAAGCTGACCACCAGTATGCCTTTCTTTTCTTCTTTATTCATATCCCGTATTCCTCCTGTATATATGGGTCTTTCTGTCCGGGCGATATAATCTTCCAGTGTCTTCAGATTTCTCGGAAAAGGCAGGTCCGCTTTCAGGATTCCTTTCCTGCACAGACTGTCAAATAATTTCAGTGCTGCCGGCTGTTCCAGGTTCGTCATCTCAAGCGCGGTCCGGTTGGCAAATACCTCTTCCGGACTTCCTGAAACAAGCACTCTCCCTTCGTGAAATAAAAAAACATCATCTGCCCAGCCATAGGCAAAATCCACATCATGAGTAGATACCACCACGGTAATCCCTTCCTCAGCCAGCCGGTCCACGATCCGGCGCACCATCCCTGCATGTTTCGGATCCAGCGCCGCCGCCGGCTCATCGAAGAAGATGACCTCCGGACGCATTACCAGAATATCCGCGATGGATACCTGCTTTTTCTGTCCTCCGCTCAGGGCATGAACCGGTCTGTTCCGGAAAGGCGTGATTTCCAGTTCACGGATCACCCGTTCCACTTCCTGCGCCGCTTCTTCATCCGGCACGCCAAGATTCAGGATCCCGAAAGAAATCTCCTGATAAACGCTGGCCGAAAAAAGCTGATTTTCCGGATCCTGGAACACGATGCCTACCTTGCGTCTCAGTTCCAACAATCCTTTCTTATCATAGGATACCGGATTTCCGTCATAATATAAAGTCCCTTTCTGCGGTTTATGAATTCCGTTGCAGCACAGGAAAAACGTGGACTTCCCTGCTCCGTTGGCTCCCATCAGCGCAATCCTGCGCCCCTTCCTCAGCTCCAGGGACAAGCCCCGGAGCGCGTGGGCCTCTTCTCCATCATAAGAAAACCACAGATCCTCTGCCTTTATAATCACATCACCCATCCTGTCAACCTCCCTGCCAGCAAAATCAAAAGTATAAATTCAAATACGGCAATCGCTGCGATCTCACGCGCTTTTGGCGGATAATCTTCCTTCAGTACCCGGATCGTTCCATCATAACATCTGGCTTCCATAGCGTCATACAGCGCATTGGACTTCTTAAGCGCCCTCAAAAGTAGCGCGGACGCCATCTGTCCGAAAGAATGGCATGCCGTCCGGAAATCTTTGTTGCCCAGCCGCGCGTTCTGCGCCGTTGTCATGGCAGAAGCAATATCCAGAAGGACAAAGATAAACCGATAGATCAGAAGCATCAGTTCAATGATCAGCCTGGGACAGCGGCAGTATCCAAGAACGGTCAGGATATCTGTCATCGGAGTGGAAAGACTCAGGAAATACAGGCAGGAGACTCCGGCCAGCGCCGTAACGATCAGCCTCGCCGTCCGCAGAGCTCCGGCGGCGCTTCCTGTTATATACCATCCTCCCAAAGGCACGGCAAAAAGATCTAACGGAACTCTCGACACATTGATCATAATCGCCAATGTACTAAGTATAAGAAATCCCAGAGGCCACATAAGCATCTTCCTATAACGCGAGAAAGGGAGCCCTCCCTTTCTTACGGTCAGGACCCCCATCACAGCCAGAACTGCCGCAGAAATCACAAAGGATTGCCCCGCGATACAGATCAGCAGCGTAATGACTGCCAGTGCAAATTTTTCCGAAGCATTGACATAACGCAGCCTGCTGGTATAACAGAATTTATCAATTGCTATCATGTCCGTCTGCTTCCTTTTTCATCCATTTCTTCCGTTCCACAAGCCGTCCCATGCAGAATGCGATGATACCGACTCCGATTCCTGTCTGGATGCAGAAAAAAAGACTCTCTACTTCTCCCGGAAGTTCGCCGCCGATCACAGTTTCCAGCACAGGCGTGAACCAGGGCTCATATTCGTCTCCTGTAATCTCTTCCACCATCACAGACCCCGCGTCATCGGATCCGCCGAATTCCGCTCCCCTTAAGGCAAACAGGGGCACTGCCGCGATCAGCACTGCGGCAAGGATCAATATCAACACCATCTTTGTATTTTTAGTCATTCTACTTTTCCTCCCCGATAAAACGAAGTTCTTTCAATTCCGGGCTCGCATAAGATTCCAGACCGATCATGACCGCCACCGTGATCAGCCCTTCGATCACTGCCAGCGGGATCTGCGTCGGAGCGAATACCCCCAGGAATTTTATCAGGGACGCCCCCACTCCGCCTGCCTCGGAAGGATAGCAGATGGCAAGCTGAAAACTGGTCACGCAATATGTAAAAAGATCACCCAGCGCCGCCGCCAGGAAAATGCTGACTCTCCGGTTCACACGGCATTTTTTTAACAGCCGGAAGACACCATAGGAAACAAACGGGCCGGCAATCGCCATGGAAAATGTATTGGCTCCAAGAGTGGTCAGTCCTCCATGAGCGAGGAGCACTGCCTGAAACACCAGCACGATGATTCCCAGAATAGAAACCGCCGATGGTCCGAATAAAAGGGCCCCCAGCCCGGTGCCCGTCATATGTGAACAGCTTCCTGTTGCCGACGGAATCTTCAGAGAAGAGATCACAAAAATAAACGCGCCCGACATGGCAAGCAGGATCATGGTCTTCCGATGCTCGTTTATGGTTCTGCGTATGGAAAAGAATCCCGCCGCCAGAAACGGAACGCAGAGGATTCCCCAAATCACACAATACTGTACCGGCAGATAGCCTTCCATAATATGCATGGCATTGGCCGCCGGAGCGATCCCAAAGCTAAGAGCAAACACAGCCGCCAGAGCCACTGTTCTTTTTTCTGTCTTTTTCATTCTGTCTTAATATCCTCCGTTCATTCGCAACTGATAGCATTTTATCATTAATTCCTGTAAAAGTCCATGCGTGAGGTATAATATATCGTTATATCTCGTTCCGACTCTGTAAAAAATGGCCTTCTGGCAGAATTTATTGACAAATTCATTTTTTCTTTCTATAATCATCTATGACCGGAATGCTTAGACATCTTAGGATTTTTATATGAGTTTTGAGGAGGAAATGAAAAATGGCAAGACCAAAAAAAGCCACTACGGCTGCTGCAGCCGCACCGGCAAAGGCCGCTGAGACAAAAGCTGCCGCCACGACCGAGAAAAAGGCAGCTCCGAGAAAGACTTGCAAGACTTCTGTATGCGTAGAGATGAACGGCTTAAGCGTTGCTGTTGCCGATATCCAGAACGCAGTGAAGAAAGCGGTAAAAGACCAGGGGCTGGAAGCTTCCGAACTGAAAATCTACGTAAACGCGCAGGAACAGGCTGCTTACTACACCGTAGACGGAGAAGGCGGACAGACCTATAAAGTAGATCTGAAAACCTTATAATTCACATAAAGCTGATCTCAGAGAATGAGCCGTTGCCGCAGCAGGACAATGGCTCATTTTTTTAAAAAATAACTCTTTCGATATTCCATGGGCGTACATCCCATCTTTCTGCGGAAGATTCTGGAATAATAACCCGGATTTCCAAACCCTACCATACCTGAGATCTGAGTCACATCCATCTGGGTCTGGCGGAGCAGTTCCAGACTCTTCTCAATACGGTAATTCAGCAGATACTCAAACATTGTCTCATTCATACAGCGTTTGAACATACGGCAGCACTCGCTTCTGCACAGATGGATCTGATCCGCCAGATCTTCCAGTGTGATTTTATCCGTATAATGTTTCTGGATATATTCCATGATCGTCCGGATCCGTTCCATATCCCGTCCGCGTTCTTTTCCTTCTTCTCCGCCGATTTCCACATGTTCAAAAATACTTCTCCATATCTCCAAAAGTTCAATCTGCATCTGCAGTTCCATGGAGGCAGGGCGTTCCTTATCCAGAATCCGGATCTTCTCGATCCGTTCCAGAATCTGATTCTGCCAGTCTTTTTCCGGTTCCAGCAAAATGGATGCCAGCGCAGGATCTTTTAAAACAGGATTCATATATTTCTCCTGAATAATGCTGGAAGAATAACCATACAGAAAACGGGGATGCACCGTAACGGACAGATAACTGCAGTCTCCTCCCCCGATCCCCCGTCCGCTGTGCAGCATATTAGAGTTGCAGAAAAGTCCCTGTCCCTTTTTCAGATGATAGAGATTGTCATTGACCTGATAGGCAATTTCCCCGTCCATCACCAGGGTCAGTTCCACTTCCGGATGCCAGTGCCACAGAAAAGATCCCGTCTCAAAATAAGACAATCTTTCATAGCTGACCAGCAGCGGAAATCCATAATTTCCGTGAGGCTTCAGCTCTTTTTTCTCCTGATTGATCTGTAATTGCATAAAATCTCAATATCCTTCCATTTTATAAGAATATTCTTATTGATTTCTTTATCCTTTCTCATTATATTGAAATCAGAAACTGATTGTCAACCACACAAAGGGGGAAAACATTATGGCAGTATCTGTTCAGGAACTGAAAGACAAATTCAAAGAATTATTTGGCGGAGAAGGCGATATCCATGCCTACTTCGCGCCGGGACGCGTAAACCTGATCGGCGAACATACGGATTACAACGGCGGACACGTTTTTCCGTGCGCATTGACCATCGGCACCTACGGGATCATCCGTCCCCGTGCAGACCGAAAACTTCGTTTCTATTCTGTTAACTTTTCCGGACTGGGAATTATTGAGACTTCCCTGGACGAACTGGTTCCGGAGGAGGCCGCGGACTGGACCAACTATCCGAAGGGGGTTATGTGGACATTTGAAAAAAGAGGATATCACCTTCCGACAGGCGCCGATATCCTGATCTATGGAGATATCCCGGCTGGAAGCGGTCTCTCTTCTTCCGCATCTCTGGAAGTCCTGACCGGCCTGATGCTGCGCGATACATTCGGCTTTGACATCTCTATGGTGGATCTGGCTCTGATCGGACAGTATTCGGAAAACAATTTCAACGGTATGAACTGCGGCATCATGGATCAGTTTGCCTCCGCCATGGGAAAAAAAGACTGCGCAATCTTTCTGGACACCGCTACTCTGGAATATGAATACGCTCCCATAAAACTTCCGGATGCCAAAATCGTTATCACCAACAGCAAAGTCAAACACAGCCTGGTTTCTTCTGCCTACAACGACCGCAGACGGGAATGCGAGACGGCTCTGAAAGAGCTGCAGGCAGTTGTGGACATCAAAACACTGGGCGATCTGACGGAAGAACAGTTTGAAGCGCATAAAGACGCGATCCAGGATCCGGTCTGCCGGAAGCGCGCAAAACACGCCGTCTACGAAAATCAGCGGACGATCCGCGCCGTAGACGCGCTGAAAGCGAACGACATCGAGACATTTGGCCGTCTTATGAACGAGACTCATATATCACTCCGGGACGACTTTGAAGTATCCTGCGCAGAGACAGATCTGCTGGCAGAGCTGGCCTGGCAGGTTCCCGGCGTGCTTGGCTCCCGGATTACCGGAGGCGGTTTCGGCGGATGTACCGTCAGCATCGTGAAGAACGAATCTGTGGATCTCTTTATCCAGTCTCTGGACAGACCTTATGAAGAGAAGACCGGACACAAAGCAGAGTTTTATGTAGTAGATGTAGGCGACGGCGCACACGCGCTGGATTAAAGAAAGGGGGCGCCATCCATGTTGTCAGAGCAGATTGCCGCTCTGGTACAGTACGGAATCTCTTCCGGCCTGCTGCCAGAATGCGAAAAAATATATACCACCAACCTTCTTCTGGATCTGTTCGGAGAAGACGAGTATACAGAACCGGAGACGGTTCCGGAAGAGTCCTTGGAAAATATCCTGAAACACCTCCTGGACGAAGCCTGCCGCCGGGGCATTATAGAAGACAGCATTACTTACCGGGATCTTTTCGACACTAAGATCATGAACTGTCTGACCCCGAGGCCTTCCCAGGTGCAGCAGACTTTCTGGCAGAAATATCAGGAATCTCCGAAGGCAGCCACAGACTATTTCTATAAGCTCAGCCAGGACAGCGATTATATCCGCCGCTACCGGGTATGCAAGGACCAAAAATGGAAAGTCGATTCTGAATATGGTGAAATAGACATTACCATCAATCTGTCCAAGCCGGAGAAGGATCCCAAGGCGATTGCCGCTGCCAGAAACAGCAAGACTGCCGCTTATCCCAAATGCCAGCTCTGTATGGAGAATGAAGGGTACGCCGGAAGAGTGAACCATCCCGCCAGAGAAAACCACCGGATCATTCCAATCACCATTAACGGCAGCCGCTGGGGGTTCCAGTATTCGCCCTATGTATATTACAATGAGCACTGCATCGTGCTGAACGGAGAACACGTGCCGATGAAGATCGACCGTGCGGCATTCATGAAACTGTTCGACTTTGTACGTCAGTTCCCGCATTATTTTCTGGGTTCCAACGCAGATCTTCCCATCGTGGGCGGATCGATCCTGAGCCATGACCATTTCCAGGGCGGCAACTATACCTTTGCCATGGCAAAGGCTCCCATTGAGATTCCGGTAACCATTCCCGGATATGAAGACGTGGAATCCGGCATCTTAAAATGGCCTCTGTCTGTCCTCCGAATCCGTCACAAGGATCCGGAACGCCTGATCGATCTGGCAGATCATGTTCTTCAGGAATGGAGAAACTATACTGATGCCGACGCATTTATTTTCGCTGAAACAGACGGCGAACCGCACAACACGATCACGCCGATCGCCCGCAGAAAAGGAGACATGTACGAGCTGGACCTGACGCTTCGGAATAACATTACCACCGAGGAACATCCTCTGGGCGTCTTCCACCCCCACGCGGAGCTCCATCACATCAAAAAGGAAAACATCGGACTGATCGAAGTCATGGGACTGGCCGTACTGCCTTCCCGCCTCAAAGACGAGATGGCAAAGCTGAAGGAATTCATTCTGGCCGGAAAAGACCCTGCTTTCGATGAAACGCTGGCAAAGCATGCAGACTGGGTAAAAGCATTCCTGCCCCGTTACAGCTCTGTCACAGAAGAAAACGTCGACCATATCCTGCAGCAGGAGATCGGACGGGTGTTCGTACGGGTACTGGAAGATGCCGGCGTCTACAAATGCACCAAAGAAGGCCGGGAAGCCTTCCTGAAATTTGTAAGGACTCTCTGATATTTTGCCTTGCAAAAAGGCAGGGAATCCGCTAAGATAAAAGAAAGAGCTGCACGACTGGCGGAAAGCAGGATATCCTGTGGTAGGGAAACCTACAGGGAGTGCAGATCATGAAGAAAGCCGACCGCCTGGGCGCATGCAGAATCTGCCTGCGTTCAGGCGGTTTTTCTGTGATTATCATCTTAAGGAGGAATCTATGAGCTATTTATCCCTGGAACAGGAACTGAAAAACAACGCCTATCCCGGTCGGGGCATCGTCATCGGACGGACGCCGGACGGCACCCATGCAGTCACCGCCTATTTTATCATGGGCCGCAGTCAGAACAGCCGCAACCGTATCTTTGCGGAAGAAGGAGACGGCATCCGCACACAGGCATTCGACCCCTCCAAACTGGAAGATCCCAGCCTGATCATCTATGCGCCGGTCCGCGTTCTTGGAAATGATACCATCGTGACCAACGGCGACCAGACCGACACGGTCTATGAGGGACTGAGCAGCCGCCTGACTTTCGAGCAGAGTCTGCGTTCCCGTGAATTTGAACCGGACGCTCCCAACTACACCCCCAGAATTTCCGGCCTCCTTCATGTGGCGGACGGACAGTTTCATTACGCCATGTCTATTCTGAAAAGTAATCAGGGCGATCCCTCTTCCTGTCTGCGTTACACCTTTACTTATGAGAATCCGAAAGCAGGGGAAGGGCGTTTTATCCATACCTATATGCACGACGGCGATCCGCTGCCCAGTTTTGAAGGAGAACCCAAGATTGTAGATATTTCCGGCAGCATCGATGAATTTGCCGGGATGCTCTGGAATAGTTTAAATGAAGACAACAAAGTCTCCCTCTTCGTCCGCTATATCCGGATCTCGGACGGAACCTTTACGACCAGAATCATCAATAAAAACCAGTAGGAGGAATGAATCATGAACGAACTGCAGTTAAAATACGGTTGCAACCCCAATCAGAAACCTTCCCGGATCTTCATGGAAGACGGAAGCGACCTTCCGGTGCAGGTACTCTGCGGCAAACCGGGCTATATCAATTTTCTCGACGCATTCAATGGCTGGCAGCTGGTCAGCGAACTGAAAAAGGCCACCGGTCTCCCCGCCGCTACTTCTTTCAAGCATGTGTCCCCGGCAGGCGCGGCAGTAGGCCTCCCGCTGACCGATACGCTGGCGAAGATCTACTGGGTGGCTGATCTGGGCGAACTTTCCCCGCTGGCATGCGCTTACGCGAGAGCAAGAGGCGCGGACCGCATGTCCTCATTTGGAGATTTTATCGCTCTTTCCGATGTCTGCGACGCAGATACCGCGAAGCTGATCAAGCGCGAAGTGTCCGACGGCGTCATTGCCCCCGGATATACAGACGAAGCGCTGGAGATCCTGAAACAGAAGAAAAAGGGAAATTACAATGTGATCCAGATCGATCCGGATTACGTACCGGCTCCTCTGGAGAGAAAACAGGTCTACGGCATCACTTTCGAGCAGGGCCGCAACGAGCTGGACATCAATGATGAATTTCTGTCCAATGTGGTGACCGCCAACAAAGAGATCCCCGCGAATGCCCTGATGGACATGAAGATCGCCCTCATTACGCTGAAATATACCCAGTCCAATTCTGTCTGCTACGTGAAAGACGGACAGGCCATCGGCATCGGCGCCGGACAGCAGTCCCGCGTGCACTGCACCCGTCTGGCCGGAAACAAAGCTGATAACTGGTTCCTGCGCCAGGCTCCCCAGGTGCTGAATCTGCCGTTTCTGGACACTCTGGGCCGCGCGGAACGCGACAACGCCATCGACGTCTATATCGGAGAAGAGTACATGGATGTGCTGGCAGACGGCGCATGGGAAAATATCTTCAAAGAGAAGCCGGAAGTCTTCACCAGAGAGGCAAAACGCGCCTGGCTGGATCAGCTGCAGGATGTGACGCTGGGTTCCGACGCTTTCTTCCCGTTCCCGGACAACATTGAACGCGCCCGCAAGAGCGGCGTCAAATATATTGCGCAGCCGGGCGGATCCGTCCGTGACGACCAGGTCATCGCCTGCTGCGACAAATACGGCATGGCTATGGCGTTTACCGGAATCCGGCTGTTCCATCATTGATTTTCGTCACTAGCTTTTAAACATCCGCATATGGCAGGAGCCGCAAAACGAGATGCTTTGCGGCTCCTGCCTGTTTTGTATTCCATCTTAATAATTATCTGCCTTCACCTCAAAATATGCCTGCGAATGGGCGCATACCGGACATACCTTCGGCGCTTCTTTCCCGATGTGGATATGTCCGCAGTTGCCGCATTTCCAGATGGTATCTCCGTCTTTGGAAAACACCAGGCCATTCTCCACGTTTTCCAGCAGCTTCAGATATCTTTTTTCATGTTCCTTCTCGATGGCGGCCACGCCTTCAAACAGAGCCGCGATGCGGTCAAACCCTTCTTCTCTCGCTTCCTTCGCGAAGGTTGCGTACATGTCTGTCCACTCATAGTTCTCTCCCGCGGCAGCGTCCTTCAGGTTTTCTTCCGTAGTTCCGATGCCGTGGATCAGCTTGAACCACAGTTTGGCATGTTCTCTTTCGTTGGCGGCTGTCTCTTCAAACAGATCTGCGATCTGTTCGTATCCTTCTTTCCGCGCCTTGGAAGCGTAATAAGTATACTTGTTCCTGGCTTCGGATTCTCCCGCAAATGCCGCCATCAGGTTTGTCTCTGTCTTAGAGCCTTTCAGTTCCATCTTCGTCTGATCTCCTTCCATTATGGTCTTCGGATCATATCACCGGATATATCGTCCAGACGGCCGGCGCCGCACATGGCCATGGTATCTCTCAATTCCTCTCCAAGTTTCTCGATGTAACACCGGACACCTTCTGCTCCTCCTCCGTACACTGCCGTGACAAACGGGCGGCAGACCAGCACTGCGTCCGCGCCCAGAGCCAGCGCCTTAAAGACATCCACTCCGCTGCGGATACCTCCGTCCACCAGTATCTTCATCCTGCCCCCTGCCGCTTCCGCGATCTCCGCCAGTACTTCCGCCGTGGCAGGACACTGATCCAGCACCCGTCCGCCATGATTGGACACTACGATTGCCGAGGCCCCGGCTTCCAGCGCTTTCAGGGCTCCCTTTACCGTCATAATACCTTTGACGATAAACGGGACTCCTGCCATCTGTGCAATATCGGCAAGCTCCTCCACAGTCTTGCTGCCGGCCGGGGGCGTCATATTCTTCAGGAAAGGAAGCCCGGCGGCATCCACATCCATGGCCGCGGCAAACGCTCCGGAACTTTTCACCAGTTCCATCTTCTGCCGGATCGTATCCAGATTCCAGGGCTTGACTGTAGGTACTCCCAGGCCGCCTGCACGCCGGATTGCTTCTGCGGCCGCTTCCATCACTTTTCCATCCGTACCGTCTCCGGTGAAAGCCGCGATGCCTGCTTCGGCACAGGCTTCCACCAGGACATTATTATATGTAAAATCGTCATATTTATTACTGTAATGCAGATTTACCGCCCCCACCGGACCTGCGAACAAAGGATATCGGAATGTCCTGCCAAACAGTTCCAGGGATGTATCCGGCTCCTGATTTTCATGGAGCGTGTCCATATTCACACGGATCTCCTGCCACTTCTGGTAATTGCGGACCGCCGTATCTCCCGTGCCCTTCGCTCCCGGACCGGGTATCTGATTTTTACACGCGATCCCGTTGCACACAGGACAGGCCTTGCAATATTCCCCCATACATGTTCTTGCTTCCTTCAATACTTCCTGATAATTCATTTTCCTTCCTCCCTCTCGATTGCCTCTGTATTATATTGCCCGTCAGAAGAATCTGACGAGCATCATCGCTATTCCCAGCACTGCCAGGAAAGCTCCCACGATACGGTTCAAAGTCACCGCACTCGCCTTATTGGCAAATCCTGCCGCCCATCTGGCAAACAGGAAAGTAAACAGCACACAGAAAAAAAGCGCCGTAAGATCCGGTATCCCTCCGATCACCATATGGGAAGCAGCTCCGGTAAACGCAGTAAAACTCATGATAAACACACTGGTCCCTACTGCGGTTTTCAGCTCATAATGCATGACGCTGGTCAGGATCAGAAGCATCATCATACCCCCGCCGGCGCCGGTAAAACCGCAGATAAACCCGATCACAGAACCGCAGATCACCGATTCTGCTATCTTTCTTCTCAGACTCTTTTCCCCCATAGCCTCCTTGGTAGTCATCACCGGAAGAATCAGGAATTTGACTCCCAGCAGAAATGTCATGATCACGGAAAAATCTCCCATAGTCTGATCCGGCAGAAGAGAAGCCACATAACTTCCTGTCATCGTGAAAGCCAGCACCGCCATCATCATCACCAGACCGTTTCTGATATCCAGGTTTTTATTTCTCCCATATACCCAGGCCGACGCTGCAGACGCCAGCACGTCAGATGCCAGAGCAATCGCCACTGCCTCATAGGCTTCAAACCCCAGGAATGTGATCAGCATGGGCGCGATCACCGCTGCCGCGGAGAGCCCCGCCAGTCCCGTGCCGACTCCGGCTCCCAGACCTGCCAGTAAATATACGATCAAAGCTTCCATATTCTGTATACTCCTACTTGCAGACGTCGATCCATCCTTCGGAGCCGGATGCCGTCTCCAGTTCTGAAAGTGTCAGTTCTACCGCGCTGTTGCTGCTTCCGCAGGCCGGATAAACACTCTCGAATCGTCTCAGGGAGACATCCAGATATACTTTTACTCCTTCTTTCACGCCAAAAGGACATACGCCCCCGATCGCATGGCCCACCAGGATCTCTACCTCTTCCGGAGCCAGCATCTTCGCCTTTGTATGGAACTGGGCTTTATATTTACTGTTGTCGATGCGCGCGTCTCCGGCTGCAACGATCAGGACACAATCATCTCCCACTTTAAAAGAAAGGGTTTTTGCGATCCGCGCCGGTTCACAGCCCACTGCCTGAGCTGCCAGATCAACGGTGGCGCTGGATGTGTCAAAAACCAAAATACGATTTTCCAGGCCAAACTGTTTCAGATATTCTTTTGCTTTCTCGAATGCCATTTTCTTTTCCTCTTTTCCATATATCAATTCTTCCCAGGTATCCGTCAGACGGTCCAGGGTAAAGATCGCGTTCGCCGGACTGGTGGACGGCAGCTTCACTGCCGGGATCCCTGTCTCTTTCCGGCAGTATTTCTGGTACAGCTTATATGCCTTGTCGCCATTGGCAAAAATCTTCGCGACGCGGCTGTCGGACAGGATTCTGCCAAGATCTGCAGGTACCACATTTCGGATGCTGCTGTCGCTGGAACCGATGATATCACAGCTCTGCACCACATCCCAGACAGCAATATGGTGCTTCAGCAGCATCTCTTTCTTCTGCTCCACCGTATCCGGCACCGGTTCTCCCGTCAGTCTTGCCATCACTTTCCAGAAACGGTTCTGCGGATGTCCGTAATAGAAGTTCTGCTCTCTGGACTTTACCGAAGGAAACGTTCCCAGGATCAGGATCTCCGAATCCCGGTCATATACCGGATCAAACGTATGCTCCACATGTTGGTATCCGGAACGGTACTCTTCCGGGATCACGTCTTCCGGATCCAGCTTCTGCTTGTTCGGCGATATAATCCCCACGGTTCCGTCTTTCGCAACCGACACAATATAAGAATTAATCTTCAGCTTATGCTCTTCATAAAGTCCCATGCTCTGATACAGATCCTTATACCGCTCCAGCAGCTCAAAACGCAGCTTTACAGCATCCACGGAGATAGACTCCGTGGACACCAGGCTTCCGCGCCTTTTCATATAATAATAAATGGGTTTCTGGATCGCACGGAAACGATCCCCATAACGAATAAATCTCAGATTAAACAGGAAATCCTCGCACCAGTTCAGGGACGTGTCGCAGGCGAGGCCGTGTTCTTCCACCACACTTCTGCGGTACAGCTTATTCCACATGACTCCGTAGTAGTAATCCGACGGATCATCAGCCATCTCCAGCGCAAACTCTTCCCGCCCCATTACATGCGTCGTACGGATATGTTTTTTTTCCGCGTAGTGGGCGCCGTTGACCCGGTAAAAATCCGCGATCACCAGATCACAGTCGTCTTCTTCCGCAGCCTGTACCAGACTGCTGGTGGCATCCGGCGTCAGCCAGTCATCGCTGTCCATGAACTGAAGGTATTTTCCTTCCGCCAGCCGCATGCCCCGATTCCGGGTATCCGATACGCCTGTATTTTCCTTGTCGACAACCCGGATACGGCTGTCTCTCTTTTCATATTCCCGGCAGATCTCCAGGCTTCTGTCCCTGCTTCCGTCATTCAGGACCAGAACTTCCATGTCTGCAAAATCCTGCTCCAGCACACTGTCCAGACAGCGCCTCAGATAGCGGGCGGCGTTGTAAACAGGTATAATCAATGTCACCAGCGGCATCTTGTCAATCACTCCTACGTCTGCTTTTCGGCAATGCCCAATGCTCACATTATAACACCTTTCCATATGATGGGCAAACGGATATTTTTCTGCTATAATAAAACCAAATCACAACCGTAAAAAGGAGGAGGAAATCTCTATGAACATCACGATTCAAAACGAACTGGCATCAGCCGTCTGCCGGACTCACGGCGCGGAACTTCTTTCCTACAAAAATGCCGCAGGGAAAGAATATCTCTGGCAGAAAGACCCGGCTTACTGGCCCAAGACTTCTCCGGTACTGTTTCCCTATATGGGCGCTGTCCCGGAAAATGTGACGATCCACGGGAAAGCCTACGCGATTCCCCGGCATGGATTCGTCAAAGATATGGAATTCTCTGTCAGCGGACAGGGCGCCGACTATGTCGTTCTGACCGTATCCCCGAATGATTTCACCAGATCCGTATATCCCTATGACTTCCGCTTCTCCGTCACCTTCCGGCTGAACGGTCCGTCCCTGGAAGTCACTTATGGCGTCTCCAACCTGAGTTCTGAAACCATGCCGTTCCTGGTCGGCGGACATCCGGCATTTTTCTGCCCCATGGAAGAAGGCGAACACTTCACGGATTATATGCTCCGCTTTGAGGATGGAGACGTGCCTGACCTGCATCTTAAGTATCCCATGTTCGACAATGACGCCATCCTCTATGAAGGGTTAAAGCACCGCAATGTCCGTCTCATTCACCAGGAAACAGAAAAAGGCATCTCCTTTGATTTCCCGGGATTTGAAAGCGTGGCTTTCTGGACTCCCATCCGCAAGGACGCTCCTTTCCTCTGCATCGAACCCTGGTGCGCAGGCACCATGGATCAGGTAGAAAATACAAATCTTCTGGAAAAAAAATATGTCCAGTTTCTGTCCGCCGGAGAACACCGGGACTATGAATTTTCCTTCCGTCCGTGCTAAAAAATGCGGGGCCCCTAACGGCGGCTCCGCATTTTTAAATTATACCTCAGCTGCTCAGGACGGCACATACTCCTGTTATATGCCCGTTTTCCCGCCGTCCTGAACTGCTGCGTCAGATCGCGTGGATAAAAAGCCCGCTCCGCAGTTTGGGCTCAAACCAGGTGGATTTCGGCGGCATCAGAAGCCCCGCGTCGGACACCTGAAACAGTTCCCGGATAGAGGTAGGATACATAAAGAATGCCGCGCCTCCGGTCCTGTCCGCTCCCTGCTCCAGTTCCTGGAGACAGCGGGTTCCTCCCGCAAAATCAATCCGTTTATCAGTTCTGGGATCTCCTATCCCCAGCACCGGCTGTAAAAGCTCTCTCTGCAGATAAGACACATCCAGTTCTCCCACCGGATCATCCCGCATAAACTCCCTCTTCATATTGAGCTCATACCATTTCCCATTCAGATACATATGGATCTGACCTTTTCTATGAGGCTTCTCTTCCTGAAGAAGCGGATTCCGATCGAATTTCTCATCCACCTTCTGCAGGAACCCCTCCTCGGAAAGGCCGTTCAGGTCTTTTACCAATCGATTGTAATCCATGATCAGCAGCTCGTCATCCGGGAAAAGCACGGACAGGAAATAGTTGAAATCTTCTTCTCCCGTATATTCCGGATCTGCTGTTCTGCGGCGAAGCCCTGCTTTTACGGCCGATGCCGCCCGGTGATGTCCGTCCGCGATATAGATACTGTCCAGTTTCCCGAATGCGTCTGTAAATCTGCGGATCCGTTCCTCCTCAGAGATCTTCCACCCGGCGTGCCGGATACCGTCCTCTGAGACAAAGGAAAAATCCGGCTCTTCACTCTTTACTTCTTCCGTAAGCCGGCGGATCTCCTCCTGTGCCCGGTAGGTCAGAAAGATCGGGCCGGTCTGGGCTCTGCATGCCTCCACATGGCGGATACGGTCCAGCTCCTTCTCTTCCCGGGTATTTTCATGCTTTTTGATCACCTGATTCTGGTAATCATCCACGGAAGCACAGGCCACCAGACCGGTCTGGCTTCTCCCGTCCATGGTCAGCTCATACAGATAGTAGACCGGCGTTTCCTCTTTTACAAAGTATCCATCTTCTACCATCTTCCAGAGTCTTTTGCTGCCTGCTTCGTAGACTTCCGGGGCATACATATCCTGCTCCGGAGGAAACATCGTCTCCGGACGGTCAATGTTCAGGAACGACAGTGGTTTGCCCTGCACTGCCTCCCTTGCGTCTTCACGGTGATATACATCGTAAGGGAGCGCCGCGATCTCCGGTTCCATCCCTTTTGCGGGATGGATACAGCAAAACGGCCTGATCACGGCCATTACCGGATCACCCGCACTTTCAGCACGCCGTCGATCCTGCGGATCTTTTCGATCGCCCGGTCGTCCGCCGTGTTTTCCAGATCCATCATGGCATATCCGTATTCACCCCTGGTCACATTGCTCATGCGGCCGATGTTGATGCCCAGTTCCCCGAATGCCGCGGTAAACTGTGTCAGCATGTTGTGAATGTTTCTGTGAATAATCGTCACGCGCATGGCTGTCTGGCAGACGCCCATGTCGCAGTTCGGATAATTGACGGAATTATGTATATTCCCGTTTTCCAGATAATCCCGGATTTCATCCACTGCCATCGCAGCGCAGTTATCCTCGGACTCTTTCGTGGACGCGCCCAGATGGGGTACCACGATGGCTTTTCTCTGATTCACGATCTCCGGAATGGGGAAATCCGATACATAATGACGGATGCGGTTGGTACGGAGCGCTTCTACCATGGCCTTCTGATCCACCAGGGGACCGCGGGCAAAGTTCAGAACCACCGCGTCAGGTTTCATCTGGGCGATTGCCTCCGATCCGATCATGCCTCTGGTCTCGTCCGTCAGCGGTACATGAATCGTAATATAATCGCACTCTTTATAAATATCGTTTACATCCATGATATGTTTCACGTCGCGGGACAGCTTCCACGCCGCGTTTACAGAAATATACGGATCGTATCCATATACCTCCATTCCCAGCGCCGAAGCCGCGTTTGCCACCAGGATACCGATGGCTCCCAGGCCGATCACGCCCAGCTTCTTGCCTTTGATCTCATTGCCGGCAAACTGTTTCTTCTGCTTTTCAGCCAGCTGCTCCAGATCTTCGTTCTGGCGCTCGGACTGTACCCAGCGAATTCCTCCGATAATATCGCGGGAAGCCAGCAGAAGCCCTGCCAGCACCAGTTCTTTCACTCCATTGGCGTTTGCCCCCGGTGTATTGAAGACCGCGATCCCCTGCTCGGAACATTTTTCCAGCGGAATGTTGTTTACTCCGGCTCCTGCTCTGCCGATCACGCAGAGTTTCTCCGGCAGTTCCATATCGTGCATCACCGCGCTGCGGACCAATACGGCGTCCGCATCCGCCATATTGTCTGTCTGCGCATAATTTCCGTCAAATTTCTTCAGTCCGACTTCAGCGATCGGATTCAGGCAATGATACTGAAACATAATTAACAATTCTCCTCTTCAAATTTCTTCATAAATGCCACCAGCGCCTCCACGCCCTCTTTCGGCATCGCATTGTAGATGCTGGCTCTCATGCCTCCCACGGTGCGGTGTCCTTTCAGATTCACCAACCCTTCCGCTTCTGCCGCTTTTACAAATTTCGCATCCATCTCTTTATCCCCGGTCACAAACGGCACATTCATCAGAGAACGGTCCTCCTTGCGCACGGTTCCTTTGAACAGCCTGCTGCTGTCCAGGAAATCATAGAGAATCTTTGCTTTTTCCTCATTGCGGCGCTTCATTTCTTCCAGCCCGCCCATTTTTTTGAGCCATTTAAATACTTTTCCGCACACATAGATACAGAAGCAGTTCGGCGTATTATACAGCGAATTGGCGTCCGCATGCGTCTTATATTTCATCATGGTCGGCGTACCCGGAAGCACGTCGTCCGTGATCAGATCTTCTCTGACAATGGCGATCACCATGCCGGCCGGTCCGATGTTTTTCTGAACGCCGCCGTAAAGGATCGCGTATTTTGACACGTCCACCGGTTCGGACAGGAAACAGGACGACACATCCGCCACCAGGTCTTTCCCTTTGGTATTCGGAAGCGTCTTGAACTTGGTTCCATAGATCGTATTGTTTTCGCAAATATATACATAATCCGCGTCCTCACTGATGGGCAGATCGGAGCAGTCCGGAATGTAGGAAAACGTCTGGTCCTCGCTGGTAGCAATCTTGTTGGCCGTACCATATTTCTGCGCTTCCTGCCAGGCTTTCTTTGCCCACTGTCCCGTCACGATATAGTCCGCCACACGATTCTTCATCAGATTCATGGGGATCATGGCAAACTGCAGGCTTGCGCCTCCCTGCAGGAAAAGGACTTTATAATTGTCCGGAATCCCCATCAGATCCCTCAGATCTTTCTCCGCGCTCTCGATAATCTCCTCAAAGGCGGCGGATCGATGGCTCATTTCCATCACGGACATACCCGTACCATTATAGTCCATCATCTCTGCAGCTACTTCTCTCAATACTTCTTCCGGTAATACCGCCGGACCGGCTGAAAAATTATATACCCTGCTCATTTTAGTCCTCCTTTGAGGGATTTATGTACACAATCATCATTCTACTGCTTTGATATTTTTTTGTCAATACTTCCCAACATCCGAAAACGCCGTACAGATAACTTCTGTACGGCGTCTTAAATCAGATTATTCAGCCCTTTCCATCCAGATCATCCTGATCAAATGCGTTTTCAATGGGAGCGCCGGCCGGAACCATCGGGAATACTTTGTCATCACTGTCAATCTGGCAGTCCAGCACCACCGGACCGCCGCACTCCATGGCCTCTTTCAAAGCAGGAGCCAGCTCTTCCTTCGATGTCACCCGGATGCCCCTGCATCCAAGAGCTTCCGCAACTTTCACGAAATCCACCTTATCGTTCAGGGTAGTCGCAGAATAATGCTCATCATAGAACAGTGTCTGCCACTGACGCACCATCCCCAGCACATGGTTATTCAGAATCACTTCAATCACCGGGATATTATAACGTGACGCCGTAGCAAGTTCATTCATATTCATACGGAAACATCCGTCGCCGGCGATATTGATAACTGTCTTCTCCGGCTTCGCCAGTTTCGCCCCTATGGCGGCACCCAGACCGTATCCCATAGTCCCCAGGCCGCCTGAAGTCAGAAGCGTTCTCGGCCTGCTGAACTTATAATACTGGGCCGTCCACATCTGATGCTGTCCCACGTCTGTGCAGATGATCGCGTCGCCCTTCGTTGCCCTGTAGATCTCTTCCACCACATACGGACCGGTCAGCCGGTCCTGATCATATTTCATGGGGAAGCGCACTTTCAGATCGTTGATATATTCGATCCATCTGGAGTGATTCTGCTGTTCAAGCATGGGATTCAGACGTTTCAGAACCTCTTTCACATCTCCGATCACACTAGCCGAGGTCATGACATTTTTGTTAATCTCCGCCGGATCCACATCGATCTGCAGCACCTTGGCTCCCATAGCGAAACGGCTGGTATCTCCGGATACCCGGTCGCTGAAACGGGATCCCACCGTGATCAGAAGATCGCACTTGCATACCCCGAAATTGGCGTATTTCGTACCATGCATACCCAGCATGCCCACATACAGAGGATGCTCTCCGCTGAACGCGCCCTTGCCCATAAGCGTATCGCAGACCGGGGCATTTACTTTTTCTGCAAACTCCAGCAGTTCTTCGGAAGCGTTGGACAGGATTGCCCCTCCGCCTACAAAGATCATGGGTTTCTCCGATTCCCTGATTAATTTGACCGCAGTTTCCAGATCCTCTTCCGTGATCAGGTTCACATCCGGCTTAATCTCTTCCGGCTCCATCTTCGTATATTCCGCGGAATCCGAAGTGGCGTCCTTGGTAATGTCGATCAGAACCGGTCCCGGACGTCCCGTCCTGGCAATCTTGAAAGCTCTGCGGATAACTCCCGCCAGATTATTTACATCTTTCACGATAAAATTATATTTGGTGATAGGCATGGTGATTCCTGTTATATCCACTTCCTGGAAACTGTCCTTGCCCAGCAGGGAATTGCCCACGTTGCAGGTAATCGCCACAATCGGCACAGAGTCCATATACGCGGTGGCGATTCCGGTCACCAGATTGGTTGCTCCCGGTCCGGAGGTGGCAAAACAGACGCCCACTTTTCCCGTAGCTCTTGCGTACCCGTCCGCCGCATGGGATGCTCCCTGCTCGTGAGAAGTCAGAATATGGCGGATCTCACCATGTTTATACAATGCATCGTAGATATTCAAAATAGCGCCGCCCGGATAACCGAATACCGTATCCACTCCCTGCTCTTCCAGACAGGCGATTACAATCTCTGCTCCCGTTAATTTCATAAATATCTCCCCTCGTACTTTTATTTCCGGATCTCCAGGATGGCTCCTCTGTTGCCGGAAGTCACCATGGATGCGTAGCGCGCCAGATAGCCGGTAGTCACCTTCGGCTCCCTGGGTCTCCATTTCTTTCTTCTCTCTTCCATCTCTTCGTCAGAGATATCCACATCCAGCCGGTTGTTCGGAATGTCAATCTTGATGATATCTCCTTCTTCCACCAGGGCGATGGGGCCTCCCACAGCCGCTTCCGGAGAAATATGGCCGATGGACGCGCCCCGGCTGGCGCCGCTGAACCGTCCGTCGGTGATCAGCGCCACGGAAGATCCCAGTCCCATACCGGCGATCGCGGAGGTGGGGTTCAGCATCTCTCTCATGCCCGGACCGCCCTTCGGACCTTCATAGCGGATCACTACTACGTCGCCGGCCACGATTTTGCCGCCTTTGATCGCCGCGATCGCGTCTTCCTCGCAGTCGAAAACACGGGCCGGTCCTTCATGCACCAGCATCTCTTCCGCTACTGCGGAACGTTTTACCACGCCGCTGTCCGGAGCCAGATTGCCCTTCAGGATCGCGATGCCGCCGGTCTCGCTGTAAGGATGGTCAATCGGACGGATCACTTCCGGATTCTTATTATAACAGTCTTTGATATTCTCCCCTACGGTCTTTCCTGTCACAGTCATGCAGTCCAGGTTCAGAAGATTCTTCTTGGAGAGTTCGTTCATCACTGCGTAGACGCCGCCGGCTTCGTTCAGATCCTCGATATAGGTCGGACCTGCCGGAGCCAGATGACACAGATTCGGAGTTCTGGAACTGATCTCATTGGCAATATCCACATTCAGCTCTACCCCTGCCTCATGGGCAATGGCCGGAAGGTGCAGCATACTGTTGGTAGAGCATCCCAGCGCCATATCCACGGTCAGAGCATTCAGGAAGGCTTCTTTCGTCATGATATCTCTGGGACGGATGTTTTTCTTCAGCATCTCCATCACCTGCATGCCCGCGTGCTTTGCGAGGCGGAGGCGGTCGGAATAAACTGCCGGAATCGTACCGTTGCCCTGAAGTCCCATACCGAGCACCTCCGTCAGACAGTTCATGCTGTTGGCCGTATACATGCCGGAGCAGGAACCGCAGGTAGGACATACCTTCTGTTCAAATTCCCTCACATCCTCCTCCGTCATAGTTCCCGCTGTATAAGCGCCCACTGCCTCGAACATGCTGGAAAGACTTCTCTTCTGGCCCTTCACATGTCCTGCAAGCATAGGTCCTCCGCTGACAAATACGGTGGGAATATTTACTCTGGCCGCCGCCATCAGAAGTCCCGGCACATTTTTGTCGCAGTTGGGCACCATCACCAGTGCGTCAAACTGATGTGCCATCGCCATAGCCTCTGTAGAATCGGCGATCAGGTCGCGGGTGACCAGCGAATATTTCATTCCGATATGCCCCATGGCAATCCCGTCGCATACGGCGATGGCCGGAAATACGATCGGCGTTCCTCCTGCCATGGCGACTCCCATCTTCACTGCCTCTACGACCTTATCCAGGTTCATGTGTCCCGGAACGATCTCATTATAAGAGCTGACAATTCCCACCAGAGGGCGGTTCATCTCTTCTTCCGTCAGTCCCAGCGCGTGGAACAGAGAACGGTGCGGGGCCTGCTGCATCCCCTTGGTAACTGCGTCACTTCTCATGACTGATTCCTCCTGTTGTCTTTGTTATAAATGTGTTTGCTGTATAGTAAATAGCTTATACCCGTTCTGCGATCAGGCTGCCCATGGCGGCGGTTCCCACCTTTGTGCAGCCTTCGGACCAGATATCCACGGTCCGGTATCCCTCTTTCAGTACCTGGCGGACTGCCGCCTCCACCGCGTCAGCCTCCCGGTCCAGATCAAAGGTATAACGCAGCATCATAGCTGCCGATAGAATCGTTGCGATCGGATTGGCTTTGTCCTGCCCGGCGATGTCCGGAGCAGAGCCGTGACTCGGTTCATAAAGACCGAATCTGGTATCATTCAGACTGGCGCTGGAAAGCATGCCGATAGAGCCGGTCACCATGCTCGCCTCGTCAGAAAGGATATCCCCAAACATGTTCTCCGTCAGGATCACGTCGAACTGCGCCGGGTTCATCACCAGCTGCATCGCACAGTTATCCACATACATGTGAGACAATTCCACCTCAGGATAATCCTTCGCGACCTCTTCCACCACTTTTCTCCAGAGGCGGGAGGAATCCAGCACGTTGGCCTTATCCACGCTGCAGACTTTCTTCCGTCTCTTCATGGCGATGTCGAAAGCCCTTTTCGCGATACGGCGGATCTCATTTTCATTATATGTCAATGTATCGACCGCGGTCAGCACTCCATCCCGCCTCTCTGTCTTTCTCTCTCCGAAATACAGTCCTCCGGTCAATTCTCTGACGATGATCATATCGAATCCTGCCCTGCTGATATCATCCCGGAGCGGACATGCGGCCCGCAGCTCATCATACAGATACGCCGGACGCAGGTTGGCGAAGAGATTCAGCGCCTTGCGGATCCCCAGAAGGCCGGCCTCCGGGCGCTTCGACGGCTCCAGCTGATACCACGGAGAAGTTTTTGCGTCTCCTCCGATGGATCCCATCAGCACCGCGTCGCAGGCACGGGCCTGTTCGACCGTCTCCTCTGTCAGAGGAACGCCATGTACGTCAATAGACGCTCCTCCCAGCAATAACTCTGTATAAGAAAAATCATGTCCATACCTGGATGCAGCCGCATCCAGCACTTTTTTTGCTTCGTTTACGATCTCCGGTCCGATTCCGTCTCCGTGGATCAATCCAATCTTACAATTCATATCTGTCTTCCTTTCCTAGTCCGCATCCTGCCCGGAGGATTTCCTGTATTCATGCGGACGCATGAACGCACAAAGGCGGAAGATAATCCTTCCGCCTCTGCTGCATCCTTGCCTAGTTCTGTTTTTCCACTTCCTGGATGGCCGTTTTCTTCATCGGAATACGGCAGTTGCGGTTGCTTCCGAACTCTACAATTACGTCCTCGTCAGTAATATCGATCACGACTCCGTAGAATCCGCTGGTGGTCACTACAACATCTCCCACTTCCAGGGACGCCAGCATGGCGCTTACCCTCTTCTGCTCCTTTTTCTGTGGTCTGAAAACCAGAAAATACATAATCGCAGCAAAAAATACGATATATACGATCAGCATGATTCCATCCGATCCTGCTCCTGTTAACAGCATATCATTTCCTCCTGAAAAATAACTTCAAAGAACATTTTACACAATATTCCCTTTCAGGGCAAGCCTTTTTATATATTTTTTGCCAGTACCCCGGAAAGCTTCTGTTTTTTGTATTCCTGATAACGGCCCTGGTCGATGGCGTCCCGGATCTCTTCCATCATATGATTGTAGAAGTACAGGTTGTGCAGCACACACAGACGCATTCCAAGCATTTCCTTGGCTTTCAGCAGATGGCGGATATAAGCCCGGCTGTAGCGGCGGCATGCGGGACAGCCGCAGCCTTCCTCGATGGGACGGTCGTCCAGCTCATATTTCGCATTAAACAGGTTCAGCTTGCCGTGGTTCGTATACACATGCCCGTGCCTTCCGTTGCGGCTGGGGTAAACGCAGTCGAAAAAATCCACGCCCCGGTCCACGGCTTCCAGAATATTGGCGGGAGTACCCACTCCCATCAGATAGACCGGCTTATTCTCCGGAAGGTGCGGCGCCACAGTCTCTATAATATGATACATTTCCTCATGGGTTTCCCCTACTGCCAGTCCTCCGATAGCATATCCCGGCAGATCCAGCTCGGCGATCCGCTGGGCATGTTCGATGCGGATATCCTCAAATATCGCTCCCTGGTTGATTCCAAACAGGAGCTGATTCGGATTGATCGTGTCCGGCAGACCGTTCAGACGTTCCATCTCCGTCTTGCACCGTACCAGCCACCGCACCGTGCGGTCTACAGAACGCTGTACATAATCCCGGTCCGCCCGGCTGGACGGACATTCGTCAAAGGCCATGGCGATCGTGGACGCCAGATTGGACTGGATCTGCATACTCTCTTCCGGTCCCATAAAGATCTTTCTGCCGTCAATGTGCGACTGAAAATAGACGCCTTCTTCCTTGATCTTGCGCAGGCCTGCCAGAGAAAACACCTGGAATCCGCCAGAGTCCGTCAGGATCGGCCTGTTCCAGGACATGAACTTATGCAGACCTCCCAGCTTCTTTATGACCGTGTCGCCCGGGCGCACATGCAAGTGATAGGTATTGGACAGCTCCACCTGCGTGCCGATCTGTTCCAGATCTTCTGTAGACACAGCCCCCTTGATGGCAGCCGCCGTCCCCACATTCATAAACACCGGGGTCTGGATCACGCCGTGTACGGTGTGCAGTTCCCCCCGTTTCGCATTTCCGTCTTTTTTCAATAACTTGTACATTCTTTTCCTCATTTCATATGGCGACTGCCGCGGCAATCGCGCAGATTGTGCTTAAAAGAGTTCCCAGCAGATAGTACTCTGCGAACTCCTGATCTTTAGATATTCTATCATACCTTGCAATGGACTTTGCCGTCAATACCAAACCTGCTTGTCTTTTTTAAAGGGGTATACTATACTGAGAAAAGATATTTCGACAAAACAGAACAGGAGAGATCAACTATGGCAGGATCCACATTCGGCACTTTATTATCCATCACAACCTGGGGCGAGTCCCACGGCAAAGGGATCGGCGTCGTCATCGACGGCTGTCCCGCGGGGCTTCCCCTGGCAGAGGAAGACATACAGCTTTACCTGAACCGGCGCAGGCCCGGGCAGTCCCGCTTCACCACACCCAGAGTGGAAGCAGACCAGGCAGAGATCCTCTCCGGCGTTTTCGAAGGCAAAACCACCGGGACTCCCATTTCCCTGATGGTGCGCAATACATCCCAGCGTTCCAAAGACTACAGCGAGATCGCGTCTTACTACCGTCCCGGCCATGCAGACTATACCTATGATAAAAAATACGGTTTCCGGGATTATGCCGGCGGCGGACGTTCCTCCGGGCGGGAGACCATCGGCAGGGTGGCCGCAGGCGCGGTAGCCGCGAAGATCCTGGCGGAACTGGGAGTCTCAGTCCGGGCATACGCGAAATCCATCGGTCCCGTCTCCATCGATTACAGCCGTTTCGATCCGGCTCAGGCACTGGAGAATCCCGTCTGTATGCCGGATGCAGACGCAGCTGTGCAGGCCATGGATTATCTGGATCAGTGCCGCAAAAATCAGGATTCCGCAGGAGGCGTAGTGGAGTGCATTATCAAAGGACTCCCTGCAGGCATCGGAGAACCCTGTTTTGATAAATTAAGCGCCAATCTGGCGAAAGCCGTCTGTTCCATCGGAGCCGTAAAAGGCTTCGAGATCGGCGACGGTTTCGCCGCCGCCCGCTCCAACGGCTCCGTCAACAACGACGCCTTCCACGCGGAAGCAGACGGCCGGATCGGCAAACTGACCAACCACGCAGGAGGCGTATTGGGCGGCATCAGCGACGGCAGTGATGTGGTCTTCCGCGCGGCATTCAAACCCACCGCTTCCATCAGCGCAGAACAGCAGACCGTTTCCCGCTCCGGAGAAAATATCACGGTCTCCGTCCGCGGCCGCCACGACCCCATCATCGTCCCCAGAGCCGTTGTAGTAGTAGAATGTATGGCTGCGCTCACCGTACTGGATCTTATGATGGTGGGCATGACGTCCCGCCTGGACCGTATCCGCGCTTTCTGGAAAAATGTACGGGAAGAGGACTGACAAAAATACCGGGAGGGCAGATGGCCCTCCCGGCGAAAACATTTTTCTTATCCGAGCATAGATTCCGGTTTGAACAAAGATCTTACATGCGCGATTTCTTCCTGCGACGCCTTGTCCGCCGGCACATAATAAGACTTCTCCCTCGCGATCTGATACAGCTGCTCCTGCGCCGTCTCCGTCTTGTTGCGCATCTGCTTCAGCGTCTGTTTCAGCTGAGGATTCTCCGTCTGCGTGATATAGTCCGCATATGCCTTCAGTTCTCCATTAATGCCCACCAGAGCATCGCTTACCATTGTCTTTTCATCCATCATGAACGCCTCCTATTTCAGAAATCCCATGAGCTGCTGTTTGTTCTCTTTCGCAGACTGGGCCGCCTGCTGAAAATACTGCTTTACCTGCGTATCCGTCGCCTGCTCCGCGTACGCGGTAAATTTCGCGTGGCAGGTCTCGCTTCCGCCGATCAGATGACGGAGATTCTGCACATCCAGTTCTGACAAATCTGACATAAAAAATCCCTCCTTGTTTTCCATACTTGCTATCCTAGTATGTGAAAACAAAGAGGAATTATGCGTTCCAAAATCTTCAGGCGCAGCCTCTAACAGGTCAGTTCTTCGTACAGTTCTTCATACTGTTTTGCGGAATGATTCCAGGAAAAGTCTGCCGCCATAGCACGATCCACGATCTTGTTCCAGGATCGTTTTTTGTCATAATACACAGACTGCGCATACCGCACCGCACCCAGCATCTCATGCGCATTGTAATTGGCGAAGCTGAAACCGGTGCCTGTCTCTTCATATTCATTGTACGGTTCCACCGTATCTTTCAGTCCGCCCGTCTCTCTGACAATCGGCAGAGAACCATAGCGCAGGCTCATCAGCTGGCTGAGTCCGCACGGTTCGAACAAAGACGGCATCAGGAAGGCGTCGCTGGCCGCGTAAATCTTATGTGCCAGTTCATTGGAATAATAGATGCAGGCAGCTACCTTCCCGCTGTATTTCCACGCATAGTGACGAAACATATTTTCGTAGCGGGCTTCTCCGGTGCCGAGCACAACAATCTGTACCGCGTCCTGACATATCTCATCCATGACAGCGTCGATCAGGTCAAATCCTTTCTGATCTGTCAGCCGGGACACAATACCGATCATCATCACGTTTTTATCCTGCTCAAGTCCCAGCTCTTTCTGAAGCTCCAGCTTGTTTTTCCATTTATTCCGGCGGAAATTATCCGCCGTGTATTTTTTGTATATCAGCGCGTCCGTTCCCGGATCCCATTCCTTGTAGTCCAGACCGTTGACAATCCCGTGCAGTACGTTGGAGCGCGCCCGCATGAGCCCGTCCAGATGCTCCCCGTAAAAAGGAGTCTTGATCTCCTCCGCATAAGTACGGCTGACCGTGGTCACCATATCGGCATAGACAATGCCGCCCTTCAGATAATTCGCGTCTCCGAAAGCTTCCAGCTTATCCGCTGTGAAATACGACATGTCAAGACCGGTCGCATCCTGCACTGCCTTAATATTCCAGATTCCCTGGAACTTCAGGTTATGGATCGTGATCATGGACTTCATATTTGCGTAAAACTCACCTTCATGGAAACTGTCCTTCAGATAAACCGGCACCAGTCCGGTCTGCCAGTCATGGCAGTGTACAATATCAGGCTGATACCCTACCACCGGCAGGATCGAAAGCGCGGCCCTGGAAAAGAACGCGAACTTCTCCACGTCTTCATAAATATTCCCGTAAGGACGGTCGCCTGCAAAATAGTATTCATTATCGATAAAATAATACTGAATCCCGTCATATTCCATCTCCATGATACCCACATACTGGCTCCGCCATGCCATATCCATGTAAAAATTCGTGACGAAATTCATCTTCTCTTTCCATTCATGCCCAATACAAAGATAATTAGGAATGATTACCCGTACTTCATATTTATCTTTGTCGAAATACTTCGGCAAAGATCCCACTACGTCAGCCAGACCGCCGGTTTTTACAAACGGCACGCATTCTGACGCCACAAATAAGACCTTCTTCTTCATGTTTCCCTCCACACACGATATAGTATAAGAAAATTATACCGCAAACCAGAGGGCAATAAAAGAAGTTTTCAATATTTATGCGTGTTTTTTATAGTCCAGACGTATCTTATCCGCGATCAGGGCGATAAACTCTGAATTTGTCGGCTTTCCTTTCCCGACGCTGACGGTGTAGCCGAACAGCTCGTCGATGGTATCCATTTTTCCTCTGCTCCATGCGACTTCGATAGCATGGCGGATCGCGCGCTCCACTCTGCTGGGCGTAGTCTTATGATTCTTTGCAATCGTCGGATACAGAATCTTCGTGATGGAATTCAGCATGTTCATATCTTCCACCGCCATCATGATCGCATCCCTGAGATACTGATACCCTTTAATATGGGCTGGTACGCCGATCTCATGAATCATGTTGGTCACGTCTGTCTCCAGATTCCTTTCCAGATAATCAGCTTTGGCCTCGTAGGGGAGCATCTTCATGCCCTCCGGTCTCTTCCTGTTCCGGTTTTCTTTCAGGCTGCGGATTCTGCTGAGCAGCATGTCATGATCAAACGGTTTCATAATGTAATAACTGGCTCCCAACAGGAACGCATCCTCCGTAATTCTCTCTTGGCCGATCGCCGAGATCACTACGAATTCCGGTTTCTTGCGGATATTGGCATCATGTCCGATCCGCTCCATGACAGTCAGGCCATCGAGCTTGGGCATGATAATATCCAGGAGCATGATGTCCGGCTCCTTCTCACGGATTACCTGACATGCTTCTTCTCCGTTTCTGGCAATGCCTACAATCTGGAGTTCTTCGTCCTGGCGCAGAATCCCGTCCAGGATCTCCACCATTCTTTCGTTGTCGTCCACAATTGCAACACTCCATCTGCTCATCCATAATCCTCCTCGTTTCCCATTTTTCCTGTCTCCTTTCAACAGCTTCATACAAAAGCTTTCATCATTCACAGTGAAAATTATAGAGAAACCGGCAATTCCTTACAAGCAGATAGTATCGGGGGTTTTCGACATATTGTGCCATGTCCGCTGCGCGGACATGGCGCCTCCGGCGGATGCGCCCGGATTTCTGCGGCCAGCGCGGAAACCCGGGTGCGCGTTGGCATATTTCGCGCCCTGCGCTCACTATGCCATGTTCGCCTCGTTCATTTTCTGCTCTTTTTTGTACTTTCTTCCATAGAAAATCAGATAGAAAACAGGCATCAGGATCAGGATCAGCAGCGTGGACGCCACCAGGCCTCCGATAATGATAATATACATGCCCTGCATCATCTGATTGCCTTCTCCGATACCCAGTGCTCCCGGCACCATGGAAATAATCGTCGTCAGAGTCGTGATCAGGATCGGACGAAGCCTCGTCTTGGCACTCTCAATCAGCGCGTCCTCCAGAGCCATTTCCGTTCTGAGCAGGTTCACTCCGTCCACATACAGGATACCGTTGTTTACCACAATGCCCGCCAGCATCAGAACTCCCATCAGGGAAATCATACTGAATGAAGATCCCGACAGGAACAGAAGTCCGAAGGATCCGATCAGGCTGAACGGAATGCTCAGCATCACCATCAGCGAATACCGGGGAGATTCAAACTGCATCGCCATCACCAAAAATACCAGGAAAATTGCCGCTGCCAGAGCGAGCCCCAGAGAACGGAATGACTCGTTCATCATCTCGTCCATCGTATTGACCGATATTTCCACAGAATCCGGGAAATCTTCCTCTTCTGCCAGCCGGTCCATCTCCGCCTGAACAGCGTCTGTATCTTCCGACAGACAGGTGGCAGACACGGTCATTACATAAGCTCCGTCCTCTCTGGTCACAGTCTGCTGCGAGTTCGTATATTCCAGAGAAGCGATCTCAGACAGAGGAATTCCCGAAACGTTTGCATCCATCAGGCTGTCCGCGTTTGTATATGTCCCCTCCGGGTATTCCAGAACTACGCTGTATTCCTGCCCATTGGATGTCACCGTCATAGCCTCCGTACCGCTGATCATACTGTAAAGACTGCCCGCCGCCTGAGCAGGAGTCATGCCGTAGCTCATGGCATTCAGCGGATCGATCAATACACGGACCTGCGTGGAACTCTCTCCCGCGCTGGAACTTACATTCAGCACGCCCGGGATATTCCAGGAGACTTCTTCCATCACCGCAACCGCTTCCTGCAGATCTTCCAGATCTGTGGATGTCAGCGTGACAGATCCGCCGGATCCGCTGGTCATCATAGAGGATATCGTACTGCTGGTCGAAATCTCCAGCTGCATATCCGTAAAGTCTTTTGTCTCTTCCGTCCACTGATCGGCTATTTCCTGGCTGGACATATTCCGGTCATCTTTCAGATTGACGGAAAAATTCACCCCTTCGGGAGGAGAAGTCGACATCACCGCCCGGATGGACCAGGACTGGCTCACCGTAACTTTTCATGATACGGGGATCGGCATGACACCGGAAGTGCAGAAACACGTATTTGATAAATTTTATCAGGGAGATATATCACACAAAAAAAAGGGCAGCGGCCTTGGCCTTGCCCTTGTAAAACGGATCGTATCTCTTCATAACGGAAACATACGGCTGGAAAGCGTTCCGGATCTGGGGAGCACCTTCACCGTACGGCTTCCGGCAGAACATCCGGATACATCCTCATGACGCGGTCTTCTGTCCCGGTACACGCCGGAGCACTTCTCTGGATACAATCCCGATCACGCTTCCGGTGACGGCGCCGGCCAGCACCAGCACCGGCGCGTAGTATACCAGGCTGCCTGTCTCCAGCGCCAGCACCGCCAGCGCCAGCTGTCCCATGTTGTGCATGATGCCGCCTGCAATGCTGACGCCCACTACCTGCAAAAGGCCGCTCCTCTTTACCAGATACATACACAGGAAACTTACCAGCGCGCCTGCCAGACTGTACAGGATCATGGAAAGATTTCCGAAAAGAAAACCCGAAAGAAAGATACGCAGCATATTTATCAGCAGCGCCTCTCCTGGTCTCAGAGTATATAACGCCCAGACGACGACCAGATTGGCCAGTCCCGGCTTCACTCCCGGGATCCCTATGGGAATCGGAATCAGGAACTCCACATAGCTTACGATCAGAGCGAGAGCTGTGAGGAGTCCCATATATGCGATTTTTCCGGTTCGATTCTGAAAAAGTTTCATGAGTCCGTTATTTTACAAAAATCAGTTCATAGTCGCGGTTTCCAAGTCCGATCTTCGCCGCATGGTCAAGGCAGGTCTTGTATTCGGAATCCGGAGTCGTATTTTCAAAATGATCGTGATGATCGCAGAAATCTTCGCTGCGCATCCGGTCAGAGAGCTGGCTGTTCGGCAGCGGATCACATTTCAGGCAGGCGTCCACACACGCCTGGTCGAGGGCCAGCGGATCAAAAGATGCGAACATGCCGATATTCGGCAGGATCGGCGCATCGTTCTCCGCATGGCAGTCGCAGTTCGGCGACACATCTACTACAAGAGAAATATGGAAATTCGGACGTCCGTCGATCACCGCCTTGGTATATTCCGCCATCCGGCAGTTCAGTTCTTTGGTCGCCGCGTCATTGACAAATTCGATAGCGTCAAAGGTACAGGCTCCCAGACATCTGCCGCACCCTACGCAGTTGTCGGCGTTGACCGTCATCTTCTTTGTATCTTCATGAAATTCCAGACCGTTGTTCGCGCATTCCTTCTGGCAGCGGCGGCATCCGCGGCAGATATCCGGATTAATGTTCGGTTTCCCGTTGGAATGCTGGTCTTTCTTGCCCGCGCGGGATCCGCATCCCATGCCGATATTCTTGATGGTTCCGCCGAAACCGGTCATCTCATGTCCCTTGAAATGCGTCAGGCTGATGAAAACGTCGGCGTCCATGATGGCCCGTCCGATCCTGGCGTTCTGTATGTACTCGCCGCCGTTTACCGGTACCTCAATATCGTCGGTCCCCTTCAGTCCGTCGCCGATGATGACCGGACATCCCACCGTAAGCGGGGTAAACCCATTCTCCCAGGCACACTGCAGATGCTCCAGCGCATTTTTCCTGCTGCCCGGATAGAGTGTATTGCAGTCGGTCAGGAAAGGCATGCCGCCCAGTTCCTTTACCACATCGGCGACTGCCTTTGCGTAATTGGGGCGCAGAAAACTGAGGTTGCCCAGTTCTCCGAAGTGCATCTTGATCGCCACGAACTTCTGGTCCATATCAAGCTCCTCGATGCCTGCCTTTTTAATCAGTCTTTTCAGTTTTGTGGGCAGTCCCTCGCCCAGTTTGGTTCTGAAATCTGTGTAATATACTTTTGATTTTTCCATTTGGTGTTCTCCTCGCTTTCATCTCATGCCATTACGACCATGCATTCTTTCTCGCAGAACGCGATTCCATATCTGATGATCTTTTTCACTCCCCGGCGCTTAAGTCCTTCTGCATACTTCTTTTCTTCAATCTGTTTAAGCGCCTCTGCGCACGCTTTCTCCATGTTTCCGTCCTCCGCATATTTCAGTTCAATCACAATCCCTGTTCGGTTCGGCGTCTGGATGGAAATATCACTGTATCCCTCACCGGTCTCCGCATTGGATTTCACAAGCCAGCTGTCCTGATTCTGCAAAAGCCCCAGCAGCATCCCGTGATAGAAGTTCTCCTTCATGTTCCTGCGCACAGCCGTGTCTCTCACACTGATGGAGTCCCACAGATAATCGCTGAGCATTTCCTGAATTACCGCCGTATCTCCGGTCTGGAACGCTGCACAGAAACGGCTGATCCTCGATGTATCGGAACGTGTCACCTCGCGGAACCAGTCTTCCACCAGTTCATAAAACAGTTTTTGGATCTCTCCATTGGGGATCCACAGTCGGAAAATATCCGCATTTTCCTGCTCCACATGCATCCCTGTCAGGTAGCCAGCAGCATACAGCACACTCCACACATTCTCAATACTGTCATCGATCTCACGGTATGTCAGTTCCTGTTTGATGCGTTTGGTTATCTGCCCACCATTCAGCAGCTCCTCTACTTCGTTTTTCGTCGTCAGATTTGCATTCTTCAGCATACGGCGGATCAGGTCATTGCCGCTGGTATTCGCCCAGTAGTTTTTAGGAGGAGCCGTTGGATCTGCCAATAGTTCATCACAGTAATTGATCACATCCCAGGGACAATATACGTCTGTTTTGCCAAAACGATACCCGTCATACCAGTCCCGGATCACATTCTTATAAGAGGTCAGGCCATAGAACTTTAGGATTTCATCCACATCCGCATTAGTAAAGCCGAAGTACTCATCATACCGGGCATCCGAAATCGTGTGTACCTTCAGATTATTCAGCCCAGTGAAGATGCTCTCCTTGGAGATCCTGAGGCACCCGGTAAGCACGGCAAAGTACAGGCTGTCATTCGTTTTCAGCGCGTTATCAAGGAGACTACGGATGAAGGATACCATCTCATCGTAATATCCGGACTGGAATGCCTTATCAAGCGGAACGTCATACTCATCGATCAGCAGGATAACCTTCTGCCTATAGTGCTTTTCGAGAAGCAAGGAAAGTGTCTTGAGACTGTCAATCAACGTATCGTCGGGCATGGCGTACTTCGAACTGCCTTTCACCTCCACATTGATCAACTGATTATAAGCGTTTTTATCAGCTTCATCCAGTTTCGCGCTATCACGCAGAAAGCGAAATCTTCCAGCCTCATTCCCAATGACTGTTCTTAATGCCGCCACCGCTGAATCATATTTTAAACCGCCCACACTCTTAAGACTGATGGAGATCACGGGGAATTTCCCCATATATCTTTCACGCAGGCCCTTTTCCTGCATAATCTTCAGTCCCTCGAACAGCGCCGGGTCGCTCCCTATTTCAAAAAAGCATTTGAACATACTCATATTGAGGGACTTGCCAAACCGTCTGGGCCGGGTAAACAGGTTTACCTTTCCCCAATTCTGCAACAGTTCTTTAATGAACAGGGTTTTATCTGCGTAATAAAAATCCTCGGAGGAGAATTCCTCAAAATTTTCAATTCCAATGGGGAGTTTCTTTCTCATCTTCTCAACACTCCTTTCCAACATCAGTGACTTGGAGCTTTCCATTATGTTTTCATTTTACCGTTAAGCCGCAGGGCGGTCAAGTCAACTTTTTTCTCCACCTCCCCCGGTACTGAGATCATCCTGATTTTTAGAGGAAAGAGGATTTCCAATGTTATCAAACACAAAACGCAGGACACTTTTCAGCATCATGGTATCCGTGATCTTCTTTCGGCTTACAATATCCCTGACAACATGTGTATTTTACGCCCCGGTCCGTCATGCTGCCCGTACTCTCCATGTATTCTTTAAAGGACAATGGGAGCATTTCAATCTGCACATACCGTCCGGAAATAAGAGTTGCGATCTCGCTGGAAAGCATATAGGCATTGGAACCGGTGATATAAATATCCACATTTTTCTTAATATACAGACTGTCCACCACTTTTGGAAAATCTTCAACATGTTGAATCTCATCCAGGAAAATGTATGTCACTTTTCCTGGGACCAGCCGTTCTTTTAAGTATGAATACAGCCTCCGGTAATCTGTCAGTTCTTCAAAATCAATATCCTCAAAGTTTATCGATATGATCTGTTCTTTTTCAATCCCTTGTTCCAACAGCCAATTCTGGTAAATCTCCAGCAGTGTGGATTTCCAACATCTGCGGATGCCAGTAACAACCTTAATCAGCTGCTTATCTTTAAAGGCAATCAGCTGAGTACCATTCAGAGAAAGTGATAAAACCAAAAGCCCTGAGAAACATTTTCTTTTATCTTTCGGCCAGTATAATAACACATTACTTTGGTACGGAATCCGGCACTGAGATCATCCCAAAACGCCATAGCAGTCTGAAAACGTAGCTCACACCCCGCACATCAGCCAACTCTTTGGGCCGGGTAAACACGGCTCCTTTCTTCTCCAATGCCTTCTCAAACGCCATCCGCACAGAGCTCCATGCCAGGGATTTGCTGTTTTCCCGGCAGTCAATGAACAGTTCTTTTGTGTACTTCCCATTCCTTCCCTTCTTCACCGAATAAGAAAAAGGCAAGCCGGACACGGTATGGAACGGGTAATTTTGAAAGGCAATGATGCAGTCCCAGAGATGTCCCTCCGTAGGCGCTCCTATTAGAATGATTATTCCAGGGCTCTTTGAGCCACCTGCCGCATCGTAATATTCAATGCAAGCTCACAAGTATTTCGCTTGCGGCTCTCTGGTCTGCATGGGTATGGCAATCTACTCCGGTCACAAAATTGCACCGAAGAAGAAAAAAGCTGAAAAGCCTGAAAAATAAGAACACACGCCCTCGCCGTAACAAGCGAGGGCTTTTTTGAACTTCGGGAGATCATTTTATTTCCGTCACAAACTATATACTTCCATCATGAGTCGTATTCCGACTTTCAGACCTTCCTCAAAAGCGGTCTTCTCCCATGTGCAGCACACCGTCCCCTGCTGCCGGTCCATAATCTTTTCCCAGAGTGGGATCTTATCGCCGACATAGTCATCTACGAGCCTATCCATTCCTTCCAAGCCACGCAGCCACTCTTCCAGTTCCTTTTCCTTGGCCTTTGCTGCTTTCCCGGCAACTGTGTTTTTCTCTACTGGGTTGTTCTCCGTGTAATGCTCGTAGATCAGATCCAGCAGATTCTCCACTGGCGGGTAATACTCCGGCTCTGTTTTCTTCAAATACTCCTCCAGCATTTCCTTCAATTTTTCTATAATGCTACCATCCTGTTTATGATACACTAAATTTACCGAAAAAAAGCGTCAGAATTCCCTGAAAAAA
>ERZ1643251.190-NODE-190-length-105833-cov-97.626170_pt1 | contig 105833 bp, 105 predicted proteins | sample MGYA00579261_ERZ1643251 | MGnify/ENA primary metagenome ERZ1643251 (study PRJEB29033, sample SAMEA4952267) | chicken gut metagenome | biome: Broiler Chicken; feature: Gastrointestinal Tract; material: Caecum | place: Ireland | collected 2018 | study: Broiler... | reverse complement strand
GCTTTAAATATAAAATAATTATAGCATACTTTTTCTAAAAATGTATAAGTTTTTACCATTTTCCCCAAAATAGATGTATCAAAAGAATAATATTACTAGAAGTTGAAGTCATTTATTGCAAGAATAGATGACTTTTATTTAGTTTAATAATGCCACCTAAAAAGTCTCTTTGCTATAAGCCAAGGAGACTTTTTATGTCAGCACAAATAAAATCGAAAACAAGAGTTAGAGATAAAGGTGAAGTTTTTACAAATCCACGAGAAGTTAACGCAATGCTTGACCTTGTAAAACAAGAAACCGAAAGAATAGATAGCAGATTTTTAGAGCCAGCTTGTGGCAATGGTAATTTCCTTATTGAAATATTGAGACGAAAACTTGAAGTTATTAAATTTAGATATAAAAAAAGCCAATGGGAGTATGAAAAAAATGCACTTATTGCGGTGATGTCAATTTATGGTGTAGACATCATGCAAGACAATATTGATGAATGTATAAAAAGACTTTTAAACTTATTTGAAGATTATTATAAATCACTTTTCAAAAAGCAAATTAAAACAGAATATTTAGAAATTGTGAAATTTGTCTTAACAAAAAATATTTTGTGTGGTGATGCCTTAACAATGAAAACTAGCGTTGGACAACCAATTGTTTTTGCTGAATGGAGTTTTGTTAAAGGTAGTTTAGTTCAAAGACGAGATTTTTCTTATGAACAACTACTAACAAAAGATAAAAACGGACAACAAACATTACTTGGGGATTTTATTGAAAAACCAATAAAAACTTATCCACTTACCCATTATTTAGATTTAACAAAGGAGAAATAAAATGAGTAACAACACACATATGCCAGATGTTCTAAATTGTTTAGCTAATTTAAGTTCTGATGAAGTTTTTACTTCACCAAAAATTGTAAATGAAATGTTAGACCTTTTGCCACAAGAATTATTTGAAAATCCTGAAACAACATTTTTGGATCCTTGCACTAAATCAGGTGTGTTTTTGCGTGAAATAGCAAAGCGTTTACTCGTTGGCCTTGAAAACAAATTACCTGATTTGCAAGAACGAATAAACCATATATTTACAAAACAACTATTTGGAATTGCAATAACAAGATTAACATCCCTTCTATCTCGCCGAAGTTTATATTGTAGTAAAACGGCTGATGGCAAATATTCAATTTGTGATTGTTTCAACAATAATGATGGGAATGTTAAGTTTGACAATATTAAACACACATTTGAAAATCACAAATGTAAATATTGTGGTGTTAGTGATAATGTTGACACTTATGTTCGTGATGACAGCATGGAGACATACGCTTATCAATTTATTCATACCGAAAATCCAAAGGAGTTATTTAATATGAAATTTGATGTTATTATTGGCAATCCACCTTATCAATTAAACGATGGCGGTGGCACTGGTGCGAGTGCTATACCACTATATGATAAATTTGTATTGCAAGCAAAAAAATTACGACCCAGATTTTTAACTATGATTATTCCTTCTCGTTGGTTTACAAGTGGTAAAGGGCTTGATGAATTTAGAAAAAATATGCTACATGATGATAGTTTAAGAATTATATGTGATTATCCAAATGCTGAGGATTGTTTTTCTGGTGTAAAAATTGAAGGGGGCGTTTGCTATTTTTTATGGGATCGAGATAATCAAGGAAAATGCTTAGTAAAAAATTATGATAAAAACGGAATAAATTCCGAAATGACTAGAGATTTACTTGAGAATGGTTCAGAAATATTTATAAGATTTAATCAAGCGGTTCAAATTTATAATAAAGTAGTGAAATTAAAAGAAAAAACGTTTGATACAATAGTTAGCACTAGAAAACCTTTTGGATTTAGTTCTAATTTTAACAATTTTAATATTAAAAATTCAAATGGACCGATAAAAATTTACGCAAACAAAAAAGTGGGATATATCCCAGCAAATTTATCCATTCCTTATAATCAAGAAGCAGTTATGAAATATAAGGTTTTTATATCTTTTGCATATGGAATGGGAAATGTTTTACAAAGTCAAGTGATTAATAAGCCATTTATAGGAGAACCCAATAGTGTATGTACTGAAACATATCTTCTGATAGGACCTTTTAATAATAAAAATGAATGTGAGAATGTTATAAGTTATATGCAAACAAAATTTTTTAGATTTATGGTTTCACTTATAAAAAATACTCAAAATGGGACAAAACATGTTTACCAATTTGTTCCTATGCAAGATTTTTCAAAACCTTGGACAGATAAAGAATTGTACGAAAAATACGATTTATCTCAAGATGAAATCAATTTTATAGAATCAATGATAAAGCCAATGCAATAAAAGGAGAAAAAATGAAAAAATGTTGTTTTTGTAATGAAGAAGAAAATTTAGTTCTTGGACATCATGTGAAAGATCGTTTTATTGGTAATTGCTTAGAACCAATACATACTTGTACACATTGTTATACATCTTATATAATAGCAGATGAGTTTTTATCACCATCAGAAAGAAGTGATTTATTATTTGAAGATTACTGTAGAACAGGATTTAATTTTTTTAAAAAGTTTATTCCTTTGGCAAATGTGTTGTATGTGTTAATATATTATAAAGATGAAACGAACTATAAAATAATAAAAAGTAAATTTGAAGATAAACTTAATGAATCGTTGGTATACAAGGAAAATAAAAGTTTCAAAAGTATTTCAATAAAAGAAATTATTTTAAATAATTTTAAAAAGATTGAATATGTGAAAGTGGAGAAATCAGATGAATAAAGAATTTTTTCCAAGACAAATAAAGCCACAAATTTATGCCTATGAAGATACAAATCCTAATCACAAAGGATTATTAAAGATTGGATATACCACAAAAGTAAATGTGGAAGAAAGAGTTGCTGAACAATTCCCTGTTATCACACCAGACAAAATGCCATATAAAATTGTGTTTAGCGAAAGCACAATGCGAGAGGATGGCAGTTATTTTACTGACCATGATGTTCACAAATTATTAGAAAAACAAGGATTTGATAATGTTGGTGGCGAATGGTTTAAATGTTCGGTTCGTGATATTCAAAGTGCAGTTTTTACAATAAAAAATAGAATTGAAAATAAGGAGCGAAGAACTCAAAATTTTAAACTTCGTCCTGAACAAACCCATGCCATAGACAAAACAATAAAATATTTTAAATCTATTAAAGCAGAAAATCCTAAAATGACACCTCACTTTTTGTGGAATGCAAAAATGAGATTTGGAAAAACTTTTACAACCTATGAACTTGCCAAAACTATGGGATTTAAAAAAGTTTTAATACTTACATTCAAACCAGCAGTTGAAAGTTCTTGGGAAGAAGATTTAAACTCTCACATTGATTTTGAAGGTTGGCAATTTATTTCAAGACATACCGAATTAAAGTTTGAAGATTTAGACATGTCAAAACCTATTGTTTGTTTTGGCTCTTTTCAAGATTATTTAGGTTTAAAAGATGGAATGATAAAGCCAAAGAATGAATGGGTTCATACAACTAATTGGGATTTGGTTGTGTTCGACGAATACCATTTTGGGGCTTGGCGTGACAATGCAAAAGATTTATTTGAAAAAGAAGATTATGATAAAGATGTTTCAAATAAGCTTTTTAATGACAATCAGAACGCAAGTGATGTTGAAGCGATTATGCCAATAACAACAAATTATTATTTATATTTATCTGGCACGCCATTTAGAGCTATTGCCAATGGCGAATTTGTAGAAGAACAAATATACAACTGGACTTACTCTGATGAGCAAAAAGCAAAAGAAGATTGGAAAGGTCCAAACAATCCTTATTCTAGTTTGCCAAGAATGGTTTTGATGACATATCAGTTGCCAGATGCAATTAGAGAAATTGCACTTAAAGGAGAATATAACGAATTTGATTTAAACACATTTTTTTCTGCAAAAGGAGACTATGAAAATGCAGAGTTTGTTTATAAAGAAGAAGTTCAAAAATGGCTTGATTTAATTCGTGGAAACTACCTTGAAACAACTGTTGACAATTTAAAGCAAGGCGCAGAAAAAGCAATACTTCCATTTACAACAAATAAAGCAAATATGCAAGAAATTCTTGGGCACACATTATGGTTCTTGCCAAATGTTGCAAGTTGCTATGCGATGAATAATTTATTGCATGAAAAACAAAACTTATTTTATCAAAGTTATAACATTATTGTTTGTGCTGGAACTCGTGCAGGAATTGGTCTTGAAGCATTAAAACCAGTTAAAAAAGCAATGACAAGCGATCCATTAAAAACAAAAACTATTACTCTTTCTTGTGGTAAATTAACGAATGGTGTAACGGTCAAACCTTGGACTGGAATATTTATGTTGAGAAATTTATCAAGTCCGGAAACATATTTTCAATCTGCATTTAGAGTTCAATCTCCGTGGGTATTAAAAAATCCAACAGGACTTAATCCTAATGAAGATGAAATTATAAAAAAGGAATGCTACATATTTGACTTTGCTCCAGACCGTGCACTTAGACAAATTGAAGAATATTCTTGTAGATTAAACATTGATGATATAAATCCCGAACAAAAAGTTGCTGAATTTATCCAATTCTTACCAGTGCTATCTTATGATGGTATGACAATGAAAAATATTAGTCCTAGCGAACTTTTGGATATTGCGACAAGTGGAACGACAGCAACATTACTAGCTAGACGTTGGGAAAGTGCTTGTCTTGTTAATGTAGATAATATAACATTGGAAAGATTACTGAATAATCAACGAGCACTCGATGCCTTAATGAATATTGAAGGCTTTAGAAATCTTAACTTGCAAAATGATATTGAGATAATTGTTAATAAATCGAATGCCGTAAAGAAGATAAAAAAAGAAGCTTCACAGGAAGGCAGAGATTTAACTGATAAAGAAAAGAAAGAAATTTCTGAAGAAGAAAAAGAATACAAATCAAAACGAAAACAAATTCAGGAAAAACTTATTAAATTCGCAACTCGTATTCCAATTTTTATGTATTTAACAGATTATCGCGAACAAGTTCTAAAAGATGTTATAACGCAACTTGAACCCGGATTATTTAAGAGAGTTACAGGCCTTGAAGTAAATGATTTTGAATTATTAACAAGTTTAGGATTATTTAATGCAGAACTTATGAACCAAGCAGTTTTTCAATTCCGTAGATATGAAGACAGTAGTTTGTCTTACACAGGTATAAACAAACATGCTGGCGAAGTTGTTGGTGGTTGGGATACTACAATTTCTTACGCTGATATGAAAAAAATTTAATTTAAAAATACTCTGTTTGAGTATATATAAAAAAAATTTAAAAAGACCATCTAATTTTATAATAGATGGTCTTTTTTCTTCCCTTTTCAGTCTTTTTCATTAAGTTTTTATGCAAAACTGTTTTATTTTAGCCTTTATAATTATATTGATTGATAGTTTTAAATAGTATTTATATAAACCCTTGCCACTTAATATAAAAATAGAAGTTAGTTATAATAAGTGGAAATACCATCTATTAATTCCCTTTTTGTAGGGGAGTAAAATGAATAGATATAGAAATAAAGTTGTTGCTTTTGCAGGTCATAGATATGAATGGCAATCGATAGGAGTAGAAGAAAAACTATTACAAGTGTTAGAAGATTTAATCAATAAAGGATATACAGTATTTTATGACGGAAATTATGGAGCTTTTGACAATAAGTGCAGAAACGCAATTTTAAAGCTTAAAAATAAATATCCGAACATAAAGCTTGTTTTAATCTTGACATATTATCATCACGACAAAGAAAAATATCCAATACCATCATACTACGATGATACCATTTTGCCAGAAATAGAAGATTTACACTATAAACAAAAAATTACAAAACGAAACGAGTGGATAATCGATAATTGCGACTTACTGTCTGTCACATCCAAGAAACCTACAAAAGCGGTGCTTATAACACTGTCAAATACGCCAAAAAGCAAAACAACCCAATTATCTATATCTAAAAAAGAAGACTTTAATTAGTCTTCTTTTTCTCTTCTCCCAATAAAGTACCAGAATCTTTAAATTCATCCAATTTCTTTATTATTCTTTCTTTAATATTTGCGAAATTAATCTCTAAATCTGATTTTGATTCCTTTGTTAACAAAGCTGTATGAGCAACAGCATCTCTTAATGGTTTATATTTTTTTGAATGAATTATAATCCCTGAATTTTCAAACTTTTCTTTAGTTGTTGCTATTGCATTAGTTAAATCATCCATATCTGAGTAATACATTCCATCAATTTTTTGTCTAATTTGATAATCAATACCTGCTGAATTTTTAGATATTTCTTCTTTTTTCTTATATTTTTCAATATTTTTAATATCAACTTTATCTTCTAAACCTAAATGTTTTATATAATCTCTCAATAAATTTTCAGCAACGAAACAAGTGGCATAACTTTTTGCATTATATGCAGCTTCAACTTCATCCAAATCTATCCATTCTTGAACTAAATCTCTATTGCTTTTTATATTATGCGTTTTAGAATTCTTCTTTTTCTGTTTTTTATTTGAAAATCCAAAATCGTCTTCTAAAATAGCTTGAATCATTTCTCTCGCTGGTCTATCTTTTTTACTTAAAGCAGGGCCATCGGGATCACCTTTTTGTTTGTTTTCTACACGAATTTTGTCCCAATCATCCATTATAATTCTAAAAATTCGTTCAACTTCTTTAATTAATTCCTGAAATCTAGGATCTGAAGCAACTACACCCTCTCTACTACTAGTAAATATATCTTTATCTGAATCTAATATATTATAATGTATTTGACCATAAACATAACTTTCTACAATTCTTTTTGTTGGGAAATACTTGAGTAAATCTTTCTCTCTAACTCTACCGTTAACGAATAAATCAAGAGTAACTTCTCCGCCTTCCATCCCACTTACTTTTAAAGATTTAGGAGTATCAACGGTAGCAATAAATCCTGTCAAATCTTTTAATTTTGATTCAATATCTTTAGTGTAAATTAACTGATCGTTTTCGTTTTTTTGAATTTGCTGAGACACTTCATTTTTAAAGTCATTTATCTTCCATATCATTTGAGTTTTATTTGTTAAGTGTTTTAAATTTTCTACTCCAACCTTTTTTCTATTGACAAATATATTGAAATTTTTATCAAGCATAGCAAATTGAAAATATAAAGCCAATGCTTTTTTTATGCTTTCTATAGAATTTATTGTATTAGCCTTCATCCCAATAAATCTAATTGCTGTACCATGTTCTTTAGAATTCAAATAACTTGCTAACTCATCTGAAAGAAGTTCCAAACTATACTCGCCAACTTCCATATTACCTTTAGCAATTTTTTCATCAAGATCTGAATTATTGATAGTACCACCAATCACTTTATTTCCTTTTGACTTTGATGCTATTTCTACAATATCAGAACACGATAACAATGCCAATTTACCAATACCCTTGCGTCCAATAAACGGACGATTATAAATCTCAGAAAAATTGCCAGAATCTCTTTTTGAATGACCAACTCTTAGAAACTTGTTTTGAAAATCCTTAGAGTCCATTCCTATACCATCATCAATTATGAGCATTGATTTTCTATTATTATCTACAAAAATTTCAACAATTGTAGCATCTGCATCCCATGCATTAGAAATAGCTTCTCCTAAAACTGTAATAAAGTTCCTATAAAGATTTCTTCCTAAATGATTTAATACACTTAAAGACATTTCAAACTTAAACTTATCCATTTTTTCTCCTTAGTATTTTCTATTTTTATAAAAGCTTAAAATACTTTTCCCAATTACTTCTCCCAATTTAACTGGAACTGCATTGCCAATTTCTCTTGCTACATCTTTTAATGAAAAGTCTTTACCTGGCTCTGTAAACTGATAATTTTGTGGAAAAGTTTGTATTAATGCTCCTTCTCGAAGAGTTAGTGCTCGATTTTGTTCGGGATGTCCATATCTGCCTGTACCATAACAATAAAATTGTGTTGTCATTGTTGGCGATATTTTATCCCATTCCATTCTTCCATACACGGAAGTATAAGTTTGACCGCTATCTTTTTGATGACATTTACATCTTAATTCTTTAGGCCAATCTTTCCAAGTCCCACCGGGTTTTGATAATTTTATTCTTTCTAAATTAATATCTGATAACTTTGCTGTTTGGTGAAGAATATCTGTTGGACAAATTTCCCCACTTTCAACAGCTGGTAAGTGACCAATTGTTTGTCTTACAGTAACATAACTATCTTTTGAATGAGTTTTATCCAATAATTTAATCTCACCTTTTTTAGAAGCTAATAGTAAAAATCGTCTTCTGTTTTGTGGTATTCCATAATCTGGGCAATAAACAACTTTGTAATCTACATTATATCCAGATTCTTCAAGAATTGCTAAAAATTCTTTGAATACATATGTATCGCGAATTTTAGGTACATTCTCCATAGAAACTATGTCAGGTTTTACACTTTTAACCAAACGGCCAAATTCTAACAACAAATCATATCTTTTATCATTTTCTCGTTTTTTATTTTCATCACTTTGATATTTAAAACTCATTTGCGAAAATGGTTGACAAGGTGCACATCCAGCCAAAACCTTTATTGCATTGGGAGAGTAACATTTATTTATATCTTCAGCTGAAACATTTCTAATGTCTTTTTCAATAAATTTTGCATTGTTATTAAATTCATAAGGGTATTTACAAGTTTTATCTATATCAAAACCAGCTTTTACTTTAAGCCCACTTTGTATTAATCCGCAGGTTAATCCTCCAACCCCACAAAACAAATCTACTACTTCTATTTTCATAAATTTTCTCCATTTTCATTATAACATATTTTATGTATTATTTTTATTTTTTTAATAATTTTATTAAATTTGGAATAATTTTAATCCTGATTAAAATATTAACTAACTTATTACCTGTAATATTTTATTAATTATTGAATTGCAAAAAGTGGTTGATAGTTTTAGTTGTTTACCGATGTTTAGTAAGTCTTCTTTGGATGGGTTGGCATTGCCGTTGACTGTCATTTCGTGTTCTAATTTGTTTGGTGTTTTTGTTAAGTCATATGCTGGGGATAAAACATAGCCTTTTTTATCTTCATCATACAAAAAAGAAAAGTTTTTGCCGTGATCATCTTTGTTGACATACAAAACATTAAAACACATTCTTTTATACGCCTCTATAATATCGTTTTTATCTACACAAATGTTTTGTATCACTTGAAACAAGTGCATATAGTCTAAATTTGGTATTCTATGGGTTGTTTCAAGCAGAGATGATAGAGAAATCATATGAACTCGTTTACCTTCTTTTCTATCAAATCTTTTAGCTCCAAAATAACCTGAACATATTTTAGATTTAAACAACTTGAATTCATTAACATTTATACCACATTCTTTTGCAAGTTTATTTGTTTTGTATTCTTGTTCTCCAACATTCTTTGGGTCTATAATGCAAGGAAATTTGATAATCCAATAGCCGTTGTCTATCTTTATATGTGCTTTTGGTCTAGCACCACCAGAACTTCCACCAAGGTTATAAATTTTGTCTAAATCTATATCTATACTTTCATCTTCTAGTACCTGTTGTGCTTCTTTTGCGATTTCATCTAAATCAAAGTCTATTTCACTCTCTTCTTGTGTCTGGCAAGGTTCATATGAAAGTCCACCAAGGCCATTTCCACTAACAAGTGTTAGTTTTGTAAGTGGAGATATTTTATTAGGATTTATTCCTTTTTTAGATAACATTCTATTTAACAATAGTTCACCCCAACCATCTGGCAAACTATCTTGAAAAACACCATACAATCCATTAAAAGTTAATTTTTCATTTATATATACTTTATTTGAAAGTGGCAAAGAAAATGGAGAAATGGAAAATCCTGTTTTAATCCATTCCTCATCATACTGAAAACCTATTTTTTTGTCTTCAAGTTCTGCCAAATAACCAACGATTGTGCCATTGTATTTTACTACTAGCTTTTTAACATTTTTTATTTCCATCACAACTCCTTTAAAGATGAGATTTTTGCATTCTTAAATAATGCATCAAAATCATTTAAACAATCAATGGCATTTGCTAGTTTAATTAAAGAAGTTAAAGATATTTCACCATTACTTTCAAACCTTCTTATGCTTGCATAAGAAACTCCAGACCTAGTGGACAAGTCTTTTCGTGAAAGTTTTAATTCTTTTCTTCTCTTTTTAAATCTTTCAACTAAATCATTTGTCGTTTTGCTTTCTGTTGGAACGGAAACAAAATCATTTATATCATACATTTCTTTCATAATGCTCATATTTTAACAATTTTATTCGATATTGTCAACTAATTGCTCATATATTATCAATTACAATTAACAATTAATTATTCTTTTTATAAAAAGTTTTAATTAAATTGATACTTTGTTCGAATTTTTTACACGAACTTATATTTTTTAGAATTGTTTGCATATCATTATCAAATGTTATTAAATTATCGTAATCGTCATTATAATATAGTGCACGAATTATTTCATAGTCTAAAAAGTTATTAGGTTTAATTTTGGCAGTTTTTATATATAAGGATTTTATAGTTCTCTCTAGCCAATATTCTTCAAAGTCATTTTTCATATTTGAATCTACAAAATAAATAGAGTCTTTTATCTTTGACAATAAATATTCTTCAATATCTTCAATTTTACAACCATTAAAAATTTCGTTGCCATTTTTAACTTCGTCCAAAATAAGTTTGCAAACACTTAAATAACTACTATCATATTCAATCTCATCATTTAGCTTGTCTTTTATTAGCTTCTTAGCTATATTTCTAAAATATTTAATTAACTTGTAATATGCGTATTTATCTTTATTCTCAAATAATTGTTTTGCTTTTTTAAGTAACTCATAATAATAAGTCATTAAATTGGCAGTAGTAATAAGTAACATATTACGAATAACACTTGCTGTATATTTATTTTCATTTAATAAGTTTGTTAAATTTATTTTTATAATCTTAAAAATGTGTTTATCAATTTCTTTTTGAATGATTTCAAAATGCTTTCTAAAATATTGTTTTTCTTTTGACATACCTTGTTCATAATTATCAATGAAGATGGTGGCAGTAGTGTAAGCATAACAAATTATAAAAAATGAGATATTTTTATATGTTTGCGATATAACTTCTTCACCATAGATATGTAATAGTTGATTATAAAACTCTTCACTATTCAAGTGCTTTTGTTTAAGTAATTCATATTGCTTATTAATATTATCTGTTGCTTCTTTAACTATTTTATTTGAGTAAATATATTTTAAAACTTTCAATTTGTCTTGAAGATTAAATTCTTTTGAGTTTAATATCTCAAAAATTGTATAAATTGAGCAACAACATTTATTTTCTTTTATAAAATTTTGCAATTTATTTTTATCTAATTTTTCATCGTTTTCTATACCAGCTATTCTATACATCGTATTTGTATCTAAAATAATCATTATTTATCTCCATGTTATTATTATAACATACATTTAAACTTTTGGTATTGCTGCTACAAATTTTTGCAAAAAAAATGCAAAATTTTTGCAAATGGGGTGTTTTGTGTTGTATTTTATCGCGTTTGTATTGTATAATATCGTTTGATAAGGTCAAGTGGTTAAAATGATGATAAATAAAGGGGTTAAGGGTTTTTTAATATAGTATTTCATGATAAAATATGATACGAAAAGTCGAACTCGCAACAAATGGTTTTAATTTCTTCGGAACCATTGATTCGGGTTCGATTCCTGACGGGAGCGCCATTAATTTAATATTTTAAATTGATTATTTTCGCATATTTTTTCAATTTTTCCATTTTGGATAACATAACTTTCCCCATAAACAATTGCATTATCCTCGATTAAAATATATGCGCCATTTGTTAGTGCATATAATTTTTTTGACATGCTTTGAGGCAAGTAATAATCTTTGAGCAAATTAAAATTGCCAAAACAAAATTCGTTTCCATTTTGAAGGTTAAAATGCGGAATGATGATGTATTTACACAGTCCAATTCCATCATACCATTTTTGCCCGCCAACCTCGCTGTCCTCTTCTGGATAGTTGTAAACTTGCTCACACAAATTCATTGCGCCTGCGCTTTTGCCGACAATTGTTGCATCAGAGTTTATGTTTTTTTCAAAATTAATCTCTTTTAAAAACTTGTTTTGAACTGGAATTTTTCCGCCTTGCAAGTATACAAAATCAGCATTCTGCAAAATATTTTTTGCATCCTGTCTCGTTCTGTTGTCCAAAACTATTACATTTTTAAATTCTTTTAACTGAGCTTTAAATGCTTTCGCAATAAAATCTGCGCTAATGTCGTTTTGTTCGAATTGCACAGGATCGTTGCAAATAAAAACAAAATTATCAAATTTTTGAATGCTTTTTTGCAGGTTTTTTAAAAAGCTATTTGCTTTATCTATAACTGTTGCAATTTTTACGTTATTCTCTCTAATTGAAATAAAACTTTCACTAATTAAAAATATTTTCATTCTCGCTCACACATTAAATTTTATTTTCTTCAACGCTAATTAAAAATATTTTATCTTTAAAGGCCCCGCGCTTTTGGGTCTTATCTAACCTAATTTTTTCAAAGTCATATCTTCGTTGTAAGTTGCAATCATCAAAACTGGCATTGGAAAAATTGCTTCTGTTGTTTTTATTTTTTTCCTCATATAAACCTCCCCCAAAAAAAATTATATTACAATGGAATTAAATTTCCAAAATAATTTTAATATTTAGCTATTTTGTAAACCTCATATTTTACTTTGTTCCAAGTTTGTTTCAAACTCAAATAAGACAATTTATTTTCAACTTTGTCAATTGGCGTCCAAACAACTTGGTGGGTGTCTTGGCTGTCATTGTCGCTTGGCCCAGCATCTAAGGCTAAGAACATGTGGCATTCACACTTCTCTCCACTTGGAGTTACATATCTTTCAACAATTGGTTTAAAATCTTTTAGAATTTTTGCAACTCTTTTTGTCTCTTCTGCCGTTTCTCTAACAGCACACTGCTCAAGGCTTTCGCCTTTTTCTAAATGACCTTTTGGAAAAGAAAAATCCTTTTGCTTTTCTCTATAGACAAGAGCAACGCTTTTCCTTTCTAAATTTATTAAAAAGCAGCCAGCTTTTAAAGTTTCCATGTTAGAAGTATAGCATAAAAATTTTTTATTCTAAACAATTAAAACGTTTTAATAATTTGGAATTAAGTTCATCATTTCGTCTAGAGAATCCGATTGAAGATATGTATCCGGAATCTTTCCAACTATTATGCTCTCGCAAACTAAAACTTGGGTTGAGGCTTCAATTGTTGTGTGTGCAGTTGGCAAAATTAAATTGATTTTTGATGTTAAAACAACGTAAATGCTGTGAATTGTTTGATTAATTCCAGTTGTTTTAAATTCGCTTTTGAAAGAGCTTGAAATTGCTCCAATTGGTATCATTTTTATGTTGATTGTTGGGCCAACGCCAGAAAGAATTGGAAGACCGCTAAAAGTTCCAATTGGAATGTCAATTCCTTCTTCTCCCATTCCTTCTAATTTTTGCGTTGCTGTTCTCGTCAGTGTTCTATTAAAAAGGTTAATTTGAATGCTGTTTGCTTCAATTAACAAAACATTTCCGTCATTGTCTTTGGTAATTGAAATAAAATCGTCATAAATGTTTTCTTGACTAACAACATCATAAACAGCTGAGCCAATTGCCTGGGTTGCAAGGCTTCTAACTTTAGCTTCGCTCATTTCAATTATAATTGGGTTAACAACATATGTTAAATAAAGCAAAATTCCAATCACAACAATCAATAGAATTGCAACAACAATTCCAATTTTTTGCTTGGTTGAAAGCTTTCGCCTAGATCCAGAATTTAAATAACTAAGACGTCTTCGAAAACATCTCACGGTTATATATATGCACTTTCAAAATTAAAGTTGAAGATTTTAAATTTCCTCTCCCTTTGCCGCTTTGCTCATTCTGTTGTAAAGGCCCGCAGCCATTGTTCCATTTGTAATTTTAAGCGCAATTATTAAATCATTCTCCTCATAATCTCGAAGAGCTTTAAAAAGGTTGTGGCTTGCGTCAACGGAATCCTCTCCCAAACCAACGCAGTTTAAGCCCTTAAATTTTTCTAAATCAGAATTTTTACAAAATATAACAACACTTTTGCCGCTTGACTCGGCAGAATTATAAAAATTTTTAACTTTTTCAAAATCGTTTTCGCCCGCCAAAACCATTCTGCACTTCGGCATGTAGTGGGCATACTTAACCCCAGGGCTTTCAACAACCGCTCCGCCCGCTTTTTCAATTACCTCAACGTTAAGTTCCTTTTCAAAGTCCTCCTTTGAAATTTTGCCCGGCCTTAAAATATAAAGTTTTCCGTCTTGAACTTTAACAACCGTGCTCTCAATTCCAACTTCCGTTTGACCTCCGTCAACGATTAACGGAATTTTCCCATTCAAGTCCTCTAAAACATGGGCTGCAACAGTTGGGCTTGGCCGCTTCGAAGTGTTTGCGCTTGGCGCGCAAATTGGCCGCCTTGAAAAGTTAATCAACCTTCTTGCAAGCTTGCACTCTGGAATTCTAATTGCAACAGTGTTGCCTCCCGCTGTAACTAAACTTGAAATTAATTCATTCTTTTTCAAAACCAAACTTATCGGCCCGGGCATGAACTTTTTAATAATTTCCCTTTCCAAAGGAGAAATGGTTTCCACATATTTTTTTATTCTAAATTTCGAACCTAAATGAACTATTAAAGGATTGTCGCTTGGCCTCCCCTTTGCTTTAAAAATTTTTTCAACAGCAAAAGAATTTGTTGCATCTCCTCCAAGGCCATACACAGTTTCTGTTGGAAAAGCGGCAATCTCTCCCCTTCGAATTATTTTCCCAAAAACAACAAGCGCCCTTATGCTTGCCTTCATAACTTTCGTTTTCATATTAGTTTTGTTATATACCAAAAATTTTTGCCCGTCAAACATTTGACAACAAAAATTGTTTATGTTAAAATAATTTTAATCTTTGGGCAGTTAACTCAGCTGGTAGAGTGTCTCTTTGACGTGGAGGAAGTCAGGGGTTCGAGTCCCTTACTGCCCACCAAGCAAAATTTACACATATATATGTTAACAAGAAAACATCGCCCCATGTTTTTTTATTTCATATAAAATGCAAAAGCCTCAACCTTCAAACCGCAAAAAAGATAGTGAAAACTAAAATATCACTATCTTTGCTTTTTTCCCTTTTTTCTTGTTCCTACCCCGCTTTTTTCGGGGCTTGGGGTTAATTTAGGCCGCCTCATGCGAAAAATGTCGAATTTTATTTTTTTAAAATTAGATAATTTTTGGTAATAAAAATTTTGTTTTAGGGAAATTTTATGTTAAGATTAAACTCAAGGAGGTAAAGATGAAAAAGTTTGTAAGTCCACTTTTGTCAATTATTGTTGGCGCTTTAACTTTTGGGATGTATGCTGCCCCAGCGTACTATTTAAGCGACACGGGAATTGGTTCTGCATATGAGCTTATTTCTTTTGAGCAATATACGCCTGATTCAATTGTTGCATTCAGCATCTTCTCAATAATTCTGTTCGTGTTGGCAGGCTGCTTGATTATCAGCGGAATTTTCCTTTTGCTTCAAAACATGAACGTAATTAAAAGCAAGCCAATAACAAAATTGAACTCAATTTTGCTTGGCCTAACAGCATTAATTGCAATTGCAACGCTTATTTGCTACATTGTTTACTATGCTGATGTTGCTTCTATTCCAGGTGCTGGAAACCTAGTTAGAATTGGCGCAACATCTATAACAATTGCTGTAGTTTCAATTGTTGCATCAATTGTTAACATGTTCACTTCTAAAAGCAAAAAAAGCAAAAAGTAAATAATTAAAAAAATTCCCCCTAAATTTTAGGGGGATTTTTTTAGTTTAGGAAAGAGTTATATGAACAAAATTTTTAATGAAATGAAGGAAGAATGTTTAAAAATTTTAAACAGCGATGTCCCAGACAATTTAATTTCAAAATTTGAACGAAGTTGCGTTGTTTGCGCGGTTAGAGGAAAGAGCGGGAAAATTTACACAGGCGTTAACATTGCTTGGTGGCACAGCTTTTGCGCAGAGCCGGCGGCTGTTTCTTCTGCCCTGGCGCATGGTGAAACAGAAATAACCCACTGTGTTGCACTTAAAAAACACAAGCGAACAAAAGAAATTTCTCTAATTTCGCCATGCGGGATTTGCAGAGAAATGTTTAATGAATCCTTTAAAAGTGCAAAATTTTTTGTTATGGAAGATGGAAAAGTTAAATTGAAATCTCTCTCCAGTCTGCTTCCAAATCCAATTTAAGCCCAGCGAGGGCTTTTTTTTAAACTTCAATTCCTTCAATGTGAAGGCCAATTGCCTCTAAATATGAATATGTTGAAAGCGGCCGATTTAAAGAATCGTCTGTATGCGCACAAACATAAATTTCTCCGTTTTCAATTTTCGTAATGATAACACTATGATTAAATCTAAACGGGTTTTGTCGAAGCTGAATTAAATCTCCAATTTCAAGTTTCTCAATTGGAACAATTTTTGCAACCGGCCCAACCCTTCCCCTTCCAAGTAAAAACCTGTTTAAATATTCAACGCTTGTCCAACTTGGCGACCGATTTCTTGAATTAACATAAAACCAACCATAAAATTCGTCATAGTTCATAACCGCCCCGCCTGCGAGCAAACATTGAGAAATAAAATTTGTGCAATCGCCACCAACATCTGAAAATTCAAAAAAATTGGGATTGCCTTCAAGGGCAAATTTTTGTGCATATTGAATCGCACGTTTCCTGTCATATTTTTTTATCATATTAAATTATATTCCAGCGTAACAATTAGGTTTAAATAAAAAAAATAACAACTTCACTTGGTTGTTCTGAGTTTATTGTCCATAAAGTCTTATTTTTGATTTCGTGTTTTTAAATTTGCGACAGCACAAAAAATCAAATTTTGATTTCGCGACAAATCAAAATTATTTGCTGCAAATTTCAATAAATTTAGAAAAAATAGTGTTATGAAGTTGGTCTTTCTGATATAAAGATTCCGGATGAAACCTCATGCCTAAAAAACATTTTTTTGATTTGTCTTCCGTTACTTCAATGTTACCAAATTCATCATATGCTGCTATAGATAAAAATTTACAATCACCAATAGTATTTTTATGGCGAGAATTCACATACATTTTCTCGACATTTAATATTTGAAAAAATTGGGAATTATTATCAATAGTAATCGAATGAACATATTCTTTATTAGATTGGCTGTGTATTTCTGGTCGTGGAACTCTTTTTGTTGTTCCACCAATTCCTCTGACTAAGTTATTGTGCCCAGCACAAATACCAATAATAGGAATGTTTTTTTCATAACAATATTTTGCAATCCACATTTCGTAAGCATCGCTTTCCCGACCACCAGACAAAATAACACCATCGCAAAGTGAAATTTGTGCAATTAAATTTTCTTGGTCTTGTTCAGTAAGTATAGAATTTATATTTGAATATATTTCCGTTTCATTATTTTGATCTATTAAAATTATTTTATTGCAAGGTGGAATAATTCCAATAGCAATTGCACCATTCTCAAATATTGCGTTTTTCATTTCATCAGAAATATAAGTAAATGTTCTAACATTATCTATTTCTCTATGTTTAGATACTAAACCAATTATAACTTTTTTCATAAATATCTAATTAAAATATCCTTGTGTTAAATATAGATATAATTTCTTAAATTTTTTATCATTTTTTTTAAACAAAACCTCGATCATAAAAAACCGACATTTTAAATTGCAACTTTGGTGCGCCAGAAGGGATTCGAACCCCTGACCTTTGCCTTAGAAGGGCACTGCTCTATCCAGCTGAGCTACTAGCGCATTTGCATGGAAGATAGTATCACAATTTAATTGCTTTGTCAATAAATTGTTGGGCAATTTTTTAATTTATGTTATAAATATTTTGAACTTGGAAAAAAATATTTAAAAAGGAGAAAAATTATGAAAATTGTGATAACAGGCGCAGCAGACGGCCTTGGGAGAGAGCTTGCGAGAAAGCTTTCAGACAACAAACTTGTTTTAATTGACTATGCGGAGGACAAATTAAAAGAAGTTGCAAAGGAATACAACTGTGAATACTATGTTTGCGACCTTTCATCTTCCGAACAAGTTGAAAAAACATGCAACGAAATTTTAAAAAGCAACGAGGATTTAGACATCTTAATCAACTGCGCAGGAGCATGGGTAAACGAAAGAGCCGAGCTTAACCTTTCAAAGCTTAGAAACATGATTTTAGTTAATGTTTTTGGAACAATTGGAATGACCTCTTGCCTGCTTCCAAAATTTAAGGAGCAAAAAAGAGGACTGATCATCAACATAAACTCTCAAGCAGGCGTTGAGCGCGAAGAGGGATTTCCAGTTTATGGCGCAACAAAACATGCAATGGCTGCATTTAGAAAAAATGTTAAACGAAATTTTGGAAACAGCAATATAAAAATAACGGATATTCACCCAGGAATGATTCAAACCAAACTGTTTGAAAAAGACGGCGTAAACTATCCAGACGAAGCGTTTAAGGCTTACAGTCTTTCAAAAGAAACCGTTGCAGATGCCGTCCTGTTTGTAATAAACCAGCCCGAGGAAGTTGTTATTCCTGCGCTAGAAATAAAAAATGTTCACGAAAATCTTTAAATTTTAAACTTAAAAAAAGCCGAGAAATTTCCCGGCTTTTTTGTACAATAAAACCACGCATGTGCGTGGTTTAAACTTAAATTTTAGCTAATCAACCATTTTAAGCGAGGTGTTCATGTCAACCTTCTTTATTTTATGGAGCAAAAGCAAATCGATTAGCCCTATTAACGCGATAACAACCGCTATTGTCAATAGATAGACCCACCAGCTTACATCTGCAATTGAACCAATGTCTAAGTATCCAAACAAAAACCAAACAAGCAAGCAACCAACTGGAATTCCAATTGCAATTCCCATAAGTGACATAATGAAAATTTCGCGATAAATATAGCCTGCAACTTCTGCTTGGTGATAACCCAAAACCTTTAAGGTTGCAATTTCCCTTGTTCTTTCGCCAATGTTCATGTTTGTCAAATTATATATAACTAAAATGCAAAGAGCACATGCAAAGAGAACAATGACAGATGAAATTAGAGAAACTGCGTCTGCAACTGCTCCAAGTTTGTCGCTTGTTGTTGTTGCGTTATAAAGCGCAACACCTGCAAAAACAATTGCCGTTGAGCCGCCAACAGAAACAAGCGTCATAATCAAATGTTTTTTATATCTAAAGATGTTCCTAAGGGTTGATTTATATTTAAATTTGGTTCTATTCCAAATAAAAGGAATTTTTTCAAGGAAAATTTTCTTTCCAGCTTTAGGCGCTTTTGGCCTTAAAAGGTCCGCCGGCTTTTCCTTTAGATAGTTGCCAATAATAATTCCAGTTACGCCACAAACGGCAGCAATCATTCCAAGCGAAACAACTCCTCCAATCAAAATGTTGTAATAGCTTGCCATTTCTGGGAGGAAAAGAACTGTGTTAAAGCCAGGATAAATTATCAGCGGAATTAAGAAAGTTCCAGTTGCAAGCCCAAGCGCACAGCCAAGAATGCAACTTACTGCTGAGAATATCAAATATTTAAAAGAAATTTTTCCGTTTCCATAGCCAAGGGTTTTATAGCACCCAATAATTTGCCTTTCTTCCTCAATTAGTCTTGTCATTGTTGTTAAAGCAACCAAAATTACAACGGAAATGAAAAATAGAGGGAAAACCAAACTAATTTTTTGAACTTTATCCGTGTAACTTTCTGTAACTAAATAACTTTTATTTTCTTCAACTGTTAAAATTTCAACAGTATCAAATGAAAGGGTTTCTTCAAGCTCTTGAGCTGCAGCTGAAACCATTTCCTTGTAGTCTTTTGTAAAATAATTAATTCCCGCTTCCTTATCCAATTTTAGATAGACATCTGTTGTTGGAAATGGAAGAAAATTATATGACGAATCTATGTAAACAATTAGCTCCAACGGGTTCTGATTTATAACATCTGGCTCAAAATCCTTGCTGTAAATCAACGGACTTCCAACAACGCCAACAATTTTGAAGGTAATTCCATATAATTCAACAGTGTCGCCCTCGGAATATTTTTGCATGTAGTCTGTTTGCCTTTCAACAACAATTTCATTTTGCGCCTGAGGGAATCTTCCAGAAACAAGTTCTAAGGTGTTAACATTGTTCTCGTTAAAATTCATGTAAACAATTCTTGAATTCAATTCTCCAATTTCCATATCAATTGAAGAAACAGCTTGAAAACCAGCAACTCCTTCAAAGGAAGAAATTTCGTCTATTTGGTCTTGAGAAAAGCTTCCTGTTGTTGATTTAACAATCAAATCCGAAAAATTATGTGCCTCAAGGTTGTTGCTAACAGAAACCCTTGTTATTGGAGAAAGAGCGCCAAGCCCAGAAATTATTGCAATGCCAAGCATTACAATCAATGTGATTGCAAAAAATCTTCCCAAATTATTTCTAAATGTTCTGTCAATTGTTTTTGGATAGGATTTCATTTCTCTACCACTCAATCTCCTCTATGTCCTTTGGTTTTTCATTCTTTTCAATTTTTTCAACTTTTCCGTTTTTAATTTGAATAACTTTATCTGCCATGTCTTTCAAGGCTGCGTTGTGAGTAACAATTATAATTGTTTTATGCTCTTCCTTGCACATATCGTGGAGCAACTTTAAAATGCTTTTCCCTGTCAAATAGTCAAGCGCGCCTGTTGGCTCATCGCAAAGCAAAATCTTCGGATTTTTTGCAATTGCCCTTGCAATTGAAACCCTTTGCTGCTCTCCACCAGAAAGTTGAGAGGGGAAATTATTGATTCTGTCTTTAAGGCCAACTTTTTCCAAAATTTCTATTGGTTTAAAAGCATCCTTGCAAAGCTCAACTGCTAGTTCAACATTTTCAAGAGCCGTTAGATTTGGCATTAAATTGTAAAATTGAAAAACAAAGCCAACATCGTTTCTTCTATAATCTGTTAAGCTTTTTTGATTTAATTCTCTAAGGTTTGTTCCGCTAACAAAAAGGTCTCCCGAAGTTATGTTGTCCATTCCGCCCATAAGATTTAAAAGGGTTGTTTTTCCAGCACCGCTTGGCCCTAAAACAACAGCAAACTCGCCCTCTTCAATGTCAAAAGAAATTCCGTCAACGGCGTTAATTTCGCTTGTTCCAACCTTAAATGTTTTAACAACATTATTTGCCTCAACAATTTTGTTCTTCATATAGTTTCTCCAAATTTAATTATATAACTTTTAAAGAAAATCAACTAATAATTTTAATAAGCTCATTTGGGTCTAAACTTGCCCCGCCAACAAGAGCGCCGCAAATTCCATCAATTTTTAATATGCTTTTGGCTGTTCCCGAAGTTAAACTTCCCCCATATAAAATTTTTTGGTCTTGCGCCGCCTGTTTAGAATAATGGGACGAAATTAATTTTCTAATTGTTTTAACTGCCTCTTCAATATCCTCGCTGCTTGCAACTTTTCCTGTTCCAATTGCCCAAACTGGTTCATAGGCAATTATAATTCCCTTTAACTCGTTTTCAAAAATTCCAGAAAGCGCACTTTCAATTTGCTGACTTAAAATTTCCGTTGTTCGCTTAGAATTTCTTTGAACCTTTGTCTCTCCAACACACAAAACAACTTTTAGGCCATGGCGAAGAGCTGTTTTAATTTTCTTGTTTATTTTCTCGTTAGTTTCATTAAAATATTTTCTTCTCTCACTGTGACCAATAATCACATATTTAACGCCAAGACAGCAGAGCATGTCTGCCGAAATTTCGCCAGTGAACGGGCCGAAATCTTCTTCATGCATGTTCTGAGCGCCAACTGCAATTCTCTCGTCTAAAAACTTTCCCAAACAAAGCGAAGTGTATGGAAGACAAAGGCAAACATCTGAAGACAAGCTTTCAGGAAGATGATTGTTCAATTCCTGAATGTAATCTAAAACTTCAGGGTTTGTTTTGTTCATTTTAAAATTTGCAACAAAAATTTTTTTCATATTAATTTTCCTTAACATCAGTTAAAGCTTCAAGTCCAGGCAGTTCTGCACCTTCTAGAAGAGCAAGCGTTGCTCCTCCGCCGGTTGACAAATGGGTAAATTTGTTTTCTAGCCTTAGCAGCTTAACTGCTGCAACGCTGTCGCCTCCGCCAACAATTGAAAAGCCGCCTGTTTTTGCAATTGCTTTTGCAATTGCTTCAGTACCCTTGGAGAAGTTTGAAAATTCAAAAACGCCCATAGGTCCGTTCCAAATGAAAGTCTTCCCACTTTTTATTATGCTTTTGTATAACTTAATTGTTTTTGGTCCAATGTCAAGCCCCATTAAATTGCTTGGAATTTTATCAACATCATAGCATCTTGCACTTGCGTTTGGGCTGTATGTTTCAGTCGCAGCAACATCAATTGGAAGAACAATTTTCTTTCCCTCAGCCTCTGCCTTCTCCAAAATTTCCCTCGCAACGCCAAGGCTTTCATCGTCAACAATTGATTTTCCAACATCATAGCCCTTTGCCTTTAAGAATGTGAAGGCCATTGCTCCGCCAATTAAAACGTAATCCGCTTTTTCCATAAGATTTTTAACAACACCAATTTTATCCGAAACTTTTGCTCCTCCAAGAACAACAACAAGCGGCCTTTTCGGATTTTCCATCGCTTCGGTTATAGTGTTAATTTCCTTTCCCATTAAAAAGCCCATTCCATTTTTAGGAAGAAGTTTTGCAACGCGGTAGATTGATGCATGTTTTCTGTGGATTGTACCAAATGCATCATCTATATAAACATCTGCCATACTTGCAAGTTTTTTTGCAAAATATAAATCATTAAGTTCTTCTTCTTTGTGGAAACGCAAATTCTCCAAAAGCAAAATTTCGCCTTCTTTCAAATTTTTTGCTTTTTCCATTGCGTCTGGGCCAACAACGTCAACAGCAAAATATATCTTATTAATTAAGTATTTAATTAACTGCTGTGCAACAGGGAACATTGAATATTTTTGATTAAATTCGCCCTTTGGCCTTCCAAGATGAGAACAAATTATTAACTTTGCCCCTTGTTTTAAAATGTATCTAATGGTTGGAAGCTCCATATAGATTCTTGTGTCATCTGTTATATTCCCCTTGTCATCAAGAGGAACATTTAAATCTGCTCTTAAAAGAACTCTTTTCCCCTTTAAATCAAGGTCTGTTAACATTCTTTTCATAATCTTTCCCCCTTTGTTTTAAATAGTTTAACATCTTAAGAAATTTTTAACAAATAAATTTATTAAAATTTATTGCGAATTAAAAATTTTTGATGTATACTTTCCTTTGTATTTTATTTTGGGAGAACGAGAATGGATCTATTTAAAAAATGTTTTGATTACACAAGAATTGAAGATTTAAAAGAAGCTGGTTTGTATCCATATTTCCATTATTTGACAACAGGTCAAGACACTGTTGTTCAAATGGAAGGGAAAAGAACAATCATGATTGGTTCAAACAACTATCTTGGACTAACTTCGAACCAAGAAGTCATTGACGCAGGCGTTGAAGCAATTAAAAAATATGGAAGCGGCTGCTCTGGTTCAAGGTTTTTGAACGGAACGCTTGACATGCACATTCAACTTGAAAAAGAACTTGCAGAATTTTTACATAAAGAAGATTGCGTAACATTTTCAACAGGTTTCCAGTCCAACCTTGGAATTATTAGCGCAGTTGCGGGAAGAAACGACGTTATAGTTAGCGACAAAGAGAACCACGCAAGTATTTACGATGCTTGCCGCCTCTCATTTGCAAAGCTTTTAAGATATGAACACAACGACATGGAAGATTTGGAAAGGCAGCTTTCCTCAATTGATAAAGATAAGGGAATTTTAATTGTAACCGATGGTGTTTTTTCAATGAGCGGCGAAATTTGCAATCTTCCAGAAATTGTTAGACTTGCAAAAAAATATGGCGCAAGAGTTATGGTTGACGACGCTCATGGTCTTGGCGTCATTGGCGAAGGCGGAAGAGGAACAGCTTCCCACTTCGGCCTTGAAGATGAAGTTGATTTAATTATGGGAACTTTTAGCAAATCTCTTGCGAGTTTGGGAGGCTATGTTGTTTGCAGTGCAAAAGTTGCAAATTACATTCGCCATAATTCGCGCCCATTCATATTTAGCGCAAGCATAACCCCGGCAAGTGTTGCGTGCGCAAGAAAATCGCTTGAAATTTTAAAACGCGAGCCAGAGCGCGTTAAACATTTAAACGAATTGGGAGACTATTTCCGCGAAGGCCTAACAAAACGCAACATCAAATTTATTCCTGGAAAAGCCCCAATTGTTGCAATTTGGACATACACAGACGAAAATTCCTTCCTTGCCTGCAAAATGCTTTTGGAAAGAGGCGTTTATGTAAATCCAGTAATCTCTCCCGCTGTTCCAGTTGGCCAAAGCATCTTAAGAACTTCTTTTACAGCAACCCACACAAAAGAACAACTTGATGAAGCAATGGACAAAATTAAGGAAGTTTTGGACATAATTTTAAAAGAAAAAAATTAGTTAAATTAAACATAAAAAATTTTAATAAAATATAGTTAAATTAACCAAATACCATTTTTAAAAAATTGGTTAAAATATACAATAAAATATTATTAATTTTTTAGTTATTTTAAACAAAAAAACAACCTATCAGGTTGTTTTTATTTTTATTTTAACTTATTCAACTGAAACGATGTAATAATAGACTGGCTGGCCGCCATAGATTGCAGTTACTTCACAGTTAGGATACTTCTCTTCAAGCGATGCGCGAAGTTTTTCAGCATCTTCTTCGTTTATGTCCTCTCCGTAGAAAAGAGTTATGTTAACGCTTTCTTCGTCAAGCAACTTTTCAACCAACTTTTCCGTTGTTGTTTGAACATCGCTTCCCTTTGCCAAAATCGCCTTGTCGTCAAGCCCGATAATTTCGCCAACGGAAAGATCAAACCCGTCAACATGGGTTGCCCTAACGGCATAGGTAACGCTCCCTGCTTTAACGCTTTCAAGAGCGGCGGTCATTGCTTCCAAATTCTCTTCTGGGGAAGCTTCTGGGTTAAAAGCAAGCGAAGCTGCAATCCCCTCTGGAACATTCTTTGTTGGAACAACGTAAATTGGCTTTTCAGACAAAGCCTTTGCCTGTTCTGCCGCAAGAATTATGTTCTTGTTGTTTGGGAAGACAAAAACAGCTTCTGCTGGCACTTTTGAAACAGCATTTGCAATGTCGGCAGCGCTTGGGTTCATGGTTTGGCCGCCAGCAATGATTTGATCAACTGTCAAGTCGGTGAACAAATTTGCAAGCCCTTCGCCAGGAGCAACTGAAACCATTCCAAGCGGTTTTAGTTCCTCAACTTTTTTCATGTTCTTCTTAAGTTCACGATTTTGTTCGCGCATGTTTTCAATTTTGATATTCCAAATTTCGCCCAACCCAAGAGCATAGCCAAGCGCCCTGTTTGGCTCGTTCGTGTGAACATGGACTTTAACCAAGCTTAAATCGCCAATGCAAAGGACAGAATCGCCAATTTCCATAAGTTTTTCGCGAAGTTTATCAATGTCCGCCTCTGTTGTCTTCTTAAGCATGTGGATAATCATAAATTCTGTGCAATATCCAAATTCAATGTCCGCCAAATTGTTGATATCTGCAATGACATCATCAACGGATTGAACCGGCTTTGCATCATCAAAGTTAAATGTAAGCGTCTCGTCGCCGCAAAGAGCCTTGTAATATCCCGTAAAGAGAACAATTAGCCCTCTTCCGCCGGCGTCAACAACACCTGCTTTCTTCAAAACAGGCAGCATTTCAGGAGTCTTTTGGAGAATTTCCTCGCCCTTGTCTAGGACAATTTCCATAAATTCTTCAAAATCTTGGTGTTTTTTAGCTGCTTCAACAGCCGTTTCAGCCATTGTTCTAATAACAGTTAAAATTGTTCCCTCTTTTGGCTTTGTAACCGCCTTGTAAGCAATGTTTGCACCTTCTTGAATTGCTTTTGCAAAAATCTTTGTTGTAATTTCCTGATATTGCCCCAAAACAGAAGTTAGCCCCTTTAAAATTTGAGATGTGATAACACCGGAATTACCTCTAGCACCTCTGAGCGCACCCTTTGCATATGCCTCGCAAAGAGAGTCCATGCTGTTGTTGATGCAATTGTTAACTTCAGAAGAAGCCGATTTAATTGTTAGGAACATGTTTGTTCCCGTGTCCCCATCTGGAACAGGGAAAACATTTAAAGCGTCAACAAGTTTTTTATTTTGTTCAAGCAAGCTAGCGCCTGCCATTATCATCTTCCTAAAAACGGAACCATTAATCGTTTTTTGCATATTCATCCACCTTATAGTTAAACACGGATGCCAACAACGTGGACATTAACAGTGTCCACAATCATGCCCGTGAAATTTTCAACACTATATTTAACAGCGCTCTTTAAACTTTCTGCAACAGCGCTAACCGAAACTCCATATTTTAAAATGCAGTAGATATCAATAAAAATTCTGCTGTCAACACTTGAGATTTTAACGCCCTTTGAATAAGGCTGTTTTTTAATAAGCTCTGTTAAACTTTCTTTTAAAGAATTTGCAACAAGGTCGACAACACCATAGCAATCAAGCGCTGCGTAACCCGCAACGACAGCTATGCTTTCATCTGATATTGTTATTCTTCCATAATAATTTTTAGTATCAACTGTCATCTAAAAACCTAAACTAAACAAATTCTTACGAATACTACTATACAACATTTTTAACTTTTATGCAACAATTTTACTGAGTTTAATTAAGTATTACCTGTTTATGCTGTCTTAAATCTGCTAAAAACATTATATGAAAAACATTTTAAGTTAATTATAAAATTTTACTTGCTTTTTTAACCCAACTGTGCTAAACTTGGCTAGTATAAAAATTCGGAGGAAAATATGAGCAGAGTTTGTGAAATTTGCGGAAAGGGAAAAATGAGCGGAAAAAACGTCAGCCATAGCAATAGAAAATCTAATAGAACATGGGACGTTAACCTTCAACAAACAACAATTGAAGTTGACGGAAAGGAAAAATCCGTTCGCGCTTGCACAAAGTGCATCAAAACCCAAAAGAAAGCATAATTAAAGCGGCAACAGCCGCCTTTTTTTAATAAAAAGAGCCAAATTAGTTTTGGCTCTTTTCTAATATTGCTTTAATTCTCCTTACGCCCGCACTGCTGCTCTCTTCCTTGATTATTTTAAATTTCCCAAGCTGGCCTGTTGATTTTGCATGTGGCCCGCCGCAAATTTCGCGGCTAACATCTCCAATTGTATAAACAGAAACATCCTCGCCATATTTGTCGCCAAAGACGCCCGTTGCCCCGCTGTTTCTAGCCTGGCCCAGCGTCATATTTTCGCATACAACTGGAATGTCGTTTGAAATATTTTTGTTTACTTCGTCTTCGATTTCTTTAAGCTGCTCTTGGGTCAACTTTTCTGGGTAATTGAAATCAAATCGCAAACGCTCCGGCGTTATATTAGACCCTTTTTGAACAATTCCTCCACCCAAAACTTTGTTTAAAGCGGCAAGAAGCAAATGGGTTGCAGTGTGAAGCTTTGCATTTTCCTCAGAGGAATCAATCAGCCCGCCTTTAAATGTTCCAGCTGAAATTTTGCTTTTTTCTTGATGCTCTTTAAAAGCTGCGTTAAAACCTTCTAAATCAACATCAAACCCGTTTTCCTTTGCCATTTCAAGAGTCAGTTCAACTGGAAAACCAAATGTATCAAACAACTTAAATGCTTTTGAACCAGAAATAACCTTTACATCTGGCGCAAATTTTTTCATGTTAGAAATTAATTTTTCAAATTCCTTGTTGCCTTGAACAAGAGTTTTTTCAAACTTCGAAAATTCCCTGTCTATTTCAGAAAGTATGTGGGCCTTTTTTTCATTTAAGTTTGGATAGACTTCCCCGTATATATCAACAAAATCTTCAGCCAGGCCTTTCATAAGGCTTGGGCCTGCTCCAAAGTTCATTATATACCTTATTGCCCTTCTCATGAGGCGCCTTAAAATGTAGCCCGCACCAACATTGCTTGGAACAATTCCCTTCTCATCGCCAATCAGCATAACAGCCGTTCGAACATGATCGCAAATTATTCTAATTTGTCGGGTTGTTCCTTCATCTTTGCCATATTTCACATTACATTCTTTTTCAATTCTCTCTATTGCTTTTTCGAAAAGGTCTGTTTGATATGGGTCTGAAATTCCATTAAGGAAGGTCAACATGCGTTCAAAGCCAAAGCCGGTGTCAACATTTTTTTGAGAAAGCTCCTCAAGCCTCCCGCCAGAAAGCTGCTTATATTCCATATAAACATCGTTTCCAATTTCAACATATCTTCCGCAAGAGCAATTGATGTCGCAAGCCTCACAGCATTTGTCTTCGTTTTTTGGATAGAACCATTCGTTGTCTGGGCCGCAAGGCGTGTTGTCAAGGCCTTCTAAATTCCACCAGTTTTCATCTGTGAAATAGATGTTTTCCTTCTTAATTCCGTTTTCCAAAAGCAATTTTTCTGTTTCATTATCCCTTGGAATTTCGCCCTTTCCAGCAAAAACTGTTGAACAAATCTTTTCCTTTTTAAGGCCAAAAACTTTTGTTAAAAGTTCAATTGAATAGGCAACTTTTTCCCTTTTAAAATAGTCTCCAAGGCTCCAATTCCCCATCATCTCAAAAAAGGTGAAATGGCTTTCGTCGCCAACATTGTCAATATCAACAGTTCTAATACACCCCTGAATGTTGCAAAGTCTTTTCCCCATTTCATGCTCTTTCTCGCCAAGAAGATATGGCATAAGCGGTTGCATCCCCGCAACATTGAACATTACGCCTGTTTCACCATCTCCAATTAAGGAAACACTTCCAATATTTTTGTGGCCCTTACTTTCATAATAACATAGCCATTTTTCTCTTAACTCTCTGCTTGAAATTCTCATTTTCTCTTATCCTTAAAATCAATCTCTGCTTATTATAACAAGCAAAAGAAATCTAACCAAATTTAAAACACCCATAACAAGCGCTGCAACATATGTCAGCCCTGCCGCTCTCAAAACTTTTCTACACCCTGGAAGCTCTGTTGAGTCCAAAATTTGGGTTTCTTTTAAAATTTTAAGCGCCCGGTTTGAGGCATTGTATTCAACAGGAAGCGTTATTAAGTTTATTACAATTGCTAAAAAGAAAAATACAACTCCAGCCAGAATGAAAATCATTCCCCAAAGGCCATCCAGCCAGAGGAAATTGAATAAAATGCCAAGAATTACCATTGGCCAAAGAAGTGTTGAAACAAAATTTGTAAATCTAACCGCCCCGTTTCTTAACTTTGCAGGAAAGTATTTTCTGTTATGTTGAATTGCGTGGCCAACTTCGTGGAGCGCAATTCCAAGCGCAGCAATTGAATCAGATTCTGCAACTTCTTCTGAAAGCGAAACACAGTTTTTTGAAGGATTATAATTATCCGTTAGCTTTCCATGAATGACATTAATAGTTACGCTTTCAAGATTGGCTCCGTCCAAAACCTGCCTAGCCGCGTCCTTTGCCTTAATTCCGCTCTTTGCCTTAACCTTGCTAAAATAATGATAAGCAGAGTTAACTTTAGCCTGGGCAACAGCAGCAAGAATAATTCCAGGCAAGAGAACAATTCCAAGTAAAATATATTGCCAATAAAGCATAAGTTAGCCTCCTTAAAAAAGTTTAGACTTCCTGGTCAAGAATGTCCACCACAAAATGCTTCTCAAGAAATCTCCAACATATGTTAAAAGCGCGGCCTTTAACAAATCTTTGGCCATTGCCATCTCTTCATCGTCAAATGTTTCTGTTCGTTTTAAAAGATCCAGCCCCCTTTTTGAAGCATCTTTTTCTAGTGGAATTAACGAAAGCTTAACAATTAATGCAAAAAGAAAAATTGCAAGTGCCAAAATCAAAAATGCAAGCCCAATGTAATATAAATCTGGAAAAAGCAAAAATAGAAACAAACCAATAACTGCAAATGGAAACATAAAGTAACCAACAATCTTAACAACCTTTGACATGGTTCTATTGATGCTAAGTTTTTTTGAAGCCATCAGGTGTTGGCTTGCATGGCCAAATTCGTGAGAAACAACCGTAAGCGCTGCAACTGTTGCAGAATCACACGTTGCTTCGGAAAGAACAACCATTCGAGATTTTGTGCTGTAGCCGTCTGTTAAATAGCCCTTTGTTCTTCCAACCATAATTCTGCTTCCAAAGACATTGTTGGTTAAAAAGAGAGCAAATTGACCGCCAGTTATTTTTTTATTGCAAGGAACATGGTTGTATTTTTCAAATGTATCCTCAAGTTGGGCGTTGGAATAGGTTGCTATTGCAAGCGCAAATAGCAAAAACAAAACAACAACACCAATCAAAATATAAACCATGGAATAAATTATATACTCAAGTTAAGTAAATTACAAATATTTTTTTACTGCTTCTTCAATTTGGCTTTTTTGCCTTAAGCCAATCATTTTTTCTTGCTCTTGGCCTTCTTTAAACACAATCATTGTTGGAACGCTCATGATTCCATATTTTCTAGCAAGATCCAAACTCTCGTCAATGTCAACTTTAACAACGTTGAACTTGCCTTCGCTGTCCTCTTCAACTTTCTCTAAAATTGGAGAAAGCATTTTGCATGGCCCACACCACGTTGCAAAAAAGTCAACAATTGTTGGTTTTTCGCCCTTAATAACATCTTCAAATTCGTTGCTTTGAACAATTTTCATTTTATCTCCTCCTCTATATTATTATTAACTTTTTCAGCAATATATTTATTGGTTGGAATTTTAGAAAGAAAAATTTTTATTACAATTAGGCAAATTAAACCAAAAATTGTCGTCCCTATAACCAAAAGAAAGTGGTATAATTCCTCCTCAAAGAAGAACCCAAAGCCGAAACCAAACAGGAAGGTTATCATTGGAATCATGTAAATAAAAATTTCCAAACTGCTCTTTAAAAAGGGCGCTTTTAACAAATTAACCTTTTGGCCAACTTCAAGGTTTTCGTTTGACTTTGCAACAAATTTCTCTTCCCCAGAAGAAACTAAAACAACTTTTTCATTTGCCTCTAAAACTGTGCAATTTTCTTTAAAAATTTCCTTTTCTTTCATCATTCGTATTATATCAAATTATAATCTCTAATCAAAGCGTTTAATCAAGTAATTTATTAATAACATAAGCGCCAATTGTAATTCCGCAAGCAGAAGGATAGAAACTTGTTGACCCAACCTTTGCGCTTTTAATTGAATCATCTGGCGAATAACAAACCATAAGGCTTTCAATTTTGTTGTCTCTTGCAAGTTTTCTAAATTTTTTAGAAAGAGGATCGTTGTGTGTTTTAAACAAATCGTCTATTTTAAAATTTGGAATTGAAACTCTGTTTCCGGCCCCCATCGAACTGATAATTTTAATTCCATTTTCCTGGCATGTTTTTGCAAGCAAAACCTTTCCATTTAAATCGTCAATTGCGTCAACAACAAAGTCAAATTTATCATCAAAAATTCTGCCAATTGTTTCTTTATTTACCTTAACATTATATGTTAAAACATTGCAATTTGGGTTGATTTCAAAAATTCTTTCCTTCATAACCTCAACTTTTGGGCGGCCAATTGTTGAAGAAAGCGCTATGATTTGCCTGTTTATATTGCTTTCGCTGACGTTGTCGAAATCGACAATTGAAAGGTTCCCAACTCCTCCTCTCGCCAAAACCTCGCAAACATATCCGCCAACGCCGCCAATTCCAACAACTAAAACATGGGCAAACTTTAATTTGTCCATGTTTTCCTTCCCAAATAAAAGCTCAGATCTAGAAAATCTTTCCATTATAAAACATACTTTTTGAGGTCATATTTCTTTCTGTTCTCGCTAAATGCATTTTGAACATATGGCCTGTCTATTTTAACTTTAAGCATTGGATGGTCGCCAGTTGCGTTGAAAGAGATGTCCTCCAAAACCTTCTCAATAATCGAATGAAGACGCCTTGCCCCAATGTTTTCGCTCGTTTCATTTTCAACTTCCGCCATCTCGGAAATTTCTTTAAGAGCGTCGTCTGTAAATTCAAGGTCGATGTTATCAACTTTCAAAAGCTCTGCATACTGCGTTGTTACAGAAGTTTTTGTTTCGGTTAAAATTCTGTAAAAATCGTCCTTTGTCAGGTTCTTCAATTCAACCTTAATTGGAAATCTTCCTTGAAGTTCTGGAATCATATCCTCAATTTTTGAAACGTGGAATGCACCAGAAGCAATAAACAAAATATAGTCTGTTTTAACATTTCCATATTTCGTTGCAACTGTTGAACCTTCAACAATTGGAAGAATATCCCTCTGAACACCTTCGCGAGAAACATCTGGGCCATTTGAGGCTGATTTTCCAATAATCTTATCCATCTCGTCAATAAAGATAATTCCGTCCTCTTCAGCGCGGCGAATTGCTTCACTATTGACACTATCCATGTCAATCATCTTTTCAGATTCTTCTGAAATTAAAAGCTCTCTTGCCTCTTTAATTGTAACTTTTCTCCTCTTTTTCTTCTGAGGAAAAATTCCACCCATTATAGTTCCAATGTTAATTTCTGCAACGCCATTTGAAAGGTCAAACGGTTTTGGCGTATCCTTAACTTCAATTTCAACAATTTCCTCGTCAAGTTTTCCTTCGCCGTAATCAGCTTTGATTTTTTCTTTTAACTCATCTGGATTTTCAGTTGGATTTTTTGCTAGCTGAGCCTTTGTTATTGCCTCAATCAAAATTCTGTCAACAACTTCCTTCGCTTTGGTTTCAACTTCGTGCTGCTTTTCATCTTTAACCATTCTAACAGATGTTTCAACAAGGTCTCTAACCATGCTTTCAACATCTCTTCCAACATAGCCAACTTCGGTGTACTTAGTTGCCTCAATTTTTATGAAAGGCGCCTTAACAAGCTTTGCAAGCCTCCTTGCAATCTCCGTTTTTCCAACCCCTGTTGGGCCCTTCATTATAATGTTTTTAGGCGTTATTTCATCTTTCATTTCCTTTGAAAGTTTGCTCCTGCGATAACGGTTTCTAAGCGCAACAGCAACGGCCTTTTTCGCCTCGTCCTGGCCGATTATATATTGATTTAATTGTTCAACAATTTGTTTTGGTGTTAAATTCATAATCTCTCCTTTAAATTTCCTCAACAGTTAAGTGATCATTAGTAAACACGCAAATTTTCCCGGCAATTTCAAGCGCTTTTTTAGCAATTTCCTTTGCGCTGAGCTTTGTGTTTTCAATCAGCGCCTTTGCGGCTGCAAGCGCATAGTTTCCGCCAGAGCCAATTGCGCAAACTCCGTCAGACGGTTCGATAACATCGCCATTTCCGGAAAGGATTAAAACTTGGCTTGAGTCGGCAACAATCATCATTGCCTCAAGTTTCCTTAAAACTTTGTCTCCTCTCCAAAGCTGGGCAAGTTCAACCGCGCTTCTCATTAAGTTTCCGGAATATTTGTTTAGCATCTCTTCAAAGCGCTCGCAAAGGCTAAATGCGTCTGCAACAGAGCCCGCAAAGCCTACAATTACTTTGTCATCATAAATTCTTCTAACTTTAACTGCATTATCTTTAAATATAACACTGTTTTGCATGGTAACTTGGCCGTCTCCGGCAATTGCCGTTTTTCCGTTCCTTTTTACCGCGCAAATTGTTGTTCCTCTTAGTTCCATAGCTCCTCCAAATAAATTATATATCTCTAAAACTTTAATTCAAAATAATTTTTAGCTTGCTGGTGTTTCCTTGTCCTTCATTGGATTCGTGAAGGAATAGAATTTACATTTGTCACAAGCATAGTAAATTTTTCCTGCCTTGCTTCGGCGAATTGAAACATTTCCCTCGCCGCATTCAGGACATTTCCCAATTACTTTAGGTTCATATTTAGGTTTGTTTGTTTCCAGTTTCATTATGTTTGTGCAATTAGGATATGCGCTGCAGCCAAGGAATTTTCCATATCTTCCCTCTCTAACAACCATTGGCGCTCCGCACTTGTCACAAACAACATCTGTTTTCTCTGGCTGAATTTTAATTTTTTCCCTGCTTGCGCCAGCTTTGACCAAAAGCCCAGAAAAGCTGTTCCAAAAGCTGCTTGCAACATCTTGCCAGTTCTTGCCCTGTTCGGCAATTTCATCAAGCCTGTTTTCCATGTCGGCAGTGAATTTAACATTAATAACCTGTCTAAAATTATTAGCAAGATATTGGTCAACAACTTTTCCAAGCTCTGTTGGAACAAGATATTTTCCTTCGTGAACTGTGTAACCCCTTGCATCAAGCGTTGTAATTGTCATTGCATATGTTGCCGGGCGGCCAATTCCCTTTTCTTCCATTTCTTTAACCAAGCTTGCTTCGGTGTAGCGCGCAGGCGGTTTTGTAAATTTTTGTTCTGAAATTAGTTTGATAAAATTAAGCTGCTCTCCTTCGCTCATCTTTGGAAGCTTTGAAGGGTCGTCTTCCTTTTCAACATAGGATTTATAAACCGCCGTGTAGCCCAAAAATTCAACAGTTTTTCCAACCGCTTTAAAGCCATAGTTGTTTGCTGAAATGTCAACATTTACATTGTTGTAAATTGCGTCTGCCATTTGGCTTGCCAAAAATCTTTCATAAATAAGTTTATACAACTTAAAGTTATCTGGCGAAAGCGAAGACATAACGCTTGATGGTGTTCTCTCAATTGAAATTGGCCTAATCGCCTCGTGGGCATCTTGGGCTGTTTCCTTTGTTTTATAAATGTTTGGTTTAGACGGAACATATTGCTCTCCAAACTCTCTTGCAATAAAGGTTAAAGCACTTGCTTGAGCGTCCGGCGAAACCCTTGTGCTGTCCGTTCTGATATAGGTAATCAAAGCAACTTTTCCCTCGCCTTCAATTTCAACGCCTTCATAAAGTTGTTGAGCGCAGAAGGAGGTTTTTTTAAGGTTCATTCCAAGTTTGTTAAGCGCGTCTTGTTGCATTGTGCTTGTTGTAAACGGCGCAGGTGCATGGCTTTTTGTTTGGGATTTTTTAATTTTAGAAACAATATAATTTGCGCCCTTTAAGTCGCCTTCAATTTGCTGAGCTTGCTCTTTGTTTTCAACTTTAATTTTCTTTCCGTCTTTGGTTGAAAGAGCGGCTTTAAATTTTTGTTTTTCTCCCGCCTTTTCAAGCTCTGCGCCTATGTTCCAATATTCCTCAGGAACAAAGGCCAAAATTTCCTTTTCCCTGTCAACAACAAGTTTCAGCGCAACGCTTTGAACGCGCCCAGCGCTAAGCCTTGGCTTAATTCTCTTGCAAATAATTGGCGAAACTTTATAGCCAACAATCCTGTCCAAAATTCGCCTTGTTTGTTGAGCGTTTACCAAATTCATGTCAATTTCTCTTGGATTTTTTAAAGCTTCTGTAACCGCCTTTTTAGAAATTTCGTTAAAAACAATTCTACACTTTGTTTTTGGGTCTATTCCAAGAATATATGCAATGTGCCAAGCAATTGCCTCTCCCTCGCGGTCTGGGTCGGTTGCAATTAAAACTTCATCAGCCCTTTTTGCCTTCTTTTTAAGCTCTTCAATAAGCTCGCCCTTATCCTTCATAATTTCATATCTTGGCGTAATTGTTTTTAAATCCACGCCAAAATCTTTTTCAGGAAGATCTCTAACATGGCCCTTTGTTGCAAAGACGTCAAAGCCCGCCCCAAGATATTTTTTTAATGTCTCTCTTTTTCCCGGTCCTTCAATAATAACTAATTTCATTAAAATCTCCTAAACTAATATATAGCTGTTACCTGGAAGTTGTTTAACAACGCCCCTAATTTCAAGCATGGTCAAATTTGCATTTAACTTTCCAATTTGAAAACCAGTTAGTTCAACAAGCTGTTCAATTGTCTTTTCTCCACTTTCAAGATGTTTTAAAATTAACTGATCGTCAAGTGAAAGTTGCAAATTCGAAACCGAAGGTGATTTTACAACATTTTCTCGAAAAGTGCAAACAATATCTTCAAAGCTTAAAACACACGCCCCTTGGGCGCTTCGAATCAATCTGTTCGTTCCCTTGCTCATTGCACTGTTAATGTTCCCAGGAACTGCAAAGACCTCTCTTCCAAGCTCCAAGGCAAACTCCTTTGTGTGAAGAGAACCGCTTTTCTCGCCCGCCTCCGTAAGCAAAATTCCAAGCGAAAGGCCGGCGATTATTCTGTTCCTTTGAGGAAACGTGTAGAGCGCGGGCTGCATGCTTGGCCTGTATTCTGTAATTAAAAGCCCCTCGCGCGAAATTCGCCTTGCAAGTTCTGTGTTGAAAGTTGGAAAGATGTGTTCAAATCCTCCTCCCAAAACTGCAATTGTTTTTCCTCCAGCCTCAAGAGCCGTTTTATGGGCAACGCTGTCAACTCCCGCAGCAAGGCCGCTAACAATTGTAAAGTTATTCTGGGAAAGGCCCTTGCAAAATTTCTCAGTTACAAGTTTTCCATAGGAAGTTGGCGTTCTTGTTCCAACAACGCCAATACAATCTGAATTTAAAAGCGAAATGTCTCCCAAACAAAAGAGGGTTTGAGGAGGAAATTCAAGCTCTAAAAGTTTTTTAGGATAGCCCTCACTGAATGGAGTTAGAACAAGAATATCCTTTGAATTTAAGTTTTTAATATAACTTTCCAAAAGGTTATCCTCAATTGCTTTTTTCATTTGAGCAACTGTTTTGTGATATTTTTCAGAAATGTTTTCAGCCTGGGATTCTCTTTTCATAAGCTTGACGAAAGTTTTGTTAATTTCCTTTTCCCTTTCATAAAAATTCTCCAAAAGCTCGCTTGGCTCATCAAAAAGGCTTAAAAGCTCAGCTTCCTTCTGAGGCATTAAATCAAACAAACTTAAAAATATCAAAGCTTTTTCATTGTTATTATAATTTTTTTCCATCAAAATTTTCCTAAACTTAGAACCAAGTTTATCACAAAACTTGGATTTATAAAACTTTTTTAACAAAATTAAAAGTTACATAATATATTTTTGAATATGACAAATAATATTTTAGATGAAAAGGGCAAAAAAGATTAGCTTAATAGTTTTTTGCTGCCTCCTTGGGCTTATATTAATTGCAACAAGTGTTGGGCTTGGGCTTTATTTTTCAATAACAAAAAGCCAGTCTTTTGAAAAGGAAAAGCTTGTTGATCCAAATTTGCATATTGAGGTTTTCGACAGTGAGAACAACTTAATTTCAGATAAAAACATGTTCAACAATCAATACATAAACCTTTCTTCATTAAATCAAAACACAATTGACGCTTTTATTTCAATTGAGGACAAGTCTTTTTTCAGCCACAACGGAATCAATTTGAAAAGAATGGCAAGCGCTATGCTTAAAAACATTGGAAAGGGGCGCTTTGTTGAAGGAGCATCAACAATCAGCCAGCAGCTGATTAAAAACACCCATCTTTCAAGCGAAAAGACGCTTGAGAGAAAAATTAAAGAAATTTCCCTTGCCCTTGAAATGGAAAAACAACTTTCAAAGGACGAAATTTTGGAAAACTATTTAAATTTAATCTACTTTGGTAACAATATCTATGGAATTGAAAACGCAAGCAACTTCTATTTTTCAAAGCCTTCAAGCGAGCTTTCTCTTGAAGAGAGTGCGCTTCTTGCCGGGCTTATAAAATCCCCTGCAAACTACTGTCCAATTTCAAATCCAGAGCGAGCAAAACAGAGAAGAAACCTTGTTCTTGGCGAAATGGAAAAAGACGGAAAAATTTCAAGTGAGACCTACAAGGCTGCGTGCGAGAGCGAAATTGTTTTGAACATAAACGAAAATTTTGATCGCGGCCAAAACAGCTATTCTCAACAAGCAATTTTTGAGGCGGAAAAGATTTTGAAAATGCCCGCGAAACAAATTGCGCTTGGCGGATATAAAATTCACACATTTTTAAATCAAGAAAAACAAAAGAGCCTTCAAGATGCAATATTAAATGAAGGCCTTGGCTTTGACCAGGCAGGAATTTCTATTAACAATAAAACCCACGGGATTGAAGCATTTTTTGGAAAGAGCCCATATAACATTTTAAATTCAAAACGCCAACCAGGTTCAACAATCAAACCAATTTTAGTCTACGGGCCGGCCATGAATGAAAATATAATTAGCCCTGCAACAAAAATTTTAGATGATGAAATTAATATAAACGGATATTCTCCTAAAAACTACAGCAACACCTACAGCGGATATGTTAGCGTTAGAGATTCGGTTAGCAAATCAATTAACATTCCAGCAGTTAAAATTCTTTCATATCTAAAAATTCCAAAAGCAAAAAGATATGGAACAAGGCTTGGAATTGAGTTTGACAATTTGGACAGTGGCTATGCGCTTGCACTTGGCGGAATGACCTATGGAACAACGCTTAAAACGCTCTGTGGCGCTTACACCGTTTTTGGTTCGAATGGAAACTATGTTGAACCGTCCTTTATCTCACAAATAACTGACAAAAACGGGCGCGTTGTCTATAAAAAAATTTGCGTTGAAGACCAAGTTTTTAGAGAAGATTCAAACTATCTAACTCTTTCAACTCTTTTAACATGCGCAAAGGAGGGAACGGCAAAAAAACTTTCTTCTCTTCCCTATCAAGTTGCTGCAAAAACAGGAACTGTTGGCTCAAGCCTAAACAACTCCGATGCATATTGCGTCGCCTTAACAAGCACAGACACCGTTGGAGTTTGGATTGGAGATTATTCCAACAACAACATTGGCTCTCTAACCGGCGGCAACCAACCAACAAACATTGCAAAAAACTATTTTAAATCAATTTATAAAACGGAAACGCCAAAGGATTTTGAAGTTCCGTCAAGTGTTTCAAACGTTGAAATTGATGCAATTGAATATGACAAAAACAACATTGTTTTAAGGGCAAACGACTATACCCCACAAAGATATAAAATTAGCGAAGTTTTTTCAAGATTTAACCTTCCGAAGGAAAAGTCAACAAATTTTTTGGAAATTTCTGCGCCAACATTAAACGGAAAAGTTGAAAACGGAAATTGCGTGTTTAATTTTAACGCAGAAAGCTATCTATGCTATGAACTCTATCGCCAAGAAGAAGACGGAGATGTTTTAATTAAAACCTTTGAAGGCGAAAGCGGGAACATAACCTACACTCTTCCAAAAAGCCAGAACAAAACAAAGTTCTATTTGATTACAAAAATTAAAAATCACGCAACAAAGCAAGAACTTGTAAGTGAAAAATCAAACATAGTTGAATTTGTTGGCGAAAGCTCTTCGTCAACTCAAACGAAAAAAAGTTGGTATGTTTAAAACTCGCTAAGCGCCAAGCTTGCAGCCTTTGAATACGTCCTAACAAGGCCACCTGCGCCAAGCTTTATTCCTCCAAAATATCTTACAACAACAACCAAAACATTTGTTAAATTTTGCTTTTGAATTACGCTTAAAATTGGTTTTCCAGCTGTTCCGCCTGGCTCGCCATCGTCAAAGGCTTTAGCTAAAAATTCAGTTCCAGAAATAACATAGGCAAAGCAAATATGCGTTGCCTTTTTATTTTTAGATTTAATTTCTTCTAAAATATGTTTAACTTCTTCAAGCGTTTCAACCTTGAAAGAATATGAAATAAATTTGCTTTTTTTAATTTCAATTTCTGCCATAAGAGCCTAGCTTAAAACAACTTTAACAAAGTTTTTCTTTCCCTTTTTCAAAAGGGCAAAGCCTTCCTCAAAATCAACCTCAGAAAGAAATTCATTTGGGTCTAAAAGTTTTTTGTTGTTTATGAAGAGGCCTCCTTGAGAAACAAGCCTTCTTCCCTCGGACATGCTTGAGATTAAATTTGCCCTTTGGGCGACCTCTAAAATCCTAACCTTTTCTTCAAACTCTTTCCTTGGAAAATTGTATGTTGGAACAGAAGAAGTGTCAACCCCGCCTTCAAAAAGCGCAGCTGATGCGCTAACCGCCTTGTTTGCCTCCTCTTCTCCGTGAATCAATTTTGTTACCTCAAATGCCATAAGTTTTTTAGCAGCGCGAATATCTGCTTTGGCAAGGCTTTCAATTTCAGAAATCTCATAGTTTGTAAAAAGCTTTAAAAGTTTAACAACATCTCTGTCGTCAACATTAATAAAATATTGATAAAACTCATATGGCGAAGTTTTTTCCTTTGAAATCCAAAGAGCGCCCTTTGAGGTCTTTCCCATTTTTTTTCCGTTTGCATCGGTTAAAAGCGGACATGTTAGAGCTTGAAAAGCCTCTGGGTCTTTTCCTTCCAAAAAGTTAAGTTTTCGGCCAAGCTCTGCCCCAGCAACGATGTTTCCCCATTGGTCGCTTCCGCCAATTTGAAGCTGACAGCCATATTTTCTGTTAAGATATACGAAATCATATGCTTGAATGAGCATGTAACCCATTTCCAAGAATGTTAGCCCGCCAGCAGCCAAACGGCTTGCACAAGACTCCGAGGCAAGCATGTGGTTAACGTTAAAATGTTGGCCTATGTCCCTCATAAAATCAACATAGTCATAGCCTCTAATCCAATCCGCATTGTTTACAATTATCGCAGGGTTTTCTCCTTCAAGTTCAACGGCCTTTCCAATTGTTTTCTTAATGTTTTGGAAGTTTGTTTTAATAAAGTCGTCTGTAACCATGCTTCTCATGTCGTTTCGGCCGCTTGGGTCTCCAATCATTGCGGTTGCACCGCCAAGAAGAACAATAACCTTGTGGCCTGCTTGCTGAAACTTTCTAAGCATTAAAAGCGAAAAAAAGTGGCCAATGTGAAGGCTGTCTGCCGTTGGGTCAATTCCAACGTAAACTGTTGTTTCTCCGTTGTCGCAAAGTTTTCTAACTTCCTCTTCGTTTGTCGTTTGATAAACAAAGCCACGCTCTTTTAAATGTTCAAAAAGATTTTCTTTCTTAATTTCAACTTCTTTCATCATTTTCTCCTATGAGGTTATAATAGTTTCTTTAAAAAAATTTGTCAAATAAAAAAGAAGTGATATAATAATTTTAATGCAAGAAATAACAAATTTGGTCAAAAACGGAAAGGATAATTACAACGTTTTTTTAGATGGCGTTTTCTTTTGCAAATTGAACGCAGAAACAATTTTAAAAGAAAAATTAAAAGTTGGAATGTTTGTCTCAAAGGAAAAGTTGGAGTGCGCTCAACTTGAAAATGAAAAACTTGTTGCTTTTGAAAGAAGCCTCAAATATCTTTCAAACCCAAAAACAAAAAAACAAGTTTCAGATTATCTTTTTTCAAAGGGATATGCCCCGCAAACTGTTTCACATTGTTTAAGTAAATTAGATGAATATGGCTATTTAAACGACGAAGTCTTTGCAAGGCAATTTATTGAAAGTTATAAACACAAAAAGGGAAGGAGGCTTTTAGAATTTGAATTAGCCTCAAAAGGCGTCAGCCCAGAAATTTCAAAAAAGGTTTTAGAAGATTTAACAACCGATGAGGAATATATAATTAATTTGGCAGAAAAATATTTAAAAAATAAAGAAAAAAACAGCCAAACTGCAAAAAAACTTTTTAATCATCTTTTTTCAAAGGGTTTTTCTTTTGAAGAAATTAGCCCTGTTGTAAAAAAATTAGTCTATGATTTTGGAGAGGAAAATGAAGGTTGGAATTGACCTATTGGAAATTGAAAGAATTAATTTATCTAAAAAATTTTTAAATAAAATTTTAACAGAAAAAGAACAGGAATATGTTGAAAAGTTTGAAAATAAAAAGGAAAAAATTTGTGGCCTTTTTTGCGCAAAGGAGGCAATTTTTAAAGCCCTTGATTTAAAAAATTTCAAACCAAAATTAATTGAAATTTCCCACAGCGCTTCCGGCCGCCCGCTTGTTAATTTAAGTGGCGAATATTTGGAACATTTTAATTCTAATTACAAAAAAATTGACATTTCAATTACGCACAATAAAACACTTGCCCAGGCAATTTGTTTAATTGAAGAAAAATAATATTTAGAAAAAAGGAACTTGCATTATTAAAGTTCCTTTTTGTTTATTTATTTTTTTTATTTAATTATTTATTTTCTGGTTTAATGCACTTAATTTCTTTGAAATATGATTGAGGATGATCGCAAACCGGACAAACAGAAGGAGCAACTTTTCCAAAGTGAATGTGGCCGCAGTTTAAACATTTCCAAGCAACAACTTCGTCCTTTTTAAATGTTGAGCCAGCCCTAATTTCATCAATTAATTTTTGATATCTTTCTTCATGGTGTTTTTCAATTGCAGCAACTGCTTCAAATTGATATGCAAGCCTTTCAAAACCCTCTTCTCTTGCTTCTTCTGCCATGCGTTTGTACATTTCCGTCCATTCGCCATGCTCGCCTTCTGCGGCGTCAAGCAAATTGTCAAGAGTCATTGGAATTGCCCCGCCATGAAGAGCTTTGAACCACATTTTTGCGTGCTCTTTTTCGTTGTTTGCTGTTTCTTCAAAGATGTTTGCAATTTCTTCATAACCATCTTTCTTTGCCTTGGAAGCGTAATAAGTATATTTATTTCTTGCTTGGCTTTCGCCTGCAAAGGCTTCCATTAAATTCTTTTCTGTTTTACTTCCTTTTAGTTCCATTTTTATCTCCTTTAAATTTAATTTCATCCGAGCGGTCGAAATATTTTGTGTGAAGAAGCATTTTGCTGACATCACTTAGCGGCCTTTCCAAAAACTCCTCATAAATCTTCTTTATTTCGGGGTTTTTGTGGGCGCTTCTAATTTCAAGCCCCTCGTCTTTTAAGTATAGCGCATCTCCTCTTTTTTTCCTAACAAAATCATTAACATTTTTGGTCTTTGGCTGGCCTCCTCCGCCCGCGCAGCCTCCGCGGCACGTCATAACTTCAATAAAATCGTAATCGGCGGTTTTGTTCTTAATTTTTTTAATAAGTTCATGGGCATTTCTAATTCCATTAACAACTGCAACTTTAACAATCGCCCCGCCAATGTTGACCTCATCTTCCTTAACGCCGTCCATTCCCCTAACTTTTTCAAGCTTTAAAATGTGGTCTGTTGGCTCCTTTCCAGTCAAAATGTAATGCGCCTCGCGAAGGGCCGATTGCATAACGCCGCCTGTTGAGCCAAAGATTACTCCCCCTCCAGAGCCTCTTCCGCAAATTTCATCGAAATTACCGTCATATAAATTTCCATATGGAATGTTTTGTCGCCTAATCATATGGGCAAGTTCTCGCGTTGTTAAAACATAGTCAACATCTTTAATCCCCGGCATATACCCAAAATCGTCTGAAATTGAAAGTTCTTCTCTTGTTATTTCATATTTTTTCGCGGTGCATGGAGTTATAACAACGTGTACGATGTCTTCTGGCTTTTTTCGCTTTTGCTTTGCAAAATATGTTTTTATAATCGCGCCCTGCATTGAAATTGGGCTCTTTGCCGTTGAAAGATTTGGAATTAGCGAAGGCTCGAAAAGCTCAACAAACCTAACCCAAGAGGGACAACAACTTGTAAACATCGGAAGTTTCCCCTCCTTTTTTGTAATTCTATTTACAAGTTCATTTGCCTCTTCCATAATTGTTAAATCTGCCCCAAAGGTAACGTCAAAAACATAGTCAAACCCAAGCATTCTAAGCGCCGTAACCATCTTTCCTTCGTCATAAAGACCAACATCAAACCCAAACTCCTCTGCAAGGGCAACTCTAACCGCCGGCGCAGTTGAAACAACCAAAACCTTGTCAAAATTGTTTAGTTCTTCCAAAACTTTTCGATAGCTTGCCTTTTCTCTAAGCGCATTAACGCCACAGGCAAGAGTGCACTGGCCACAGCCAATGCAAACATCAATCGCTCCCTGTTTGTTCACGCCATAATATTCTCCAAGTCCTGTTGCCTCCTCGCACATCTCTTTGCAGCGCCCGCATTTAATACACTGGGAAACATCGCGAAACAAACATGGATTTTTTTCGTCAACAAAAACCCTCACGTTTTCGTCTAACTTCTTTTTTAAGTTTTCCTTAAGTTTAGCTTGTTTTAATTTTTTTACGTCAACCATTCTATCCAATTTCCTTTGTTTTGTCTTCTTTCTTTTCCTGTTTAATTTCTTTCTTTTCTGCTTTAATATCCTTTTTAGAATAAACTTTCTTTAAAGATTTTTTTAGATTTGCCTTGTTTTCTTTTCCAACAAGCAATCTAAAGATGTTTTGCCTGTGCATAAACCACGTTAAACAGAACATAACAAACAAAAGAATTGTTACAACAAGGTTTTTATTTTCCCCTGTATATTTGAGAGCTTCAATGAATGTTAAAATTGAAATAAAAATAAACGAAGCAACGGCTGCATAATCGAAAATATAAAGATAAATAAAACCAAAGACAAAGCAAATTGCAACCCAAAGCGGAGAGGAAACGGCAAAGACGCCAAGCATGCAAGCAACGCCCTTTCCGCCTTTAAATTTATATATAACAGGGAAATTATGGCCTAATATTACGGAAATTCCGCCGATATAAAGCCCCATCATGGCTTCTGACGAAGAATGGAGCCCCCAAACATCTAAATAGCTTCCTCCAAGCCCACCAAACATAAAAAAGCCCAAAAGAGCGGCAAGCGCGCCCTTAATTGCATCAAAAATTAAGGTTAAAACGCCGGCTTTAAACCCAAACGACCTAAGCATGTTCATCGTTCCAGGATTTCCGCTTCCCTTTTTGGTTATATCCTCTTTCATTCTTCCAGAAAGGATTCTTGCAAAGTTAATATTGCCAAGAAAATAGGAAACAACTATAACAACAACAAATCTCCACCATTCCATAAGTTACTGCTCCTTTTCCTTTCTGCTTCTAAAAATTAGTTTAATTGGAGTTCCTTCGAAGTTTATAGAAGCCCTAAGCCTGTTTTCCAAAAACCTTTCATACGAAAAGTGGACAATGCTTGAATCATTGACGAAGATAACAAAAGTTGGCGGCGAAACTTCCGCCTGAGTTGCATATAAAATTTTAAGCGATTTTCCCTTTTTTGTTGGCGGTTGCTGAGCCAAAATTGCCTTTTGAATAACTTCGTTTAAAACGCCCGTTGTAATTCTTTTTGTGCTGTTAGCATAAACCTCCAAAACGCTTGGCATAACTTTTTCAACGCGTTTTCCAGAGAGTGCAGAGATAAAAACAGGCTTAAAATAATCCATAAACGAAAGTTTTTCTTTAAGCATTGAAACATAATCGTTAATTGTGTGGCCATTTTTTTCAATTTTGTCCCACTTATTCATAACAATTAAGCTTGGCTTTCCTTCTTCGTGAACATAACCTGCAATTCTAACGTCCTGTTCGCTAATTTCCTCGCTTGCATCGAAGACAATCAAAACAACATCTGCGCGCCCAATTGCCTCGCGCGCCCTTAGCGCGCTGTAGCCCTCAACACTTTCCTTCTCAACGCTTCGCTGGCGCCTTAGTCCCGCAGTGTCAATTAAGACAAAATCTTTCCCGTTATATCTAAAAGGAGTATCAATTGCGTCTCGCGTTGTTCCTGCAACGTTTGAAACAACAACCCTCTCCTCGCCCAAAAGACGGTTTACAATTGAGCTCTTTCCCGCGTTTGGTCTTCCAACAACAGCAATTTTAATTGTTGAACTTTCCTCAAAATTTGAAGCTTCTTTAAAACATGGTGCGCTTATAATCTCATCTAAAACCTCGCCAAGCCCCTTTCCTTGTTGACAAGAAATTGGAAATGGCTCGCCAAAACCAAGGCTGTAAAAATCATAGGTGTTTTCAACTTCAAAGCGATCAAGCTTGTTAACAACCAAAATAACGCGCTTTTTTGCCCTCCTTAAAAGAGCAGCAACCTCTTCGTCTGCCGGCGTAACCCCTTCTCTTCCGTCAACCATAAAAATTATGACGTCTGCAAGGTCAATTGCAATTTGGGCTTGACTTCGAATTGTCTTTTGAAAGACATCGCTGCTCTTGCTGTCTAGCCCGCCCGTGTCAACAAGCGTAAAAACTTTGCCACACCATTCGGCATCGCAATAGATCCTGTCTCTAGTAACACCAGGAAGGTCGTCAATTATACTAATTCGCTTTCCACATATTTTATTAAAAAACGAACTTTTCCCTGTGTTTGGCCTTCCAACAATTGCAACAAGCGGTTTTTTCATCTAAATTAATTTACCACATTATAGTTAAAATAACAAATAAATTACAAAAATCCGTCTATTTCTTTCTGCAATTTTTGCAAGAGCTTTTATCTTTGCAGTATGAACAAAAGTTTCTTTTTTTGAATTTGAAATAAAGATAGCATGAGCAAATTATAATTAAGCCAAGGCCCAGGAAAATGAAAATTGAGTTTACCGCGCCAAGCCCTTCAACAAGCCTATAAATGTTGTACGTTAAAAGAGCAAGAATGTATGCAATTGCGAACTGAAGGGCAACTGAAATTGCCGTCCACTTCCCTCCAATTTCCTTTTTAAAGACGGAAATAGTTGCCAAGCACGGAGAATATAAAAGACAAAAAACCATGAAAGAAAGTGCGCTTGCCGGCGTGAAGAAAACAACGGAAAGCGGGCTTGTTATTGAACGCATTGTTTGGCTTTTCATGCTGTCGCCAAGGACATCAACTCCGTTGAACATTGCAATTGAGCTAACAATAATTTCTTTTGCGGCAAGGCCTGCAATAAGCGCAGATGCCGCTCCCCAGTTTCCAAATCCAAGAGGAATAAAAATTGGTGCAATTACAGTTCCAATTGCCTTAAGCATGCTTGTTCCTCCCTCTGTTGGAACAAATTTAAAACCAAAGGAAAAACTTTGGAGAAGCCAAACAATTAGGTTTAAAGAAAAAATTACCGTTCCAATTCTAATTAGAAAAAGTTTAACATTTTCCCAAAGAATTTTAAACGTTCTCTTTGGCGAAGGAATTCTGTAAGCTGGAAACTCCAAAATAAAAGACTGGGCCTTGCTTTTTAAAACTTTTTGCTCCAAAAAGAGGCTTAGCAAAATTGCAACAACAACGCCAAGCATGTAAAGGCCAAAAATAATTAAAACATTTGAGGCGCCAAAGAACGCCCCTCCAATAACAGCATAGATTGGAAGTTTTGCAGAACAGCTCATATATGGAGTTAAAATTGCAGTCTTTATTTTTGCATTCTTGTCCTCCATGTTTCTTGCCGTTAGTGCGGCTGTTGTTGAACAGCCAAAACCCATCAAAAGAGAATAAACGCTCTTCCCGCTGAGACCAACCTTTGCAAAGATGTCTTCAAACAAAAAGGCAACCCTGGCCAAATAGCCGCTGTCCTCAATTAGCGAAAGGAAGAAAAACAACAGGATAACCTGGGGCAAAAATGAAAGAATGCTTCCAACGCCGCCAATGATTCCAGTTTCAACAAGGTCAACAACCCAGGCAACGCTGCAAACAGACCTTAGCCAAGAGACAATTTGCCCCCCAATAACATTTTGAATCAACTCTCTTAAAAGGTCGGAAAGCGCTGCCCCAAGAGAAAAGAATGTTAAATAAAAAACTAAAAATAAAATTCCAAAAAAAATTGGAAGAGCAAGATATTTATTTAACAAAATTTTGTCTAATTTGGAGTTGCCATATGCTCTTTCTTCCTTGATTTCCGAACCAAAACAAGAATTAATTTTTAAAAATGCCTCTCTGTTTTCATGCAAGAAATTTAAATTATTTTCTTTTTTATATTTATTTTCGATTTTTTTTATTTGATTATTTGTATTTAATTTTAAATTTAACAACAATTTTTTAAATTTTTGAATGTCTTTTTTATTTTCCGCGTTTCCAATAAAAAATTTAACATCCAATTTTTTTAAGGCACTTTCTGCTTGTTTAATTTTTTCTTTTAATGTTTTATTATTTTTTATATTTTGAAACGTGTTGACAAATAAGATAATTTCGCTTGAAACTTCTTTAAGTTGAAGAGTTAGAAAAAGATTTCTTTTTAAATTATTGATGTCACATATGTTAATAATTGGGCAAGAGCTGTTTTCAAAGATATACTTGCTTGCAACCTCTTCTTCATAGCTTAAAGGAGTTAATGAATAGAGCCCAGGAAGGTCAACCAAAACAAACTTCTTTTCAAAAGCAGAAAAAGGCTTCTCCTTTTCGCTAACAGTAACTCCATGCCAATTTCCAACATGTTCGTTGGATTTTGTAAGCGAATTGAAAAGCGTTGTCTTTCCAGTGTTGGGATTTCCAACAAGCAAAATCTTCAGAGGGGCTTCAAGCGCCTTAACCCTGCTGTTAAAAAACTTTTTTAGCGGAATGTTAATTTTTCTTAAATTCATTTAAAAACACCAAATCACAAACGCTTTTCCTAAGCGAGAGCGTGTAGGAGGAGATTTCAACGAGAAACGTCTTTTTAAGCGCAGAATAGCCAAGGACAACGACTTCTGCTCCGCTGTAGAAACCAAGTTCACTAAGCCTTCTTGCAACGGCCAAGTCTTTTAGGCTTATTCTTGAAATCGTGTATTTCTTGTTTTTTTCTGCGCTTGAAAGCAAAATTTCTTCCACGAAATATCTTATGTTAAATAAACCCTCAAAATAACTTGCTAAAAACAAAAATATGTGTTAATCTAAGACAAGATATAGTTAGAGGTGGAAAATGAAATGCATATATTGTGGACATTTTGACAGCAAGGTTATCGACTCTCGTTCAACAGATGAATCAAATTCAATTAGAAGAAGGCGAGAATGTTTGAACTGTGGCAAGCGATTTACAACATATGAAACAGTTGAAACAACGCCAATTTTGGTTATTAAAAACGATGGAAGCCGCCAAAGCTTCGATCCAGAAAAAATAAAAAAAGGCCTTATAAAAGCCTGCGAAAAGCGCCCTGTTAGCATGAGCCAAATTGAAGAAATTGTCTTTGACATTGAAAAAACCCTTTCAAACAGCCTAAACCAAGAAGTTAAATCAAGTGAAATTGGCGAAATGGTTATGAAAAGGCTAAAAGACATTGACGAAATTGCCTATATTCGATTTGCTTGCGTCTATAGAAAATTTGAAGATGTTTCCAATCTAATTAATTTCCTTAAAACATTGTAAAACCAGGATAGCCTGGTTTTATTTTTTTGTTTTCTCTGGCTTAACTTCTTTAACAACCTTTTTATTTTCAACTATAACCTCTTCCTTTTCTGGTGTTAATTGCTTTATAAGCTTTTCCTGTTGTTTATAATTCTCATTGATCTGGTTTAAGTCATATTCAATTCCCAAAAACTGTTTGCTGTTTCCAAGTTTTATTGGCTTTTTGGTTTTGCCATCTCTCAAAACTTCAACTGCTCTCTCAATTTTTCTAACTGGTTTTGCAAGGTTGGTGTAAGTTAAATAAAGAAAAAGTGCATATGCCAAAACAATTACAATCATCCAAATATACCTTGAAGTCGAATCAAAAATTCCAAGGCCAACCCTAACAGCGGTTACAATGTCTGTTTGCTCTCTAACATTGATTGTAAAAATAAAGAGCATTAAAAAAACAAAGGTAACAGTTGGCGGAATTGTTGAAAAAAATATTTGGCGGTTCAATGGCTGGGTTCTAACAAATCTAACAAAAACAATTGCACCAGAAATGTTTGCTAAAATAAACATTGCAAGCCCAACATACCATTCCCAATTGATCTCCAAATAAATTCCGTTCTCGCCATATTTAATTGAGTCTATAAGCGGCCTGAAAAAATAAAACAATGCAACGTTTGATATAATTGCCAAAATAAGCCAAATTTTTGTTGATGTTCTCATAAGTCTATGTTGTGCATTGAATAATAATTTATTCCCTGCAAATAATAATTGTAAGGAGAAAATATGGAAAACGAAAACAAAGATAAAGCTCAAAATCAATTATTGCTAACATCAATCTATCAAAATGTTCAAACTGCCCTTCAGTCGCTAGACAACATTATGAAAACAGTTAAATGCGATGCACTTGCCGCTGAAATTTCAAAGCAAGAGGGTGAATATAATATAATTTCCGAGGAGTGCGAGATGATTGCAAAATCTGAGGACATTGACATAAAAGACAACAACATGTTTGAAAAAATTAGGCTTTGGGGAAGCATTAAAATGTCAACAATTTCGGACAAATCAACTTCCCACATCGCTCAAATGCTCTTAATTGGAACATTTATGGGCGTTATAACATGCTTAAAAGACCAAAGCGATCACGCCGGCGCAGACGAAGAAATTTTAAACTTGCTTTCAAAACTTTTAAAGCTTGAAGAAGCAAATATTGAATCGCTCAAAACTTACCTTTAATTTTCCAAAGGGCGAAATTCATCTCTCGTCCTTCCAATCGAAAAACTATCGCTAGGAAGGTCTTTAGTTAAAGTTGTTCCAGCCGCAATAAAACAATTGTCTCCAACAATTCTTGGTGCAACAATGTTGCAATTACAGCCAACAAAGACATCGTTTCCAACTTGGGAATGGTGTTTTTTCTTTCCATCATAGTTTGCAAACACAACGCCACAGCCAACGTTAACCCTCTCTCCAAGCGTTGCGTCGCCTATGTAGGAAAGGTGGGCGCATTTTGTTTGATTTCCAAGCGTTGAATTTTTAATTTCAACAAAGTTTCCAATTCTACACTTGCTTCCAATTTTTGAATTTTGCCTTATATGAGCATATGGCCCAACAGTTGTCTGTTCTCCAACTTCACTATCAACAATATAGCTAGATTTAATTTGGCAAAAATCGCCAATTTTTGAATTTTCTATATAGCACTCTCCAAAGATTTCAACGTTTTCGCCAATTTCACAGTTTCCAACCAAAATTACATTCTCGCCAATTCTTGAAGTTTTTGGTATTTTAAATTTACTAGAATTTTTTTTCATATAAATATTTATTCCAATTGTTTTAAGATTGTTTAAATAATCTTTGACAATTTGCCACTTTGGGTGGTATAATTTCGCTTGAATAATTTTAAGGAGAATTTCTATGGCTAAAACAATGGAAGAAATAGTTGCCCACTGCAAAAACACAGGCTTCATATTCCCGGGAAGCGAAATTTATGGCGGGCTTGCAAATTCTTGGGACTATGGCCCTCTTGGGGTTGAACTAAAAAACAACATTAAAAAACTTTGGTGGGAAAAATTTGTTCAAAAAAGAGAGAATTCTTTTGGAATAGATTGCGCAATTTTAATGAATCCACGCGTTTGGGAGGCAAGCGGCCATGTTGCATCTTTTTCGGACCCTCTCGTTGATTGCAAAGAATGCAAAGCAAGATTCAGGGCCGACAACTTAATTTCAGATTTCTCAAAGGGAGAAGTTAACCCAGATTTAATGACTCGCGAAGAAATGAGCAAATATCTTTCGGACAACCATGTTTCCTGCCCTGTTTGCAAAAAAAGCAATTTTACGCCAATTCGTGAATTTAATCTTCTTTTTCAAACCCACAGGGGCGTTACAAAGGAAAGCCAGCAGGATATTTACCTTCGTCCAGAAACTGCCCAAGGCGAATATGTTAATTTTCTAAATGTTCAAAGAACAATGAGAGCAAAAGTTCCGTTTGGAATTGGCCAAATTGGAAAGGCTTTTAGAAATGAAATTACGCCAGGAAATTTCACGTTTAGGCAAATTGAGTTCGAACAGATGGAATATCAATGGTTCTGCCACGAAGGCGAAGATGAGAAATATTATGAAGAATTTAAAAAAGCATCAAAAGATTTCTTCCTCAGCCTTGGAATTGGCGAAGACAAATTAAGGTTCCACGACCACGACAAATTGGCCTTCTATGCAAAAGCTGCGTGCGACCTTCAGTTCCTCTTTCCTTTTGGCTGGGACGAAGTTAATGGAATTCACAACAGAACTAATTACGACCTTTCGCGCCACCAAGAATTTAGCGGAAAGGCAATGCAATATCTAGACCCAATAACAAACGAAAAATTCATTCCATATGTAATTGAAAATTCCTATGGACTAGACCGCGCAATTCTTGCCGTAATTTGCAACAGCCTTGAAACAGAAAAACTTGAAGACGGCGAGGAAAGAGAAATTATGAGAATAATTCCAAAACTTGCCCCATTTAAAGTTGCAGTTTTGCCTCTTATGAAGAAAGATTTATCAGAAAAAGCAAAAGAGCTTTTCTCAAAGCTTTCTCAAAGTTTTAGAACAATTTATGACGACACAGGCTCAATTGGAAAGCGCTATCGAAGGCAAGACCAAATTGGAACGCCGCTTTGTGTAACAATTGACTATGAAACACTTGAAAACCAAACAGTAACAGTTCGAGATCGCGACACAATGGCTCAAATTAGGCTTACAATTTCAGAGCTTGAGGGCTATATTTCAAAAATTGTAAATGGCTAGCCAGAAACCAATTCCAAAAAGTCATCTGCAAAATTAACAATAATTTCATTTGCAACCAAAATCCCCTTTCCCGTTAGGCGAAGGAAGTTTCCTTCAAGGGAAGTTAGGCCGGCTTTTAAATAGGTTGCAATTTTTTTTGCGTGAACTTTTTCAATGTCAAAAAAATTTTCCTTAAATTCCTTTAAGTTTAGCCCTTCGCTTGTTCTAAGTGAAAGCATAAGCGCTTCTTCAGCACACTGTTTTTTGGTTAAGTTTTCGGCTTTAACTGCGCCGCTTTCAATTAAACTTTCTTGGTTTGGCGCTTTTCCAAAAGCTTTTAAATATAATTTAAAGTCCTCTGTGTTTGCAAACCTTTGATTTTCAACAAACGAGTGCGCAGCAAGGCCAAAGCCAAGGTAGTTTTGTCTTCTCCAATAGGTTTGATTGTGATTGGACTCAAAAGATGGCTTTGCAAAATTTGAAATTTCATAGCGTTTAAAGCCAAGCTTTTTAAGCGCTTTAACGGCAGCTTCATATTGATTTATAACTTCTTCCTCGTCTGGCTTAAACTTTAGAACATCTTCAAGTTTAGTTCCTTCTGTTTCTAACATATAGCAAGAAAAATGTGTTACAAATTTGCTAAGATTTTTGAGCGTTGAAACAAGTTGATTTTTTGTTTGAAAGGGAAGGCCCAAAATAAAATCAACCGAAACATTTTTAAACCCAATTTTATTAGCAGCTTTTAAAAGAGAAATAACTTTTGTTTTATAGCTTTCCGCCTCCTCCTCTGAAAGCCTTCCAACGAAGGTTAGCGCGCGCTTGTTGAAAGATTGAACGCCAAAGCTAAGCCTGTTTATTCCAAGAGAATAATATTTTAAAAGCTTTTCTTCGCTTGTTGAATTTGGATTTAGTTCAATTGTTATCTCAGCTTTATCTAAAACCAAAAATTTTTGTTTAATTTTATCCAAAATTTTTTTAATTTGTTCTGTTTCAACGACCGATGGCGTTCCTCCACCAAAATAAATTGTTTTAACTGTTTGATTTGGAAATTGCTTTGCTCTAAACTCAATTTCGTTTTGCAGTGCGTTAAAATATTGCTCCTGCTCCTTTGAATTTGCTTTAAAGGAACAAAAGTTGCAATAATAGCACTTCTTTGAGCAAAACGGAACGTGAACATAAATTGAAAGCTCTTTCATTATTTCTCCTTAAAAAAGAGTTTTAATTTCTCTTCTTCTTTTTAAATTAATTCTAATTAGCGCACCAAAAACTGCAACAAATTCAATAACGCCCATCAAAACTTTGACATAGTCGAACAAAGCAAGGCTAAATATGACCGCACAAATTGTTGCGAATATTAGCAAAATTCGTATAACTCTTTCGTCCCTGCTGATAAAAGAAAATGTGTAGAACAAATAGACTCCAAGCTGAAAAAGGTCGTAAAAACCTTTAAAGAATGCCGTTGTGGCCCAAACAAAAAATAATGCAACAATTGAAACAGCCCAAGTGGGAATAGCTTTATCCTGTCTTGCAAAATAATAAAATAAACCACATCTGCCGCCTGCAAAAAACGCTCCAACAGCGCCAACTCCACTGTTTAAAAACAAATAGGAAATTGCCAATGTAAAATTAGCAATAATTTGGCTAATTAAAAATTTGTCTTTCTTAAGAAAAAATCCAAAACAAACAATAATCAGTGCAATTCCACCAATTACTTGCGAAAGAATATATTGTGTTGTTATTGTTTCGGGAAACATTTTTCTCCTTAGTTTTCATCTAATTTTAAAATGCTCATGAAGGCCTCGCTTGGGAGTTGAACAGAACCAATTTGCCTCATCTTCTTCTTTCCGGCTTTTTGCTTTTCAAGCAGCTTTCTCTTTCGCGAAATATCTCCGCCATAGCATTTTGCCAAAACATCTTTTCTCATTGCCTTAACGGTTTCTCGCGCAATAACTTTGTTCCCAATTGAAGCTTGAATTGGAATTTCAAAAAGTTGACGCGGAATAACATTTTTAAGCTTTTCCGCAATTGCCCTTCCGCGCGAATAAGCCTTATCTCTGTGAACAATTATGCTTAGTGCGTCGCACGGCTCTCCGTTTAGGAGAATGTCAAGCTTAACCAAATCGCTCTCCTCAAAGCCAATAAACTCATAATCCAAACTCGCGTATCCTCGCGTTCTAGATTTTAAACTGTCAAAAAAGTCATAAATAATTTCATTCAATGGAAGTTTGTAAACAACCCTAACTCTTGAAGCGTCCAGATATTGCATGTCCAAATAAACGCCGCGCTTTTCTTGGCAAAGCTCCATAATTGCCCCAACATATTCCGACGGAGTTAAAATTTGGGCGCGAACCATTGGCTCTTCAATTTTAACAATATCAGTTGGCTTTGGAAGAAGCGAAGGGTTTGAAACGGAAACAACCTCGCCGTTTGTTTTATAAACATTGTAGGCAACGCCAGGAGCTGTTGTTATAAGCTCCAAATTAAATTCGCGCTCCAGCCTTTCAGTTATAATTTCCATGTGCAAAAGCCCAAGAAAGCCGCATCTAAACCCAAATCCAAGAGCTGCAGAATTCTCTGGGCTAAATGAAAGCGCGGCGTCGTTAAGTTTAAGTTTTTCAAGGGCATCTTTAAGGTCATTATATTTAGACCCATCAACCAAGAAAATTCCGCTGTAAACAACAGGAACCGCATCTTTATAGCCTGGAAGTGGAGTTGTTGCCGGGTTTTGCGCGTCTGTAATTGTGTCTCCAACGCGTGTTTCGGAAACATTTTTTATACTTGCACAAAGATAGCCAACCTCGCCTGCTTCAAGCCTTTCACATGGCTGCATCTCTGGAACAAAATAGCCAACCTCAGTTACTTCAAAAACCTTTTTGGTCTTCATCATCTGAATTTTGCTTCCAACCTTAACGCTTCCATCAACAATTCTAACAACGCAAATTGCGCCCTTAAAATTGTCATAAACGCTGTCAAAAATAAGCGCTTTTAGCGGCACATTCTCATCACCATTTGGCGCGGGAACTTTATCAACAATCATGTCCAAAACTTTTTCAATGTTAGTTCCCTCTTTTGCAGAGATTGCCGGCGCATCAGAAGCATCCAGACCAATTACATCTTCAATCTCCTTCCTAACTTTTTCAACATCTGCGCTGGGAAGGTCAATTTTGTTTATAACTGGCAAAATTTCAAGATTGTTGTCAAGCGCCAAATAGCAGTTTGCAAGCGTTTGTGCCTCAACCCCTTGGGTTGCATCAACAATTAAAAGCGCGCCCTCACAGGCCGCAAGAGACCTAGAAACCTCATAGGTAAAGTCAACATGCCCTGGCGTGTCGATTAAATTTAATGTATATTCAACCCCGTCTTTAACATATTTCATCTTTGTTGGAGTCAGTTTGATTGTAATTCCCCTTTCGCGCTCCAAATCCATGCTGTCTAGAAGTTGATTTTCCATGTCTCTCAAAGGAACAGTGTTTGTCTTTTCTAAAAGCCTGTCTGCAAGAGTGCTCTTTCCATGGTCAATATGGGCAACAATTGAAAAATTTCTAATTCTACTCATTCTCTCGTTCATCAAAAGTATTATAGTTCAAACTGACAATTTCAACAAATATTTTATTATTTTTTTTAAATTTACTTTTTAAATAATGGTTTTTATGGTAACATATATATATTAAGAAAGGTGGAAAAAATGGATTTATTTAAATCTTGGCTTGTTGAAAAATATATTGCCCACAGAGGGCTTCACGACGAGCAAAGCCCAGAAAATTCGCTTTCAGCCTTTGAAAAGGCAATTGAAAACGGATATGTAATTGAATTAGATGTTCAACAAATTTCAGACGGAACTGTAATCGTTTTTCATGACGCAACGCTCTCCCGTCTAACTGGCCACGATGGCTATGTTAAATATCTAATTAAAGACGATCTTTCCTCTTGCTATCTAGGAGGAACCAAGGAAACAATTCCAACTTTTCAAGAAGCTCTAAACAAAATTTGCGGCCGAACACCAATTTTAATTGAAATTAAAAATTCTGGAAAGCCAGGAAAATTGGAAAGCCAAGTTTTGGAACACCTGAAGAATTATTGCGGGCAATACGCAATTATGTCCTTTAACCCATATGTTTTAAAATGGTTTAAAGACAATGCTCCAAACATAATTCGTGGCCAACTTTCCTCTTTCTTTAAAAATGAAAATTTAAATTTACTAAAAAGAATTGTTTTAAAGAAGATGCTTTTAAACAAGGTTTGCGAACCAAATTTTATTGCATACAATGCACTAAATCTTCCAAACAGATTTGTAAGAAAATATAACACTCTTCCTCTTCTAGCTTGGACAATTCGAAGCCAAGAGGAATATATGAAAGTTGTTAAACATTGCGACAACATAATTTTTGAGGGCTTCCAGCCCAAAATTTAAACGGCATTGCCGTTTTTTTGGTATTGACAAAATACAACATTTGATGATAAAATATTAATGAGGGTAACATGAGAAGAATTGCAGTTGACAATAATGTTCTAGTTCAACTTGTTGGAATTGATAAGGCTGTCAATCATTTTCTTGAGAATGGATATCATTTAGATGAAATTCGCCCAAACATGGTTTTAAACACAAACGCTTTAAAACTTTCCAATTCAAGAGCATTATTTAATTTGTATAAACTTATAGTCAACAAAAAATTGTGTTTAGCAATTCTTCCAACCGTTTTAATGGAATCGTTTACAATTCCAAACTATGAGGCTGTTGCATACAGAAAAAACAACTTAACAATTTTCCTCCACAGTCATTGCTATGACTTTGTAATTTTTAGTGACACAGAAAAACATTTTATTGAAGAGCTGACCAACAGATTTATGAACAGTGACCAGCCAGCCTTTTCGCCGAACAGAAAGCCCCACCACGCTTCAAACGATGCAAGAATAATGGCAGAAGCAATGTTTGCTGGCGTTGACATCTTGACATTTGACAGTGATTTCCACCGAATTACAAGAATTAGCGAAATTGCTCACGAAATGATTCCTGAACTTGAAGGCTATGTTATCCCAAACTTTAATCCAAATGTTGAGCCAATTCGCCCAAACAATTATGTATCTTCAAAAATTACAGAACTAGAGTTTTAACTCTTGTTCTTTTTTATTACAATATTCTTTTCCTTTCCATTTTTTGAAGGAACATAGAAAACTTCATTTTTAATTTCATCTGGAAGATATTGTTGGTTGACAAATCCTCCGTAGTCATGAGGATATTTATATTTAATCTTCTTTGTGTCATTCGTTGACGGATGATTTCTTAAATGGAACGGAACTTCGCTGTCTGCAAATTTCTCCGCCATGCTTCCGGCTTTATTCATTGCAATTAGAACTGAATTGGATTTTTCCGCTGTGCAGGCATAGATTATTGCATGCGAAAGATTTAAAAGCCCTTCTGGAAGACCAAGATTTTTAAGCGAATAGAGCGCGCAATTTGCAAGCAAAAGAGCGTTGCTGTCTGCCATTCCAATGTCCTCACTGCAATGGGCAATAAGCCGTCTTGCAATAATTAAGGGATCGCAACCAGCTTTAATCAACCTTTGGGCATAGAAAAGCGCTGCGTCCGGGTCGCTTCCTCTAATGCTTTTACAAAAGGCGCTTAATATGTCATAAAATTTTGTTTCATCAACTGAAAGCGCTTTTTTCTGAATACAGTTCTCTGCAATTTCAAGATCTATGTTTACAACTCCGTCCTTATCTGGCGGAGTTGTTAAAAAGGCAAGCTCAAGGCCATTTAACGCCGCGCGCAAATCTCCTCCACAAACCCAAGCAAAATGTTCAAGCGCCTGCTCCGTTACATTAACCTTGCTCTTCCCAAGGCCGCGCTCATCTTTAATTGCCCTTTTGAGCGCAAGAATTATATCCTTTTTTTCAAGAGGTTTGAACTCAAAAACCATGCATCTTGAAACAATTGCAGGAGTCATGGAATGATATGGACTTTCAGTTGTTGTTCCAATAAAAACAATTGTTCCATCTTCAACTGCAGGCAAAATGCTATCGCTTTGAGCTTTGCTCCACCTGTGGCATTCATCTAAAAGCAAATAGGTTTGCCTTGAAAAAAGGCTTTTGTCCTTTCTTGCTTCATCAATTATTTTTTTAACGTCTGCAACTCCGCTTGAAACTGCGTTTAATTTTTTGAAAATCCCATTGTCCAAATTTGCAATGATATTTGCAAGAGTTGACTTCCCCGTTCCAGGCGGGCCAAAGAAAATTGCGCTTCCAAGCGTTCCCGCCTCAATTGCGCGTCTAAAAAGCGAACCTTCCTTCGCGATGTGCTCTTGGCCAACAAATTCTTCAAATGTCCTCGGCCTAACCCTTTGGGCAAGCGGAACTCTTTTTTCTTCCATAAGATTATTATATCACAAACTACAATATTTCTGAAATAATTAAGAGATTAAAACAACAGGTTTTTTTAAACTTTGTAAATCAATAACAGAAATGTTTTTAAGCGAAAGGGATTCAATCTTTCTTCCGCCAGTAAAATCGCCACAGTAAATTTGTTTATCTTCTCCATTGTAATATAAACAGATTTTGAAAGGAACTTGTATATTCGGAGAAATTAAAAGTTTTTCTTCTTTAACAACAACTCCAAAAACCTGCTTTAAAAGAAAGTTATAAAACTCTGAATAACTTTTTGAGTTTGAAACAAGGGTTTTATAATCAAGCTTTAAAAACTCCGAAATAAATTTTCGATTTATTTCAACCTTTTTTTGTCTTAAATAATTTTTTGAATAAAGCTCGTCAACAAGTTTTTTCCTAAGATTAATATTAAAAAAATCATTAAATCTCTTATTTTTTGTATAAATTTTTAAATTAAATAGTTTATTTTTGTTAATTTTATCTTCTAAAATAATTTTTTTATAATTTTCAATATTTTCCAAATTAAAAAAAAGAAGATCTAAATTCTTTTTAATGTTAAAATCAACGCACAAAAAACCTTTTCCCATATGATTAATCTTATAGGCCTTAGAGATTTTTTGATTAGAAACAAAACTGGTTTCTTCTCCAAACGGCGAAACTATTTTAAGATTGTTTTTGTTGATATAAAAATTAAAATAAAAATTATTTTGAGCCAAAGCAATTGTAAGCTTTCCGCAAGTTTTTGGAATTATCCTATAACTTAAATTTCCTTTAGAATAAAACCTTTGAATTGTAAATTCGCTTGAACAAGCAATGTCGGACTCTGTTTTCGGCGCTTCAAAACAATAATTTGAGTTATAATTCAGATCCAACTTAGAAAGCTCTTCATAAAGTTTTAGGTTGATGTCCAACGGAGAAATTTGTTTCAAACTTGTTTCAAGTTTTGAATCTGAAACCAAAATTGGTTGAAAAGAAGTTCTTTTCATGACCTCTGAAATTGCCTCTTCCAAAGCGCCTTGCGTATATTTAGAAACATCAAAAATCATTGTTGGCTTTTTTAAATCAAACCCCGCATGGCCGATTTTATTAAAATCAATTTCAGAGGAAAGAAGCGTTTGGTTTAAGCTGAGCCTTCTATAAATTTTATCAATTAAAAACTTTGTTGAAAGACTTGTTCTATAAAATTCTTTTCCATATAAAAACTTTGCAAAAAATGGGCGCGATTGAACTGCCCTTTTGGGAATAACTCTTAAAAGTTCATATTTCTTCTTTGCAAAAGCTTTTTTCTTTGGCAGATTAAAAATATGACGTGTTGTATTTTCTTTTTTTAAAACAAAGGCAGCCGCCGAAAAAAGCTGCTTTAAAAAAGCAAAAATAAAAGTTAAAGTTAAACACAAAAAGAAGGAAAAAATTTCCATGACAGAATTTTTTCCATATGTAGAATTATTAAACCTCTTTCTTCTCTTCCTCTTCTTGCTTTTTAACAAAAGGTTTTAGAAAAAAAGAAAGGAACTTTGGCGCCTTGAAACAAAAAATTTTCATCTTTCAACCCCTTTTCTAATTTATGTTATGCTAAACCAAATTTTTTTGTTACGAACATATTACAAGCTTCTTTTATAAAATGAAATAGCGGAACTTTGTTTCCGCGCCAAAAGAAAAAGTTTTTAAGAAAAATTTAAGATAAAAGAAAAATATGGAAAGCAAAAGAAAAGAAGTTTTAAAATTTGAAAATGTTTCATTGACATATCACACAAAATCAGATGAAATTTTGGCGCTTGAAAACGTTAATTTTAGCGTTTATGAGGGAGAATTTGTTGCAATTGTTGGCCCAAGCGGCTGCGGAAAAACAACAATATTGAGCCTAATTTCTGGAATTCTCGCGCCAAGCAGCGGAAAAATAATTCTAGATGGACGCGATATAACGCAAAAACCAGAGAGCGCGCAAAAGAGATTTTTAAAACTTTTTAAGAAAAAGCCAAAAGAAAAAAACAAGCAAAGCGAGATTGGCTACATGTTTCAAAGAGACCATCTTTTTGATTGGCGAACGATTTGGAAAAATGTGACTCTTGGCTTGGAGGTTCAAGGCAGAAAAAACGACACGGGAACAAAGGAAAAACTTGATAATTTACTTAACAAATATGGCCTTGGGCCATTTAAAAACAAAAAACCAACCCAGCTTTCTGGCGGAATGCGCCAGCGCGTTGCGCTAATTCGAACGCTTGCAATTAACCCAAAAATTTTGCTTCTGGACGAGCCCTTCTCTGCCCTAGATTTTCAAACGCGTCTAAGCGTTTGTGACAGCGTTTCTGAGATCATAGCAAACGAGAAAAAAACAGCAATTTTGGTCACCCATGACATTGCAGAAGCAACAAGCATGGCCGACAGAATTATAATTCTTTCCTCGCGCCCGGGAACAGTTAAAAGAATTGTCGACGTCAACCTCAAGCATCTTGGACCGCCAATTGTAAGAAGAGAAAGCGAGGTTGCAAGGACGCTATTTGACGAAATTTGGAAAGATCTAATTGTTTATAACACAGAACCATCTTCCTCAAAGGAGAAAACAGATGAAAAAATTTAGTTTCTTCAAAAAAAAGAAAAGCGTTAATTATTCTAAAGAACATCAAATTTATGTTAGGAAATTGACAAAAGAAAAGTGGATAATTCGTCTAATTCAGGTTTTAATCCTTGTCGCATTCTTCGTCTTGTGGGAAGTTCTAACAATGTATGGCGTTTTAGATCCATTTTTCATAAGCTCTCCTTCAAGAATGATTGCAACAATTGAAGACCTTTATGTTTCAGGCGAACTATTCCTTCACATTGGAACAACGCTTTATGAAACCGTTATTGGCTTTATTTTGGCAACAGCAATTGGATATCTCATTGCAGTAATACTGTGGTGGAGCGAAAGGCTTAGACGAATTTTTGACCCATACATTGTCGTTTTAAACAGCCTTCCAAAAATTGCCCTAGGGCCGCTAATCATAATTTGGTTTGGCGCTGGGACAACGGCCATAATTGTAATGTGTATATTAATTTGCGTGATTATAACAACATTAAGCTTGCTTGGTTCCTTTCTTTCCTGCGACAAGGACAAAATTCTCTTGATGAAGTCGATGAATGCAAAGAAATATCAAATTTTCTTCAAATTGATTGTTCCAAACTCAATGGGCGACTTTATTTCCGTTTTAAAAATCAACGTTGGAATGAGCTGGGTTGGTTCAATTATGGGCGAATACTTGGTTTCAAAGGCTGGCCTTGGCTATTTAATTGTCTATGGCGGAACGGTTTTCAAGCTGGACTTAGTTATGACCAGCACGGTTATTCTGTGTCTTCTTGCGGGTTTGATGTACTTTATTGTTGCTCGAATTGAAGCCCACTTTAAAAGATAGGTCTCTAAGATAGAACATCATAACAAAACCAAATGCTCCAATTATTGGATAGAAATATTTTACGATATCTCCAAAACCAATTAAGCTAATTAAAAAGAAAAGCAGTCCACTTCCAAAGGTTAAAACTGCTTTTTTTATTTTTTTAACCCTAAAAAAAGCAATCTCAACAAAGGAATATTGCGTTGTTAAAAGCGTTGTAACGATGCTTAAAATCATAACAAAAGAAAAACAAATTCCCGCTGGGGTTCCAATTAAATAGGCCATGTAAACAAGCGGAAGCTCTGCATATAAAATTGCCTCGTCAATTACAAGAATTGATGCAATAATCAAGCCGATAATAATTGTTAAAACGCTTCCAACCAGAATTGAAACAATTTTTGTCTGTTTCTTATTTAACTTAAATCCAACGTCAAATAAAATTCTGTTTGAAGTAACCAAATTACAACAACAATAACTAACACAACTTAAGCTCAAAAGCCCAATCGTTGGAAGGTCTGTTGAAAACGCGGGCGCAGAAAGAGGCGATATTGTTAAACACTTAACGCATATGTAAACAATTCCAATAACAATAAATGGAACAAGATATATGCTTAAGTTTAAAAGTGCTTTTAGCCCAAAGAAAATAACAGTTGTTGAAACCAGAACCAAAACAAGGCTGTAAACTGGGAAATTAAACTGATGGAAATGTGTGTCACAAAGCTCGTTAACGCCAGCAAGCATTGCAGAACCAATCACCGCCAAAAACAAAATTGAACAATAATCAAAAACTTTCATCGCCCCGCTGTTATTTTTAAAATCTGGGCTATAATAGACTTTTCCAAAGCTTAAAAACTGTTTGATTCCAAAGAGGAAAAGGAAAAAGAGCCCAATTAAAAAAAACACGCTAACAAAACCATATTGCGCGAAAAAGACAACAATTTCTTGGCCGGAGGCAAGGCCAGCTCCAACAATTGCCCCAACAACTAAAAGCGAAAATTTTAGGGCAACAAAAAACTCTTTCACCTAAATATTTTACGACTGTAAAATTCAACATATGTTAATTTAAATAATTTTTCAAAATAAAAGCAAACTAAGCCTATGAGTTTAAAATTTGTTTATTACTTTGTTCTTGTCCTTCTGTTTGCTGGATTTGCCGTTTGCGTAATCCCAATGCCAACACATCAAATTGGATATGACGCACTTTCTGAAACTGAAAAGGAGCTTTACAACGACGCATATGAAATCGAAAACTCCCCTTTTTATGACGCGGAATCAAACGGCCAGGTTATAAGTGAGATTGGAAAAGTTGTAAATTTAGACTGGTTTGACGTTGTTGACAATTTTTTCACAAAGTATACTCTTGTTGCAAGAGTTATTGACGTTGAAACAAAAAAATCATACTATGTTAAAAGAGTTGGCGGCTATAACCATGCAGACGTTCAACCAATTGATGCAGAAAACACCGCAATTATGAAAAGTCTTTACGACGGGGTTTGGAGTTGGACTCGCCGCGCAGTTTGGGTTGAAATTAACGGAACATATGTTGCAGCTTCCATAAACGGAATGCCCCACGGTTACACACTAATTGAAGGAAACAACATGGACGGACATACTTGCATCCACTTTCTCAACAGCAAAACCCATGGAACAAAGCGCGTTGACGAAGCCCATCAAAACGCAGTTGCAACCGCATATGATCGAAGAGATGAACTTTATCAATTCCTATTAAATAATTAAAGCCGCAATCATGCGGCTTTAATTTAAAAATTGTCAACTATTTCTAAAAGCAATTTTTTATTTGAAAGAAGTTTTCCTGCGGCAATTAGCGGCGCATTGTCTCCGTCTGGGATTACATTAACTTTTATTTGGAGTTTCTTTGCCAAGAACTTTGAAAGCCCCAAAATTGAAGAAAGTCCGCCCGAAACATAGATTCCCTCTTGTGCAACGTCACCCGAAACTTCAGGTGGACAAACGTTTAACGTCGTTTCTATTGCAGAAATTATATTGTCCATGAATGAATCTAACATTGGAAGAATCTCTTCGCTTGAAACAACAATTTGTTTTGGCTTTCCGCTCGCCTCGTCAATTCCAATTACACTTGAGGTTCTAACATCTCCCTCAACTAACGTTGCAATTTCTTCCTTAAGGCGCTTTGCGCTTGCAATGCTGATTTCAACTTTGTGTTTCTTTGAAATATATTGGGCAATTTCAATGTCCAAATATCTTCCGCCAAGTTCAATTGAGCAGCCTTTTAAAATTGAATTCATGTTAATTGCTGCAACATCTGTTAGCGTTCCGCCAATGTGGACGCAAAGCTTAGTTTTGCTCTGCTCAACCTCGCCTGTTGCATATGCGCTGCAAACAACCGTTGGAATTAAGCAAACTTTTCCAATTCCTGCCATTTTTGCTGCGCGAGCATAATCTTTTTTTGCTTCATCAGATATTCCTGTTGGAACTAAAATAACAGCATTTTCTTTAGGAAACTTTCTAAGCTCAACCTTTCTAAAAAAGTATTTAAGCATTTCTGCCGTATAATCAAGGCTCTTCACCTCTCCGCAAACAACAGGGCTGAAGATGTATGTTGAATCGTTTGTCTTTCCTTGAAGTTTTTCAGCGTCAAGTCCAATTGCCTTAATTTCATATTGTTGGCCAACATTCGCCGCACAAACCAAACTTGGTTCCTTTAAAACAAGCCCTTGTCCCCTTCTGTAAATAAGCGTGTTAACTCCACCAAATTCGATTGCTAAATTAAAAGCCATATTAATTTATTATTGCCAATTCGACAATATTTCCTCCTCTGTTAACTTTAAATGTTGCGTTTTGAGCATAAAGCAAGTTTAGTCTTGAATATCTAAACGAATTATTATCCCAAACCTCAAAGCTTTCTGTCCCATCAGAAGTTTGAATTTTAACTTCAACTATAACATCTCCAACTTGAAGCCCGCTGATTAGGCATGAGCTTTCAACTCCTGTTACATAAAGGCCCTCTCCCTCAAAGCCAACTGAAGTTTGAGACATGCTATCTAAAACAGAGTCCGTTCCAGTAAACCCAAGGACAATTTCCTCTGTTTTTGAACCTGTTGCATAGTAGTTTTCAACAACTTTATCCAAAACGGCAATTGCTGGATAGATTGAAACGGCAAAGAAAAGAGAATTTGCATCGTCATCACCAAGCGTATTAAGGCCAATCACATTTCCGTCCATGTCAATTAATGCTCCGCCACTGTTACCATGGTTGATTGATGCATTGTGTTGAATTAAATGTTCATACACATTAGTTTCCGAAGTTGCAACTCTCAATATAGTTGAAGAAATGTTTCCAATTGTTGCTGAGGCATGATAGGATTTTTGATTTCCAACAGTTATAACCTGCTCTAAAAGCCCAATCCTCTCCTCATCGCTGCAATAAATTGTTCTATCTTTAAGTTTTGCAGCTGGAAGAGAAGCAAATTCCTCACAAATTATAATTGCCATGTCAAAGACAGAGTTTTCCCACAAAATTTCTGCTGGATAATATGTTTCGCCTCCATCTTGGCTTACATAACATTCATAATAAACCTTTGTTGCGCCATATGAAACCGGGTCTGCTAATACATCTTCAATAACATGATAGTTTGTTAAAATAAAACCTCCGGTGTGAACAACAAAGCCGCTTCCATAGCTTGAAAGCTCCATCGACTTAGAACTTCCGCCATTTACTTCTGTTACTTGATATATTAAAACAGTAAAAGAAATGTCAATATATTTTTGAGCAATTTCAGCCGCAGAGCTTCCCTCCTCAACTGTTATTGGCTGATTTTCTTGATATTGCGAAACATATTGAGAATTTCCGCCCGTTGAAATTGAAGAGGTTGAGCCAAACATTCCGCATCCGCTAAAGGCGAAAATGCAGCAAATTAATAGCGCGAAAATGCTTAAAACTCTCCCCTTTTTCATTAAATAACCTCAATAAATTTAGTGAAAACCTTTTTAAAGTTTTTGTTAACTTTCATTGCTTCTTTAATTTCAAAATCTGCTTCCTTGTTGACAATTGTTTTAACAATTATTGAATCTCCTAAAATATCACAGTTAAGGTCGTCAACAGCTCCGCTCTTGCTTGCATCAAGAGCAGCAGAAAGCTGGATTAAAACACCAACTTTTTTAACCGCAACCGAATCTTCTTCTGTTACCAAACTTGAATATCTAACCCACTCTGAAAGGTTGAAATTATCAAGATCCTGAAGCTTGCATGCAAAAGCTCCAAGCAAGATTTCTTTCTGAGATGCTCCTTTAATTTTGGAGTTTAAAATTACCTCAAAAGAATTTTTAATTGCATTGTCAAAATTGATTCGCTTCCCGCAGTCATATAGATAACCTGCGATTCTAAGAGGTTTTATATAATTTCTTGGAAGCTTGTGAACAACTTTAAGTTGTTTAAAAACATTAATTGAAAGTTCATAAACTTTATTGTTATTTGAATTTGGCCCAGAGAAAAATGCGCTGATGTTTTCCAAGCTGTAAATGAACATGTCGCTAAGCGGCCGCTCGTTAATTGCAGGAATTACCGATGTTGAAATTAAGCCATCTAAAAGCTTATCCGAACTAATTGAAACTTGTTTTGCGCCAAGGCCGTCAACAAAAAGCTTTGCCAAAATTGCTCCGGCATAAACTCTGTCTGCGCTTTCAGAACTAATTCCCTTAATCTTCTTTGTGTTGTCAAGTCCAAGCCCTTCAACTAAAGAATAAACGTTGTTAAAATTCTCAAGCGAAAGAACATAGTTGTTTTCCATTTCAAGAGGATATCTTGTCGCCTTTCTTGCAATTTTTCCAATTGAAAGCATTGTGTTTCCACTTGATAAAATTTCAGTTTCTTCATCAATTGATTTTACAAAATCTGCTTTGGAAAAATAGGAATTAAACAGGTTTGAAATTTCTTGTTTTTTTGCTTGAAGATCGCCCTCTGAATTTAAAATTTTTGAAACTTGAAAAACTCCAAATGGAAATATTACCGAGTTTAAAATGTTTCTCCTATTGAAATTCAAAAGATAGCAAAATCTTGAACCAACATAGAAATAAACGCCTTTTTGAACATCGCTTGAGTTAACCGCCCCAATAAAGGTGTTTTTCATCTCATCTTCTGGAGTTAAAATATTTAGCAAAAAGCCGCAAGTATTGTAAATTTCCTCAGAAATGCTCTTATTGTTTTTTGCCTCGGCAAAAAAGCTTCCTGAATAGGAATAGATTTCTGTTATTGAATTGTTGTCGCAAATTCTGCGATACATTTTTAAAATCTTCAAAAGATCTTTAATCAAAACTGGTCTTAAAATTCCGTTCTTGTCAATGTCTTCAACAAGAGGAATTGAATCTGAAAAAACATCGATAATGTTGAAATACAAGTTATCCTTGCACTCAATCAAAATCAAATTAACGTTTTCATGATCAATTTGAACAATTGCTTTCTTCGCCGTCATATCTCTCCTAATCCTCAATTTTAATTGCGCCAACTGGGCACATTCCCTCACAAGAATGACACTTAATACACTTGTTTGGATCTATGTGGGCCTTTCCGTCATCACCCCAAGAAATTGCGTTAACTGGGCAAATATCGATGCAAGTTCCACAAGATATACACTTATTTTTATCTACCATAAATTTCTCCTATGCTACGATTGAATTTTAACATAGAATAAAACTTTTGTAAAGCAAACTGAGGGCTATTTTAGTTTTTTTCAAAAATTAAACAGCAAATTTCATAAACAGCAATCAAAATTAGATATGAGCCAAAAAGCGTTCTTAAAATTTCGTTATCCAATGTGCTTGCCAAAAATGCAAAGCCAACAGATGAAATTACGCCAGGGATAATTATCCAAAGAATTCCCTTTGTTTCAACCATCTTGTTTTTAAAGTGAATAATTAACGCAACAATTGCCATTGGCAAGAAGGCAAGAAGGTTGATTCCTTGGGCAACTTTTTGTTCAACAGCCAAAAAAATTGTTAAAAGTGGAATTAAAAGCGTTCCTCCGCCCATTCCCATTCCGCCGAGGATTCCACCAATTATTCCAAATATTATATATAGAGCAATTTCCATAAAACACCTTAAATTAAAAGCCTAACGCCGGCGGCAAGAACAACAAGGATGAAAACGATTCTAACAATTTTTCCATTGAGCTTTGAAAGCAGCAAAGCGCCAAGCGCTCCTCCCAAAACAAATCCCCCGCCAACATATCCAAACATTGGCCAATCTATTCTAACTTTTATTACATAGACGATAATTGAAAAAAGCGCAATTGGAAGCATAACTGCAAGCGCAGTTGAATGGGATTTTTTATTGTCAATTTTTAAAACTTTCTCAAGAAGTGGAACGCAAATCATTCCGCCTCCGCCACCAAAAAAGCCGTTTGCAATTCCAATTGCAATTCCACTTAAAATTAAAATAACTTTATCTTTAAATTTTTTCATAGCCATAACTTATTATCCTATTTTTTTAAATTTTTATTAAATTGCTTTGTATTTTTTTAAAAGTTAAGTATACTAACTTGGAATTATTTAAAAAGGTGGAATATGATAACAAAAAAATCTTTTACAAAACTTATAATTTGCTTACTTTTAATTCTTGCGCTGTTTCCAATTGGATATGCAACAACAGTTTATGCAGCAGATGATGACAAAGAGGAAATTGAATTTTCAATTGAGGATTTAATCAATCAACATGGTGATGGCTCAGAAAACAGCCAAGAACTTACCTCTGGCCTTGGGCTAAACATGGGCTTTGAAAGTGGCTCTACAGAAGGCTGGACAATTCCAACATTTGCCGAAACAGAAATTATTCAAGTTGGCGTTGCAGATTTCACAGATCCAGACGGTGCATTTGCCTATGGCGACGGAATGATTAACTACACAACAATTGGGACAGACGGAACGGACGGAAACCGCTTCGGGCTCCTCTTTTTGCTAAATGACTCAGGAATTGCTGGAATTGAAAGCCCAGAAATTACAATCCCTGCCCATGCATACTATGTTTTAACTTTCAATGTTAAAGTTGCAGAGCTTGGAAACAGCGGAACAAACTATGGAATAAATGCAAAACTAATAGACCAAGCAACTGGCGACATTGTTGCCATGGACGCAATTAAAACAGAATCTGAAGATTATGTTACATATGCTTTTTTAATTCAAGGAAACGAGTTTAGCGAAACAAAAGTAAAACTTCAACTCCTCTTTGGAAACGCGGTTGAAACAGATGGCGTAACAACAAAAAGCAATCAAATTGGCTATGCTGCAGTTGACACGCTAAGGCTTTTCAGCGTAACATATGAACAATTCAGCAATCTAACAGAAGATGACAACGGCCAGCAAGCTTCCTACCTAACTCAAAACAGCAACTATGTTTTCATTGACAATGGATATTTCAACGTAACAGAAAACCAAAATTGGAACTTAAATAACTACACCGCTCTTTCCGACCTTCGCCCATTGAACTGGAGCCAAAGCCAAGCCGGCGGCGAAACAGATTGGGGAATTATCAACACAAATAAAACAATTTTTGAAACCATAATTCAAAATCTTGGTCTTTCGGCAACAAACCCAAACAATGCCGACGGCTCAAGCATTGAAAATTCAAATAACAACGTTTTAATGCTAAGCAATCAAAACGGTTACCAAACAATTACAAGTTCTGAAATTGTCTTAACAAAAAACAAATATTATGAAATTCAATTTAAATTCAACACTCAAGCAAATCAAGATCAAACAAACCCAATTAGTTTTTACATAATTGATTCTGATGATAGAACAATTTATTCAAAGGAAAACGTCTTCTCCTATGTTGAATATAGCTCAGACAGCAATGAATGGGCAACTTTCCACGCTTTTATAAAAGTTGACGGAACAGATAAAAAAGTTAACTTTATAATTGAATTTGGAACTGAAGAAAGCCCAACAACAGGCGTTGCCTTTATTGACGATGTTCGTTTAATTACGAAATCAAGCGCCTCCTCTGTTTTTGTAAACAATGAAGAAAATAAATATGTTTTAAAAGCAGAAGAAGGTCAAACAGAAACATCATATCTTCCAACCGGTGCAGTAACCTTCGACAACCTTTTAAATCTTGACCAAACCGCGGCAATAAACAGAGATCTTGTTGCTTTTAGCTATGATATTCCAGAAGAAACAACCCCTGAAGACCCAGATGACAATGGAAATGAAGATACGCCTTCTGCAGACCCATCAATCGCATGGTATATTGTTCCTTCAATATTGCTCGCCGTTGCGCTCATTGCCGGAATAGTGTTATATTACGTTAAGAAAATTAAAATTAAAAAACCAAGCAAAAAATCTAAAAATCAATATGATAGAAATAAAACTTTAAACAAACAAGTTGAAAAGCGCGAACGCGAACAAAAAGTGCTTGAAAAGCAAAATCTTGACGCTCAACTTGAGCAAGTTAGAAGTGAAATCAGCGCTCTTGAGGAAGAGTATGAAGGCTCTAAAAAGGCAAAAACCCACATGAAGGACCTAAAAGTTTATCTCGCAAAGCGCCAAAAACTTCAAAATAAAGAAGCAAAGATTTTGGAACAAATTGAAAAATTGTCAAAATAAAAAGCGGGCAGCTCGCCCGTTTTTTTAGCACCTTATTTAATTTAAATGTAGTGCACTTTTATTTGAATTAATAAAATAAAGTTAACAAAAAATCCAATATTATTATTGAGATAACTTTCAAACAGTTAATTTTCTAAATTAAAATGAAATCAGCAATCAAATTTTGCTCAAATCTTCTTCCCGTTCCATTCCATTCCAGCGCCAACCTCTTCATTTGGACGGGCGCAAAACCCAAATTTTTCATAAAATTTTTCCCTGCCTTTGCTAGCATTGACAAATTGTTTAACTCTTAATGTAAATTTAATTTATGCTTTTAGCTAAAGAGTGGCAAATAAAAACCCTTCAAAACGAAGGGTTTTAATATGTAATTATCTATCTCTTTTAATTTTCCTAAGGAATGGCGGAATATCTGCCTCCTTGATTGAAATTCTTGATGTTGGAGCTTCAACTGGCCTTTCTGGAGCCCTTTCAACTGGAGTTTCAGCTTGCCTTCTAACGCCTAAATCCATTGCCCCATTTTGCGCATATTGGTCATATTTCTCCTTGTCGAACCCACCATAAGCTTTAACTTCTTCACGCGCCTTTTCAACCTCTTCTGGTTCTTCTTCTGGAAGAGCCTTAAAGCCTGTTGCAATGATTGTAATTTCAACTTCATCGCTCATTGCTTCGTCAATTGCAGCGCCGAAAATAATGTTGCTCTCCAAATCAACAACTTCCTTAACAAGGTCAACAGCTTCGTAAACTTCGTCTAAAGGCAAATCGTTTCCGCCTTTAACATTGATTAAAACGCCGGTTGCGCCTTCAATTGTTGTTTCCAAAAGCGGGCTTGAAACTGCTTGTCTAACGGCTTCAATTGTTTTGTTTTCACCCGTTCCGCGGCCGATTCCCATGTGGGCAAGGCCCTTGTTTTTCATGATTGACCTAACGTCCGCAAAATCCAAATTAATTAAGCTTGGAGTAACAATTAAATCTGAAATTCCTTGAATACCTTGGCGCAAAACGTCGTCCGCATATCTAAACGCTTCAACAATTGGAGTTCCTTTTGGAACAAGTTTCAAAAGTTTGTCGTTTGGAATAACAACAAGCGTATCAACATATTTGCTAAGATTTTCAAGCCCAAGCTCTGCATTTTCCATTCTTTTTCTACCTTCAAAATTGAATGGTTTTGTTACAACAGCAATTGTTAAAATCCCCATTTCCTTTGCAATTTGAGCAACAACAGGTGCTGCACCTGTTCCTGTTCCACCGCCCATTCCGGCGGTTATGAAAACAAGGTCGGAATCCTTTAACATTTCTGTTATGCTTGCCTTAGATTCTTCAGCAGCTTTTTGGCCAACTTCTGGATCTGCTCCAGCTCCAAGACCACGGGTTAATTTTTCGCCAATTTGAAGGCGTAAATCTGCCTTGCTCATTAAAAGAGCCTGCTTATCCGTGTTAATTGCAACAAACTGAGCGCTTGTTATGTTGGCGTTAATCATTCTGTTAACTGCGTTATTTCCGCCTCCGCCAATTCCAACAACTTTAATGTTTGCAACTGGTCCAATGCTGCTTTCTGAATACATATTACTTCTCCTTATTTAAAAAATTTAGTAAACCAATTTTTTGATTGATTTTGTTTTTTCAACGCTTCGCTTAAAACGCTTATCGCGCTTGAGAAATGTGGTTTTGCAAAGGCGGGAATATTTGGAGCAAGAATTTTAATTTCTCTTCCCAAACATTCTTCAAGATATTCTCTACCTCCAGTTATATACGAAAGTCCGCCTCCTGTCAAGTAAACTTGGGCATTTTCCAAATTTTGTTCCGAAATTTTCTGAAGGCATCTTTTAATTAAAGATGCAAACATTTCAATTCTTTCTTTAACTATCTCATTTGCAGAAACAATTGGCACAAACAAAACTTGATTTTCAACATTAACTTCATAATTTCCCACCTTTTTTGAATTTACACTTAAAACTATCTCATTTTTCAGCTTTTCTGCTTCAGAAAAACTAATCTCGAAAGCTTCGCAAAAATCTCCGCTTATGTGTGCTCCGCCCAGCGAAAATGAATTCAAGCCCGCTAGGCCCTCGCCCAAAACACCGCTTACGCTTGTTGTTATGTAGCCAATGTCAATTACAACGGCGCCTCTTTGTCTTTCAACTTGGTCCAACAAAAAATCTGCCTGAGCAAGAGGTGATGAAATGTATTCAACAGAAACAATTCCCGCCTCTCCCAAAACGTCATTGAAAGTTGAAATGAAGCTGTTTTCAACGTAAATCAAACTAACTTTTGCACGGAGTTTATAACTCTTTTGTTTTTCAACGTCAAAAATCTTTCGCCCATCGTCAAGTTTAAACCAAAGTGTTCGACAAGAGAGCAATGTTTTTGTTTTCATAAGCTCCTTGTTTAGTGCTTTTGAATATAGATAGGAAACATCCTCTTCTGCTATGGTAACTCGTTTTTTAAAGTTTGTCTCAACCTCTGTGCAATCACAAAAAGAAAACTCAGCCGGAACGCCAACAAAAATTGCTTCAATCTTCATCCCCGCCTGTTTTTCCGCATTTGAAATTGCAAGCGCAGCAGCATATTTTAGGTTTTCTGGCTCTAAAAATTCGCCGTCTGCAAAGCCAGCATATTCGCTTTCGCCAACGCCTTTAATAATAAAGGAATTGTTAACGCCGCTTTGCCCGATCAAAACGCTTATTTTAGACGAACCAATATCCATTATTGCTGCGCACTTCTTTGGCATTTCTAATCCTTTCTCCTTAGTGAACTAAAAGAAAAATTGATATTATGTAAATGCATAAATAACCAATTTTTTTATAATTATAAAAAAAATAGTTGAACTTGTCAACTATTTTTTAGGTAAATTGTGCAATTAATTTGTCTTTCTATTGAGGGCGCTTCTAATGAGCATATATATGAATGTAAAACCTATAAATACATATAACGGCCACTTAACATGAGAAACAAGGCTTGTAATCGCGCCATCTAGTTTTAGGGCAAATTCTATAGTAAGAGCAAGCGCAACGCTAATTAAAAATGCAATTAAAGTAAAGAAAGTTCCAAGCCCCTTTAGCTTTTTGCTGTTAAAAATCATGCAAATTAAAGTAATTAAAACAGTTAGAGCCGCGCAAGCCAAATAAACAATTATAAGCGCCGAAACCGCCTTTGTTTGAACAATTAAATTCCCAGAAGCTGATGTAAAACCATGGGAAACAAGCGTTTCGCTTGTTGCAAATTGATAGACGTCAAACCTGTTTTTTTCTGGCGAATTTCTAAGTTTTTCATCAAACTCATCGCCCGAGAACTCAAGTGCCAACTCCGTGCTTTTTGCGAATAAATCTGCGCTTGCTTTCAAAACGTCTTCTTCGCTAACAAACAAACTTTCAACAAAGTAAAGTGAGGTTGCATTTTGCCCCTCTTTTAGCTCTGCATCGCCAACTACTTTATTAAAAGATGCAATTGGGCAAATCAAAATTAGAAGCATTGCCCCCGCCAAAATTAAATTGATAAGCGATAAAACAAACCTTTTCATAAAAACCTCCTACCTTTCAACAAAACTATATGCAAAAACGCCATTCGCGTTTTGATAAACCATTAGATATGTGCCCTCCAAAAGGCTTGGCTCGTTGGCCGCAGCTGTTAGCGCGCTATAGAGAACTGAAATTTTCTCGGGCAAATTTATGTCTGCGTCAACAATTTGATATTCAAAGCCGCTTCTATCAACAAGCCTCAAACAAGTTCTCCAAATATAATTTGTTTCTGAAACCCGTTCCGGCCTATAAAAAATTTCAAACTGCTCAAACTGGCTTTTTACATAGGAAATGTCCCTGTTGTTTTGCTCAAAAGCAGTTAGAACTGAGGTTGAAATTGTTTGCATTTTATCTGCAAAATATGAACTTTGGCTGCTTCCAAGGGTTAAAAACTGGCCCGTTTCCGCAGAAGAAAGATTAAGGTTGAGTTTTGTTGCGAAATATTGCCCCGTTTGCTCATTGTAATCTATTCCCTCAAATTCAAACGAAACAAGCGACTCATCTGGAGAATTGCTTATACTTAAAATTTTAAGTTCCTCATCTAAAACATAATATTTCCCGTTGGACTCAATTGAAAAAAGCTCTTCTCTTTCCGCACAGTGGATTACAAATTTATCTGGAATTTGAGTTTCAATGTTGACGATTTTTAGGTATGGAAACTCCTTTTCAAGCTCACTAACAATCTTATCTTTATTTATAAAAAGAACGCTCCCCCCATAGGAAAGGGTTTTTTGCTCAATTTGCTTCGTTTGCTCCGCTGTTATGTTTAAAGTTTCTGTTTTAAAAGAAAGCTCAACGCTTTTCAAAGAAAAAAGCGTGAACATAAGAATTATAATAACAATAATAATTGCTAAAATAACAGAACTTATGATTAACGCTTTTTTATGTTTCTTAACAAATTCCACAGATGTATTATATCACAGTTTTTTATAAAAAGAAATAATTTATTTTAACTTTGAGATTCGTCTAAATAAGTTGCCTCAACGTCCGCAAGATGGAACAAAAGCGCAAGCGGATAGCTGTAGAAGGCATCTTTAAGGGCATAGGAGCCGCCCATAACCCTTGCATCAAAGCCGCCCATGTGCCAATTTATTGCAATTGCCTCCTCTCTTGTAAGGCGCAAGAAGCCATTGATTATGTAAACAGATTTTTCTCCGTGACCATAAGGCAACCTGTCCTCAACAGTGTAATAGGGCTTTTGAACCCACCTGTCGTTCTCCTTAACATTTCTCATTTCGGTTTTATAACAGTCAACCTTGCAAACATCGTGCAAAAGCGCAATTAAAGCAACGGATTCTTTTGAAACTTTTTCTTCAAAGTTTTCGCCAAACTCCTCTTTAACTCTTCTTAAAAATCTTCTATAAACTTTAACGGAATGTTCGCAAAGGCCGCCTTCATGACAACTGTGAAATCTTGTTGAAGCAGGCGCAGTGAAAAAATCGCTTTTTTCAAGATAATCCAAAAGCTTGTCCGCCCCGTCCCGAGAGATGTTTTCCTTGTAAATCTTAACAAATTCTTCTTTAAAATTTTCCATAACATTTTCCTTCAGTAATTCATAAAAATAATATCAAACATCTTCAAAATTTGTCAAATTAATTTTTAAAAAACTATTGAAATTTATTTCAAATTGTTATATATTTATAATAAAGAGGTAAAGACATGGAAAAGAACCTAAAAATAAAAGTATATCCTTATAAAAAAATGGCAGGAATATTGCTGGATGCAACAAAGATTTCTCCATCAGATGAAAAAATTTTATATGTTGTCTGTGGGCCAAGCGGAAGTGGAAAATCAACAATTATGGCAAATTTATATAAAGCAAATAAAATCAATGTTCCATTCATAAACTTTGCAACATTAAAAAGAAGCGGAACTGAAACGCCACTTGAGCAAGTTCTTAAAGATAAAATTTCTGAAGGAAAAGGATTTGCTTTTGAATGGGATTCTTCAAGTAAAGAAATTTTAAGACTTTTAAAATATGCAAAAGACAACGATTTTAAAATAAAAACATATTTTGTCTTTACAACATCTGCCTCTGTTAACGAACAACGTGCAGAGCTAAGATATAAACAAGGCGGAGAATTTTATAATAACGACGAGATTTTGGAAAATTATAAAAACACCCTTCCGTTAAGCAAATCTCTTAAAAAAATTAGTGACGAATTTGTTTTAATTGACAGCACGTTTATTAAAGGAACGCCAATTCAAAGTCTTTAAAAAAAACCCTAAATTAGGGTTTTTTTATTTGTTCATTTCTAATTATTTATTCTCCTTTTCTTTTTTCGGGTCACTACCAACAGATGGTTTCATATTTTCTTCTTCGTCATCATCGTCAAGTAAACCTGCTTTTGCTGCAATTGCAGCATTTTGCTTTTTTACTCTAACCATTTGATCTGAAATTTGAATAATATCCCAAGCAAGAAGGAAAAGAACAATTGCAGATGGAATAATTACGACAACTATAATTCCTGTTGTGCTAGATAGGAAATTTAAGAAACCAGCCAATCCAGAATCAACATATTTTCCAACAACATAATCTCCACGGACATAATATGAATCGTAAATTATTTCCCCTTCTGAATCAACATTGCTTGTCCCGTATGTCTTAAACCAGGTTTGACCTTCGGAATCAACGTAAACTTCTCCAACTTGATGGAAAATAATTCCTCTGTCTTTAAAAGAATTTTCTCCTGTTTTATAGTCTTGTTGCTCACCAGCAGGGTTGCTAAGATTAGGAGTTAAAAAACATTGATAGAAAGCTATTATATCTCCTTCTTTAATTTCAGATATATTAACTTTTTCAATAACTACAACCTCGTTTTTCTCAAATCCACTTGCCTCCATAGAATTGCTCATAATTCTAACATATGACTGGCCAAAAAGCGAGGGAACTTTGTTTTGAGCCCTTGAAGTAAAACCATAGACCAAATAAATTATAAGAAGAACCATAACCAAAACAAATAAAACATTTGTTATGATGTTAAGTGCCTTTGCTAATTTATATTTGTTCATACTTTCTCCTATTTTTAAAAGAACCCTATCAGTTAAAACAGCTGCTAAAAAACTGCTTTAAACAAATAAGGTTCAATTAATTAAGCAACTAATTTAACATTAAGCAGCAGCTTCAACATTGACTAATTGTAATGCAAAAGCTAATGTTGCGCTAGCAGAATCGTTTGCATCGGTAACATGAAGTGTTACTTTAAAAACTACGCTTTGCCCTGCTGGAATTGTTACTTTTGTTCCACTTGTATACGAAGCGCTGCCAGCTGCATCGCCGCCTGCAAGTGAAACAGTCATGTTAGTTAATGCAGATGTATTATTAGTGAAAGTTGCATCAATTGCACGCTTAGTATTATCGTTTGTAACAGTAATTGTTAAAACAATATCTTGAGTCTTGTCTGCAAAATTCAATTTCCAGTTCTGCCATGTGGTGTAACCATCAACATTTTCAACATTAGTTGTGCTTGCATCAAGTTTTAATGTTTCTAGAGCATGTGAGCCAGAAATTCCTGAGAATGAGCCGCTTATTGTTGCATCAACGTCAGTTGCTGTAAAGCCAACGCTGCCTCCCATAGGGATGTTTGCTGTTGCAACAGCCCAAACACCAACAATTGTTAGGCAAAGAATCAAACAAAACGCTGCACATGTTGTAACCAACTTTGCTTTAAGCTTCATTTTTTACCCCTCCTTTTTTAGATTTCATTGTGATTATACACATTTTTTTTTATTAAGTCAAACAAATTAAATTAATTTTTTTAATTTTTAACTTAATTAATTTTATTTTATCCACTTACAAGATAAATATTAAAAAACTTTGCCCTTTTGGACAAAGTTTTTGCTTTTTCTATCAGTTTTTATTACTGTAAAACCAATGGAACAATTATTCCAACAATAACTAAAAGCAAGCAAATTATATAAAGAACTTTCCAAACTGCTTGTTTTGGTTTTACATAGCGCCAAGCCAAAATTGAAACAATTATAACCATAACTGCTGCCGCAACGCCTTGAAGCGCACTAACAACAACCAAGTTAACATCGAAACAAGCAAGCAAAAGCGAAACAACATACAAAAGTGCAACTGCAACTAAAACATACATTGAAATTTTGTTTAAGCCCCACTTGCTTGACCTTGACGATTTAGTTTGGCTTGATTTGGTTGAACTGGATTTCTTTGTTGCCATAACTCCTCTCTCCTTTTAATAAACTTCGCCTAATTATACAACAAATCAAAAAAAATAACAACAAAAATATTAAAGAAAATTAAATTAGATGATTGACTTAAAATAGTTAAAAGATATATAATAAGTTCATGTTAAAAATTGAAAACCTAAACTACAGCGTTTTTGAAAATGGAAGGGAAATTGAAATTTTAAAGGACATCAGCCTAACCTTTCAAGACAAAAAGCTTTATGTTATAACCGGACCAAACGGAAGCGGAAAGTCAACTCTTGTTAAACTTATTATGGGAATTGGCTCCTTAAAACAAGGAAAAATTTTTCTTGACGATAAAGATATTTCTAATTATTCAATAGATTCGCGCGCAAGAGAGGGAATTTCTTTTGCATTTCAAAAGCCGGTAACTTTTAAAGGAATTAAAGTTGGAAAGCTTTTAGACATTGCTTCTGAGAAGAACAACACAATTTCAAACAGTTGTGAATATCTATCTAAAGTGGGCCTTTGCGCAAGGAACTATAAGGACAGGTATATGGACGAAAGCCTTTCTGGCGGAGAGCTTAAAAGAATTGAACTTGCAATGGCTCTTTCAAGGCCGGCAAAAGTTTATATTTTCGACGAGCCAGAAGCGGGAATTGACCTTTGGAGTTTTGACAAGCTTTCCTCGCTTTTTTCTGGAATTAAAGAAACAACAATTATTGTTTCTCACCAGAAAGAAATTTTAAAATTGGCAGATGAAATTATCTTGCTGTCAAACGGAAAGGTTGAAAAAGTTGGAAAAGGAAGCGAAATCCTTCCGCTTTTAGAAAATTTTTCTTGCAAAAAGTTAAGGGGGGAAAATGGACAAGATTGATAAAATTCTTTTGCAACAAATTGCAGATCTTCACAAAATTCCATCTGGCGCTTTTAACATAAGAAAAAACGGCCAAGTTCTTTCAAGAAACTCAACAAAAGAAATTGAAATAATTCCAAAAAAGGACGGCAGCGGAATTAATATAAAAATTGCTCCAAACACCAAAGGCAAAAGCGTTCACATTCCGGTTATTGTAACAATTGGAAATTTTTCGGACACCGTTTGCAACGATTTTTACATTGGCGAAAACAGCGATGTAACAATAATTGCCGGCTGTGGAATTGACAACCCAACCTGCAATTCAAGCCAACACAGCGGAATTCACAGCTTTTATTTAAAGCCAAACAGCCATGTTAGATATGTTGAAAAACACTATGGTCAGGGCGAAGGAAAGAAAATTCTAAACCCAGTTACAAACCTTTTTCTTGACGAAAACTCCTTTATGGAAATGGAAACACTTCAAATTGAGGGCGTTGACAGTTCAATTAGAAACACCAACGCAAAGTTAAAACAAAATGCAAAACTAATTGTTAAAGAAAATCTTTTAACGGCAAAAGATCAAAAAGTTAAAACAAATTTTAAAATAACGCTTGCCGGCAAAAATTCCAGCGCAGACATTGTTAGCCACAGCGTTGCAAAAGATTCTTCTTCTCAAAAATTTGTTTCCAACATGATTGGAAAAACAGAGTGTTTTGGCCATGTTGAATGTGACGGAATTTTGCTTGACGACGCTAAAATTATTTCTGTTCCAAAGATCTCTGCTCTCTCGAAAGATTCCTCTCTTGTTCACGAAGCAGCAATTGGAAAAATTGCCGGAGATGAATTGATTAAGCTTATGACGCTTGGGCTTTCTGAGGAAGATGCAGAAAAGACGATTATTGAAGGATTTTTAATGGGCTAAAAAAACTCTATCAATCAAGATAGAGTTTTTTCTTATTTTTTCGTTTCAACCTTTTCCAAAAGCTTTTTTTGCTTTTCAATTTCTTTTACGATTGAAGAAATGACATGGCTGCTATTGTGCCAATAATCTCTGCTCCAAACGCGGAAAATTTTCCAGCCCTTTGACTTTAAAAATTCGTTTCGATAGACATCTCTTTCCAAACAATATGGCGAGCTTGCAATTACCATTTGGTCGGTTTCAATTCCAAGCAAAAACCTGTCCTTTTTCTTGTCGTAAATGGCAAGCGAAACTTTACTGTTTGAGTTTCCAAGGTTTATCTCAACGTTATAGCCAAGTTTAACCAGTTTCTTTTGAATTTGCTCTTCAATTGGAAGAACGCCAATTTGTTTTTTAACTGTTAAGGCTCTTTCATTAAAACTGTCTAAAATCGACTTAACCTCTTCAGAATTTCCATTGGAAACTGCCCTAACATATGTAAGATAGCTTCTCAGCAGCTTTGGCCCGGCAAACTTTGAGTTTTCAACTTTAAGTTCTTCCGGCTCTATGCTCGTTACAACATAAATTTTCTTCTTCGCACGAGTTATTGCAACGTTAAGCCTGTTTTCTCCTCCCTCATTTGAAAGAGAGCCAAAAATTGCGTTAACTTTTCCAAATTCATTTCTTGCATATGCAATTGAGAAGATTATTATATCTCTTTCATCGCCTTGAACATTTTCAATGTTTTTAACAAAAAGGCTAACATCTTCGTCGTTTTCAATTCTACTTTTCTCTCTTATAAATTTGGTTCTAAAATTTTCATCTTCAAAACATTCTTTGTCGAACAAATCCTCTATCAAAGCTTCTTGTTCACTGTTGAAAGTTATGATTCCAATTGTTTCGTTTTCCTTCCTATTTTTCAAAATGTTCTTGGTCAGTTCAACAACTTTCTTGGCTTCAACAAGATTTTTTCTATCGTTCCAGCTTCCGTCAACCAAAATTCTCTCAATTGGCTTATTTCTAAGGTTTTTTGAAATATTTGGGGCAATTTGAAGATTTCCGCTGTAAAAAGCCTTGTTAGAAAAATCAATTAGTTCTTCATTCTTGCTTCGGTAGTGATAGGTAATATTTGCGCTGTTAAACCTTGAAACAGCCAAGTCCAACAAACTTTCAACTTCCAGCGCAGCTTGGGTTGAATAGTCAACATCATCCTCTATATTGCTTCCCATATATCTTTTCATAAAAGTTGTTGTTGGTCTAAGCTGCTTTGCGTCTCCGGCAACAACAACTCTTGAAGCTCTAAAGATTGATGGAATTGTGTTCTCAATGAAAACCTGAGAAGCTTCATCAAAGAGAACGATGTCGAACATGTTTTTAATAAGAGGAAGAAGAGTTGAAACATTCTCTGGCGAAAGAAGCCAACAAGGGAAAAGTTTGAAGAGATAGTCTCCATAAACTTCCATTGTTTTTCTAATTGGCCAGAAGTTTTGTTTTTTGGAAATTTGATATAGATAGTCCTTGCTGTCCAAACTTCCGTCCATCATCTTTTGATAGTCAACGATGAAACTTTGGTTTGCAATTGCCTTGCTAATTTGGTTTTGTTGCTCTTTTAAAGAAACAATTTTTCCTCTTATATTTTCAAAATCAATAATTGAAGCAAGAATCTGTTTTTGCTTTTTCTCATAGTCCAAAATTTCGTGATAGATCCTAAGCGGCAAAAGTTTGTTTAAAATTTCAAGATATCTATTGTATGTCGTTGCATTTTTATATGCAAAATTCAAAACAAATTTTTGCTGGTCTGTTAAGTTTTTAAGCGTTGCATTGACATCATTCAGCTCGACATAGTTTTCAACAGCAGACAAAAGAAGCTTTAAAATTCCGTTATTTCCGTTTAAAATTCCATCAATTGCCATTAAATAGCCATCTTGCGATAAAACCTCTTTTAAAAACTCATAATCACTTAAATATTCGTCAATTGCCTCAATTGTTTGGTCAAACTCATCTTTAACCTGCCTTTCAAGGCGATTCATCTTTGCTTTAGCAAAAGGATAGAGAGGAAAAACAATATGGCTAACGGAAAGAAACCTATCCGCCGCCTTATGCTCAAACTTTGAAACCATTTTGATTAGTGGCTTTAAGTTTTCTTTATTTTTAACTTCTGTGTAATAAGTTAGAATTTGCCTGCTGAATTTATATTTTGCAGCATCAAAAAGAACCTGCCTGCTCTTGCAAAGATTTCTAAGCTTGGTTTGAGCCTCTGCAATTATGTGAACCCCAAGACCGTCTTTAAGATGGTCTATAAAAGGATTTTTCTTTTTGCTTTCAACAAAATTATAGTAAAGCTCACACTTATTTTTCTCATTTAAAATGCTAAGCGCGCTGCTAAGCTCATTGTAATTCATTTCTAAAAGCTTTTTACACTCCAGCATTTTTTCATATATAGAATATTCAACAGAATTTTTTCCAATCTTATAAGAGTTATAGTACATTTCTTGAAGAGAAATTCCAAATGGCGTTTCTTCTGTTAGACATCTTGAAATTGTGTTTAACCTTTCAATTTCTTGATTTAACTTTTTGGAAACATCTTCATATTGCCTTTGAAGTAAAGTGTTTTGCTCCTGCTTTATAACCCCCTCGTGAGTTTGAAGGCATCTTTCATAAAAAGCTCGCCTTTCCTTTTCTGCATCAACAATGAACATGGCCTTTGAATTTAAAGAGCCAAGCCTGTTATAAACAACCTCCAAAGCCGCCTTCTTTTGGGAAACAACTAGAACTTTTTTCCCTTTACAAATTGCATCGGCAATGACGTTTACAATTGTTTGGCTTTTCCCGGTTCCAGGCGGACCATAAATAACCATGTTTCCGCTTTCATTGACCTTTCTAACAACCTGTTCCTGCGCGAAGTCAACATTGTTAATCAAATATAAATTCTGGGGTTTTTCTTTTTTCTTTTTACGCTGTTTGGTGTTTAAAAGTTCATTGACGCTATCATTTGTCAAATGCCTCTTTTCAAGGGCTGAATAGTCGTTGTAAATTGAGTTTGCTAAGCTGCATCTTGCAAGCAAACACAAATTTTTAATCTCTGGCCCATCTCCTGGCCCTGGTTCGCCATAGCGAGAAAAGGGAAAAACATTCTTTCTTTGTGAGTTTGAAATTCTAATTCCAAACGACCTCAAATAATCTAAAAGCTTTTGAAGGCTCTGGAACTTGGAGCGCATGTTTTCAAACTCCATTTCAAGGTCTTCAAGGTTTAAGTGATATGAATCAGCAAAAGCAAGCATCAAAGCTTTGTTAAGCTGAACATTTTCGCCGTGCTTCAAGCTTATGTTAACATTGCTGTCGTCTATAACATCAACTTCAATTGGAAACATCAAAAGCGGAGCTTTAAATGAATAGTTCCTAATAGTTCCATAGACAAAGGGATAGCAGAAAAAAAGTTCATAACGTCCTGTTTCCTTCTCAATTTCCTCAATTTCTCTTTTGAGTGCAACAAGGTTTTTGACCTCTTGCTCAACAACTTTCTTGGAAAATTCTCGCTTGCTTCTCTCGAATTTTTGCTTGTCCTTTTCATTTTCAAATTCGCGCTGGGGATATTTTTCGTCAACCTTATTCGCTTTTAAAATTTCTGGCCTTGTTTCCTTGCTTATTAAATTAAAAACGGTTCCCTTCCCGCTCCAAACTTGTTCCAAAAACTGGGTTGCAAGCTCTTGATTATGATATAATATTCGGCCAACATCAAAGCCGTTTTTCTTTGTAAAACTTTTTAAATATAAGCTTCTGTTTTTTCCGCTAATTTCAATTAGTCGCTCTTTGTAATATGTATATATACTCTTCATCTTATCCTCAAGGTTTATTATATCACAAATATGCGCTAAGGCAAGAATTTTTTTGGCGCTTTTCTGCCCTTTTAAAATCTTAGTAGTTATCTGGTTCCATTTGCAACTTAAAAAAGATATTAAATTTTTTTGCCAAATAATTTTATTATGCTATCATAAAGCTAAGGAGAAAAAAATGGCAAAATTTTTTAAATGTTCTATTTGCGGAAATATTGTAAATAAAATTGAGGACAGCGGAGTTAACGTTTTTTGCTGCGGGCAAAAAATGGAAGAACTTGTTGCAAACACAACAGATGCCGCCCAAGAAAAACATGTTCCAGTTGTTCAAACAAACGGAAACACAGTTACGGTAAACGTTGGAAGCGTCGCCCATCCTATGTCAGAGGAACACAACATTTCTTTCATCGCTTTGGAAACAAATTTGGGCCTTCAAATAAAAAAATTAAGCCCTCTTTCAACGCCAAATGCAAGTTTTTCGCTTGCAAATGATGAAAAAGTTGAAAATGTTTATGCATATTGCAATTTACACGGTCTTTGGAAAAATTAAATGGAAATAAAACATATTTGATAACGGGCGGACTTGGTTTTATCGGGGCAAACTTTATAAAATATATTTTAGAAAAATATCCAAATATAAAAATTGTAAATTTGGATCTTTGCACATATGCGGCAAATCCAAAATATTTGAAAGAGCTAAAAAGCGATTCGCGCTATATCTTTGTTAAAGGTGACATCTCAAATCTAAACCTCGTTAGAAAGCTGTTTAAAAAATTTGATTTTGATTATTGTATAAATTTTGCCGCAGAAAGCCATGTTGACAACAGCACAGCCAATCCAGCGCTCTTTGCAAAAACAAATGTTTTAGGTACAACATCGCTTCTTCAAGCCGCAAGAGAGGCTTGGGAAATTTCTGAGCGGAAATTTAAGCAAGGGAAGCGGTTTGTTCAAATTTCAACAGATGAAGTTTATGGTTCAATTAAAAGAGGGTTTTTTAGCGAAAACTCCCCTCTTTCTCCAAAGAATATATATTCTTCAACAAAAGCCGCAGCAGATTTAATTGTTAAAAGCTTCTTTGATATCTATGGTTTTCCTTGTTTAATTACAAGAAGTTGCAACAATTATGGCCCAAACCAAAATCAGGAAAAGTTAATCCCGCGATGTTTTAAAAACGCAAAAAAATTAAAACCAATTGAAATCTATGGAGATGGAAATCAAATTAGAGATTGGATTTATGTTCTAGACAATTGTGCGGCAATTGACCTTGTTTGTCAAAGCGGAAAACTTGGAGAAATTTATAACATTGCTTCGAACGATGAAAAAACAAACAATTTTGTGGCAAAAAAAATAATAAATTATGTAAATAAAAACATAAACAACAAGTGTAGCGAAAATTTAATTTGTTATGTCAAAGATAGGCCCTCTCATGATTTCAGATATGGTTTGGATTGTGCTAAAATTTCGGGTGAACTCGGCTTCAAACCAAAGGTAAGCTTTGACGATGGCCTTGAAAAAACATTAAACTGGTATAAAGAAAATATGTAAACAAATGCGCCCTAGTGCGCATTTGTTTTTAATCTTCAGGGAAGACAACTCGCTTAATTTTAATTTTTAAAAATTTGTTAAAATTAGGTTTTTGGAAGTGCAAAAAGAACAATTTCGGTTGGATAGAGATTGCTTCCGTAATTTCTTAAATAAAATTTATAATTTTTATTGTAAGAGTAAACAAGCTTTGCAATTTTAAAATAGTCCTCATTTTTATGATAAACAGATAACAAAAGTTTTGGAGAATCATTGGCTATGTGGCGTCTTGCGCCTCTAATGGCCTTTTCTTCATCTCCCTCTATGTCCATTTTTATCATGGTTATTTTTTCTTTTACGTCCAAATCTAAGCTTGTTAGAGGAACACTTTTACCAAAGTCTTTTGTTGTTCTATTTGCCGAATTGTCGTTTAAATTTTCTGAAAGAAAAATTTCCTCATCCTTTTCTCCAACAGCTTTGTTAACTATTTCAATTTTGTCATGTTTTTTTAAATTTTCTTTCAACGATGAAATAATTCCATCAGTTATTTCATAGCAATAAATTTTTTTATAACAATCTTCTCCATATGTGCTAATGAAGTCAAGTGTTGAATCACCAACATACGCCCCAACGTCAACAAAAACTTCGTTTTTGCAATCTCTAATTAAATTTAAATCAAAATAATGCTTAAAGCATTTGGGCGAAACAATTTGGCCAAGCGAAGTGAAGTCATAATATACCCAATTCCTTAAAATAGAATATAATAAAAATTTTGAGGTATAGTCCTCAAGTTTTTTATACATCCAAACAAAATCCTTTAAATTACTCTTCAAAACTTTAACTTTAAGCTCAATTTCTTCAAAGTTTCCATCTTTTTCGCTAAGACTCCCCCAAAAGTTAAATTTTTTAAAATAATCTTCCAAGATGTTTCTGTAATTTGAAGGCAAAAATTTATAGTTAAAAACAATTTTATCATATAATTTTTCAAAAGACAGTCCCTCAATTTCTTTAACTAAAGAATAAAATTTTCTATCAACAAAGTTCATATAACCCTCCAAAAATCTATATATGAAAAATTTCCCTCTTTCGTCTTTTCTCTTGTAAATTTAAGCAAAACGTGGTAAATTTTAATAAATGCAAATTGTTGAATTGACAACCCAATATGAAAATGAGGTAAAAAACCTTCTTGTTGAACTACAAGAATATGTTGTTGAAATAGACAAATTCAAACTAAATTTGTTGTCGCCTAAATATAGAGAAGGCTATTTCAAAAACATGGTAAAGGAATGCAAGAAAAACAGCGGAAAGATTTTTTGCGCACTTAGTGGCAGCAAAGTTGTTGGAGTTATCGCTGGTTATGTTGAAAGATATTGCAAAAAAGATTTACTTGTTTACAGCTGCCCTAAAAAGGGAATTGTTGCCGAACTTATCGTAAGCAAAAATTCAAGAAAGGAAGGAGCCGGCAAGCTGTTGTTAAACAAGATGGAAGAATATTTTAAATCCATAGGTTGCAGCTTTATCCAACTAGATGTAATGGAGGACAACACACCCGCAAAAAAATTCTATTATTCCAATGGATATGAGAAAAGAATGTTGACATTATTTAAAAAAATACAATAATAGAAATTTTACAAAAAAAGCAGCTTCAGCTGCCTTTCTTTGCCGAAAATTTTGTCGAATTATGTCGAATTGGCCGCCCCAAAGAGAACTAGCGCCTTCTATATTTTGACAAAAAAAGACAAATTTCGACAATTTTCTTTAAGGGCTATATGAAATTTTTTAAATAAAAGTGGAATAGTTGCGCTTAATTTTAGAGTTAAGATTTTTGTCGAATTGTGTCAAATTTGGGCGCCTTACTCTTTTAAAATTTGCAAAAGGTTTTGAACGGCTTTTGCTCTGTGGGAAACAGAATTTTTTTCCTGCTCTGTTGCCTGGGCAAAAGTTTTTCCAAGTTCTTTTGAAAAAAACAGGCTGTCATAGCCAAAGCCATTTTCTCCCAATTCTTTCTCTAATATTTCGCCATGAGCCTTTCCGCAAGCATGAATTTCTTTTCCATCTGGGGAAATTGCAACCAGGTCGCACTGAAAATGTGCCGAGCGATTGCTGCAATTTTTTAAATCATCCAACAACTTCTTCCTGTTTTCTCTGTCGTTCCCATGCTCTCCGGAATATCTTGCGCTGTAAATTCCTGGTCTGCCGCCGAGCGCATCAACGCAGAGTCCGCTGTCATCACTTAAAACAATGTAATTCCTTCCCTTAAGGAAGCTTGAAACAGCTTCTGCCTTTATCTTTGCGTTTTCATAAAACGATTTTCCATTTTCTTCAACCTCCAAGTTGCAGCCAACGTCGCCCATTGGAAGAACAAAAAAATTTTCAAGCATTGCCTGAAATTCTTCAACTTTATGTTTGTTGTTTGATGCAATAACAATTTCCAAATTCCACCTCTATTTTAAAATAGCATAAAATTTGTATATTACAAATATATTTTGAAGCCGGCAATAAAATATAGTATAATTTTATTGTAGGTTTTTTTTTAGCCCTTAAAATTTATCAACTTCAAAGAGCCGGAATCTATTAGATGAATCATGGAGCAAGAGTGGAAATCAATAAAAAAATTTTTGAAATGTTGTTTTCGTTAAAAGATGAAAAATTAAAACTTTTTAGCGCAAAGCTAATTCCAAATTTAAGTCCAAACAACATTTTGGGCATTCAAATGCCAAAGTTAAAGCGTCTTTCAAAAGAGCTTAAAGGAAACGAAAATTTGGAAGAATTTTTTTCAAGTTTGCCACACACTTACCTGGAAGAAAACACTTTGCATGCCCTGCTTATTGCCCAAATTGAAGATTATGACAAATGCATTTTCGAAATAAACAGATTTCTCCCCTTCATCGACAACTGGGCAACGTGTGACGCGCTTCATCCAAAGTGCTTTAAAAGCAACAAAACAAAGCTTCTAAACGAAATTAAAACCTGGCTAAAATCAAGCCATGCTTATACTATAAGATTTGGAATTGGAATGCTTATGTCCAACTTTTTAGAGGAAGATTTTAAACCGGAAATTATAGATTTGGTTATAAGCATAAATTTTGATGACTACTATGTTAAAATGATGCAAGCATGGTTTCTTTCAACAGCTTTAGTAAAGCAATATGACAAAACCCTGCCCTATTTCCAGAACAAAAAAATTGAAAAATGGGTCAATAACAAAGCAATTCAAAAGGCCGTTGAAAGCTTTAGAATTTCTAATGAACAAAAACAATTTTTAAAACAATTAAAACAAAAATAAGCGGAACCCGCTTATTTTTATTCTTCCATATTTTCATTTCTTACTTCAATTTGCTTGGAATTGCCCGAAGCTTCTGTATATCTTATTGCAACAAAAAATATCAATGTCAACAATATGTCTTCAATATATGCAAAGAATGAATACCAAGCTGCTCCAGATGTTGCTATAGCAACAATTCCAATTATCAGCAAAACGAGCGCCGTGATCAATCTAATATAAATCAAAATATCAACAACATTTTTGTTCTTAAGTGTTCCAGAATCCACTAATAAAAACAAAACACCAATTGCAATAACCAAAAGGGAATCAATAAATCCAAACAAACCAAAACAAATGTTAATTGCATTATTTGAGTCAAAATTGTTTAGATAGGAATAAAAACTAAAGACATTTGAAAACAAAACATATGAAAAATATGTTATAAACAAAACCTTTATCCAAAATTTGTTTTCCTTAACAATTGCAAGAATTGCAAATGCAAAAATTGCTAGGTTAACTAATAATCCAAGTATAGTCGTGAAATGGTTAAGGCCGCTGTAAAATCTGCTGTAATTTGCAAGCATCCCAATTGAATAAATTGCAATTACGCACATCTCTGCAATGCAAAGCCCAATTATCCACTTTTTCTTATTGGCAAATATTTTTTCCAATCCCATAAAAATCCTCCCCAAATAAATATATTCTAACTTAAGCAATTTGTTTAACTATATGTTACATATCTTAAAACAAAATAAAAGTCAAGAAAACAACTCTTACCAAAGCAGCCTCTTATGAGTTTCCAAGTATCATTTTGCTGCAATTTTATTTTCAATTTGAAAAGTTTTGTCAAAACTGTTGACAATTTCATAAAATGTGGTATCATAAAAATTGAAAAAGGAAAGGGAAATGAAGCACATTTTAAATAATAACAACAAAAATAATTCAAACACATTAAAAATAATGGGTTTCAATTTTGTTGTTGAAAAATAAGCTTTGTTTCTTAACACTCTCTTGAAATCCAAGAGGGTGTCAATTTAATATAAAAGGTCAGCGCCCTCTAAAGAGGGTGCTTTTTCTTTTAAGGAGGATATTATGAAAAAGAAAAATGCCGTAGCGGGCGAAGGAATAGTTGAATTTTTAAAACATTAAGGCGACATTTTAGCAAATTTTTTGTTCCTTAAATGATGTAGTAAAAAATTGCAAAAAAATTTAAGGAGATAATTTTATGATTAGAGAAAAATATATAAAAATAGATTTAATTGAAAAACAAAAATATATAAAACTTATAAAAGATAAATTTGAAAAAGCTCTGGCAAAAGAACTTTGCCTTATGCGTGTTTCCGCCCCAATTGTTGTAACAAAAGAAAGTGGGCTTCAAGATGATTTAAGTGGAACAGAGCGCGCAGTTTCATTTGACATTGCAAAGGACGGGAAAGAACTTGAAATTGTTCAATCCCTTGCAAAGTGGAAAAGAATGGCTTTAAAAAAATATAAATTCCCTTTGCACAAAGGACTTTACACGGACATGAGTGCAATAAGAAGAGACGATAAAGTTGACGAAACACACTCTGTCTATGTTGATCAATGGGACTGGGAAAAAATTATAAAAAGGCAAGACCGAACTCTTGAATATTTAAAAAGAACTGTAGAAAAAATTGTAAAAGCCGTTGCTGATACTAGCGAACACATAAAGGCAAAGGGCTTTGAAGGAGTTAGGATTTCAAGAGATGTCCATTTTATTACCAGCCAACAGCTTTTAGACATGTTCCCAACACTTTCTGACAAGGAAAGAGAACATGAAATTACAAAAAAATATAAAACGGTTTTCATCATGCAAATTGGAGATGATTTAAGCGACGGAAAGCCACATGATTTGAGAGCCCCAGACTATGACGATTGGGCTTTGAACGGAGATTTGCTTTTCTATCATGAAGTGCTGGACAAAGCTCTAGAAATTTCAAGCATGGGCATTAGGGTTGACAAAGAAAGCCTTCTCAGTCAAATTAAAAAAGCCGGAAAAATGGAAAGGCTTGACTACCCTTTCCACAAAGCTATTCTTTCAGACGAACTTCCTTTAACTATTGGAGGCGGAATTGGTCAAAGTAGGCTTTGCATGCTTCTTCTTGGAAGGGTCCACATTGGCGAAGTTCAAGCAAGCTATTGGGACAAGGAAACCTTGCGCAGCTGTGAAGAGCAAAAGATTGAACTTCTTTAAAAAATTAATAGGTTAAAAAAATTGCTGTAAACTTACTTTTAAAAGTTTACAGCGTTTTTTTAACTGGAGCTGATGGCGGGAATCGGACCCGCGACCCCTTCCTTACCAAGGAAGTGCTCTACCCCTGAGCCACATCAGCATGAGTTAAGAGAAAAGCTTATCAGCCTTTTTACTTAACTTTTATACATGAACAGAGTCCATGATGCTTATTGCAAAATTTGCTGTTTGAAGCAATTTGCATTATAGCAAAGTTTATCTTTACCTGTCAATCATTTTATTAATAAAAAGGGCAAACCGGCTTGCCCTTTTAAAGAATTTCAATTCCAAATTGATTTATTTGCTCAAACATCCGATTACATTCTTCCTCGCCGCTCTTTGGGCTATCGGAAGCGTGAATTACATTCCTTGTAATTTCTCCAATTCCGAATTCGTGGCGAATTGTTCCTTTTTCTGGGTTTTTTGTTGAACCAACAGCCTCTCTAATTTTTTCAACAAGGCCGTCCTCTCCTTCAACTTGAAAACCAACAACTTCTCCGCTTTTCATGTACTTGCAAAGGTCCTCATAAAAGGGTTTTCCAATGTGTTCATGATAGTGCGCAGCCAAAATTTCATCGTTTAGCTTCATCTTTTGGCGCTTTGTGATTTTCCCAATTTTGCTAAGCCTTTCAACTATCTGAGGCTCAAACTCTAAAAAACCTGGTTTAATCATAACAAAAGATTTTTCCATAGTTCGCTCCTTTAAATTGAAAAGAATTATATCACAATTTTAAATTTTTCCAAACAAAAGTAACAAATAACAAATTGATATGTTATCATATGCTCATGAGAGGCAACCATGAAAAAAAGAAAGAAAAGCTCCGAACCAGTAATTTTAAAACATGAATTTAACAGAACAACTTATGTAGATAAATCAAAGCCAAAGGGCGTTTTTCTGGCGAATTTTATTGTTAGCTGCTTTTTCAGCATTTTCACGCTTTTTTCTGCCCCGCTCATCAAGTATAGCAATAAAGAAAAGAATGAGTTAAAGTGGACAGGCGTCTTTTGTGGAATTGTTTTCCCTTTCACACTTGGGCTAATTCTTATTTATGTTATTAAAAAATATAATCAATTAAAAAAGAAAGAAAATCCTCAAATTGTAATTGGAATTAGGTCTAGCTCGTTCTAGTTATATCTGCTCCAAGGCTTTGAAGCTGATTTTCAAGCTTGTAATATCCCCTGTCTATGTGATGAACATAATTGACTGTTGTGTAACCCTCTGCGCAAAGACCGGCCAAAACAAGGCCAACGCCGCCGCGCAAATCTGTTGCACTAACGCTTGCGCCATAAAGCTTATCAACGCCGTTTATGACTGCCGTTCTATCCTTAACTGTGATATTGGCGCCCATTTTAACAAGTTCTGGAACATGTTTAAACCTTGTTTCAAAGAGGTTTTCAACAATTATGCTTGTCCCTCGGCTAACCGTTTGAAGCGCCAAAATTTGAGCTTGAAGATCTGTTGGAAAACCTGGATAGGGCGAAGTTTCAATTTTTGGAATTGATTTTAATCTCCCGTCAGATTTTATGTTAAAGACGCCATTTAATGTTTTAAACCTCGCGCCTGTCGATTTAAGTTTTTCTAAAAGGGCAAGATTGTGCTCCGCTTTAAAATTTAATAAATCAATGTCGCCGCCGCAAATTAGCCCCGCAATTAAATATGTCCCGGCGATAATTCTATCTGGAATTGGCGTGTATTCTCCGCCAGAAAGTTTGCTGACGCCCTCAATTGTAATTGTGCTTGTCCCCGCGCCATAAATTTTTGCACCAATTGAGTTTAAAAAATCTGCAAGGTCAACAATCTCTGGCTCTTTTGCTGCATTGATAATTTTTGTTGTTCCCTTGGTAAGTGTTGCGGCAAGAATTATGTTTTCTGTTGCACCAACGCTTGGGAAATCTAAATTAACCGTTCCTCCGCGCATGTTAGTTCCATCGCAGGTTAAATAGCCGTGTCTATCTGAAATTTTAACGTTTAACGCTCTGAGGCCTTTTATGTGGAGGTCGATTGGGCGCGCCCCAATTTCACAACCGCCAGGATATGCAACTTTTGCCTTCTTGAAGCGGCCAAGAATTGAACCAAGGCTAAAGATTGACGACCTAATAACAGAGGCAAGTTCATGGGGAATTGCGTGGGAACTTAAGCTTGAACAATCAATTTTTATGTCGCAGCCGTTATGTATTTGACCGTCGGCCGTCAAGGGCAAAACCTTTGCCCCAAGGTTTTCAAGGATTTTTGTCATGTTAATTATGTCAACATATTTTGGGCAATTTTTCAAATAAATTGGTTTTTCGGATAAAATACAGCCCGCTAGTATTGGCAGATATGCATTTTTCGCAGATGTAATCTCAGCAGCACCCCCAAGTTTTTTGCCGCCTTTTATTAAAAACTTATCCATATGTGCTCCATCACTTACATTGTATGTCAAACATTTTTGCTTCGTTAAAAGGCGTTTGGCGCTCATTTAAATATATATGTAAATTTGAAAAATTTTGACTAAGTTTTAACGTTTTTGTGTTATACTAAATATTGTTAAAAAGGGAGATTGTTTTGACAGATAGAAAAAGCATAAAATTCATAGCATCTTTTCTTTGCATATTGATGTGCATAGTTTCTCTGTTTGTTTTTTCTGGTTGCACTGGAAAAGAAGTTGACTATTCAAACATGGCAAGCGAAAACTATGTTCCATCAAACGTTGAAGTTTTTACAGATGAACTTGGAGAAGTTGCAATTAAATTAAATGAAGACCGCGATTTAAAAGTTCTTCAGTTGACGGACATACACATTGGAAATGGCCCGTTTACTGTTAAAAAAGATAAAAAGGCAATTTCTGCAATTTGCAGTTTAATTGAACATGTTGTCCCCGATTTAATTGTTCTTTCGGGCGACATGGTTTTTCCAGTTAGTGTCATAACGGGAAACAACGATAACTTAGCCGCTTTAAAAGCTTTGGTAAGCCTAATTGAAGCATACAAAACCCCTTGGACAGTTTGCTTTGGGAACCATGACGCCGAAAGCATGGCAAAATTCTCTAAAAGCGAAATTTGCAATTATTTGGAGAGCGAAGAATTAAAATATTGTCTATTCAGCCGAGGGCCAAGCGAACTTGATGGAATGGGCAACCATTTAATTAACGTATATAACTTTGACAATTCTTTCAACTCAACAATCTTTTTCTTTGACAATGGAATGTATCTTGGCGAAACCCAGCTGAGCGGCTATCAGGAAATCACTGAAAGCCAAACAAATTGGTATCGTGATAAGGTTGAGAGTTTTAGCGCTCACTATGGAGAAACAATTGATTCCTATGTTTACTATCATGTCCCAGGAAAGGAATATGAACTTGGCTGGGAAGACTATAAAAACGGAGGCGAAGATTCAACATATTTCTTTGGTCAAGCGGGAGAAAAAAACGAGAGGATTTCCTGTCCAAGCGAACTTGGAACTTTCTTCCCAACCGTTGTTGAACTTGGAAGCACAAAGGCAATTTTCTGCGGCCACGACCACTTGAACGATTTTTCAATTGAATATATGGGCGTTAGGTTAACATATGGAAAATCAATTGACTACACCGCCTATGTCTTTCAAGGAATTGCAAACAAAACCGAGCAGCGCGGCGCAACAGTTTTGACAATTAAAACCTCAACTTCTCAATCAGAAGAAAAATTTTTAATTTCCTCAATCAAACTTGAAGACATTGTTTAATTGTTTGCATGATTTAAACAATTTTGATAAAATTCTTACATATGAAAAAAAACGAGATAAAAAAATATAAAAGCAAAGTTGGAATTGTTATTCCAATTTTATATCTTCTTGTTGCTGCCGCCATGCTAATAGTCTGGCTTGTTCCAAGCAGCGGCGCCTTGACACTTCAAATCATTGCAACATGCATTCTTGCAATTGTTTTTTTTGGAGTAACGTGGATTGCTTTTTCAACTTATTACATTCTTGCGGACCGCTGTTTAATTTGCATTTGTGGGCCCTTTAAAACGCGCGCGCTCTATCAAGACATAACAGATATAACAGAGGGCTTTAGCCTTCTTTTCTCCTATGCCCTAACAGGAAGAAGAATTTTTATAAACCGTGGAAGGAACATTCTTAGAAGAATTGATGTTTCACCAAGTGAGAAAGAAGAGTTTTTAAACGAGTTGTCAACTAAAATTAAACATTATAGGGAGATTGTTCAAAAGTGAAAGTTGTTGTAATTTCTGGCGGAACAAGCGGAATGGGAAAAGGCGTTGGAGAGCTTTTTAAAAAGAAGGGCTGGGTTGTTGTTCCATTTGGAAAGAACCCGAAGGACGGCGAGGAAATGGTTGACGTAACAAACGAAGCCCAGGTTGAAAATTTCTTCAACAACGTTAAAGAAAAATATGGAAAGATTGACGTTCTAATCAACAGCGCAGGCTATGGAATTTCTGGCGCTGCTGAACTTTCGGATTTTAATGAAACAAAAAATCTTTTCGATGTAAATTATTTTGGCGCGCTTAAATGTGTTCAGTGTGCCCTTCCTCTAATGAAAAGCGGGGCAAAAATTATTAATATTAGCTCATGCTGCGCAATTTTTCCAATGCCATTTAGAATTCACTACTGTGCAAGCAAAGCTGCGCTTTCGATGCTCTCCTATGGGCTTAAAATGGAGCTGTCCGATGCAAAAATTCAAGTTGCGGTAATCAATCCTGGTGACGTCAAAACAAACTTTATAAACTCAAGAATAAAAAATTTTAACACCAATGAAAGATATCAAGACCGCGTTAAAAACGCCCAGGCTTTAGTTGAGAAAAACAACTCTAAACGCATGTCTCAGGAATATGCTTCAAAGAAAATTTTTAAAATTGTAAACAAGAAAAAACTAAAGGCTATGTATATCATTGGAAGAAAATATAAGGTTTTTAACTTCTTGATTAAACTCTTTCCAATCAACGTCTTTTTAAAGGTTTCAAACAAAATTTTTGGCGGGAAAAAATCAATTAAACAGCAGCAAAGCTAAGCTCTGCCCCATTTTGCCTAACAAGATAGAACCCCGCAAAGGAATCAAACCTCCTTCTGGAAATAACGCTTCTTGCTGTTTCCAGATTTTTTTTGCTGAACTTTGCAGAAATTCCACACGAAACATTGATCTTTCTTGGAGTTGGAACGACACTAACCGCTGTTCCATAGCTTCTTAGCAAATTTGCAAATGTAATCGTTTGGCTTCTCGCCCTAAAAACTGCTAACACATATTCCATATTCTCTTCCCTCTGTTAACAAAAATTCCTCTATATCACTATATTGATTAGAGGGGGAAAAGGTTAAAATGATATATTTAGATAACAGCGCAACAACAGCAATCAAGCCCAAAAGTGTAATAACAAACGTTGTTAAAGGGCTAACTAACCTGTCTGCAAATCCAGGTCGAAGCGGCCACAAGGCAAGCCTTGCCGCGGCAATAAAGGTTGGCGAAGTTAGAGAAAAAATTTGCAGAATGTTTGGTGTTGGAACTGCTGAAAATGTAATCTTCACGCTCAATTGCACAGACGCGCTCAACCTTGCAATTTTGGGAACAGCAAAGGAAGGAGGCCATGTTATTGCAACGGCTTTTGAACATAATTCAACGCTTCGCCCTTTGTTTGAACTTGAACGAAAGGGAATTATTTCAGTTTCAATTATAAACCCAAAGGATCCAAGCAAAATTACAAAAGAGGACATCGCTCCCCTAATTCGCCCAAACACATACATGGTTTGCACGGTTCACATTTCCAATGTTGATGGCGCAGAAACAGAGGTTGAAGAAATTGGAAGTCTTTGCAAAAAACACAAGCTGATTTACCTTGTTGACGCTGCACAATCTGGCGGCCATAAAGTTATAAATATGCAAAAACAAAATATCTCACTTCTTGCCCTTGCGGGCCACAAAGGCCTTTTCGGACCAATGGGGATTGGCGTTCTTGCAATTGGCCCAGATGTTTTGGTAAATCCAATTCGTTTTGGTGGAACGGGAACATCTTCATCAAACCTCCTTCAACCAAGCGAAATTCCAGAGCGCTATGAAAGCGGAACAATTGCACTTCCAAACATTTTAGGTCTTGGAGCCGGAATTGATTTTATTTCAAAAAATCAGCAAGAAATTGAAAAAAAGATTAAATATTTAACAAAATTGATGATAAATGAGCTAAAAAACATCAAAAATGTAAAGGTTTACACAAGTCTTAACAACCTGAATGGAGTTGTTGCATTCAACATTTCTAACATAGATTCAACAATTGTAAGCGAATATTTAAACGACAAATTTGAAATTTGCGTTAGAAGTGGGCTCCACTGCGCCCCTCTAAAACATGAATATTTGGGAACAAAAGAACAGGGCGTTATTCGCGCCTCCCTTTCATATTTTTCAAACGAAGAAGAAGTTCGCGCTCTAATCTTTGGGATTAAAGATTTTATAAGGAATTTTGATTTATAATATTTATTCACTGTTTTGCATATTTATTCGTTTTACTTCCGCTGCCAAAATTTGCAAGTGCGCGAGATTCAAAGGAATATTTGTTGCTGTTTTTCTCCAAAAATTTTCTTTTTCCAATTTCAATTAACTTGTTCAACAACCTTTTAAAATCTAAATTTTGATTTTTGAAAAGATAGAAGGCAAGCGAGCCAGGAATTGAATTTAATTCGTTTAAATAAATTTTCTGTTCGCTTGGCAAAACTAAAAAATCAATTCTAACAACGCCGCTGCAATCAAAGATTTTAAATGCTTCTCTTGCAATTTTTTTAACTTCCTCCTCTAGTTTTTTTGAAAGTCTTTTCTTCCCAAGTTTTTCCTCTTTTCTGGAAATATACTTTTCATCAAAACTTAAAAAACTGCTCCAGCTTTTTGGATATTCCAAATCTGAAACAATTTGATAGTCTGCGTCTCCTAAAACAGCGCAATTAACTTCAACCGAATCTTCAACCGCCTGTTCAATTATAATTCGCTGGTCATAGCCAAACGCAACGTCAACTGCCTCCATAAGTTGATTTAAATTGCTGCACTTTGAAATTCCAATGCTGCTTCCAAGATTTGCCGGTTTAACAAAACATGAATTTGAAAAAAGCTCCAAATTTTTAGTTACATCTGAAAGAATTTCTTCCTCATTCAAATAGTAATCTGCGCTTTTTATGTAACAACTTTTTGGAGTTAAAATGTTGTTTGCCCGAAGAACATCTTTCATTATTATCTTGTCCATGCAAATTGCGCTTGAAAGAACATTAGAACTAGTGTACGGGATTTTTGAAAGCTCTAAAAGGCCTTGGATTGTCCCATCTTCTCCGTTTAACCCATGGAGGCATAGTATCGCGCATGAAACCTTAAACGAAGGATAAAGCCCCTTTCCCCTTGAGAGATAAATTCTGTCATCACCTGGGCGAAACGAGACGCGTCTCAAGCCTTTTTTTGAAAAATTAGAATAACTCTCTATTTTAAAAAGCTTTTTTCCAAATAACATTTCCCCGTCCTTGGAAATATAGATTGGGAAAAAATTATATTTTGTATCGTCAACATTTTTAAGCGCCTGAAGGCCTGTTATGATTGATATATCATGCTCGGCGCTTCTTCCGCCAAAAATTAAAACAACATTTTCCTTTTCCATATAAACCTCTTTCGTTATATATGAAAAAAGGTTGCCATGCGTTAATTTGGGCGGCAACCACAATATGTTTGGCGATAGAGATTAAATTCTTTTGCAAGCTCTGTTGAGCGAAGAAAGCCATTTTCCTTTTTGAAATCTGCCAAAAACGGCTTTGTTTTATAATTGTTTTTAGAAAGCTCTTGGCCAAGTTCAATCAAAATTTTGTTAATAACCTGTGAATCCTTGTGTGGACTAATTGAAAGCGTTGTTGCAAAATATGAAAAATCCTTTTCTGCGGCAAATTTTGCAGTTTTTTCAAGCCTAAATTTAAAACATTTTTCACATCGCTCTGAGCCTTCTGGAAGGCTTTCAAGCCCCTCAATTGCCCTGGCAAAATCCTTTGGGTTGTAATCGCAATCTAAAAATTTAATCTTGTTGTCATTGCTTTCATTTAAAATTTCAAGAAGTCTAATCTGCTCTTTTTTTCGTTTTTCATATTCCTCTTTGGGCAATATGTTTGGGTTGTAATATAGAACAGTTATGTCAAAAAATGGCAAAAGCCGCTCAATTGTTGCGCTTGAACACGGCGCGCAGCATGAATGAAGAAGAAGCGTTTCCCTTTTGGAAAGCTTCTCAAGTGTTTCTTTCATAACTTTGTTATAGTCAATTTTATTTGTCATTTTGCTTTGGCTGGGGTGCTAGGATTCGAACCTAGGGATGCGGGAGTCAGAGTCCCGAGCCTTACCGCTTGGCGACACCCCATTGCAAGCAATATATTAAATCAATTTTTTTTATTTGTCAAGAAAATCAAAGCTAAAAACTTTAAATTAAACAATAATAATTTTGTTAATAGATTTTTGTTATAAAATTGTTTCAAAGAATTAAAAAAGCCTCCGAATTTTGGAGGCAAACACATGGGGTGGAAGATGAGATTCGAACTCACGACCTCTGGTGCCACAAACCAGCGCTCTAACCAGCTGAGCTACATCCACCATTAATTTCTTGGCAGGGGTGGCAGGATTTGAACCTACGCATGCCAGAGTCAAAGTCTGGTGCCTTACCGCTTGGCTACACCCCTTAGCGTCAATTATTCTATCTTGTTTTGAAACATTTGTCAATAAAAATCACCAAATTTTTTATTTGTTTTTAATTTTTCTCTTGCATAGTAATTTAGTTAGTGATATACTCGTAAAGTTAGTTTATTTAAAGGAAAGAACGCTATGACAAATGAAAAAATTAGGAATATTGCAATAATTGCCCATGTTGACCACGGCAAGACCTCGCTTGTTAACGAACTTTTAAAGCAAGGTAATGTTTTTCATGAAAATCAGGTTGTTGAAGACAGAGTTATGGACAGCAATGCCCTTGAAAGAGAACGCGGAATTACAATTCTTTCAAAAAACGCAAGCTGCATGTACAACGGGATTAAAATCAATGTTGTTGACACTCCGGGCCACGCAGATTTTGGCGGCGAAGTTGAAAGAGTTTTGAAAATGGTTGACGGCGTTTTGCTTGTTGTTGACGCCTTTGAAGGAGCCATGCCTCAAACAAGGTTTGTTTTGGAAAAAGCTCTTTCACTCAATCTTAAAGTTATTGTTGTTATCAACAAAATTGACAAGCCAGACGCAAGGCTTTTGGAAGTTAAAGACGAGGTTTTAGAGCTGTTTTTAGATTTGGACGCCAATGAAGAACAGCTAAATTCGCCCTTCGTCTATTGTTCTGCGAGACAAGGCGTTAGCAGTCTTGACCCAAACCAAGTTGGAACGGACATGCGCCCGCTTTTTGAAACAATTATTTCTTACATTCCTGCCCCAGCTGGAGATGAGACAAAACCTTTTAAAATGCTAATTTCTTCTGCAGAACACAACGATTTTGTTGGAAGGCTTGTAATTGGAAAAATTGAACAGGGAACGGCAAAAGTTGGAGACAGCGTTGTTGTAACAAATTTCCATGAGGAAAGAAATATTAAAGGAAAAATTGTTCAACTATTTGAATTTGTTGGCTTGAAGAGAGTTCCGCTTTCTGTTGGCAAAGCTGGAGATATTATTTGCATTGCAGGAATTGAAGAGGCCCAAATTGGAGACACGGTTTCCTCTCCTCTAGACACAACCCCAATTGAATTTGTTCAAATAGAAAAGCCAACCGTTGAAATGACATTTATGGTTAACAACAGTCCGTTTGCCGGGAAGGAAGGAAAGTTTGTAACAAGCCGTCATCTTCGCGAAAGGCTTTATAAAGAGGCTGTTAAGGACCTTTCATTGAAAGTTTCAGACACAAACTCAACAGAGGCCTTCACTGTTTGCGGCCGCGGCGAAATGCACCTTTCAATTTTAATTGAAAACATGAGAAGAGATGGATATGAATTCCAAGTTTCAATGCCAAAAGTTTTATTTTTAGAAGAAGAAGGAATTAAAAAAGAACCAATCGACTTTTTAACAATTGACGTTCCGTCCGATTGTGTTGGAACAATTATGAGCAAGATGGGAACGCGAAAGGGCGGCTTAATTCAAATCAGTGAACACAACAGCCGAATGAAAATGGAATTTAAAATCCCTCAACGCGGGCTGTTTGGCTTTAAGTCGGAATTTCTAACAGACACACGCGGCGAAGGAGTTATGAGCTCCGTCTTTTGCGGATATGAAGAATTTAAGGGGCCAATTAACCGAAGAGAATATGGCTCGCTAATTGCATATGAAACAGGCGAAGCAATCGTCTATGGCCTATTTAATGCACAGGAGCGCGGCGACCTTTTCATAACCCCTGGAACAAAAGTTTATTCCGGAATGGTTGTTGGCCAAAACCCAAAGGGCGACGACATTGTTGTAAACGTTTGCAAAAAGAAACACCTTTCAAATTGTAGAAGCTCTGGCTCAGATGAAGCACTTAGATTAATTCCTCCAAGAATTATGTCGCTTGAGGACTGCATTGAATTTATTTGTGATGACGAACTTTTGGAAGTTACGCCAAACAACATCAGAATTAGAAAGAAGGAGCTCGACCACAACTTGCGCCTTCGCCAAAGAGCAAAGGAACTTGGCTTAAATTAAAAAACAGCGAACCGCTGTTTTTTTGTTTTAATATTCAAAATCTATATCATTAAATATTTCATCATTGAAAAACTCATAAAGAGTTATTCCAAGCCCTTGGCAAATTTTAATTAATGTTCTAACAGAACAATAATCACTTTCATCATTGAGCATGGAATTTAGCGTTGACGTTGTTAGCCCTCCCGCCGTGCAAAGTTTATTTATTGAAATACCCTTTTGTTTGGCAAGGCTTAAAATTCTTAACTTAACTGCGTCAGAGCCTCTCATATATTCTCCAATACTATTTTACAACTAGTTTGCCAATAATTGTTGACGGCTATCCGTAAACTTTTGCAAAAAATGGCATTATTCGCCATCTTTATTGATAAATTTGCTCTTTAAAACGCTTGCAAGCTCAATTGAGCCTTCTCCAAACCTCTCTTTAATCGCTTTAATTGTTCTTGAAAAACTCTCCTTTTTGCCAAGTTTTTCATCAAAAATTGAAACTTGTTTGGGGCTAGATGCACTTTTTAAATTCCTAACTGATAGCCTTACACTTCTAAGCGGAAGCGTGTAATTCCAGAAAGAATCTATGATTTCCATTGCACAATTTGCAATGTTCTCAGCCCGAGATATGTCAAACAAGAACGTTTGACTTTTTCTAAATCTTTCAAAGCCCGTTGTCTTTAAACTAACATGAACCGCGCATCCAACAAGATTTTTGTCCGAAAGCCTTTTAGAAATTTTTTCTGAAAGAAATTGAACCAAGCTAAAAACATCTTCTCGCTTTGTTATATCTGTAATTGTTGTCGTTCCGTTTCCAACACTTTTAACCTCCGGACGCAAACTGTTGTCAACAACCTGCTCGTCAAACTCCCCCAAAAGTTTTTGTTTTAATTGAAGAGCAACGATGTTGAACTTTTTCTTTAAAATTGAATCTGGAATTTTAACGTAGTCGCCAAGCGTTAAAATATTCATCTTTTCAAGTTTTTTAAGCGTTCTATTTCCAATTCCAATTACTGCATTAACTGGAAGCGGATAGACAATTTCCTTAAAATTTTCTCTTGAAATAACCGTTGTCGCAAACGGTTTTTTCAGGTCGCTTCCAAGTTTTGCAAAAAGTTTTGAAAAGCTAACGCCAACCGAAATTGTTACTCCAACTTTTTCTAAGACTTCTTTTCTAATTGAATCCGCAATTTTCTTTCCGCTTCCAAAAAGATTAACACTCCCTGTTACGTCTAGCCAACACTCATCAATTCCAAAGCTTTCAACGGTGTCGGTATAATTGTAATAGATTGAAATTATTTGATTTGAAATTTTTTCATAAAGCTTAAAATGAGGCGGAAGGCAGATTAATGAGGGACACTTTTGTTTTGCCTCATAAATTGATTCCCCCGTTTTAACTCCTTGGCTTTTTGCAACATCGTTTTTTGCCAAAATAATTCCCGTTCGCGTCTTTGGATTTCCGCTAACAGCAACAGGCTTTCCTTTCAATTCCGGTTTAGAAGCACATTCAACGCTTGCATAAAAATTGTTGACATCGCAGTGAAGAATTACTTTGTCATTAAAAAACCTCTTTTCCATTAACTTAGTTTTTGGAAAAGAGGTTTAAGTTATTCTAAAATTTTATTCTGTTCTAAGCGCAACAACTGGATCTTTCTTTGAGGCAATTCTTGCCGGAATTAAGCCTGAAATTAGCGAAAGAACAACGCTGACCGCAGTTAAAATCAAAACGTGGGTAAACTTTAAAACTGCAATTGTTCCAATTTCTGGAACAAGCGAGCCAACAATTGCATTTATTGGAACTGTTAAAATTAACGAAAGCAACCCGCCAATTATTCCCGCGCAAAGGCCAATTATGAATGTTTCGCTGTTAAACACGTTCATAATGTCTCTTTTTCTTGCGCCCAAGCTTCTTAAAACGCCGATTTCCTTTGTTCTTTCAATAACTGAAACATAGGTTATAATTCCAATCATGATTGAAGAGACGACCAAGCTGATCGCAGCAAAAGCAATTAAAACATATGAGATAATGTTTATAACAGAGCCAAGAGTTTCAGTTAAAAAGCCAGTCGAATCCATGTAGACTATTTTTTTGTTTTCATTTGTTTGAGTTTGATTATAGGCCTCAATCATCTCAATTATCGAATCTTTTGCGTCAAAATTCTTCGGATAAAAGTATATTCCTGTTGGAATTTCTGAAATTCCAATTTGCTGCATGGCAAGTTCAAAGGCTTCATCTTCGTCCAAAGTATAGCCATAACACATTTGCAGAAATTGGTTGATTTCGTCAACATTTGCAAATCCATCTGCTGGAAGAAGAGAAACTTCGGAAACCTCAATAACATAGTTGTCAAGGAACTGATATGTATCCTTAATTGAAAGCTGTTTTTGCGCAATTAAAGACTGCTTGCAGTTGTTTCTATAATATTCTCCTAGGTCTGGCATGTATGCAACACCAGTTGACAAAAGCGTTGCTGGGGCATCTTCTTTAACCCTAATTATTCCAGAAATTTTAAGCGTAACCGAGCTCTCTTCATATGCTTGGCTTAGCGCATCTTGCCCGCCTTCGTCCAATTTACTAAAAGCTGTTATATCTTCAAAATTCTCACTGTTTGGAATGTAATAGTCATCATTAAACAAAAGCTTAAACTCTTGATTTAAAATTGTTTCAAAGTCTATTTCAAGATATTCTCCGTTTTCAGTTGGAGTTTGAATTCCAAGGGCGTTTAAAACGGCATATGAAATTCTGTTTCCCTCGCCAACAACAAGCAGCATCTCATGGGTGAACTCCTCCCCCTCATGTTTTTGCGGAAGTGAGCCATAAATTAAATCATATTGACTCATGACAAAATCCATGTTGTTTAAAAGCGGATAGAAAATGTCGCTTTGAGTTCCAGACATAATGCTTGTTGAGTTGGTGCTTTTAAAGAAATTAACCGTTCCGTTTGAATTTTTGGAAAGAATTTTAAGCGGCGTAAAATAACTATATTCAATTAAATTTAATTGGCTATTTTCTCCTTTATTTTTATCCTCTTGTTCAAATGCTTTTACAAATTCAACAAAATCACTGCTTAAATTATTATAGTGGCCAAATTGAATAAATTGAAGTGCGGGATTATATGGAAGAACACTGGTTTCACTTGAAGATCCTTGGTTTTCTTGCGGAGTAAATGAGGTAAAAGAATTCATATCAACTGTAACTGCAGAAACGGTAATTGGATATCCGCCAAGCGCATCCGATTGAATTTGATTTATGTAATTTGTAAACCCGGTTGAAATTGAAAGGACAAGAGCAATTCCAACAATGCCAATGCTTCCCGCAAAAGAAGTTAGAATTGTTCGGCCCTTCTTTGAAAACAAATTTTTAAAGGACAAACTGAGCGCGGTGTAAAATTTCATCGCAGATTTTTTCTGTTTTTTAACTTTTTTTGCGTTTTTTTCATTAATTTCAGGTGTTTTTTGCTCTTTTTTTACATTTCTAGATTTATATGGCTTGGAATCGCCAACAACTTGGCCGTCCAAGAGTTTTATAATTCTTGTGCTAAATTTCTCTGCAATTTCACCGTTGTGTGTAACCATTATAACAAGACGCTCTTTTGAAATTTCCTTAATAAGTTCCATAACTTCAAGGCTTGTTTTAATGTCAAGTGCGCCAGTTGGTTCATCTGCAAGCAAAATTTCTGGGTCATTAACAATTGCTCTTGCAATTGCAACTCTTTGCATTTGGCCGCCAGAAAGCTGGTTCGGTTTCTTTTTTGCAACATCTTTTAGTCCAACCCTAGAAAGCGCTTCAAGCGCGCGCGCTTGGCGTTCCTTTTTTTTCACGCCAGATATAGTAAGTGCAAGTTCAACATTCCCCAAAATTGAAAGATGAGGAATTAGATTATATGATTGAAATACAAAGCCAATTTTTTTGTTGCGATAGTTGTCCCAATCACTATCCTTAAAGTCCTTCGTTGCCTTTCCGTCAATGAACAAGTCTCCGCTGGAATATCTATCAAGCCCGCCAATAATGTTTAGCAGCGTTGTTTTTCCGCAGCCAGATGGCCCCAAAATTGAAACAAATTCGCTCTTTCTAAATTCTAAATTAATTTCCTTAAGCGCATCAACACAAAATGAATCCGATTTATATTGTTTGCTTATGTTTACCAACTTTAACATGTTTTTCTCCAATAAATATATTATAACTCAACTTTAAAAAAAGTTATAGCATTTTCGTTTTTGTTGACAAATTTTTATTTTTGTGATAAATTACTTTCCGTTAACAAATTTGCGGGTGTAACTCAATGGCAGAGTTCCAGCTTCCCAAGCTGGCTACGAGGGTTCGATTCCCTTCACCCGCTCCACTTTGGCAGGGTTTATCCCTGCTTTTATTTAGGGTTC